>Ga0335085_10000249_pt1 | contig 169040 bp, 158 predicted proteins | sample Lox_Sample_45_FD_206712 | JGI IMG/M metagenome (GOLD analysis project Ga0335085, IMG submission 206712) | Soil microbial communities from Loxahatchee National Wildlife Refuge, Florida, United States - Lox_Sample_4.5 | ecosystem: Environmental > Terrestrial > Soil > Wetlands | place: USA... | reverse complement strand
CAAAACTCCTGCGTGTCCTCGGCGAGGGATATAGTACAGCCCAGAGTAGAACGCAAGAGGGTCACAGAGGAATATTTGTGGCAATGCCTCAGCCATCGGATGTCCCGATTCGCGGCGAAATCCTCCGAAAAACCAGCCACTTGGCCGTCGGCCGCGCGAGTCCGGCTTATCCGGGCGAGGATGGGACCCAGGTGCCGGAACCCGGGCATCGGGGATCAAAGATGCGCGATGTCATGGCGCAATCGCCACAAGGGAAATTCGAGGATCGCGACTCCCAGCCATTGACGGAAATCAACGCGAATCCGGCCTCCCCTGCCATGCTGCAAGCCGACAGGGAGGGCACATGTCAAATCCCAGATACTTCCGCAGCCGCGCCGCCGAATATCGCCGGCTCGCCCTGGATTGCGCCGACGAACAGCAGGCGGGAAACCTGTTTGAAATCGCCGGCATGTTCGACAGCATGGCCGCCGATATGACGTCGCGGCCGAAGGCCGTTGCGTGGCCCGAGCCCGGAGCGTCACGCGTTTCGGCCCTTTTGACCCGAGCGTCTTCCGTGTTCCTGTCCGTAAAGCCCCTGTCCGGGGCCGCCCGAATTCTCACAATCAACGGCTAAGGCGCGGCCTGTCCGTGCCGCCGAACCTCGCGGCGAGAGTCCATTGCCGTCAAACGGACGCAACCAAGCGCCCCGTCATGGCCCGCGCAGTCGCGGGTCCTGACACGGCTGTATGTCACTCCAAACGATCGCAACCCGCTCTATCCGCCGCGCCTGGCGGCGGGCGATGCGGCGAGGGCCGCGCGCATCTGCCGCCACATCGGCTTTCTTGCGAGCGCGGCGTCGAGCGGCAGGCGGCGGGGGGTCCAGCCTTCGAGGCGCTGTTTCCAGCCGGGCGCGTCGAGGTAGCGGTCGGTGAGGCCCCAGGTGAGCACGGCAATGGTGCCGCGGCTGTCGAGCATCACGTCGAGGAAGCGGCGGCTCGCGTCGGCGACCATGCGGTCGCGCGCGGCGATGTCCGCCGGGCCGCCATCGTCGTCGACGTCGTGCTCGGTGACGAGGATCCTCAGCCCCATCGCGCGCACGGCATCCGCGAACGCGCGCAGCTTGGCCTGGTCCACCTGCGCGCCCTGAAGGCCGAGATGGCCCTGCATGCCGTAGGCGTCCACGGGCGCGCCGCGCTTCAGCAATCCTTCCAGGAAATCCAGCGTGGCGGCGCGGAAGCGATCGTTGTCCGGCGCGCCGAGCTCGCAGCCCCAGTCGTTGTAAACGAGAAGCGCCGCGGGATCGGCCTGGCGCGCGGCGTGGAAGGCGCGGTCGATGTAGGAGGGGCCGAAATTCGCCAGCCACGCGGTGCGGCGCAGATGGCCCGGCGCGGAGGGATCGATGGCCTCGTTGACCACGTCCCAGGAATGGACGCGGCCGCGATAACGCCCCACCATTTCGGAAACGAAGCCGGTCAGGTCGGCCTCCTCCAGCGCGCCGCCGATCCAGTCCGGATTGCGCTTGTGCCAGATGAGCGGATGGCCGCGCAGCGCCAGCCCATGCGCCGCCGCGAAGGCGGCCAGCGCGTCGGGCCGGGAGAAATCGCGCCGCCCGCGCACCGCCTCGACCACGCCGCGCTTCATCTCGTATTCCGGCACGATCATCGCGGCTTCGCGCACCAGCGCCCGCGCGAAATCGTCGTCGCGCAACTGATCGGTGCTGGTGGCGGCGCCGTAGACCAGGCCGCGCGCGGCCGCCGCGGTGCGCAGCGTGCCCGCATCCGCGCCGCCGTCCCCGGCGATGCCCGGGCGCAAGCCGGCGGCGAAGGCGGCGGCCGGGGCCAGCGCCGCCGCGCCGGCGAGAAAGCCGCGCCGGTTCACGGCCGCGCCGCGCGGGCGTGGAAGAGCGCGATCGCGCGGTCGGACAGGCCGCGGTAGAGCCGGTCGGAGACGAAGATCTGGAGGAACACCGCCAGCGCCAGCTTCGGGCGGTAGCAGCCGGCCGTCAGCGCCCGGAGATAACAGCCGAGCGCCCGGCGCGGCGCGGCGGCGGCGAGGCCCTTGGCGACGGTCCAGCCGCGGCAACCGAGATACGCCTTCGCCGGTATGCGCGGCCTCATCGCTTCCAGCCACGGGATCAGGCGTGCGCCCTTGCGGCCGGCCGAAACGCGGTTCGGATTGGGCCCGTCGTGCCACACCGCGCCGGGCGCCTTCGCCATGGCGAAGGTGCAGCCGGCGAGGAAGAGCCGGATGGCGAAATCGGTGTCCTGCGCGAAGGGGAGCGTTTCGTCGTAGCGGACGGCCCGCGCGATCGCGCGCGGCAGCACGAGCGTGATGGTCGGCACGAAGCCGCGGTCGCGCAGCAGATAATCCGCCATGTGCTCGCCGGCCGCGGGCGCGCGCGGCGGCTTGACCATCATGCGGCCCGCGCCGCGGTCCACCAGCACCGGCGCGAAGCCGACTGTGCCGTCGGTACCGGCGAGCAGCCCGGCCATCGTTTCCAGATGGTGCGGCAGGAAGACATCGTCGGAATCGAGCAGCGCGACGTAGCGGCCCCGGGCGGCGTCGATGCCGGCGTTGCGGGCGGCGCTGCCGCCGCGATTGTCCTGCCGCAGCACGCGGATGCGCGGGTCGGCGAAGGATTGCGCCACCGCGCGCGGATCGTCCAGCGAGCCGTCGTCGACCACCACGATCTCGAAATCCCCGCAGCTCTGCGCCAGGACCGAGGCGAGCGCGCGCCCCAGCGCCGCGGCGCGGTTGAATACGGGGATGACGACGGAGAACAGCATCACGCCCGCTCCGCCCGGCGCATCATCGCCAGCATCAGCAGGAACACGACCCAGGCGGGGCCGTCGCCCTCCAGGAAGTCCGACTCCAGGAAATTGTGCAGCAACATGAAGGCGAAGACGGCGAAGAACAGGGTGTGGAGCGGCAGGTTCTCAGGCCGGACGCGCAGGAACGCCGCCAGCGGCAGCGCGACGAACGCGATCATGGCGAGCACGAAGCCGACGCCGCCCACCGTGACCAGCATCTGCAGATAGGCGTTGTGGCCATGGGCCTCGGTCTGCACCCAGGCTTCGGAGACGTAGCCGTGCAGCGGCGAGAACGCGCCGGTGTCGGCGAAGGAGCCGAAGCCCGCGCCCAGGAGCGGATGGTCGCCGACGAAGGCGATCTCGGCCTGCCAGATGGCGGTGCGGCCGGTGAACTGCGTGGGATCCTCGAGCAGGCGCGCGATGGCGCCCGCGTCCATCGCCGCCGCGGTGACCGCGACCAGCGCGACGAGGCCCAGCGACAGCGCCACGATGGCGCGGTCGAGCCCGGGCCGCCACATCAGGCGGTAGATGCCGGCCAGCGCCAGCGCGGCGGGAAGCAGGCCGATGGAGGATTTGGAATGCGTCATCACCAGGAACGCGGCGGCGGCGGCGAACAGCGCCCAGTCGAGCCAACGGCGCGTCTCCAGCGCGAAGAAGAAGAACACGATGGCCGAGAGCGCGCACACCGCGCCCGCGATGTTCTTGTGGAAGTAGAGCCCGCGCCAGTCGCCCACCAGCGAGGGATCGCTTTCGCCCGGCAGGTGGACGGCGTTGTGGACCAGCGGGATCGAGAGCCAGTTGACGGCGAGGACGAGGATCAGCACCGCGCGCAGCAACCCGAGCGCCTTCTCCACGCCGATGGCCTCCACGCCCAGCATGGCGGAGAGCACGACCACGATCTCCAGGCCCGCGCGGCGCACGGCCACGTCCGGCGCGGGCGCCCAGGCGGCGCTCGCGAGGCACCAGCCGAGCAGCAGCACCAGGACCGGGGGGACCGCGCGCAGGGCCTGAAGCCCGCGCAGCTCCAGCGCCGTGCCGAGGCTGACGAGGAAGACCAGGAGATAGAGCGCCTGGCGCAGCGCGTCGCCGGCGCCGGCGAATCCGCTTTCGCCGATGGCGAGCGTGGTGGCGTCGCGCGGGGCGAACGGCGCGATGCCGATGAAGACCATCAGGAGCAGCGCGAGGAACGCCGTCTCCGCCAGCCAGGGCGCGAGCCCGGAAAGCGGGCGCGCGCCGCTCCACGCCGCGCGCGGCTGCGCGCTAGGCGCCGTGTATGACCGAATATTCGTCATAGCGGTGACCGAAGAGGGCCATGAGCTTGCCGGCCGCGCGGAAGCCCTTCCACAGGCCGATGGCGCGGCGCGCCGGCCTGGCGGCGAGCCAGACGGACATCACCGGCACGGCGGCGAAGGCACCTGCGATCTTGACGCATTCCCCGGCGAACTGCCTCGCCGAGGGGCGGTATTTCAGGAACACCCGCATGTCGGAATTGCCGACGCGGTAGGCGCGCTTCAGCGCCCAGGCGAGCGTGGCGCGCGAGGCGGGCACGAAGGCGTTGACCACCGCCTCGTCGGCATAGGCGAAGCGCGCGCCCCTGGCCTTGAGGCGGGTGAAGAAGTCGCGATCCTCGCCGCCGCTCAATCCGAAGGCGGGATCGAAGCAGGGCTTGGGCATGTCCTCGAAGCAGGCGCGGGTCAGCAACACGTTGGCGGTGGAGCGGATCATGGCGCAGGGGCCGGTCGTGCCGCGCTGCGAGGCCATGCCGTCGCACTCCGCCACGGATTGGCGCGGGCGGGTTTCGAACACGGGAACGACCGCGCCGTGCAGCGCGTCCGCGCCGGTGTCCCATTGCACCTTGAGAAAGGCGTCGAGCCAGCCGGGTTCGGGCCATTCGTCGTCGTCCAGCATGGCGGCGAATTTCGCGCCGGTCTTCAGCAGGCGTTCGGTGAGAGCGTTGCGGGCCTGGGCGATGCCACGCTCCCCCGCCACGAAACTGTCGAGCGGCCAGCGGTAGAAGGGCGCGATGCGCCGGCAGAGGTCGTGGCCCTCATGGGTGGCCGCATCGTTGTCGGCGACGATGACGGTGACGGCGGCCCGCGTCTCGAGCTTCTCGATGGCGGCGAGCAGCCGCTCCAGGCTGCGCGGGCGGCGGAAGGTGGGGATGCAGATCGCGACCTCAGCCATGGCGCAGCTTCCAGACGCGCGAGAGCGCGAAGATGCGCGCCGTCATCACCGCGTCGCCGGCCAGGATGCCCAGGAGCGACAGCACCGGGCCGGCGGCGACCAGCAGGACGAACGTGACGGCGAGCGAGGTGAGGCTCGACCACAGGCTCGCGCCGGCGAGCCTGCGGAATTCGCCGGCCGCCTGCAGCAACACCGATTCCGGCCCGCGCAGCGTGCGCACCGCCACGATCAGCGCCGACAGCGCGACCACGGCGAGCACCTGCGCCTCGTCGTAACCCTTCTTCAGGATGAGATGGGGAAACCACATCAGGAGCGCGCCGGCCAGGAGAACGGTCAGCGCCCACACTGCACCGCAGGCGGTTCGAAATTCCTTAACGCTTCGCAAAGCCCCGGCCGCGTCGCCGGCCGCGAGCTTGCGCGCCATGGCGGGGCGCTCGAGGTCCGGCAGCGCGGAGAGCACCAGCGCCGCCGGGCGCATGAGCAGCGCGCCGATGGCGATCACCGCGAAGGCGCCGGGCCCGGCGATGAAGGTGACGAGATAGGCGTGCGCGTTGGCCGTGAGCTCCGTCAGCGCCACGCCCGTGAGCGACCAGCGCGCGACCTCGCGCCAGGTGGAGGCGTAGCGCGCGAGGCTGCCCGCGCCGGGCGCGAACTGCCGGCGCAGATAGTCGAGGCCGAACGCCGGGACCGAGCACAGCGCGGCCACCGCCAGCACCTGCGCGCCCCCGAGCAGCGAAAGCCGGTGCGCGAAGCCGAGCGCGGCGATCCCCAGGCACAGCACCGCGCCGTAGATCAGGTCGGACGCCACGGGCCGCGCGGGGCCCCGGGTGACGTAGGTCAGGCTGCGCGCGAACCAGCGCGCGGCCATGAGCGTGGCGTAGAGTCCGGCGATGGCGGCGACGGCGGCGGGCGCGCCGCTCAGCGCCAGCATGGCCGCCGCGGCGAGGCCGGCCAGCGCCGACACCACGAGATTGGCCTTGAGGTAGGTGGCGATTTCGCCCTCGTCGACCGCGCCGCCGCGCTTGATCGCCGTGACCAGCGGCGCTCCGAGCAGGGCGCCCGACGCCGAGAGGCAGAACGGCACCACGACGAACAGGAACGACAGCAGGCCGAACTGCGCCGGCGGCAGCGCGCGCAGGAACACCACCGAAGCCAGAAAGTGCGCGCCCGAGATGCAGACCGGGCCGAGCGCCGTCAGCCCGTGGCGCAGCGCCGTGCGGGCGCGATAGCCGCTGGCGGGCGCGGCGATCGCGTCAACGGCGGACATCGGTGGAGGTCCGCGTCAGGAGGAGAAAGAGCGCCCGCGGGTTGGTCACGGCGTAACGCCACAGCAGCCTGCGCGGCTCGCGCAGCAGCCGGTAGAGCCATTCGAGCCCCGCGGCCTGCATCCAGGCCGGCGCGCGGCGGTACCGGCCGGTGACGAAGTTGAAGCAGCCGCCGGCGGTGACGATCCAGCCCACGTTCAGGCGGTGGCGGTTGCGCACGCAGAATTCGTATTCCAGCGGCACGCCGAGGCCGACCCACAGCACATCCGCCTTGCTGGCGTTGATGGCGTCGCAGATCGCGGCTTCCTCGCCTTCGCCGAAATAGCCGTTGCGGCGGCCCGCGATGGCGAGGCCCTGGTAGTCGCGCGCCAGGCGTTCGGCGCAATCGGCGTTCACGGCCTCGGTCGCGCCCAGGAGGAAGAACCGCAAGCCCGTCTCGCGCGCGGCGGCGGCGGCGTCGTGGATGAAATCGGTGGTGGCGCTGCGCTCGGGGATGGGATTGCCGGTGGCGCGCGAGGCGAAGACCACGGGCTGGCCGTCGGCATGGATCAGCGTGGCGGAGTCGAACGTGCGGCGAAACGCCCGGTCGCCCGCCGCCATGGCGATGGCATGGCCGTTGGAGGCGAAGACCAGCCGCGGCCGGCGCTCATAGGTGCGCGCGGCGAGGCAATCGCCCACCATCAGCTGCGCGAGCTGGGCGCGGGAGACGCAGGCCGTGCGGATGCCGCCCACGGTGACCTCGCGATAGTTGCGATAGGCGGCGCGGCGGCGGCCCCAATCGTTGGGCTGATGGGCGCCCGTCCGATGGCCGTTGGGCGGCGCGGCGCGCGGATCGGTCCCGGCGCGCATCAGTGGGCGTTCCGGGCGCGAAGAACCTCCGCAGGCGTGCGCAGGAGAATCTCGAGGTCGAGCTCCACGCTGGCATGGCTGGCATACCAGGCGTCCAGCATGACCCGGCGCTTCATCGATTCCAGCGTCGGCGTTTCGCCGCGCGAGCCGTGGATCTGGGCCCAGCCGGTGATGCCGGGCTTCACGCTTTGGCGCAGCGTGTAGCCTTCGATGCGGGCGGCGTAGTGATCGTCATGCGCCAGCGCGTGCGGGCGCGGGCCGACGAGGCTCATCTCGCCCCGGATGACGTTGAGGAGCTGCGGCAGTTCGTCGAGGCTGGTCCTGCGCAGGAAACGGCCGGCGCGGGTGACGCGGGGATCGTTCTCGGTCGCCTGCCCGATGGCGGGGCCGTTCTCCAGCACCGTCATGGTGCGGAACTTGACGATGTCGAAGGGCTTGCCGCCCAGGCCGCGGCGGGTCTGGCGGAACAGCACGGGGCCGGGGGAGTCGCCCGCGATCCACAGCGCGATGAGCGCCAGCACGGGCGCGAGGATCGCCAGCGCCGGAACCGCGACGGCAAGGTCGACCGCGCGCTTGAGGACCTGCTGGAGCCGGTCCTCGCGGATGAGCGGCCGGGGCGCGGCGATCTCCTCCAGGCCGCCCAGGGCGGCGGGATCGATCCAGACCGAATCTCCGGCAAACTGTTCGCGCAGGCTCACGGGCTTTGTCCGGTTGGGGCTACCGTGCGCGGGACGGTGCACGGAACACGCCAGTTACCGGGGCTTAACCACGCGCCATTCCGGGACAGCGCCGTCGCGTTTGTGGACAATCAGCCGGACAGCCGCGCCTGCCAGCGCGCGAGGCGTCCGTTTCCGGCACGCAGCAGCGGCACCCGCGCGGCGAGGTTGGGCTCGCGCGCGCCCAAGCCGTAGCGCGGCAGGAGCCACGGGTTGCGCCCGCCGTCCAGCGAGCCGGAGAGCGTGGTGAAGGCGTAGTCGTAGCCCGCGTCGCGCACCGCCTGCCAGGCCGGCGCGGAGACGTCGTCCACATTGCCGAAGGGATAGGCGAAGTGGCGGCATTCGCCGAGCTCCCGGGCGATGCGCGCGCGCGAGGCGCGGGCCTGGCGGCGCAGCTCGTCCGGCGACTGCGCGCCGTTCATCGGCCAGTGCCAATGGGCGTGGGCGCCGAAGGCGACGCCGCGCGCCTGCAGCGCCCTCGCCTCGTTCCAGGTGAGGAAACGCTCGGAGGAGAAGCGCTCCGTCAGCTCGAACAATCGCGCGGGCGGGAAACTGCGGAGCATGGCCGCGACGGTCTCGCGCGCCGCTTCCAGAGGCAGGCGGCGGAATGCATCCAGCGCCCGTGCCGCAACGCTTTCCCGCTCGCCGCCCAGCGCGAGGCGGCCCAGATGGGGCAGCGAATAGTCGCCGGCCTCCGCGAAGAACAGGAACAGCCGCGCCGAACTCATCGGGTTCCATTCGCCGGTGTCGATGTGCTCGGTGCTGACGAAGAGCGACCAGGGCAGGCCCGCCTCCTCGAGGATGTCCGCGGCCACGCTCGCCGTGTTGGCATAGCCGTCGTCGGACATCAGGAACAGCGCGCGCGGATGCCTGTCCGGCGCCTTCAGCACGTCGGAGAGCGCGGCCAGGGGCAGCACGTCGAAGCTCTGCCGCAGCGCCGCCGCGATGGCGCGGAAATCCTCCGCCGCATGGTGGTTTGCCTGGATGCGGGGATCGAGGATCGCGCGCTCCACGCCATGGAAGAACAGCGCCGCCGGCCGGCCGAAGGCGCGCGCCAGCGCGGGTGGACACCACGCCGCCACCTCGCGCAACAGCTGCCCAGCCCTGCTCATGCCCGGTTCTCCCACGGCCCACCATAGCCAAAGCCCGTCGCCGGACCGTTACCGGGGGCTGTCCCGGCCTGATCCATCGCGGGCCAGGACGGGCGGACCGGGCCTTGCATCGGACGTTCCGCCGGCGCCCCACCGGCCAAAACGCGGAGCCCAGGATGAACATTCGTGTCGCCGTCCAGCCCAATCCGGAATTCGAGGCCCGGCTTGCCGCGCGCACCCTGCGCGTGGGCGTGATCGGGCTGGGCTATGTCGGCCTGCCGCTGGCGCATGTGTTCTGGCAGGCGGGCGTGGCCACCACCGGCTTCGACATCGACACGGCCAAGATCGACGCGCTGGGGCGCGGCGAAACCTACATCCGGCATTTCGGCGCCGAGCGAGTGCGCGAGATGGCGCAGTCCGGCCGCTTCGCCGCCACGGGCGACTTCTCCCGCCTGGCCGACATGGACGCCATCCTGATCTGCGTGCCCACCCCGCTCACCGCCACGCGCGAGCCCGACCTCAAATACGTCGAGGCCACCGCGCACGCCATCGCCCGTCACCTTCGTCACGGCCAGCTGGTGGTGCTCGAATCGACGACCTATCCCGGCACGACCGAGGAGGTGGTGCTGCCGATCCTGGAAACCAGCGGCCTGCGCTGCGGGCGCGATTTCCAGCTCGCCTTCTCGCCCGAGCGCGAGGATCCCGGCTCGGCCGTCGAGACCCGCGACATCCCCAAGATCGTGGGCGGCGTGGACGAATATTCCGGCGAGCTGGCGGCGCGCCTCTACCAGGCCGGCTTCCGGCAGGTCCACAAGGTGACCGACGCGCGCACGGCGGAGGCGGTGAAGATCACCGAGAACATCTTCCGCTGCGTGAACATCGCGCTGGTGAACGAGCTCAAGCTCGCCTATTCCAGGATGGACATCTCCATCTGGGACGTGATCGAGGCCGCCAAGACCAAGCCCTTCGGCTTCATGCCGTTCTATCCCGGGCCGGGGCTGGGCGGGCATTGCATCCCGATCGATCCCTTCTACCTGTCGTGGCGCGCGCGCGCCTTCGAGGTCGACACCAAGTTCATCGAGCTGGCCGGCGAAGTGAACCGCGCGATGCCGCGGCACGTGGTGCAGACGCTGGCCGAGGCGCTGTCGACCCGCGAAGGCAAGGCGCTGCGCGGCGCGAAGGTGCTCGTCATGGGCGTGGCCTACAAGAAGAACATCGACGACCTGCGCGAGAGCCCGGCGCTGCGCATCATCGAGATGCTGCAGCACCTGGGCGCGGAAGTGTCCTATCACGATCCCTATTTCGCCGAGATCCCCATGACGCGGGAGCACGCGATGCTGGCCGGCATGAAGAGCGTCGCCTGCGAGGAGGGCGTGGTCTCGAGCCACGATGCCGCCCTCATCGCCACCGACCACGATTCGGTCGACTACGCCGCGCTGGTCAAATGGTCCAAGCTCGTCGTCGATACCCGCAACGCGACGAAGGCCGTGTTCCTGCGCGACAAGATCGTGATGGCGTAGGACGCCCGGTCGAACTCCCTTGTCATCCCCGGCCGACCCCGGACTTGCTCCGGGGAGGGCAAGGGGATCCAGGTCGTGCGATCAGCACCGGTGCCAGCCGTTCCACCTGGTTCCCCTTCCCTCGCGCCGCGCGCGTTGCGCGCGCCGCTCGCCGGGGATGACAATTGAGCTGTGGCGCCAACGCGGGCTCACTTGGCCAAATTCACCACCGCCACGCCGATGGCGACCAGCGCGGCGGCGGCGCCCTTCTGGATCAGGTTGCGCGCCGACAGATCCTCCCGCCCGAGCCTGGGGAAGAACAGCGTCAGCAGCATTCCGAAGCCGAAGACGAAGAGCGTGGTGGTCGAGGAGATGGCGGAGACCAGCGCCACCGGCGCGGACAGATAGGCGTAGCGCACGCCCAGCCCGCCGCCCAGATTGATCAGCTCGTTGGCGCCGTTGACGGCGATCACCGCGCCGGGGCTCCGGCGGAACAGGCTCCTGAACTGCACCAGGTATTTCGGCACCGCCAGGATCGCCAGCCCGAACACCGCCTCGCCCGCGAAGTTCCAGAAGGTGACGGTCCAGTAGTCGTCGCGCACGGCGAAATACTTGAACAGCACGCTGGAGACGCTCATCACCAGCCCGCAGCCGAGCATCAGCGCCACGAAGCGCAGCCTGAGCGCGCGGAAGCGCCGCGTGGGATCGAAGGAGAGCAGCATCGCGCCCGCCACCACCAGCGCGCCGCCCGCGATGCGCGTCCAGCCGATGGTCTCGTGCAGGAAGATCCAGGCGAGGACGAAGGTGAAGATGGTCGAGACCTGGAAGAACGGCGCCACGACCGAGGCTTCCTCCTGCTGGATGGCGCGCAGGTAGAACAGCATGGCGCCCATGTAGAGGATGCCCGACGCCGCCATCACCGCGATGGAGGCGGGCGGGATCGCCGCCACGCCCGGCTCGAACCACCAGATGAAGGGCAGGAGCAGCGCGCCGACGAGCGCGGTGAAGACCATCAGCACGGCGGTGTCGCTGTGCCGGAAATACCGGTCGACCAGGTATTTGTCGATGTGCGTCGAGGCCGCCCAGAGGACGGGGCCCGAGAACGCGAAGAGCAGCCACATGGGGGCAAGTCATACCCCGCCCCCATGCGCCGCGGGAACTACTTCGCCGGGGCCACCAGGCCGCGGTGCTCGAGCATGGGCTGGATGTCCGGATCCCTGCCGTAGAAGGTGCGGAACATCGTGCCGTAGTCCTCGGTGCGGCCCTTGGACAGGATCATGTCGCGCAGGCGCTGGCCGTTGGCGCGGGTCAGGCCGCCATGGGCGATGAACCAGGAGTAGACGTCGTCGTCCAGCATCACCGTCCACTGATAGGCGTAGTAGCCCGCGGCGTAGCCGTTGGCCCAGATGTGGAGGAAGTAGCTGGAGCGGTAGCGCGTCGGCACGTTGGGGAAGTCGGTGTGGGTTTCCGCCAGCGCCCGGGTCTCGAAGCTGTCGACGTCCTGCAGGGGCGCGCCGGCCGGCAGCGAATGCCACTTCATGTCGAGATCGGACGCCGCCAGCAACTCGCCCAGGTCGTAGCCCTGCCCCCAGGTCTGCGAGGCCTTGATCTTGTCGACGAGGGCCTGCGGGATCGGCTGGTGTGTCTTGTAGTTGACGGCGTAGTGCTTGAGCACGCCGGGATAGAGCGCCCAGTGCTCGTTGAACTGCGAGGGGAACTCCACCCAGTCGCGCGCGGTGTTGGTGCCCGACAGCGTGGGATATTTCGTGTTCGCGAACAGGCCGTGCAGCGCATGGCCGAATTCGTGGAACATGGTGGTGACGTCGTCGAAGCTGATCAGCGCCGGCTGGCCGGGCGCGGGCTTGGTGAAGTTGGCGACGTTGTAGACCACCGGCTTGGCGCCGAGCACCGTGCTCTCGTTGACGAAGGTGCTCATCCAGGCGCCGCCGGCCTTGTTGTCCCGCTTGAAGTAATCGAAGTAGATGATGCCGAGCTGGCTGCCGTCCTTGTCGAACACGTCGAAGACGCGCACGTCGGGCTGGTAGACCGGCAGGTCGTGGCGCTCCTTGAAGGTGACGCCGTAGAGCTGGTTGGCGGCGTAGAACACGCCGTTCTCCAGCACGTTGTTGAGCTCGAAATAGGGCTTGAGCTCGTTCTCGTCGAGGTCGTACTTGGCCTTGCGCACCTTCTCCGAATACATCTCCCAGTCCCAGGGCCGGAGATCGAAGTGCGGGCCGGACTTGTCGATCATCGCCTGGATCTGCCCGGCCTCGTCGGCGGCCTTGGCGGCGGTGGCGGGCACGAGCTGGCCGATGAACTTCTCCACCGCCGAGGGCGTCCTGGCCATCTGGTCGTAGAGCACGTAATCGGCATAGGTGGCGTAGCCGAGGAGCCTGGCCTTCTCGGCGCGCAACTGCGCCAGCCGCGCGATGGTGGCGCGGGTGTCGTTGCCGTCGCCCTTTTCGGTGCGCGTCCACGACGCCTCGAACAGCTTGTGGCGCGTGTCGCGGTCGGTGAGCTCGGCGAGCAGCGGCTGCTGCGTGGTGTTCTGCAGCGGGATCAGGTACTTGCCCTTGAGGCCGCGCAGTTCGGCGGCGCGGGCGGCGTTGGCGATCTCCGTGTCCGACAATCCCGCGAGCGCGGCCTTGTCGTCCACCACCAGCGCGCCCGCCTTGTTGCCGGCCAGCAGCTTCTGCTGGAACGCGGTTTCGAGCGTGGCGTCTTCCTCGTTGATGGCCTTGAGCCTGGCCTTGTCGGCGTCCGAGAGATTGGCGCCGGAATGGACGAACTGGTCGTAGTACACCTCGAGCAGCTTGCGCGATTCCGGATCGAGGTTGAGCTTGTCGCGCGCGTCGTAGATCGCCTTCACGCGGGCGAAGAGCCTGGGGTTGAGGAAGATCGCGTCGCTGTGGGCGGCAAGCTTGGGCGCCTCGACTTCCTGGGTCTTGTCCAGCGTGGGGTTGGTGTTGGCCTGGACCACGGCGGAGAAGGTGGACGTCGCGCGGTCGAGCATGCGGCCGGAGACTTCCAGCGCCACGATGGTGTTCTGGAAGGTGGGCGCGTCCTTGTTGTTGGCGATGGCGTTCACCTCGGCGATCTGCTGGCGCATGCCCTCCTCGATGGCCGGGCCGTAATCGGTGTCCTTGATCCTGTCGAACATCGGCGCCTGCAGCGGCAGGGTCGAGGGCTGCGCGAACGGATTGGGGCGCGCGGGCGCGGCGGCGCCGAGAGCCGGCGCCAGCACCGTCAACGCGGCCGCGCCGAGGAACAGGGTACGAAAGCGAAGCATGGATTTCCCCTTGAAAACATGGCGATTTTGCACGGTCACCTTGCACAACGGGCCCGCCACTTCAAGCGCGGCGGCGGCGCGGGGAAACTCCGCGCAAGCCCGGGCGCCGGATTCTGAAACTTTCCGTCCCCACACCGGCGTCGCATCGCCGTTACAGGGCGCGCCGCCCCGGCACTTTGGGGAGACGGCCGCCGGCGGCGGTTTTGCCGGCATGAAAAGCCGTTCGGGTTCGGACTGACCGGATTTCGGGGGGCTTCGCATGACCGGCGCGGCCAGGGACGGCGGCGAATTCGATTCCGGAAGAGTCGCGAGCCGACAAAGCGGGATGGACGGGCCCGCCGTCGCCCGCACCGCCCGCGGCCGCGGGCCGTCAGGAATCGTAGGTGAGCACGACCTCGTCGCTCGCCGGCACCGCCTGGCAGGTGAGGACGTAGCCGTCGGCGATCTCCTGGTCGGTGAGGCCGTAGTTCTTCTTCATCGTCACCTGCCCCGAAACCAGGCGCGCGCGGCAGGTGGAGCAGACGCCGCCCTTGCAGGCATAGGGCGCGGGCAGGCCCGCGGCCTGCACGCTTTCGAGGATGTTGCCCTTGGCCGGGTCGAAGGGGATGCGCGCGCGCCGCCCGTCCAGCGTGACGACGATCTGGGTGCCGGCCGCCTTCTTCTGCAGCAGCTCGTCGCGCGCGCGCTGCTCGGCGGAGACCGCGCCGGTGGTGAAGCGCTCGACGAGGATCTTCTCCTTCGCCACGCCGCGGGCGAGCAGCGCCTGTTCGGCGGCGTCCATCATGGGGCCGGGGCCGCAGATGAAGACGGCGTCCGCCGCCGTCACGTCCACCAGCGAGGCGAACACCTGCTCCAGCCTTTCGCGATCGAGGCGGCCGTTGAAAAGCTCGATCTCGCCGGATTCGAATTCGAGGAAGTGATAGACCTCGAAGCGGTCCATGTAGCGGTTCTTGAGGCCTTCGAGCTCCTCCAGGAACATGATCGACGCCGTGTCGCGGTTGCCGTAGAGCAGCGTGAAGCGGCTGTCCGGGATGTCGCGCAGCGCCGTCTTGACGATGGAGAGCACCGGGGTGATGCCCGAGCCGCCGGCCAGCGCGACATGCCACGGCGCGGTCCCCGACCTGGGCAGCACGAAGCGGCCCATGGGCGCAAGCACGTCGATCGACTGGCCGGGGGCGAGATTGGCGTTGGCCCAGGACGAGAACCGGCCGCCCGGCATCAGCTTCACCGCGATGCGGATCTCGCCCTCATGGGGCGCGGCGCAGACGGAATAGTTGCGGCGCAATTCCTCGCCGCCGATCTCGGCGCGCAGGGTGACGTGCTGGCCGGCCCTGAAGGCGAAGACGGGATAAAGCTCGCGCGGCAGGGCGAAGCGCACCGACACCGAATCCGCCGTCTCGCGGCGGACCTCGGCGATGGTGAGGCGGTGAAAGTCCCGGTTCAGTGACATTTGAACCTGTCGAAGGGCTCGCGGCAGTCCAGGCACCGGTGCAGCGACTTGCACGGCGTGGAGCCGAAGCGGCTGATCTCCTCGGTATGCGCGGAGCCGCAGCGGGGGCATCGCGGCGCGCCGGGCTCCGGCGGCGCGATGCCGTAGGCGGCGAGCTTCGCGCGGCCCTCGGCGCTGATCCAGTCCGTCGTCCAGGGCGGGAACAGCACGGTGCGGATCTTCATGTCCGCGAGGCCCGCGCCGTCGAGCGCGGCGCGGATGCCCGCCTCGATGGCGAGCGTGGCGGGGCAGCCGGTATAGGTCGGCGTAATGGTGAGGGTGCCGTCCGTCACGTCGCGCACGATACCGAGGTCCACCACCGAGACGCAGGGGATTTCGGGATCGGGCACGCGCGAAAGGATTTCGAGCACGCGCGATCTGAGCGCCGCGCTCACCATTTCGCACCCGGATAGGCGCGCTCGAGGAACTGCATCCCGGCCAGCAGGTGCCCCAGATGCTCGGAATGATGGCCCACGCGCCCGCCATGCACCGGCCGGCGCGGCTCGGGAACCTTGAGCGTGGCCTCGTGCAGGGTTCGCGCGACGCGCATCGCCCATTCGATGCGCAAGGGGCGCACGTCGATGGCGACGCCGGCCGCGATCAGCGCTTCGGTGGCCGCGTCCACCGCGAACAGCTCGTCGGCATAGCGCCACAGCCATTCGAGCGCGGCTTCGGCGCGGGCGTGGCTTTCCTCCGTGCCGTCGCCCAGCCGCACCATCCACTCGTTGGCGAAGCGGGCGTGATAGGCGACTTCCTTGACGGCCTTGGCGGCGACGGCGGCGAGCGCGGCGTTGGAGGAGCGGGCGAGCTCGCGGAACTGCAGCTCCTGGAAGTTCGAGAAGATGAACTGCCGCGCCACGGTGCGCGCGAAATCGCCGTTGGGCTGTTCGACCAGGAGACAGTTGCGGAAATCCAGCACGTCGCGGCGGAAGGCGAGCGCGTCGGCATCGCGGCCCAGCCCTTCGGCCTCGCCCGCCAGCGCCAAAAGATGCGTCGCCTGCCCGATCAGATCGAGCCCGATATTGGCCAGCGACAGGTCGATCTCCAGCATCGGGGCGTGCCCGCACCATTCCGACAGGCGCTGGCCGAGGATGAGGCTGTCGTCGCCCAGCCGGCACGCATAGTCGAACAGGGCGGGATCGCGCATCAGATGTTCTTCACGTTGCCGGGGATCGAATAGAATGTGGGGTGGCGGTAGATCTTGTCGGCGGCGGGCTCGAACAGCGCCGCGGCCTCGCCCGGATCGGACGCCACGATCTCCTTCGACGGCACCACCCACAGGCTCACGCCTTCCATGCGGCGGGTGTAGGTGTCGCGCGCGGCCTCCAGCGCCATCCTGGCGTCGGCGGCATGCACGCTGCCGGCATGCTTGTGGGAGAGCCCGTTCCTGGCGCGGATGAAGACTTCCCAGAGCGGCCAAATCCGCTTTGCCTGGCCCGCCTCTTCGCCTTTCGACGTCCGGTCGCTCATTCGGCGGCATCCTTCACGGCATGCCTGGCCGCGTGGGCGGCGGCGGCTTCGCGCACCCAGGCGCCCTCTTCCCAGGCCTTCACGCGCGCGGCCATGCGCTCCTTCGCGACCGGGCCCTCGCCGCGCACCACGGCGTGGAATTCCTCCCAGTCGACGGCGCCGAAATCGTAGCCGCCCCTGGCCTCGTTCCACTTGAGATCGGGATCGGGGACGACAAGGCCGATGGCTTCGGCCTGCGGCACCGTCACGTCGACGAATTTCTGGCGCAGCTCGTCGTTGGTCTCGCGCTTGATGCGCCAGCGGATGGACTGGGCGGTGTTGGGCGAGTTCTCGTCCGGCGGGCCGAACATCATCAGCGACGGCCACCACCAGCGGTTCAGCGCGTCCTGCGCCATGCGCTTCTGCTCGGGCGAACCGGCGCAGAGCGCCATCATGATCTCGTAGCCCTGGCGCTGGTGGAAACTCTCTTCCTTGCAGATGCGCACCATGGCGCGGGCGTAAGGGCCGTAGGAGGTGCGCTGCAGCGGCACCTGGTTCAGGATCGCGGCCCCGTCCACCAGCCAGCCGATGGCGCCGATGTCCGCCCAGGTGAGCGTGGGGTAGTTGAAGATGGTGGAGTATTTCGCGCGGCCGGAATGCAGCGCCTCGATCATCTCTTCGCGCGAAGTGCCCAGCGTTTCGGCGGCGGCATAGAGATAAAGGCCGTGGCCGCCCTCGTCCTGCACCTTGGCGAGCAGCACGGCCTTGCGGCGCAGGCTGGGCGCGCGGGTGATCCAGTTGCCCTCGGGCAGCATGCCCACGATCTCCGAATGGGCGTGCTGGGAGATCTGGCGCACCAGCGTCCGGCGGTAGGCCTCGGGCATCCAGTCCTTCGGCTCGATGAAATCGTCCGCCGCCACGCGCGCCTCGAAGGCGGCCAGGCGCTGCGGATCCTCGGGCGCGGCCGGTGGGGCCGCCGCCGTCCGGTTGCCGTCCTTGAGCTCGGTGGTGTACATGCCCGCATCCTATAATAAACCGAACGGACGGTCAATTAATCGCCGCCGAGGATCGCCCCGCCGATGCCCCGGGAAAGCCCCTGGAATATAGCGATCTTCTCGCCCCGCTGGTTGCGGATTTCGACCTGATAGACGCCCGAGCGGCCGGCCAGCGCGAGTTCCCGCGCCTCGGCCTCGAGCCGGTCGCCTTCCCGGCCCGGCGCGAGGAAGGCGATGGTGGCGCTCTGGGCGACGGTGTTCTCGTTGCGGGAATTGCAGGCATAGGCGAAGGCGGTGTCGGCCAGGGTGAAGATCGTCCCGCCATGGGCGATCCCTTTTCCATTGAGCATGTCCTTGCGCACGATCATGGAGACGCGCGAATAGCCCTCGCGCGCATCCTCGACCGTCGTGCCCAGGGCCGGTCCGGTCCCTTCGCGCGAACGAAGCGTGTCGGCCACGCGGCGCGCCAACGCGTCGGCATCGTCGTTCATGCAACCTTCCCAACCCGGTGGGTCGTGTCTATGTTGCCGCCACTCTATATCGTCATGGCCGGGCTTGTCGCGGCCACCCGCTTTCCGGAGTGCCCGGACTTCGAGCCCCCTGGAAAACGGACGGCCGCCGCCAGCGCGGCGATGACGGGTTTTGGGAAGGCTGTCATGTCTTACGAGACCATTCTCTTCGAGACCGGCGACGGAGTCGCGAAGCTCACGCTCAACCGGCCCGACCGGCTGAACAGCTTCACGGTGCAGATGCATGGCGAGGTGGCCGATGCGCTGGCGACGGTCGAGCGCGATGCCGCGATCCGCGCGCTGCTCCTGACCGGCGCGGGGCGCGGATTCTGCGCCGGGCAGGACCTGTCGGACCGCGCGGTGGCCGCGGGCGGCGACGGCGTCGATCTCGGCGAGTCGCTGGAGAACCGCTACAACCCGCTCATCCGCCGGCTGATCGGGCTCGAAAAGCCCGTCGTGTGCGCGGTGAACGGCGTGGCGGCGGGCGCGGGCGCCAACATCGCCTTCGCGGCGGACATCGTGCTCGCGGCGAAGAGCGCGCGCTTCATCCAGTCCTTCTCCAATATCGGGCTGGTGCCGGATTCCGGCGGCACCTGGATTCTCCCTCGGCTGGTGGGCCAGGCGCGGGCGCTCGGGCTGGCGCTCACCGGCGAGCCGCTCGGCGCGGAGAAAGCCGAGCAATGGGGCCTGATCTGGCGGGTGGTGGAAGACGATCAGCTTCAGGCCGAAGCCGGCAAGCTCGCGGCGCGGCTGGCGAGCGGACCGACAAAGGGACTTGCGGCGATCAGGATGGCCATGCGCAGGGGCTGGCTCGCGAGCCTGGACGAACAGCTCGACCTCGAGCGCGACCTGCAGCGCGCGCTGGGCCGCAGCGCGGACTACAGGGAAGGCGTGGCCGCGTTCGGCGCCAAGCGCGCGCCGAAATTCACCGGCCGTTAGACAGCCGCCGCCGGACACCGGCCGCTGAGCGGAGACCGACATGAAAACGCTTGCAAGCTACGCCATGGACCGCTGGATCGCGCCGCAGGGCGCGACGGCCGGCATCGCCTCCGCCGTCACCGGCGAAACCGTGGCGCGGATCGGCGCGACGGTGCGCGATTTCGGGGCCATGCTGGCGCACGCGCGCGGCGTGGGGGGCCCTGCCCTGCGCGCGTTGACGTTCCATGAGCGCGCCAGGGCGCTGAAGGCGCTGGCCGACGCGATCATGGCGCGCAAGGAGGAGCTTTACGAACTCTCCTTCGACACCGGCGCCACGCGCGGCGACGGCTGGATCGACATCGAGGGCGGCGCGGGCGTGCTGTTCGCCTATGCCTCCAAGGGCCGGCGCGAGCTGCCCGACGACACCATCGTGGCCGAGGGCGCGGTGGAGGCCCTCTCCCGGCGCGGCACCTTCGTGGGCCAGCACGTGATGACCTCGCGGCAGGGCGCCGCCGTGCACATCAACGCGTTCAACTTCCCGGTCTGGGGCATGCTGGAGAAGCTTGGGCCGGCGCTGCTCGCGGGCATGCCGGCCGTCGTCAAGCCGGCCAGCGCCAGCGCCCAGGTGGCGGAGGCCGCGTTCCGCATCCTCGTCGAAGCCGGCGTGCTGCCGAAGGGCGCGCTGCAGCTTGTCGTGGGCCCCACCGGCGATCTCTTCGATCACCTGACGGGACAGGACGTGGTGTCCTTCACCGGCTCGGCGGAGACGGCGCAGAAGCTTCAGCGCCATCCCGCCGTGGCGCGCGAAAGCGTGCGCTTCATCGCCGAGCGCGACTCGCTCAACGCCGCCGTGCTGGGGCCGGACGCCACGCCCGGCACGCCGGAGTTCGCGCTGTTCGTGAAAGAGGTCGTGCGCGAGATGACGGTGAAGGCGGGCCAGAAATGCACCGCCATCCGCCGCGCGCTGGTGCCGGCGGCGGCGATGGACGACGCTGAGGAGGCGCTCACCGAGGCGCTCGGCAGGATCGCGGTGGGCGATCCGCGCGCGGAGGCCACGCAGATGGGCGCGCTCGTCAACACGGCGCAGCGCGACGATGTGCGGGCGAAGATCGAGGCCTTGTCGCGCGAGGCGCGCCTCGTCTGCGGCGAGCCGGAGAAGGCCATGGCGGGCGCCTTCATGACGCCGGTGCTGCTGCGCTGCGACGCGCCGGACAAGGCGGCGAACGTCCACGAGATCGAGCCGTTCGGGCCGGTGGCGACGCTGATGCCCTATCGCGGCCTCGACGAGGCCGTGGCGCTGGTCAACCGCGGCAAGGGCTCCCTGGTGATGTCTCTTTATACCCACGATCCCGCGGTGACGCGGCGGGTGCTCGCGGGCGCGGGCGCGTTCCATGGCCGGCTTCTGGTGCTCGACCGCGACTGCGCCAAGGAATCCACCGGCCACGGCTCTCCCCTGCCGGCGCTGATCCATGGCGGGCCGGGGCGCGCGGGCGGCGGCGAGGAGATGGGCGGCCTGCGCGGGTTGTTCCATTACATGCAGCGCACCGCCGTGCAGGCCTCGCCGCGCCAGCTTTCCGCCGTCACCGGCGAGTGGACGCGGGGAAGCCCGGAGATGCGCGAGGGCCTGCATCCCTTCCGCCTCAGATTCGGCGAGCTCGAGATCGGCCGCACGCTGGCGACGCCCGCGCGCACCGTCACGCTGGAGGACATCGAGCACTTCGCGCATTTCACGGGCGACACCTTCTACGCCCACATGGACGAGAAGGCCGCCGCCGCCAATCCCTTCTTCGGCGGGCGCGTGGCGCATGGCTATCTGCTGCTCTCCTTCGCGGCGGGATTGTTCGTCGATCCCGCCCCCGGGCCGGTCCTGGCCAATTACGGCCTCGACAACCTGCGCTTCACCAAGCCGGTGAAGCCGGGCGACTCCATCGCCGTGCAGCTGACCGCCAGGGCCAAGACGCCGCGCAACGACCAGTATGGCGAGGTGCGCTGGCAGGTGGTGCTGACCAACCAGGCGGGCGAAACGGTGGCGACCTACGAACTCCTCACCATGAATGCGATGTGATGCCGCCGGGTTTCGCATCGCGCGCGGCGTTGCTGGAGGCGCAGCTCGGCCGGCTGAAATGGTCGCTGCGCCACGCCCATGACAACACCGCATATTACCGCGCCAAATGCGAGGCGGCCGGCGTCGGGCCGGACGATCTCAGGACGCTGGAAGACCTGGCGCGCTTCCCCTTCACCCTGAAGAGCGACTTCCGCGACAATTATCCGTTCGGCATGTTCGCGGTGGCGCGGGGGGACGTCGCGCGCATCCATGCCTCCTCCGGCACCACGGGCCGGCCCACCATCGTGGGCTATACGCGCGGCGATCTCGACCACTGGCATGAGCTGATGGCGCGCAGCATCTTCGCCGCGGGCGGACGTCCCGGCGACCTGCTGCACAACGCCTATGGCTACGGGCTGTTCACCGGCGGCCTCGGCTTTCATGGCGGCGCGGAGCGGCTGGGCTGCACGGTGACGCCCGCGAGCGGCGGCCAGACGGAGCGGCAGGTGCAGCTGATCCGCGACCTCGAGCCCCGCATCATCGGCTGCACGCCGTCCTACATGCTGGCGCTGGGCGAAGCGCTGGAGCGCGCCGGCATCGATCCGCGCGAGACCTCGCTCGAGATCGGCATGCACGGCGCCGAGCCGTGGAGCGAGGAGATGCGCGCGGAGATCGAGCGGCGCTTCGCCATCGCCGCGCTCGACACCTATGGGCTTTCCGAAGTGATGGGCCCCGGCGTGGCGCAGGAGCGGGCGGACGCGCGCGGCGCGCTCACCGTGTGGGAGGATGCGTTCTATCCGGAGATCGTCGATCCCGCGAACGGCGCGCCGCTGCCCGACGGCGAGCAGGGCGAGCTCGTCTTCACCTCGCTCGCGAAGGAGGCGGTGCCCGTCATCCGCTACCGCACCGGCGACCTCTCCCGGCTCATGCCGCCCGTGGGCGAGGTGCCGATGCGGTGCATGGACCGCATCATGGGCCGCAGCGACGACATGCTGATCGTGCGCGGGGTGAACATCTTCCCCCGCCAGATCGAGGAGCTGATCGTGGCCGAGCCGGGGCTCTCGCCGCATTACCGCATCGATGTGCGCCGCGACGGCGCGATGGACAGCCTCACCGTGACCTGCGAGGCGGCGGGCGACGACGCCGCGCATCACATCCGGCTGCGCGAGACGCTGGGCCTGCGCATGAAATCGCGCTACGGCCTCAGCGCCGCCATCGTCATCGCCGGACGCGGCAGCCTGCCCCGCTCCGAAGGCAAGGCCAGGCGGGTGTTCGATCACCGCAAGGCGCAGACATGAAGCTGGCGCACGACCGCGGCGGCGAAGGCCCGCGCCTGCTCGTCCTGCTGCACGGCCTCGGCGCCACGCGCAATGTGTGGCGCGGCCTGATCGCGGAAGGACGCTGGCAGGGACGCTGGATCGCGCCGGACCTGCGCGGGCACGGGGATTCGCCCCATGGCGCGTCTTACGCTTTGGCGGATCACGCGGGCGACGTCGCCGAACTGGTGGATGGCGCGGACGTGACGGTGCTCGGCCACTCTATGGGCGGCGCGGTGGCGCTGGAGCTGGCGTCCGGCGGATACGGCTTCGTGCCCGCGCGCGTGTTCGGGCTGGGCATCAAGCTCGCGTGGACCGCGGACGAGCTCGCCGGCATGGCGAAGATGGCCGCTTCGAAGCACCGCTTGTTCGCGACGCGGGACGAAGCCATCGCGCGGCATCTGCGCGTGGCCGGCCTCTCCGGCCTGGTGCCGCACGAGGACGGCGCGCGGGGCGTGACGCGGACGGACGAAGGCTGGCGGCTGGCGCAGGATCCCGCGGTCGCGACCGTCGGCGCGCCGCGGGCCGCCGAACTGCTCGCGGCCGCCAGGGCGCCGGTCCATCTCGCGCGCGGCGCGGGCGACACGATGGTGACGCGGCAACAGCTTCTGGCGCATGACGCGGGCGCCGCCGACCTGCCGGGCGGGCACAACGCCATGGTCGAGCATCCCGCCGCGGTGTGGGACTGGGTCGAGGCGCATTGCGGATGATCGCGCCGGACGCGCTCGCGCGGGACTTCGACCTCCGCAACCTGCCCGCCGGCTTCGCGGACGATCCCTTTCCCGTCTATCGCGCGTTGCGCGAAAACGAGCCGGTGCGGCGGATGCCGGACGGCGGCGTGTTCCTCACCCGGTACGCCGACGTGCTGGCCGCCTACCGGGACCCGGCCACGTTCAGCTCCGACAAAAGGAAGGAATTCGCGCCCAAATACGGCGAGGGCTCGCGGCTTTTCCGGCACCACACCACGAGCCTGGTGTTCAACGACGCGCCCTATCACGCGCGCGTGCGCCGCGCGATCGTGGGGGCGCTGATCCCGCGCGCGCTGGAGCCGCTCGAAGCCAAGCTGGAATCGCTGGTGACCCGCCTGCTCGACCGCGCCGGCGACGCGGGCCGGATGGAAGCCATCGGCGAATTCGCGGGCGCCATTCCCGTGGAAGTCATCGGCGACCTGCTCGCGGTGCCCGGCGCGGATCGCGCGCCGCTGCGCGGCTGGTCGCTGGCGATCCTGGGCGCGCTGGAACCGGTGCTGAGCGCGGAAGCGCGCGAGGCGGGCGAGCGGGCGCTGGCCGAATTCCACGACTATCTGTCGCTGCTGATCGCGGAGCGGCGCGCGCGGCCCGGCGATGCGGAGCGCGACGTGCTCACCCGCCTGATCCGGAGCGAAGGCGAGCCGCTCGGCGCCGCCGAGCTGGCCGAAAACTGCGTCTTCCTGCTCAACGCCGGCCATGAGACGACGACGAACCTGATCGGCAACGCGCTGGAGCTGTTCGCGCGCTTTCCCGGGGCGCGGCAGGAGATCGCCGCCGATCCCGGCCGCCTGCGCGGGGCCATCGAGGAAGTCCTGCGCTACGAAAGCTCCAACCAGCTCGGCAACCGCGTCACCACATGCGCGACCGAAATCGGCGGCGTCGCGCTCGCGCCCGGCACGTTCGTGACACTCTGCATCGGCGCTGCCAACCGCGATCCGGCCGCCTTCGCGGATCCGGAAGCTTTCGACATCGCGCGCAACCCCAACCGGCACCTCGCCTTCGCGGCGGGGGTGCATCAATGCGCGGGCATGAATCTCGCGCGGATGGAGGCGCGCATCGCGCTGGGCCGGTTCCTGAAGCGCTTTCCGGATTACGCGCTGGCCGGGCCGCCCGTGCGCAGCCGCCGCGTCCGCTTCCGCGGCTTCACGCGGCTTGCGCTTTCATGGCGCTGAGCACCGCGGCGGCGAAGCGCGGCACGTCCGCCATCCTGAGCCCCGCGAGGTTCGCCCGGCCGGAAGCCGCCATGTAGATGCCGTGCTCGGCCTTGAGCCGCGCGATGGCGGCCTTGTCGAGCGGCAGCACGGAGAACATGCCCTGCTGGCGCGCGAGGAACGCCAGCGAGGGATGCGCCGCGGCCGCGGCCCCGCGGATGGCCCGGATGCGGCCGCGCATGGTGTCCAGCTCCGCGCGCCAGTCCGCCTCGAGCGATTCGGTGGCCAGCACGATGCGCGCGACGGCCGCGCCGTGATCCGGGGGCATGGACCAGGTTTCGCGCGCGCGGGTCAGCATGTTGGAATAGACGGTCCCCGCGGCCGCGGCGCCGCGCGCGAGCGCATAGAGCGCGCCGACGCGATCGCGATAGAGGCCGAAATTCTTGTCGCAGGAATAGGCGATGAGCGCTTCGTCGCAGTGGGCCAGCACCTCGCGCAGGCCGCCCGCGTCCTCCTCCAGCCCCTCGCCCAGGCCCTGGTAGGCGAGATCGATCAAGGGCACGATGCCCCGCGCGGCGAGGACCTCCGCGACGGCGCGCCATTGCGCGCCCGACAAGTCGATGCCGGTGGGGTTGTGGCAGCAGCCATGCAGCACCGCCACGTCGCCCGGCGCGGCGCGGTCGAGAGCGGACATCAATTCGTCGAAACACAGGCTCTGCGTCGCGGGGTCGAAATGACGATAGGTCTCCACCGGCACGCCCGCGGCGCCGAACACGGGCCGGTGGTTGGGCCAGGTCGGCAGGCCGAGCCACACCCGCGCGCCGGTGACGGCGATGAGATCGGCGGCGAGCCGGATCGCGCCGGTGCCGCCGGGCGTCTGCACGCCCACGAGCCGCTCGCCGAAATCGCCGCCGAAGACGATGGGCCTCAGCAGCGCGACGAATTCCACGTCGCCCTCGGGCCCCAGGTAGGATTTGCTGGCCTGGGTGGCGACGAGTTCGCGTTCGGCGGCTTTCACCGCGCGCATCACCGGCGTGATGCCGGTGTCGTCGCGGAACACGCCCACGCCGAGATCGATCTTGCCCGGGCGCGGATCGCGCGCGAATTCGGCGATCAGCGAGAGCAGCGGATCGGGCGGCTCCGGCTTCAGGGATTCGAACAGGCCGGCGGCCATTTCCCGCACCTTCGGTTTCGCGCCAGTCATGCGCCCTCCACGGGCCAGGATTCAAGGGTCTCGACGAAGCGGGTCAGCCATGCGTTGGTCTGATGGGCGTCGATGACCCGGTGATCGATTGTCAGCGTGACGTAGCACATGGGGCGGATCTCGATCCGGTCGCCGTCCCCGCCCTCGCGCACCACCGCGCGCTTCTGCAGCTTGCCCACGCCCAGGATGGCCGATTGCGGCTGGTTGATGACGATCGGCGCGGCGAGCAGCGAGCCGGAGACGCCGTGATTGGAGATCGAGAATGTGCCGTCGCGCACGTCGGCCGGCGCGAGGCTGCCGGCGCGGGCTTTTTCGGTGAGCTCTGTGAGGCGGCCGGCAATGGCGCAGAGCGAAAGCGCCTGCGCGCGATGGATCACGGGCACGATCAGGCCCTTCTCGCCCAGCGCGGTGCCGACGCCGATGTTGATGTCGGCCGGGATTTCGATGCGATCCTCATGCCAGCGGCCGTTGACGGCGGGCGCGGCCTTCATCGCCGCCGCCGACGCCGCCACGAAATAGGCGGTGAAGGTGAGGTTGGCGCCCTCCTTCTCGAACGCGGCCCTGTGCGCGGCGCGGTGCGCCATGATCGCCGTGAAGTCCGCCTCGAACATGGCGGTGACATGGGGCGCGGTCCGCACCGATTGCGCCATGTGCTCGGCGATGCGCTTGCGCATGGAATCGTGGGGGATGCGCCTGACGCCTGGCGCCGGTTTGGCGCGGCGCGCGGCCTCCGCCAGAATATCCTCGCGGGTGAGGCGCCCGCCGGAGTGCGGCACGTCCGCGGCGGCGAGATTGTGCTCGGCCAGCAGCTTGCGGAGGCCGGGCGGCAGGCGCGATGCGTCCTCCGCCGGCCCGGGCTTCGGCGCCGCCAGCCCCGCGCCCTGGGCCATCGCCTTGTCGACGGGTCTCGCCGCGCCGTCCGCGATGCGGCCGAGCACCGTGCCCGGCTCGACCTCGGCGCCGTCCGCGACCAGGATCTCGCTCAGCGTGCCGCTCGCCGCCGCCGCGACCTCGACGGCGACCTTGTCGGTCTCCAGCTCCACCACCGGATCGTCGACGCGGACGGGATCGCCCACCTTCTTCAGCCACGCCTTGACGACGGCCCTGGTGCCTTCCTGCTCGGCGGGGACGACGATGTCGGTCATCCGGTGAACTCGCCGATCCGGGCCGCGATCTTCTCCACCGACGGCAGCGCCCATTCCATGAGCTCGGGATTGTGCGGGCTCGGGATGTCGGGCATGGCGAGGCGCGAGACCGGCGCGTCGAGATCGTAGAAGCACTGTTCGGCCACCACCGCGGCCACCTCGGCGCCGAAGCCCGCGCTCATCAGGTCTTCGTGGACGACGAGGCAGCGGCGCGTGCGGCGCACGGAGGCGAGCACGGCCTGGCGGTCCCACGGCATCAGCGTGCGCAGGTCGATGATCTCCGCGTCGCGGCCCTGCGCGGCTTCCTCGCAGCGCTCCACCATGGCGCCCCAGGTGACGAGCGTGATCGATCCGCCTTCGCGCACGGTGCGGGCGCTGCCGAAGGCAAGCACGTAGTCGTCGCCCGGCCAGGGGCGGCGCGCGCTGGCCGCATCCAGCATGGCGCGATGCTCGAAGAAGATGACGGGGTCGTTGCCTCTCAGCGCCGCGCGCAACAGCCCGGCCGCATCCTCCGCGTTCGACGGCACGGCCACCTTCCAGCCCGGCGCGTGCACGAACTGCACCTCGTTGGTCTGGCTGTGCCAGGGATCGCCGCACTTGAAGAACCCGACCGGCATGCGCACCACGATGGGCGCGGCGAAGCGGTTGTTGGTGCGCCAGCGCATGGTGCCGCAATCGTTGAGCTGCTCGGTGGCGGGATCGGCGTATTTGCGGAACTGGATTTCCGGCACCGGCAACAGTCCCGACAGCGCCATGCCCACGGCGCGGCCGATTATGCCTTCCTCCGACAGCGAGGTGTCGAACACCCGCGCCTCGCCGAACTTCTCCTGCAGGCCGAGGGTCACCGCGTGCACGCCGCCCTTGGGCCCCACGTCCTCGCCGAACACCAGCATGCGCGGATTGACGGAGAGCTCATGCTCCAGCGTGCGGCGGATCGCCGTGACCATGTTGATGCGCTGGCCTTCGGGGCTGGGCGCCTCGCGCGCCGGCGGCGGCACGTAGCCATGCGTCCACTGCCCGCCCTCGGCCTGCATCTCGCCCTCGAAGAACACGTTGCGCGCGGTATGCGCGAGATCGGCGACCGGCCGGGCATCGGCTTCGGCCAGCGCCGCTTGCGCGGCGCGGGCGGCATCGGCCCGGAGGCGCTCCCAATCCGAGGCGCCGACGACGCCGGGCACCAGGTAATCGCGCAGCCGGGGCAGCGGATCGCGCGCCCATTCCGATTTCACCTGGGCCTCGGACTTGTAGGCCTGCGTGTCCTGGAAGGAATGGCCTTCGAGCCGCGGCATCGTCAGCCGCAGGAGCGCGGGCTTGCGCACGCCGCGGACATATTCGACGGCGCGGCCGATGAGGGCCGCGGCCTCTTCCGGCACCGTGCCGTCGCCGGAGAGCACGTTGAGCGACCTGAATCCGGAGAGGTTGGCCGCGATGTCGGCGCCCGGCGTCTGCAGCGTGGAGGGCACGGAGATGCCGTAGCCATTGTCCTCTATATAGAAGAGCATCGGCAGCGACAGCGTGGCCGCCATGGTGAGCGCGGCCCAGAAGCCGTTGGTCGCCACCGAGGCGTCGCCGCCGAGCGCCACGGCGATGGCGTCGGCGCAGCCTTTCTCCTTCAGCACCCGCTCGCGGTAGAGCAGCGCCTGCGCCCAGCCGGCGGTGGGCGTGAATTGCGCGCCGACGCCCCCGCACATGGGAAGCGCGGACGGGCCATTCGGGTTGGGATAGTTGAACACCGCGCCGATGTCCCGCCCGTCCGAATAGCCGCCGGCCCGCGCCATGGCGGAGCCCAGCGCATCGGCCGGATCCACGCCCAGCGCCAGCAGGATGGGGCGCGAGCGGTAATAGCCGCAGATCGCGTCGTCCGGATTGGTGAGATGCAGGCCCAGCAGCACCTGCGCCATGTCGTGGCCGCGGGCGGAGAACTGGTAGAAGATCTTGCGCGCCGGAACCAGCGACGTCTCCTCCAACGCGTCGAGCGCGCGCGACAGGTGCACGAGCCAGGCCGCCCGCGCCCAATCCGGCGAGGAAGCGTTGCGGCCGGAGACCCGGGGATGTGCGGACATGACTCTTCCTGGGCTGCCTGGCGCGGAGGGGACGCGCCCAATTAACCGAATGGACGGTCGGTTTTCAACCCGGTATCGTCCCTGCTCTCGACGCCCAGGCGAATCGCTCGAGGAAAGCACAGTGGCGCGCACCCAGGCGGCGGACTACGCGGAACGGCGCGGCAAGATCGTGGACGCGGCGGCGGCGCTGTTCGCCGGCAGCGGCTTTCTCGGCGCCTCCATCGCCGACGTCGCGCGGGCCTGCGGCATGTCGAAGTCGCTGATCTATCACTACTACGCGTCCAAGGAAGACATCCTGTTCGACGCGATGCACGGCCATGTCGGGGCGCTGCTCGATGCGGCGAACGCCATCGTGTCGCGGCACGAACCCGCGGCGGAAAAGCTGCGGGCGCTGACACGGGCCTTCGTGCGGCTCTACGCGGGCGCCGCCGACCGCCAGCGCGTGCTGCTCAACGAGATGGACCGCCTGCCCGCGGCGCAGCGCAGGGCGATCGTCGACATCCAGCGCAGGCTGATCGAGATCGTCGAAGACCTGCTTTCGGAGATCCGGCCCGCGCTTTCGGGCAAGGCGGCGCTGCGCACGCCCGCGGCCATGCTTTATTTCGGCATGATCAACTGGATGCACACCTGGTTCGACCCGCGTGGCCGCGCCAAATCCGGCAAGATCGCGGAGCTCGCGGTCAACCTGTTCCTCGACGGCATAAGGAACGGTGAAATTCCCGCATAAGCCCGCCGCTTTTCTTTGGCGGGCGCCGCGATAACATGGCGGCCATGGAATGGGCCCGGGCGACGATCGCGCGCATGCTTGGCCGGGGCGCGGCGATGGCGGCCGCGCTCGATTGGCCGCTGCGCTCCGGCGGCAAGCTGGGCGATCCCAGGCGCTATGCCGCGACCGCCGCCGTCGCGGTGCTGCACGTCGCCGTCATCTGGCTGATCGCGGTGAACGTGCTGGTGCCGAAGACCGGCGGCACGTCGCGCGAGATGCAGCTCACGCTGCCGCCGCTGCCCGCGGCGCAACCGGCGCCGGCCGATCCCGTGCCCGAGCCGCCGATGCTGACGCCCGATCCCACGCTGGCGCCGCCGGTCCCGCCGCCGGTCGAGATCGACATGGCGCAGGGCGGCGCACTGGCGGCGGCCGCCGACATCCTGCCGCCGCGCCCCGATCCCGCCATCCGCAATCCCAGCCCGCAGCTCCCGCCGGCCTACGCGTCCCATGCCGCGCTGCCGCAGGTGACGCTCAAGATCCTCGTCGCCGCGAACGGCGCGGTGACGGACGCCAAAGTGACGATCTCGAGCGGCAACCCGTCGCTGGATGCGCTGGCGGCGGCGTTCGCGAAAGCCAGATGGCATTTCCGCGCCGCGACGCAGGCCGGCGAGCCCGTGGCCGACTGGACGACGGTGATCGTGCGCTTCCTGAAGGCCTGATGCGCGCACGCCCGGCGCGTCATTGCGACAGCTTCACCGCCAGCGGGCGCCGGTCGCCGCGGCCACGCCACAGGCCGGAAAAGTGGGCCCGGCAGGACTCGAACCTGCGACCAGACCGTTATGAGCGGTCAGCTCTAACCAGCTGAGCTACAGGCCCCACGCCCGCGCTTCCTATCAGGAAACGGGCGGGCGCAAAACGAAGATGGGCGCAAGGCGAGAGCGCCGCAATTTGGCCGCACGCCGCGCCTCGGATAGGCTGGCCGCCCGCAGGAGCCTCGCCATGCGCCCCATCCTTCCGCCTCTCGCCGCCTGCCTCGCCGTCCTCGCCGTCGCCGTCCTGCCCGCCCGCGCGGCGGAGGATACGCCGCACACCCTCTCCGTCACCGGACAGGGCGAGGCCAGCGCCGTGCCGGACCAGGCCACGCTCGGCGCCGGCGTGGTCACCACGGGGCGCACCGCCGCCGACGCGCTCGCCGCCAATGCGCGCGCCATGAATCAGGTGTTCGCCGCGCTCAGGCGCGCGGGCGTGGCGGAGAAGGACATCCAGACGTCCGGCTTCGGCGTGGAGCCGCAATACACCGAAGCGACCGCGAAGAGCCCCGCCCGGCTTACCGGCTACCGGGTGACGGACAACGTCTCGGTCCGTGTGGACGGCCTCGACCGCCTGGGCGCCACGCTCGACGCGCTGGTCGCCTCCGGCGCCAACTCCATCGACGCCATCGGCTTCGGGCTGAAGGATCCCAGGCCCGCGATGGCTGAAGCCCGCGCCGCCGCCGTGGACGATGCCATGGCCCGCGCCCGCGCGCTCGCCAAGGCCGCCGGCGTGACGCTCGGCCCGATCCTGTCGATCACGGACGGATATGCGGGCGAAAGCCAACCCATCAGCGTCGCGGCCTTTGCGTCCGGGGGTCTGCAGGACAGGGCCCTCACCCCCATCGCCCGCGGGGAAAACACCGCCAGCGCCAGCGTCACCATCACCTGGGAAATCCACTGACGATTCAAGGCGGTATTCGAACCTCAAAAAATGGAGGGGGGGAGGGTCCCTCCGCCCGATCCCGTGCCCGGCACAACCTCTTGTGGTTGAGGACAGGCGGCAGCATTCGTTTTCCGGTTTGCCGCGATCACCTGCCCGTTAGCCTGGAACCCGCTCTCCATATGGAGCGCCAGGCCTGTCGCAGACCGCAATATGTTGATTTCAGCCTTCGTCTGTCCCGCATGGCGGCAGGAAGCGGAAGATCCGACTCCGGCCCCGAGGATCCTATGTTCAGACCAATATCCATGCACGAACATTACAGGAACACACAACCATAAGTCAAGCCCCGCGGCGCGCCTTCACGAGTCGCCAGGCCGCCGATCCCCACGCTGCTCCGTGTACGGATAACCGTCTCTCGCGACATGCCGCGACCAGCCGCGCCATCTTTGCAGCGCGCCGTGGAAGGTGCGAGTGAACAGAATGCCGTATTCTGTTCACTCCAACGCAAGCGCCTAAGTAATACTCACGATGAACCGACTTAAGGCTTATCCAGGAGGCACCACTGGGCGAGAAAGGTCCCTAGAACTCATTTTCAAGGCCGTGAGTTCTTCATAAATCATCGCCCATCGCGCGTGAAGCAAGGGGTAGTGTCTGTGTTCGCCGTCTCGGATGTCGTCCAAATTTTCATACAAAAGGAAGCGCTCGGTCGGCGACATCTCCCTTACAAAAAATTCCTCCATGACACGGAAGAACTGCGAAAGCAGAACATCCATATCGACAGACGGCATCAACCCTTTGTCCCCAAAGTCACCGACAATGCCTCCTATGAGGCCCGTAATAAAGCCAATCCGCAAACTCATAGAGGGGTGATTTGACTTTAACGCATTGCCACTCAGGTCATATGGAAACCTATTGGTGTGCATTGAACAATAGATACAAAATAGCGCAATGCGTATCGCGTGCTGGTGATCTAGTAGCTGCATGTCGAATAGTCGATCTTGCTTGCGATACGATTCAAACGTAACGGTTAAAAGCATTCGCACCGCCAAACAGTCGGCATCATATTCGAGTGTTTGTCGCGTGAGCGCGGGAACAGCTTCACCTCTAGCGTAGCGAACTGCGAGGAATCGGGTATGACCGTTTAGGACATGAGCAAGCTCATGAAACGTCGCGTACATAGCGGCGGCCATCGAGAAGCGGCGGGCAGTGACGAAATGTTGAATGCCCCATTCAAGGACCGCAGGAAGGTTGTCTCGATCTTGAAGGCTGCCGTCTGACGCCTCATCGAACCGAAGAAAATCGTTTATGACTGTTTCTGCCATCAACCGTCTCACTATATCGAGAAGTGCGGAAAGGTGAGATCTAGAAAAGCTGATACGAATAAGTTTGGGCTCTTCCACAACATTGGCGCAACTAAAGTGCGCTTCGTCGACAATGCGAAAGCGCACGTCCTTTGAAATCGGATCGCAGGCTTGGCTATATTGTATCGCGTAGTCGACCCCCCAAACAAAGTCGCGGAATTCATGGTCAGGCGCGAGCAGATCGGGGCTTTCTACGGCGTCGAAGTATGACGATTGTTGGTCACTCATAAATAACTCTATCCAAAGGTCTGCGTCGATATGACAACACTACCGCCAACCCTCTGTTCAAGCCAACGTGCGAATTCGTCCTCGCAACCCTCTCAGGAGCAAAATCAGCGTGATGTCCCGTCCGGTCGGGCGCGGCCATTGTAGGAAATCGCAATTTCAATTGCGCCCCAGGCGCGGCGCGCTAGATTTCGCTCTTCTTCGCCCCCAGCTCCCGCATAAATCGCTGTCGTCTCCAAACGCGCATGTCCATCCAACGTTGGACGATATTTAGGGGTACTCCATTCTGCCCGGCATCGACTGCGAAGCCATGCCGGAGGGCTTTTGGTTTACAAAGCGCCTCGGCAATACCAGCGGCTCCCATCATGCGCCTAACATGTTTCCAAGCTATCGTGCGACGCCACGGCCAAAGACTCGAACGGAGTTCATGATCTGAGACTTTTGTCGTTCTCACAACTAGGTCTATGACCCGCGAGGCACGGGGACCGCACGGAATATCCCGCGCTTTTGCTGCTTGAGCGTCTTGAATACGATTGCCTCGTTGCTCGCGTCGATCCGTTCCGCGGTCAACGAAAGAGCTTCGGATATTCTCGCGCCGGTAAAGGCGAGCGTAAGGCAGAACACGCCGACCATCCCGCCTTCCGCGGCTGCGGCGGAGACGAAGGCAACTCGTTCGCACGCGAAGAGGTATTTGCGATTTCCGTTCGGATCGAAAAGAGATTGTGTCATGTGGGCTGCTCTCGCTTTTTGTGATGAAAAAAGCGAGCAGCGCCCATTGACGCGGAGAAGAACGAGTGAACGAAATACAGCAGATTGTTCACGCCCCTGCCCCTCATCCCACCCCCAGGTGCCGGACGAAGAAGCGTTCCCAGCTGTCGCCTTCGAAGTTGGGGATCTCGACGTGGGCGCCGGGGTTGATGTGCATGGTCTTTTCCTTCGAGGCGAAGGCGTCGAAGAGAGCCAGGCCGTGCTCGTGGGCGGCGACGGCGTCCTGCCACTGGAAGACGAACTCCACCGGAACGGTGATGGCGCGCGCGGCGGCGGCGAACGCGTCCATGCCGGGGCGCAGGCCCGCCAGCCCGAACACGGCGCATCTGACGCGCGGCTCCGCGGCCACGAACGGCACGCCGATGGCCGTGCCCATGGAAACGCCCCAGTAGCCGACACGTTCGTGACGGCCGACGAAGTCGAGCGCCTGGGCGGCGTCGAGCGCGGCCTTCCACTCGGGCACCGCCTTCGCCGTTCGCTCGCTCATCGTCTTCATCAGGTTGAAGGGCATGGACGGCGCCTCGCCGCGCACGCGTCGGCCCACTTCCTCGGCCAGGCGCGCGGCCTCCTCGCGGCTGACGCGGTCGCCATGGCCCGGCGCGTCGATGGCGAGCACGGCGTAGCCGAGCTTGCGGGCGTAGTTCCTCGCGCGCGCGGCCAGCGAGCCGATCTTCTTGTGCTGCGAGCCGCCATGGCCCATCAGCACCAGCGGCCTGGGCCCCGCCGCGCCCTCCGGCGCCCAGATCGCGGCGGGCACGCGCTCGCCCGCGACCGTCAGGTCGAACAGCCGTTCGGTGACGCCCTCGGCGCTGCGCGCGCGGGTGAATTCGGTCATGGCTCTCTCCCGTCCTCTTCTTCCGCCGGGGCGAAGGGTCGTCGCGCCCGCCCGGCCCGTCAAGAACGCCGGGCTCCGCCCGCCTCCCGCCGGCGGGCCCGCTCCGACTATCCCTCACGCCCTACAAGCAGGCCGGCCTCGGCATGGCGACGCCCGCGCCCCACGAGGCCCTCATCGCGCGCACAAACCGCATCATGGACGAAATCGACGCCATCGCGGCGAACACCAGCTTGCGGTCGGCCAAGTTGGCGGCGGCTTTGCGCGTCCTCGCCCGCGCGAGCGGGCGGAGGAATCGATTACTTCAGGTTCTCCATCACCCCCTCATAGAACATCACCGCCTCGCCGAGGTCGCCCACCGCGAGCCGCTCGTTGGTGCCGTGGACGCGGGCGAGGTCGTCGATGCCGAAGTGGAAGGGATCGAGGCGGAAGATCTGGCCGGCGATGGGCAGATAGTGGCGCGAATCGGTGGCGCCCGTCGTGGTGTCGGGCGCGACGGGGATGTCGCCGAACGCGGCGTGGATCCGGGCGACGAGATATTCGCCGGCGGGACTGTGCAGGTCCGACACTTTCGAGGCTTCGGCCTGCGTCTCCGTGAGCGGCGTGACGGAGACCTTGGGATCGTCGATCGCCTTCTTCACATGCTCGATGACGCCGGCGATGGTGTCGCGCGCATGCAGGCGGAAATTGAACGTGGCCGAGGCCACGGGCGGCAGCACGTTGTCCTTCACGCCGCCCATGATCAGCGTGGGCGCGATGGTGGTGTGCAGGCGCGCCGCGCTGTCGGGGATGCTCTCCATGTAGCGCTCCACGATCGGCGCGGTGAGCCAGAGATTGCCGAGCAGGAAGCGCGTGAGGAACGGCGCGCGCGGGGCCAGCACCGCGAGCTTCTCGCGCTGCACGCCGTCGAGCCCCGAGGAGAAGGGATGATCGATCACCGCGCGTACGGCGGTGGCGAGCCGTGCGATGGCCATGTCGTTGGTCGGGCGCGAGGAATGCCCGCCGGTGCCGTGCGCGGTGAGCCTGAGGCTGAGATAGCCCTTCTCGCCCACCGAGACGAAGGCGGCCGGCGTCTCCACGCCCGGGAACGGCTCGTTGACGATGGCGCCGCCCTCGTCCAGCACCCAGTCGAAACGCACGCCGCGCGCGCGCAGCGCCGCGGCGACGGCGGCGTTGCCCCTGGCGCCGCCCACCTCCTCGTCCTGGCCGAAGGCGAACATGACGGTGCGCGCGGGCCTGAAGCCCTTCGCGGCCAGGGTGTTCGCCGCCTCGAGGAGGGAGACGAGGCAGCCCTTGTCGTCGATGGCGCCGCGGCCCCAGACATAGCCGCCCGCGATGTCGCCGGAGAACGGCGGATGCGACCAGTCCTTTTCCGTGCCAGGCACCACCGGCACCACGTCCATGTGCGCCATGAGCAGCACGGGCGGCTCGGCGGCATCGGTGCCCTGCCAGCGGTAGAGCAGCGTGTGGTCGAAGATCTCCCGCGTCGCCGCCTTGTGGAAGGCGGGATAGGTCTTCTCCATCCAGCCGCGCATGGCTTCCAGCGCGGCGAACTTCTCCGCTTCGTGCTGTCCGTTGCCGTAGGAGACGGTCTCGAAGCGCACGGCCTCGCCCAGATGCCGCGCAACCGCCATCGCATTGACGGCGACGCGCGCGCGCGCCGGCGGCGCCGATTCCGGTGCGGCGATCATGATCGTGTGGCCCACAGCGATGGCGGCGACAAGCAGGATTGCGGCCAATAGGCCGATGAGCGCGTTTCGCATGTGTCCCGTTTGCCCGCTTGCGGTGCGGAGGCTACATTCCCGCGAGCGGCGCGCCGGGGCAACACAAAACGGCCGGGAGTGCGATCATGAAGCGGTGGACAGGTTGGGCGGCGGGCGCGGCGGCGGCGCTGATTTTGTCCGTCGGCGTTGCAATTGCGTCACCGGCGCCGCGCGTGACCAGCATCGCTTCGCTGGGCGACCTCCACACGCCGCTGCCCTATCCCTACGACCAGGATGCCGACGCCCAGGCCCATGTCGACGCGGCGCTGGCGCAAGCCAGGCGCGAGCACAAGCTCGCCTTCATCGACCTGGGCGGCAACTGGTGCGGCGACTGCCGCATCCTGGCGGGGCTGATGGAGCTGCCGGAGTACCGCCGCTTCATCGACGCGCATTACGTGGTGACCATGATCGATGTGGGCCGCTTCAACCGCAATCTCGACGTGCCCGCGCGGTTCGGGGTGAACCCCAAACTCGAAGGCGTGCCGGCGATCCTGATCGTGGATCCCGCGACGGACCGCCTCGTCGATGCCGGCCACATCGCGGCCCTCGACGATGCCCGCGACCTCGACCCGCAGTCCATCATGGACTGGATCGCCAAGTGGGCGCAGTAGCGCGCCCGCCCCGCTTGGGGGTCGCGCCGCGACGGCGGCGATACCGGTAGACGCGGCGCGCGGATCTTCCGGGGCGCCCGCCGGTGGCCTTGACCCCGCCGCGAAATTTGCTTCGCTTCGCCACGGCCCGCCCGCAAGGAAGGCGGACGGTCATTGCCACCCTGCATCCCGCAAGGAGCGCTTCATTGCCCGACGTCCACCTCACGCGCATCGGCGCGCATGCCGCGCGGATCGAGATCGACAATCCGCCGGCCAATGCGCTGGGGAGCGCGCTCCGCCGCCGGTTCCTGGAGCATCTCGACGCGCTGGACGCCGATCCCGGCCTGCGCGCCGTGGTGGTGACGGGGCGGGGCGGCGCGTTCTGCTCCGGCGACGACCTCAAGGAACAGGAAGCGGTGCAGACGCAAGGCGCGGCCGCGCGCAAGGCGTTGCTGGGCGAATTCGCAAGCCTGCTGGCGCGGATCGAGGCGTTCCGCGCGCCGGTGATCGCGGCGATCGGCGGCTGGTGCATGGGCGGCGGGCTCGAGCTCGCGCTCGCCTGCGACATCCGCATCGCTTCGACGGAGGCGAAGCTCGTCTGTGCCGGGGTGAACATCGGGCTGATGGCGTCGGCGTGGCGGCTGCCGCGCGCCATCGGCATGGCGCGCGCCAAGCACATGCTGCTGACGGGGCTGCCGCAGGACGCGGCGACCGCGGAGCGCCATGGCCTCGTCACCGCCGTGCATGAGCCGGACACGCTGCAGGAGGCAGCGACGCGGCTGGCCGAACGCATCGCCACGCGCGCGCCACTCTCCGTCGAAGCCACCAAGCGCGTGGCCTCGCTCCCGCCCGCCGAGGGCGCCGCCGCCGCCGCCGCGGAGATGGAGGCCCTGGTGCGCAGCGCCGACCACGCCGAAGCCCTCGCCGCCTTCCGCGAGAAGCGGGAGCCGAGGTTCGGGAGGAAATGACGTGCTCCCCGCGAAAGCGGGGGCGGAAGATACCTTCCCTTCACCATCGCCGCCGCATAGTCGCGGGATGGGAAGCCTGGTCCGGGAGAGTCTTGCCAGCGTCCGCCGCACCTTCGCGGCGCATGTGCCGCTTTATGCCTGCGCGGCCGCGTTCTGCGCGGCGAGCTGGGCGGCGACGGCGTATTGGCGGGTGCCGCTGTCGCTGGATGCGAGCCTGTTCTTCCTCGAGATGGTGCCGGTCTTCCTGTTGCTCGGGTTGAGCGTATCGGCGGGCATCTTCTTCATCGGGCTGGCCCGCCGCCGCGCGGAACGTCCGTTACACGAGCTCGGCGCCTGGCTGGCGCGCGGCTTCCTCAAGGGCGAGCGGCCGGGCAATTCCTTCCACGGCCTCCTCGCCTTCACGCCGCTGATGGTGAGCTTCGCGGCGCTGAAGAACGACATCCCGCTGATCGTGCCGTTCTCGTGGGACGAGACCTTCGCGCGCTGGGACCGCGTCATCGGCTTCGGCCGCGCGCCCTGGGAATGGCTTCAGCCCTGGCTCGGCCATCCGCCCGTCACCGCCGCGATCAACCTCGTCTATGACGGCTGGTTCGCGGTGATGTTCGGCGCGCTGATCTGGCAGGCCTTCTCGGCCAGGACGGGCACGCTGCGGATGCAGTTCCTGCTCGCCTTCGCCTTCGCCTGGTTCTTCGCGGGCAACGTCCTGGCGGTCGTCTTCTCCTCCGCCGGGCCCTGCTATTACGGCCTGCTGCACCTGCCGCCGGATTCTCATGGCGGGCCCTATGCGGCGCAGATGGATTATCTGCGCGCGGCCGCGGCGCAATGGCCGGTGTGGTCCGTCGGCGTGCAGGACGCCCTGTGGCGCTCCTACACCGGCGGGCACGCCACCGTCAGCGGAATCTCCGCGATGCCGAGCATGCATGTCGTCATCGCCGTGGTGGTGACGATGCTGGGCTGGCGCACGAACCGATGGCTGGGCGCGGCGCTCGCTCTGTTCACCGGCGTGATCGTGGTGGGCGCAGTGCATCTGGCCTGGCACTATGCGGTCGACACGATCGCGGGCGCGGCGCTCGGCTTCTTCTTCTGGTACGCCGCGGGTGCGGTTGCGCGCCGCTACCAAGCGTGGCTCGCCGCTACGCGCCGCCCCGCCTGGGCGCCCGCGTCCTGACACGCCGCGCCCTGACACTCCGCGTCCTGACACGCCGCGCCGGGCCGGCGGCTTCACGGTTCGTTCGCGCATTCCACTGTGCCGCAGCGATGATCGAATCCCCGAACGCTACGGCAACCGGCGGCTCGCCGATTAACCTCAACGGTCCCCGGGTTTAATTCGTCGTTAAACGACTATAATCTTCCGCCAACGGCAGCGGGGTGGGGAATGAGCACGATAAATGGCACGCCGGCCAACGACACGTTGACCGGCACGGCCGGGGACGACACGTTTCGCCTCTTCCAGGGCGGCGAAGACACGGTCTCCGGCCAGGGCGGCAACGACGTCTTCCAGTTCGGCGCCACGCTCGATTCCGGCGACACGATCGACGGCGGCGCGGGCAACGACGTCATCCAGATCGCCGGCGATTACGCCACCACGCCCCTTACCTTCTCCGCCACCTCGCTCACCGGCGTGGAGAAGATCCAGCTCGGCGCCGGCTTCAACTACGACCTCACCACCGACGACGCCAACGTGGCGGCGGGCCAGACGCTGACCATCGATGGCGGCAATCTGGGCTCCGGCAACCATCTCGACTTCAACGGCGCGGCCGAGACCGACGGCAATTTCGTCATCGTGGGCGGCGCCGCCGGCGACGACATCACCACCGGCGCGGGCAACGACACTTTCAAGCTCGCCGCGGGCGGCAACGATTCCGTCGAGGCCGGAGACGGCAAGGACGTCTTCATCATGGGCGCGAGCCTGGATGCGAACGACTCCCTCGATGGCGGCTTCGACGGCGGCAATCCGCACAATGTGATCCGCCTCGACGGCGACTATTCCGCCGGCCTGACGCTGGGCGCCGGCACGATCCAGGACATCTATACTTTCCAGTTCGCCGCGGGGCACAGCTACAAGATCGTCGCCGACGCGGCCACTTTCCTCTCCGGCCCGGCAGTCTCCATCCAGGGCGGCAATCTGGGCGCCGGCGATTCGCTCACTTTCGACAACTCCGCCTCGGACGCCAATCTCCACTTCACCGGCGGCGCCGGCAACGACACCGCCATCGGCGGCGACGCGCAGAACACCTTCGACCTCGCCGCCGGCGGCAACGACACCGCAACCGGCGGCGCGCTGACCGACCATTTCCGCATGGGCTCGGCGTTCACCGCCTCCGACCGGATCGACGGCGGCGGCGGCTTCGACGTCGTCAGCCTGGACGGCATGGGGACGCAGGACGTCATCGTCTTCAACGCGACCACCATGGTGAACGTGGAGTCGCTTCAGCTCGCCGCCGGCTTCGACTATTCGCTGACCACCGACGACGCCACGGTGGCCTCAGGCGCCACGCTGATCGTCGATGCGCACACGCTGGGCGCGGCCAACAGCCTCACTTTCGACGGCTCGGCGGAGAGCGACGGAAGCTTCGTCCTGCGCGGCGGCGCCGGCAACGACACCCTCACCGGCGGGGCGCGGGCCGACACCTTCAACCTCACGGCCGGCGGCGACGACACCGCGTCCGGCGGCGGCGGCAACGACACCTTCAACCTGGGTGGCACGTTCACCGCCTCTGACGCCATCGACGGCGGCACCGGCAACGACACCGCCGTGCTTCAGGGCATGGGCGACGATTCCATCTTCTTCACCGCCAGCACCATGACCAATGTCGAGACGCTGGTGCTCGACGGCGGACATCACTACGACCTCGTCACCGCCGACGCCACCGTGGCCGCGGGCAAGACGCTGACGGTGGACGCGTCCGCGCTGGGCGCGGGCGATACGATGGACTTCGACGGTTCGGCGGAGACCAACGGCAATTTCCACATCATCGCCGGGGCGGGACCCTACGAACTCATCGGCGGCGGCGGCGGCGACGAGTTCGACGTGGGCGGCGCGCTGACGGCCGCGGATTCCATCGACGGCGGCGGCGGCAACGACATCGTCGCGATGAACGGCGACTACGCCGGCGCCCACGCCCTTGTGCTGGACGCCACGACGCTGACGAATATCACGCAGATCGCGCTGTTCGCCGGCCACTCCTACGATCTTACCACCGACGACGCCACCGTGGCGGCGGGCCACGCGCTCACCATCAACGGCAGCACCCTGGGCGCAGCCGACAGCTTCACCTTCGACGGCGCGGCGGAGACCGACGGCACCTTCTCGATCACCGGCGGCGCCGGCGACAACGTGCTCACCGGCGGCGCGGGGGCCGATTACTTCGACATCGAGAACGGCGGCAACGACACGGTCCATGGCGGCGGCGGCGACGATTCCGTCTTCGCCAGCAACGAGCTGACCGCGGCCGACACGATCGACGGCGGCGCCGGGAACGATACGGTCGAGCTTCAAGGCGACTATACGGGCGGCAAGGCGCTCGTCCTGGGCGCCACGACCATGACCAATGTCGAGACGTTGCAGCTCGACACCGGCAGCAGCTACGACATCACCACCAACGACGCCACCGTGGCGGCGGGCCAGACGCTGACGGTGGATGCGTCCGCGCTCGGCGCGGGCGACACGCTGACCTTCAACGGCGCGGCGGAGACCGACGGCGCCCTGTCGTTCCTGCTCGGCGCCCACTTCACGGCGGCCGACAGCATCACCGGCGGCGTGGAAGGATACGACACCATCTATCTCGACGGCGATTATTCGGCGGGCCTCACCTTCGGCGCCTCGACCATCACCGATATCGAAGATATCGTGCTCGGCGCGGGCCATGGCTACAATCTGACCACCAACGACGCCAATGTCGAACTGGGCGGGACCCTGACCATCGACGCCCGCGCGCTCGGCGCCGGCGACAATCTCACCTTCAACGGCGGCGCGGAAACAAACGGCGGGTTCATCATCTATGCCGGCGCCGGCAACGATACGCTGACGGGCGGCGCGGGCTTCGACATCTTCAACATGGGCGCCCATCTGACCGCGGCCGACACGATCGATGGCGGCGGCGGCGGCAACAGCGTCTATCTCGACGGCGATTATTCGGCCGGCGTCACCTTCGGCGCGTCGACCATGACCGATATCAGCGCCATCGTGCTTGCCACAGGCTACGGCTACAACCTCACGACCAACGACGCCACCGTCGCCGCAGGTATGACCCTGACCGTCGAAGACTACTCAACCGACAATGTCACCTTCAACGGCAGCGCCGAAACCAACGGTTCATTTGACATTTTCGCCGCTGAGGGCAACGACACGTTGACAGGCGGAGCGGGTAACGACGCCTTTTTCATGGCGGACAACCTGACGGCGGCCGACACGATCGACGGCGGTGCGGGCAACGACACGGTGGAGCTCTACGGCGACTACTCCGCGGGCCTGACGCTCGCCGCCTCCACCATCACCAATGTCGAAACGCTGAAGCTCGGCGACGGCTTCAGCTACAAGCTCACCACCAATGACGGCAATGTCGCGAGCGGCGCGACCATGGCGGTGGACGCGAGCGCGCTGACCGGCACGAATGCGCTGACCTTCGACGGCTCGGCGGAGAACGGCGGCTTCTACGCGATCACGGGCGGCGCGGGCGACGATAGCGTCACCTATGGCAGCCACTTCTCCGCCAGCGATTCCTTCGACGGCGGCGGCGGGAACGATACGCTGGTGCTGACGAACGTGCAAGGCAACTACTTTTTTGCCGACACGACCATGCACAGCGTGGAAGACCTGGTCATCACGCCCCAGACCGCCAGTGTCCTCCTCATCGTCACCACGGACGCGAATGTCGCGGCCGGCGCCACGTTGACAGTGGACTTTTCCAACTTGAACCCGGGTGACAACCCCAGCGAGTCCTTCGACGGCGAGGCGGAAACCGACGGGCATTTCGCTTTCATTGCGCCCTCCGGTGGCACCGGTTCGGTCGTCTTCGACTACACCGGCGGGGCGCAATCGGACACGCTCTCCTACACCCACTCGCTCAACGTCGCGGCCGCCGTCTTCAACGGCATGGGCGGCGACGACGTCGTGACGACGACGGCGTCCGCGAGCACTCTCGAGTTCAATGGCGGCACGGGAAACGACACGCTCGCTTTCACCGGCGGCGGCACGGAGAACCAGGCGTATTACCTGAGCAGCGTCGAAAATGTGGCGTTCGACGACAACAATTGGAATGTCGTGGCAAGCTTCAACCTTGACGTCGCAGGCGGTTCAGTGAACATCGACGCGACGGCGCTGAGCGGCGGCCACACACTCAGTTTCAACGGTGCGGATGTCTACAATCACGGCAACGCCAGCTTCGTCTTCGAATTCGGCGGCAACTTCGGTATCGGCGACACCCTGACGGGCGGCGCGTACGACGACGTGCTTTCGCTCGACGGCGACTACTCCTCCCTCTACATCTTCGGCTCCAGCCAGCTCACCAGCATCGAGACGATCCGGGTGGCCGATGGCCACACCTACGATCTCCAGATGGGTGACGGCACTGTCGCGGCTGGCGCGACCCTGACGGTGGATGCCAGCGCGCTCACCGGCAGCAATCGGATTGCCTTCGACGGTTCGCTGGAGCAGGACGGACACTTTGCTTTCATCGGCGGCGCTGGCCCCGACAGTCTCGTGGGGGGCATGCAGTCCGACACGTTCGACTTCAGCCTCACGAATGGCGCCGACGCTGCTGGCTTTGGCGGAAACGACACGTTCACGTTCACCACGGCCGCCAATTTGCTGAGCGTACAATTTATCGATGGCGGCACGGGTAGCGACACGCTCATCCTCGATGGCGACTTCTCCACCCAGACGGCGGTGACCAGCCTTCACTTCAACAGCATCGAGGCGCTGCAGCTTCTGGGCGGCACCAACAGCTACAATCTCAGCTTCGCCGACGGCATCACCACGGCTCTCGCGGTGGATGCGAGCGCCGCGTCGAGCCTCACCTTCGACGCCCGCGGCAACACGACCACGACGTTCACGATCACCGGCAGCGCGGGCGACGACGTGGTCAAGTTCGCCGGCAACTTCACCGTTTCCGACACGTTCAACGGCGGCGCGGGCAACGACACGCTGACGCTCGACGGCGATTATTCGGGCGGGCTCACGCTGGGCGCGTCCATGATCGCCAGTGTCGAAAAGATCGCCGTCGGCGACGGTTTCAGCTACGAACTCGTCGCCGACGACGCCAATGTCGCCGCGGGCGCGACCTTGACGGTGGATGCGAGCGCACTCACCGGCACGAACACGCTCGACTTCAGCGGCGCGGACGAAACCGACGGTCATTTCGCCTTCATCAGCGGGGCGGGCAACGACGCCCTCGAGGGCGGCGCGCAATCCGACACGTTCGATTTGAGCCTCTCCGGCGGCGCGTTCGCCTCCGGCAACGGCGGCAACGACAGCTTCACCGTGACGACGGCCGCGCACTTGCTGAGCGACGACATCATCGGCGGCACCGGAACCGATACGCTCATCCTGAACGGCGATTTCTCCACCCAGACGGCGCTGACCGGCTCGAACCTCAACAGCGTCGAAGCGCTGACGCTTCTGGGCGGCGGCAACAGCTACAATCTCACCTTCGCCGACGGGATCACCACCGCGCTCACCGTCGACGCCAGCGCCGCGTCGAGCCTCACTTTCGACGGCAGCGGCGACACGACGACGGCCTTCACCATCACCGGCAGCACGGGCAACGACGCGCTGACCGGCGGCGCCAACGACGATACGTTCATCATGGGCGCCAACCTGACCGCCGCCGACACCATCGACGGCGGCGCGGGGTACGACACGATAACACTGGATGGCGACTACACCGGCGGACACGCACTGACGCTCACGGCGCTGACGAGCGTCGAGGAGATCGACGTCGGAGCCGGCCACGACTACGACATCACCGTGGGCGACATCGTCGCCAGCAGCGAGACGCTGGTCGTCGATGCTTCGGCGCTCGGCGCCGCCAATGCGCTCACCTTCGACGGTTCCGCCGAAACCGGCGGCCACTTTGTCCTTGATGGCGGCGCCGGCAACGATAGCCTCACCGGCGGCCAGGCGGCGGACACCTTCTTCCTGGAAGCGGGCGGCAACGACACCGTCCACGGCGGCGCCGGCGACGACAAGATCGACGGCTTCGGCACCATCACCGCGGCGGACACCATCGACGGCGGCACCGGCACCGACACGATCCAGCTCCAGGGCGACTATTCGGCCGGGCTGACGCTGGGCGCCACCACGCTCACCAGCGTGGAGATACTGAAGTTCCTGGACGGCTTCAGCTACAATCTGACGACCGTGGACGCCAACGTCGCCGCCGGCGCGACCTTGACGCTCAATGCCGGCGAACTGACCGGCGCGAACGCCCTCACCTTCAACGGTTCGGCGGAGACCGACGGCTCCTTCGCCTTCACCGGCGGCGCGGGCGACGACGTGCTGACCGGCGGCGCGCAGGCCGACACCTTTGACTTGAGCAAAGGCGGCAACGACACCGTTTCCGGTGGCGACGGCAACGACAGCTTTTCCTTCGGCGCAGCCTTCACCGCCGCCGACTCGGTGGACGGCGGCGCGGGCAACGACACGTTGGAGCTGAACGGCGACTATTCGGCCGGCGTGACGTTCGGCGCCACCACCATGACGAATGTCGAAACCCTGAGGCTCGACGCGGGCCACAGCTACAATCTGACCACCAACGACGCCACCGTGGCCTCCGGCCAGACGCTGACCGTGGATGCGAGCGCGCTCGGCGCGTCGGACACGCTCACCCTCGATGCCACGGCGGAGACCGACGGCCATTTCGCCATCACCGGCGGGGCGGGCGACGACATCGTCGACTTCGGCGGGTCGCTCACGTCGTCCGACACCATCGACGGCGGGGACGGCTACGACACCATCACGCTGGACGGCGATTACTCCGGCGGCCACGCGCTGAGCCTGGCCGCGGGGGCGATCACCAGCGTCGAGGAGATCGACGCCGAGGCCGGCCACGACTACGACATCACCACCGGCGACATCGTCGCCAGCAGCGCGACGCTGGTCGTCGATGCTTCGGCGCTGGGCGCCGCCAATGCGCTCACCTTCGACGGTTCCGCCGAAACCGGCGGCCACTTCTTCCTCGAAGGCGGCGCCGGCGACGATAGCCTCACCGGCGGCGGATCGAGCGATATCTTCGACCTGAGCCAAGGCGGCATCGACACCGTCCATGGTGGCGATGGTGACGACAAGGTCAACGCATTCGGCACCCTCACCGCGGCGGACACCATCGACGGCGGCACCGGCACCGACACGATCCAGCTTCAGGGCGACTATTCGGCCGGGCTGACGCTGGGCGCCACCACGCTCACCAGCGTGGAGATACTGAAGTTCCTGGACGGCTTCAGCTACAATCTGACGACGGTGGACGCCAACGTCGCCGCCGGCGGGACGCTCACCCTCAATGCCGGCGAACTGACAGGCGCAAACGCCCTCACCTTCAACGGTTCGGCGGAGACTGACGGCTCCTTCGCCTTCACCGGCGGCGCCGGCGACGACGTGCTGACCGGCGGCGCGCAGGCCGACACCTTTGACTTGAGCAAAGGCGGCAACGACACCGTTTCCGGTGGCGACGGCAACGACAGCTTTTCCTTCGGCGCAGCCTTCACCGCCGCCGACTCGGTGGACGGCGGCGCGGGCAACGACACGTTGGAGCTGAACGGCGACTATTCGGCCGGCGTGACGTTCGGCGCCACCACCATGACGAATGTCGAAACCCTGAGGCTCGACGCGGGCCACAGCTACAATCTGACCACCAACGACGCCACCGTGGCCTCCGGCCAGACGCTGACCGTGGATGCGAGCGCGCTCGGCGCGTCGGACACGCTCACCCTCGATGCCACGGCGGAGACCGACGGCAGCTTCGATATCATCGGAGGCGCCGGCGCTGACGTGCTCACCGGCGGCGCCCAGGCCGACACGTTCGACGTGTCGAGAGGCTCCGGCGGCACGGTCCACGGCAATGGCGGCAACGATCTGATCGTTCTGGGCGCCACCATCTACCTGCCCGCGCATATCGACGGCGGCGCGGGCACCGACACGGTGGAGTTCGGCGGCGACTATTCGTCCTACGGCTCCAGCGTCAACATCTATCTCACCAGCAGCACCGTCACCAACATCGAGGCCGTCAAGATCGACGCCAGCACCGATCTCAACCAGGTCGGCCTCAGCGGCGACATCACGGGCGGCGCCAGCCTTCTCACCGTGGACGCCAGCGCGGGCGGCGCCGGCGACGCGCTGAGCTTCGTTCTGAACTCCAACACCACGACGGCGCTCGACATCACCTCGGGCGCGGGGGCCGACAGCTTCAGTTTCGGCTCCAATTTCAAGGCCGCCGATTCGCTGGACGGCGGCGCAGGCTACGACACCGTATCCATCAACGGCACCTATGGCAGCACGATCACGCTGGGCGCCAGCACGCTCCTCAACATCGAGGATTTGCGCTTCGTCAGCACCAGCTATTCGGTGGTCAGCAACGACGGCAACGTCGCGGCGGGCCAGACGCTGAAGGTGGACGCCTCTTCGCTGACCTCGGGCACGCTCACCTTCAACGGCAGCGCGGAGACCGACGGCGCGTTCGACATGATCGGCGGCACCGGCAACGACACGCTGACGGGCGGCGCGGGCGCCGACACCTTCGACCTCACCAAGGGCGGCAACGACAGCGTCGTGGGCGGCGCCGGCGATGACACGTTCTACTTCGGCAACACGCTCACGACCTCCGACTATGTCGACGGAGTCAGCGGCAACGACACCGTGAACCTCGCGGCCAGCGGGACGTTCACGCTCAACTTCAACGACGGCTCGGTGGAGCGGGTCAGCAATTTCGTGCTCCAGGACACGGGCAGCTACAATCTCACCTACGCGACCGAGGATTTCTCGCCCAACGTGACGGTCGACGGCAGCGCGCTCACGGTCGGCCACACGCTGACCTTCGCCGGCACGGCCGGGCTCGCCGGCACCTACGACATGATCGGCGGCGCCGACAACGACACGCTGACCGGCAGCGCCAACGCCGACAGCTTCGACCTCAGCCACGGCGGCAACGACACCGCCTCGGGCGGGGGCGGCAACGACACCTTCATCATGGGCGCCGCCCTCACCGCCGCCGACACGATCAACGGCGGCAGCGGCACCGACACGGTGGAGCTGGACGGCGACTATTCCGCCGGCGTGACGTTCGGCGCCACGACCATGACCAATGTCGAGACGCTGACGCTCGATGCCGGCCACAGCTACAATCTCACCACCAACGACGCCAACGTCGCCTCCGGGCAGACGCTCACCATCAATGCCTCGGCGCTGGGGGCGGGCGACGGCCTGACCTTCAACGGCGCGGCGGAAACCAACGGCAAGTTTGCGATCACCGGCGGCGCGGGCAACGACACCCTGACCGGCGGCGCGGGGACCGACAGCTTCACGGGCGGCGGCGGCGCGGACACCATGACCGGCGGCGGGGGAACCGACACGTTCGTCTATTCGGCGGCGAGCGACTCGACCGGAACCGGCTACGACACGATCACCGACATCAGTTTCTCCACCGACAGGATCGATGTGCCGGGAACCGTCACCGGCGTCGATACGGCGATCACCACGGGCGCCTTGTCGACCGCGACGTTCGACGCCGATCTCGCCGCGGCCGTGAACGCGGGCACGCTGGCGGCGAGCCACGCGGTGCTCTTCACCGCCGATTCCGGCACGCTCTCCGGCCACACCTTCCTCGTCGTCGACGAGAACGGCACCGCCGGCTACCAGGCGAGCGCGGATCTGGTGATCGACGTGACGGGCTACAGCGGCACGCTGACGACCAGCAGCTTCAGCTGAACCTCCGCCGGCACTCAGCCGGCGAAGATTTTCTTGAGCCCGGTCTTGAGGGCAGCACCGCGACGATGGCGGCGTCCATCGCCGCGGGGTAACCATTTTCCTCCCCGGCTCGCCGTCCCCGCGCCGCGCGCATCCGGATCGCCCGGGCCGACGGGCCTGTCCCAGAGATCCTTAAGGCTGCCCGCGCCGTTCCGCCGGACGCCGCGGCCGGAGGGGGCGTTCCGCCGCAAGCCGTGCGCAGCGGGCGAACGCGCGGCGGTTCCCCGCCCCTACGTATTGGCTTTGTACCGGGCGCGTGCATAAGCTCCCGCAAAATCCGGCTTCGGGGGTTGGGTGAGCAGCTTTACCGGCACGGCAGGCAACGACTCGCTCCTGGGCACCAGCGCGGGCGATACGTTCAACCTGCGCCAGGGCGGCGAGGACACGGCCACGGGCCTGGACGGCAAGGACGTGTTCGCCTTCGGCGGCAGCTTCGACGCGGGCGACAGCATCGACGGCGGCGCGGGCAACGACGTGCTGCAGCTCTCCGGCAACTATTCCGGCGGGGTGACGATGCTCGACACCACCATGGTCAATGTCGAGACCATCCAGCTGGGCGCGGGCCACAATTATTCGCTGACCACGGCCGACGGCAACGTGGCCGCGGGCGCCGTGCTGACGGTCGATGCTTCCCAGCTCGCCACGCCCAACCGGCTCCTCTTCAACGGCGCCGCGGAGACGGACGGCCGCTTCATCTTCTTCGACGGCGGCGGCAACGACGTGCTGACCGGGGGCGCGGGCAACGACACCTTCAACCTCGCCGAGGGCGGACGCGACACCGTGCGCGGCGGGGCGGGCAACGACGTCGTCAAGGCCACCGGCACCTTCGATGCCACCGACGCCATCGACGGCGGCACGGGCAATGCCGACAAGCTGGAGATCGACGGCCTCGGGGGCGGAGACGCCATCGTCTTCGGCGCCACCACGCTGCGCAACGTGGAGAATCTCACCCTCGACGGCGGGCATTCCTATTCCATCGTCACCAACGACGCGACCGTGGCCGCGGGCCAGACGCTGACCGTGACGGCCTGGGGAATGTCTGCGGGGCAGAACCTCGTCTTCGACGGCGGCGCGGAGACCAACGGCAGCTTCAACATCCGCGCGGGCGCCGGCGACGACACCGTCACCGGCGGCGGCAAGGCCGATACCTTCGATTTCTCGACCGGCGGCGAGGACACCGCCTATGGCGGGGCCGGCAACGACACGTTCCAGATGGGCGCGGCCTTCGATGCCGGCGACTCCATCAATGGCGGCGATAACGCCGACACGCTGGTGCTCAACGGCGTGATGGCGCCGCTGGTCATGACCGACACGACCATGACCGGCATCGAGACGCTGCTGCTGAAGGGCAACCACAGCTACAGCCTCACCACCGCCGACGGCAACGTGGCGCTGCGCGGCATCCTCAACGTCAACGCCGCGTCGGTGGGCGCGGGCAGCGTCTTCACCTTCGACGGCATCGCCGAGCTGGACGGGCGCTTCTCCATCAAGACCGGCATGGGCGAGTATCACATCACCGGCGGCAAGCGCGGCGACGTCTTCAATCTCGGCGACACCTTCACCAACGCCGATTCCATCGACGGCGGCTCCGACGAAGGCCACACCCATATCGGCACCGACCACGGCATCAACCACGTCATCCTCGACGGCGACTATACCGGCGGGCGGGCGCTCGACCTCGCGGTGGACGCCATGGCCGACATCCAGGTGGTGGCGCTGGGCGCGGGCCATTCCTACGACATCTCCGCCGTGGACGGCGCCTTCGGGCCGGCAAGCTGCGGCTTTCCCGTCACCTTCACCTGCTACGATTTCGCCGACGGCGACAATTTCACCCTCGACGACAGCGCCGAGAGCTTCCTGATCGGCCGCGTCTTCATGGGCGTGGGCCACGGGACCTACGACATCCGCTTCGGCGCGGCGGACGATCTGATGTATGCCGGCCGCGTCTTCACCGCCGCCGACACGCTGGACGGAGGCGCGGGCAACGACACGCTGGTCCTGAACGGCGACTTCCTGCATCCGGACCTGAACGGCGACTACACCGGCGCCAACGCGCTGGCGCTGGGCGCGGGCCAGCTCACCTCGGTGGAGAACGTCGCGCTGGTGGGCGGCTACGACTACGACGTCACCCTGAACGACGGCAATGTGGCGGCCGGCGCCACGCTCACCGTCGAAGCGGCGGGATTCTCCGCCAAGGCCGGCGGCGGCGACATGATCGTGCTGCCGGGGCTCGGCGCCGGCGACAGCGCCACCATCGACGGCGCGGCGGAGACCGACGGACATTTCGTGTTCGAATGCGGCGGCGGCACTTATGTCATCGCCGGCGGCCAGCAGGACGACACCTTCCAGTTCGGCGGCGCGTTCTCCCCGGCGGACCTGCTCGACGGCCAGGGCGGCAGCGACACGCTGGTGCTGGATGGCGACGTGCAGCATCCGGGCGCCAACTTGGACTACACCGGCGCCAATGCGATCGCCTTCGGTGCGGGCCAGCTCACCTCCGTCGAAAGCCTCGGGCTGGTGGGCGGCCACAGCTACGACATCACCACGAATGACGGCAACGTCGCCGCCGGCGCCACGCTGACGGTCGAGGCCGCGGGCTTCGAGGCGGCGACGGACGACGACGCGAGCGTGACGCAGCCCGGGCTGGGCGTGGGCGACACCCTCGCCTTCGACGGCGCGGCGGAGACCGATGGCCATTTCGTCTTCGAATGCGCCGGGGGCACGCTCACGCTGACCGGCGGCCAGCAGGACGACACCTTCGTGTTCGGCGCGGGCTACAGCGCCACCGACACGCTGGACGGCCAGGGCGGCAATGACACGCTGGAATTCGACGCGGATTATTCCGGCGGGCTTGCGATCTCGGACGCGAACCTCGCCGGCATCGAGACGCTGGCCTTCGCGGCCGGCCATTCCTACGCGGTGACGGTGAGCGGCGATCCGGCGGACGGCGCGGCGCTCGGCATCGACGCCTCGGCGCTGGGCGCCGGCGACACGCTGGACATCGACCTGACCGGCGTCACCGCGCCGGACGTGCACATCAGCGGCGGCGGCGGCACCGAACTGTTCCGCTTCGGCGCGACGTTCCACGCCGGCGACACCGTCGCGGGCGGCGGCACGGTGGTGCTGGACGGCCAGTATGGCGACCTCACCGATCCCACCGTGTCGCTGGCGGGGGTGAGCGGCGTGGCCGGCCTCGCCATCGACGACAGCGCCGCGCACAATTACGGCCTGGTGCTGACCGACGATTTCGTGGCGGCGGGCCATGCCGCCACCATCGACCTCGGCGGCACGGACGCGGCCAGCGTCGTCGCCATCGACGCCAGCGCGGAAACCGACGGCGCGTTCGATGTCGTGCTCGGCGCGGCGGCGAGCAACATCGCCACCGGCGCGGGCGACGACACGTTCGACGCCGGCGGCTTCCTGGACGCGAGCGACCACCTCGACGGCGGCGCGGGCTACGACACGGTGCTGCTGGACGGCGACTATTCCGGCGTCACGCTGGGAAGCGGCACGCTCGCCGGCTTCGAGCAGCTCACCCTGGCGGGCGGCCACGCCTACGGCTTCACGGACGACGGCACGCTGGCGGCCGGCGCGTTTACGGTGGACGCCACCGCGCTCGGCGCCGGCGACACGCTCGGCTTCGACGGATCGGCGGAGACGACGGGCGCCTTCGCCTTCGAGGCCGGGCTCGGCGCCTGCGCGCTCACGGGCAGCCAGAACGCCGACAGCTTCGCGTTCGGCACGGGCTTCGGCGGCGGCGACAGCGTGGACGGCCAGGGCGGCGCGGACACGCTCAGCCTCGACGGCGATTATTCGGGCGGGCTGGCGCTGGTGGCCGGAACGAACGTGACGAGCGTGGAGACCGTGACGTTCGGCGCGGGCGGCGACTACGACGTGACGGTGACGGGCGACATCGCCGCCGGCGGCACGGCCACCTTCGACGGTTCCGCGCTCGGCGCCTCGGATTCCCTCACCCTCGACCTCGCTTCCGCGACCTCCTCCGGCTATGCGATCCTCGGCGGCGCGGGAGCGGACAGCTTCGATTTAGGGACGAACTTCTCGGCCGGCGACAGCGTGGACGGCGGCGGCGGCGGCGACGTCCTTTCGCTGGGCGGCGACTTCTCCGCCGGCGTCACCTTCGCCGCCTCCACGATTTCCGGCATCGGCACGCTCCTTTTCACCGGCAGCCACGCCGTCTCGCTCACCATGGACGACGCCAATGTCGGCGCCGGGCAGACCATGACGGTCGACGCGCGGGCGGCCGGCGCGCTCAGCTTCGACGGCGCGGCGGAGACGGACGGGAACTATTTCGTCTACGGCACCGCGGGCGACGACACCATCGTGGGCGGCGCGGGCAACGACACCTTCGACCTCACCCAGGGCGGCACCGACAGCGTGACCGGCGGCGCGGGCGCGGACACCTTCATCCTCAAGCTCAGCACGCTGGATCCCACCGTCACCACGCTGAACTACTTCGCCGCCGGCGACTCCACCGGCGACGAGGTCTTCCACTTCAGCTCGACCAATACGGTGTTCCACATCGACGGCGTGAGCATCAGCGGCGTGGACGAGGTCTCGGGCGACGCCAGCGACGCCACGCTCGCCGCCGACATCGACGCCGCCATCGCGGGCACCACGGACAACGCCATCCTCTTCACCGTCACCGGCGGCGACGAGGCCGGCAACGCCTACGTCATCGTCGACGCCAACGGCGACCATGCCTACACCGCCGGCACCGACTACCTCATCAAGCTGGTGACGCCCTCCTACCTGGGCGATTTCGGGACGGGCAATTTCGCCTGATCGGCTTCCGGCGCGCCGCCGCGCCACGGCCGCTCCGTCCGGCTCGACACCGGGCCTGTTCGCGGGCATATTTCCGGCCGCGCGCCGGGAGCGACGGACGTGACGATCTTCGGCACTTCGGGCAACGACACTCTCACCGGCACGTCCGGCGACGACACGTTCGACCTGCGCCAGGGCGGCGACGACACCGCCAGCGGGCTTGCGGGCCACGACCTGTTCCTGCTCGGCGCGACCTTCACCGCCGCCGACCGGATCGACGGCGGCGCGGACCGCGACACGCTCAGGCTGGTCGGCGACTATTCCGCCGGCGTGACGTTCGGCGCCGCCACGCTGGTCAATGTCGAGAACATCCAGCTCGGCGCCGGCTTCAGCTACAGCCTGACCACCAACGACGCCACGGTTGCCGCGGGCGCCATCCTCACCGTGGACGGCTCGGGGCTCGGGGCGGGCGACGTGCTGACCTTCGACGGCGCCAACGAGAGCGACGGGCGTTTCAGGATCCTGGCGGGCGCGGGCGACGACGACATCACCGGCGGGCTCGGCGGCGACGTCTTCGATCTCTCCGCCGGGGGCATCGACACGGTCGCGGGGCGCGGCGGCAACGACACCTTCCTTCTCGGCGGCACGCTGACCGCCGCCGACCACATCGATGGCGGCAGCGGCTCCGACACGGTGCTGCTCGACGGTTCCTATGGCGGCGCCAATGCGCTGATCCTGGCGCCTGCCACGCTCTCCAGCGTCGAGACGATCGCGCTGGCGGCGGGCCACAATTACAACCTCATCACGGACGATGCCACCGTGGTCGCCAATGGCACGCTCATCGTCGACGCGCACAGCCTTGGCAGCGGCGACATGCTGGTGTTCGACGGCTCGGCGGAATCCAACGGCCGCTTCCACATCTTCGGCGGCGCGGGCAACGACCGCATCACCGGCGGCAATTACGGCGGGCCCGGCGCGGGCGACACCATCGACATCAGCCAGGGCGGGCGCGACCTGGTCACCGGCGGCATCGGCAACGACACGATCCTGGTGGGCGCCGCCCTGACCCCCGCCGACGCGATCGACGGCGGCGCCGGCGTCAACACCCTCGACCTGAACGGCGACTATTCCGGCGGCCGCGCGCTGGTGCTGGGCGGCACGACCTTCAACAACATCAGCGAACTGGTGCTCGAGGGCGGGCACGACTACGCCATCACCGAGAACAACGCCAACGTCGCCGCCGGCGCGGGGCTCGACGTGATCTGCGCGTCCGACAGCGGCAACACCACCGTCTTCGACGGCTCGGCGGAGACCGATGGCAGCTTCGCCTTCACGATCGGCGCGGGCGACGCCACGCTCACCGGCGGCGCCGGCAAGGACAGCTTCACCGGCACCGGCGCGCTCGACATCCTGAGCGGCGGCGGCGGCGACGATCACTTCACCATGACCGCGCAGTTCAACGCCGCCGACCGGATCGACGGCGGCGCCGGCAACGACACCCTCACCTTCATGGGCGGCTTCGACATCACCTTCGCCGCCGGCACGATCGCCAGCGTCGAGACCATCGATTTCGCGCAATTCAACAACACGACCTTCAACATCGTGGAGAACGACGGCAACGTCGCCGCCGGCGAGACGCTGACCGTGGACGCGCGCAATCCGCGCACCAATTCCAGGGTGAATTTCGACGGCTCGGCGGAGACCGACGGGCACTTCCACTTCATCAACGGCTTCTCGCAGGACAGCTTCATCGGCGGCGCGCTGTCCGACAGCTTCGATTTCACGCGGCGCGAGCAGACGGTGGGCCAGGGCGGCGGCGGCGCCGACACGTTCACCGTTGGGGCGCTGCTCAACGGCCACACCTACACCTTCGTCTATGCCGCGGCGTCGGATTCCACCAGCGTCAACTACGACACCATCTCCGGCTCGCTGAATTTCAGCGGCCATGCGGTGTTCGAGGTGAGCGGCGCGGGCGGGGCGGTCACCGGCGTGGACGCCGGCGCCGCCGGCACGCTCTCCACCGCGAGCTTCGACAGCGACCTCGCCAGCGCCGTGGGCGCCGGGCAGATGGCGGCGCACCACGCCATGCTCTTCACCGCCAATGCCGGCACGCTATCGGGCCACACATTCCTGGTGATCGACGAGAACGGCACCGCCGGCTACCAGGCCGGCGCCGACCTCGTCATCGACGTGACGGGGGCGACGGGAACGCTGACGGCGGGAGATTTTGCCTAGAGTCCGTTGCGATCAAATGGATGCAACCAACCTCCCCGTCATGGCCCGCAGTCGCGCGCCATGACACCGCTGTATGTAAATCCAAACCATCGCAACCCGCTTTAGAGCGGGCGGGATGCGCGCTGGGGCTTGATTTTCCACTCCCATGGCGGCGGTCTCGCCACTTATTCCCGAACGTCGACGGGAACGGCGGAGCCGGCTGCCGGGACGAGTCAGGAATTCGTCATCGAGCCGGTGTCGTGCATCGCCGGCAAGAGGCGTTGCGGGGCGGCTTGCGGTGGATGAAATTTTTTGGACCGCGACGACACATTCAATCTCGCCGGCAGGAACCTCAGGCCGGCGCGAAATCGTCATCGATGTCACGGGCGCCATCGGCACGCGGACGCGGCAGGATTTCGTTGCGCGATAATGGCGCGGAATGGGCCCAAGATTAACCGCCGTTCATCCCGGTTGCCGGGCCACAGCCTTGAATTCGCCCCAAATATCAGGCACTTGGCGGGGGCATGGCGCTCGAGCATCTGACCGGAAACCTGCAGGCTGGCGTGCGCGCGGTCGCCGGCTTCGCGCGCCGCCACCGCGTGCTCCTCACCCGGCTCGGCATCGCGTTCGGCGCGGTGTTCGTTCTGCCGGTCGTGGCGATCCACATGCTGCCGGTGGTGCTGGGCTGGTTCGTGGCGCCGATCTCCGGCACCGCCGATCTCTATTCCGTCAACCGCCCCGTCGCCTTCACCTTCCTCGACGCCGAGGGCCGCGACGTGGGCCACCGCGGCGCCATCGTGGGCGACCGGCTGACGCTGGACCAGATGCCGGCCTATCTGCCGGCCGCGTTCATCGCGATGGAGGATCGCGACTTCTACCATCACAACGGCATCGATCCGAAGGGCCTGATCCGCGCCATCGTCCAGAACATCCGCGCGGGCCACGTGGTGGCCGGCGGCTCGACCATCACCCAGCAGACGGCCAAGATCGTCTTCACCTCCCAGGAGCGCAACCTCTCGCGCAAGATGCAGGAGCTGGTGGAGGCGGCGGCGCTGGAGAAATCGCTCTCCAAGAAGCAGATCCTGGAGCTCTATCTCAACCGCATCTATCTCGGCTCCGGCGCCTATGGCGTGGACGGCGCCGCGCGCGTCTATTTCAACAAGAGCGCGCGCGAGCTGACGCTGCCGGAAGCGGCGATGCTGGCGACGCTGACGCGCGCGCCCAGCGTGTTCTCGCCGCGCCGCGACCTCGCCGCCGCGCAGGAGCGCGCCAGCGTGGTGCTCCGCGCCATGGTCAAGGACGGCGACATCACCAGGGCACAGGCCGAGGCGGCGCGCGCCGCCCCCGCCGTGGTCGCCGACCGCACCCAGGCCGACGCGCGCAATTTCTATCTCGACACCGCCGCCGACGAGGCGACGAGGCTGGTGGCCGGCAGCGGCGGCAATCCGCCCTCCTCCGACCTCGTGGTGCACACCACGCTCGAGCCCCAGATCGACGAGGCCGCGCGCCACGCCGTGACGCGCGTGCTCAACGCCCGGGGCGCGAAGGTCCATGCCGGCGAGGCCGCGGTGGTGGTGATGAAGACGGACGGCGCGGTCTCCGCCCTCATCGGCGGGCGCGACTACGACGAGAGCACCTTCAACCGCGCCACCCAGGCGCACCGCCAGCCCGGCTCCGCCTTCAAGCCGTTCGTCTATCTGGCGGCGCTGGAGAACGGCATCTCGCCCTGGGACGTGCGCGACGACGGACCGGTGGACATTGACGGCTGGACGCCGACGAATTTCGGCGGCCGCGTCTACGGCACGCTGACGCTGGCCCAGGCCCTGCAGCATTCGGTGAACACCATCACCGCGAGCCTCGCGCAGGAAGTGGGCATCTCCACGGTGGTGGAAGCGGCGCAGCGCTGCGGCATCACCTCGCCGCTGGAACAGAACGCCTCGCTCGCGCTCGGCACCAGCGAAGTCACGCCGCTGGAACTGACCACCGCCTACGCCACCTTCGCCAGCGGCGGCTTGCGGGTCTATCCCTATCTGGTGACGGAGGTGGACGACAGCGCCGGGCATGTCCTCTATCGCAGGAAGCCGCCCGCGCCGGAGCGCGTGGTGGCCAGCCATGTCGACCGCGACCTCGTGATGATGATGAACGGCGTGGTCACGGGCGGCACCGGCCGCGGCGCCGCGCTCTCGGGCCACGAGGCCGCCGGCAAGACCGGCACGACCCAGGATTACCACGACGCCTGGTTCGTGGGCTTCACCACCGATTACGTGGCGGGCGTGTGGGTGGGCAACGACGATTCCTCGCCGATGCGGAGCGTGACGGGCGGCAGCCTGCCCGCGGAAATCTGGAAAAGCGTGATGACGGTGGCGGAGAAGAACCATCCGCCCAAGCCGCTCGACATGTCCTCGCCCGTGCCGCCGCCGGAGCTGATGGACGCGACCGTGATGGGCGAAAGCGGCACCGGCGACGACGAGACGCCGAACGGCGCCGCCGCCTCCGCGCCCGATGTCACGTCCGTTACGGGCGCGGTGGGCGACGACGAGGCGCCCGCGCCGCGCCGCCGGCAGGAGGAGCATCGCGGCCTGCTCGACTGGATCTTCGGCCATGACGACAATGGCGGGCAGCAGCCACCGCCCCAACAGCCGCCGCAGAACGACCAGAAACGCTCCTATTCCCCGCCGCCGTCTTACGGTCCGCAAGCGGGCGGCCCGCAATCCTATGGCCCGCCGCCCGGCTATGGACCGCCGCCGGCCTATGGCCCGCCGCCGGCCTACGGGCCGCCGCCGTCGCAGGCCTCCGGTCCGCCGCGCCGCGCCGCCGTGCCGAATGCCGGTCAGGCCTCCGGCGACGACACCGACGACGACCAGCCCACCCAGGGCAATTCCGGCGTGCCGCACTAGCTTTCGACCTCTCCGAAGGCGGCGGCCGGGCGTTGTGCTATTCTCCGCTCCGGGGGAGAGACGCCATCCATGCATCCGGCGGTGAAATTTGCGGTCATGGTCATGCTTGGCGCCCTGCTCGGGCTCGGCGCGACCTGGCTTGCCGTGTTCCACGCCACCATGCCGGGCGGGATCGCGGACGGGCCGTGGCGGAGCAACCTCGACATCGGCTCCACCGGCGGCGACGCGCTGACGCGGGCGCGCGTGGCGCTGCACGGGCTGCTCGCGCTCAACCGCGGCGAGACCGTGTACTACACCGCGGCCAGCGACGACGCGGGCGCGCGCCTCGACGGCGCCTGCACCTATCGCATCAGCGGCCGCGATCCGGCGGCGCGCTGGTGGAGCATCACCGCCTATGGCGCCGACGACTATCTCATCCCCAATCCCGCCCACCGCTACTCGGTATCGAAGAACTCCGTCACCCGCGACGCCGGCGGAACGTTCGCAGCCACCGTCTCGCCGCGGGCCGCGCCGGGCGACTGGATCGCCACCGTCCGCGGCCGCTACACCCTCACGCTGCGCCTCTACAACCCCGCGCCTTCCGTCGCCGCCGACCCCTCGCATGCCGCGCTGCCGCGGATAGAGAAGGTGGGATGCTGATGCGCGCGCTCCTCCGCCTCCTGCCGTGGCTTCTCGGCGCGCTCGCGGTCGCGGTCGCGGTGCATCTGGCGAGCGTCGCCTGTCTGCCGCAGCTGGTGATGGAGCGGGCGATGGCGCGCATGGGCGCGGTCAATGCGATCCATCACGGGCCGCGCGCGACGGCGGAGCGGCACGGCGTGGTGCGGCCCTCGCCCGACCTGCTCTATTCGGTGTGTCCCTACGACCTGTCCAAAGCCGCACTCTTCGTCGGCGCGCCGGTGCCCAGGGACACGTATTGGTCGGTGTCTCTGTTCGACGATTCCACGAACAACTTCTACACGCTGAATGACCGCGAGGTGGGCAACGATCGTGAGGTCGCGCTCGTCCTCGTCGACAAGCATTCGCCCCTCGTCGTCAGAGTTGGCACGGATGGCGCCAAGCCGCGTGCGGTGTCTTCGCCAACGACACATGGCCTCGTCGTCTTCCGCACCCTCGTCAACGACGAACGGCGCCTCGGCGAACTCGACGCCATCCGCCGCCAGGCCCGCTGCCGGCCGCTGGGTTGATGCCGCGCTCAATGCAGATACGCGAACGCCGGCTCGAAGGCCGCCCGCGGTTCGCGCAGCAGCGGCGGCTGGCCGGTTTCGCGCAACACGCGGTCGATGGTGGCGATGAGGCGGCCGGGCTCGAGCGGCTTCTCGAACAGCCCGGCGAATCCCGCCTCGCGGTAATCGGCCTCGCTCCAGTGGCACTCGTTCTCGGTCACCGCGAGGATGGGCACCGCGCCGCTCTCGCGCATCGTCACGAAGGCGGCGAGCTCGGCGGCGGCGTGGATGTCGAAATCCATCAGCACCAGATCGAAGGGGCGGCGGCGGAACTGCGTCAGCGCCTGCGACGCCGACGCGGCGAAGACGGCGCCGGCGCCCGCCACGTCGAAACAGGCCTGCAGAAGGCGGCGCTGCACCGGATCCTCCTCCACGCACAGGAAGAGGGCCGGATCGGGGCGCAGGGCGAGAGCGATCATGCGCGTTCTCCGCGAGACGCCCCTTCGCGCGTCACGAAATAGCGCCCGGCCCCCCGCCGCTGTTCCGTTTTCGCATGCAAGCTGGTTAAGATCGGGTTTCCGGCGCCGCGCCAATCCGCGCCATCGAAGGGGGAGTTGCATGCGTTTGCGCCTTTTCGCGTTCCCGCTCGCGCTCGCGTGGGCCCTGCCCGCCTCCGCCGCGCCGGTGCACATCACGTTCGTGACGGACTGGAAGGCGCAGGCCGAGCATGGCGGGTTCTACGAGGCCCAGGCGCTGGGCCTCTACGCCAAAGCCGGGCTCGACGTGACGATCCTGGAGGGCGGGCCGAGCGTGAACGTGCCGCAATTGCTGGCCGGGGGCGCGGCGGATTTCGGCATCGGCTCCAACGGATTCATCCCGCTCAACATGGTCAAGGCGGGCGTGCCCGTGCGCGCGGTGATGGCGGTGTTCCAGAAGGACCCGCAGGTCCTGATCACCCATCCGAGGAGCGACGTGCGGTCGCTGGCGGACATGAAGGGCAAGCCGATCATGATCGCCGACGCCTCGGTGACCGCGTTCTGGCCGTGGCTCAGGGCGCGCTTCGGATTCAAGGACTCGCAGATCCGCAAATACACCTTCAACCTCGCGCCGTTCCTGGTCGATCCCAGGGCGATCCAGGAAGGCTACCTGACCAGCGAGCCCTACACCGTGGAGACCACCGCGCATTTCAAGCCGCAGGTCTTCCTGCTCGCCGACAACGGCTATCCCGGCTACGCCAACATGGTGCTGGTGCCGCAGAAATGGATCGACGGCAACCCGCGCGCGGTGCAGGCGTTCGTCAATGCCACGCGCGAGGGCTGGAAGCAGTACCTCTTCGGCAATCCCGCGCCGGCCAACGCCGTCATCAAGCGCGACAACGCCGAGATGAGCGACGGCCTGATCGCCCAGGCCATCGCGAAGATGAAGAGCTACGGCATCGTGGTGTCGGGCGACGCCACTTCGCCGGACAAGATCGGCGCCATGAGCGACGGCCGCTGGAAGCTCTTCTTCGACACCATGTCGGGCGAAGGGCTGTATCCGAAGTCGCTGGACTACAGGAAGGCGTACGATTTGAGGTTCGTGAGATAACCTCCCCACAAGGGGGAGGTTATGAGAGCACGCTTGACGCCGATCAGCCGCAGGGCTCTGCCACCGATGACGCCGCGAAGATGGCGCGCGATATTCCGGTCAGGTTGAATGCATATTGTTCGTCCGCCCTTGAAGCGGGTGCTACTATCTGTAACCTCCCCCTTGTGGGGAGGTCGAAGAATTTCGAGCGCAGCGAGAAATTCTTCGGGCGGGGGGCGGTGGCGAACGTCAAGGAGCGTTCCCACCACCCGAAAAATGCTTCGCATTTTTCGACCTCCCCACAAGGGGGAGGTTATGAGAGCACGCTTGACGCCGATCAGCCGCGGGCTGGCCCGCAAGATGCGCCAGCAGCTGACCGCGGAGGAATTCAAGATCTGGTGCAGGCTGAAGGAGCTGAACCGCAGGAGCGGTTTCAATTTCCGGCGGCAAGTTCCCTTTCGCGGCTACATTCTGGACTTCGTGGAACATCGCGCAAAGGTCGCCATCGAAATCGACGGCAGTCAACACGGCGAGACGCCGGCAATAGCGCGCGACGCCAAGCGCGATGGCTTGCTTCGTGACGAGGGATATCTCGTCTTGCGATTCTGGAACCGCGAAGTGAACGAGAATCTGGCCGGTGTGGTCGAACGGATCGTGCGAGTGTTGCGCGAACGAGCCCCTCACCCGAAAAATGCTGCGCATTTTTCGACCTCCCCACGAGGGGAAGGTTGAAAGCTATGCACATCCTCGCCCTCTCCCACATCGCCAAGACGTTCGACAGCGGCACGCGCGCGGTGGGGGATGTGTCGCTGGCGGTGGAGGCGGGGGATTTTCTCACATTGGTGGGGCCGTCGGGGTGCGGGAAGAGCACGGTGTTGCGCATCGTGGCGGGGCTGCTGAGGCCGGATGCAGGGGCGGTCGAATTCCCGCAAGGCCGGCCCGAGACCGGCTTCGTGTTCCAGGAGCCGGCGCTGATGCCATGGGCCACGGCGCTCGGCAATGCGCGGCTGCCGCTGGAGCTGAAGCGGGTGCCGCGCGCCGAGGCGCAGGCGCGCGCGGTCACCGCCCTCGAACGGGTGGGCCTCGGGGGTTTCGGGAACGCCTATCCGCGCGAGCTTTCCGGAGGGATGAAGATGCGCGTTTCCATCGCGCGCGCGCTGGCGGCGCGGCCCAGGCTGCTGCTCATGGACGAGCCCTTCGCGGCGCTGGACGAATTCACCCGCCAGGCGCTGAACGACGATCTCATCAAGCTGGCGCGGGAGGACGGCATCACCGTGCTGTTCGTGACGCATTCGGTCTATGAGAGCACCTATCTCTCCAGCCGCGTGGCGGTGATGACGCCGCGCCCGGGGCGCATCGCGGCGGAGATCGCGCTCGACCCGCCGGCCACGCGCGACGCCGCCTGGCGGCTCACGCCGGAATTCGCCGCGGAAGCCGCGCGCATCTCGCGCGCGCTCGCCGCCGCGACCGCGGGGCGGGAGGCGGCATGAACCGGGCGCTGCGCATCGCCGTGCCGCTGGCGCTCGGGGCGCTGGTGATCGGGCTGTGGCAGTTCCTGGTGCGCCACAACGGCGTGCCGGTCTACGTGCTGCCGGCGCCGTCGGACATCTCGCCCGCTTTCCGCGACAGCTTCGCCGAGCTGATGGCGGCGCTGTGGACCACGCTGCAGGTGACCTGGATCGCCTTCGTGCTCGCCTTCGTTTCGGCCATGCTGCTTGCCGTGGTGTTCAATCTCAGCCGCACGGTGGAGATGGCGCTGTTTCCCTACGCGGTGGTGCTGCAGGTAACGCCGATGGTCTCCATCGCGCCGGTGATCCTGATCTGGATCGGCTACGAGCACGTCGAGCGCGCGGCGGTGCTGATCGCCACCATCGTGGCATTCTTCCCCATTCTCTCCAACGCCACCGTCGGCCTGCGCTCGGCGGATTCCAATCTGGTGGACCTGTTCCGGCTCTATGGCGCCTCGCGCTGGCAGCGGTTGATGCGGCTGCAGCTGCCGGCTGCCCTGCCCTACATCCTCTCCGGCGTGAAGGTGGCGGGCGGACTCGCGCTGATCGGCGCCATCGTGGCGGAATTCGTGGCGGGCTCCGGCACGGCCACGGGGCTCGGCTGGGTCATCACCGAGGCGGGGCGCAATCTCCAGATCGCCAAGATGTTCGCGGCGCTCGGGCTGCTGTCGGCGGTGGGCGTGGCGAATTTCTACCTGCTCACCTTCGTCGAGTGGGCCTTGCTCCACCGCTGGCATGAAAGCGCCGTGAAGCAAAATGCATGAAGCCCTGATAGGAATTGCTGGCGCGGTCGTAATTTTCGGTATGGCCGCACTCTTCACCTATTGGGCGGTTGGGGTGTTGCGCGCAGGCGAGGTGCGGATTGCCATGCGTGCGGGAACTCGGGCTCTTGTCGTTTCGCGCACCGCCTATCCCAAAACTTTTTGGCTTCTGGTGTCCTTATATTTTGGCGCTGCGGCTCTGACGTTTGTCCTAGGCGCCCTCCTTCTTGTAAGCCTTTGGTTTTCAAATTCATTTTAATTCACAATAAGAAAATCGTATGATTAGAAGAATTACAGAATCCCTATGTGATCTATTGAATTCGCTCTTGGGACTTGCGACCTTTCCCCCATGGCCGCGCCCGCCCTCCAGGTCCTGACCGCCAACCGTCTGCGCGACGGGGCGGTGGTCTATGGACGCGCCGGCGCCTGGGTCGAAACCTTTGAGATGGCGGAGGTGTTCGAGGCGAAGGAGACCGCCGACGCCGCGTTGGCGGGCGCGGGCGAGGACGTGAAGGCCCGCCTCGTGGTCAATCCCTATCTCTTCGCCGTGCGGCGCGACGGCGAGACGGTACGCGCCGTCGAGGAGCGCGAAATCGTGCGCAGCGAGGGCCCCTCGGTGCGGCGCGACCTGGGCAAGCAGGCCGGGGGCAAAGACGCAGGCCACGGGCGCGCGGGCGCCACGCCGGGCGCGGACACCGGCGCGGTGATGGAATCCTTCGATGTATCGCTATGACGAATTCGACGCGAAATTCGTGCGCGAGCGGGTGGCGCAGTTCCGCTACCAGGTGGAGCGCAGGCTTGCCGGCGAGCTGACGGAGGACGAGTTCAAGCCGCTGCGCCTGATGAACGGCCTCTACCTCCAGCTCCACGCCTACATGCTGCGCATCGCCATTCCCTACGGCACGCTCTCGGCGCGGCAATTGCGCAAGCTCGCCCACATCGCGCGCAAATACGACAAGGGCTACGGCCACTTCACGACGCGGCAGAACCTGCAGTTCAACTGGATCAGGCTCGTGGACGTGCCCGACCTGCTGGCGGAGCTGGCCGAGGTCGAAATGCATTGCCTGCAGACCAGCGGCAACTGCATCCGCAACGTCACCGCCGATCATTTCGCGGGCGCCGCGGCCGACGAGATCGAGGACCCGCGCCCGCTGGCGGAGATCATCCGCCAATGGTCGACGCTGCATCCGGAGTTCACCTACCTGCCGCGCAAGTTCAAGATCGCGGTGGGCGGCGCGGCCCACGACCGGGCGGCGCTCAAGTTCCACGACATGGCGGTGGAGATCGTCCGCAACGAAGCGGGCGAGACCGGCTATCGCGTCCATGCCGGCGGCGGGATGGGGCGCACGCCCCATGTCGGCCACGTGGTCGGCGAGTTCGTCGCGCGGGCGGACATCCTCGCCTTCCTCGAGGCGGTGATGCGCGTCTACAACCAGTCCGGCCGGCGCGACAACATCTACAAGGCGCGCATCAAGATCCTGGTGGCGGCGCTGGGCGCCGACGAGATGAAGGCGCAGATCGCGCGCGAATTCGACGAGATCAAAAAGGCGGGCACGCTTGCCGTGCCGCAGGCCGAGCTCGACCGCATCGCCGCCTATTTCGCGCCGCCCGCGTTCGAGGACCTGCCGGACGACGAGCCCACCTCCCTCGATCCCACGTTCGCCAACTGGCTCCGGCAGAACGTGAGCCCGCACCGCAAGCCCGGCTATGCCATCGCCACCATCTCGCTCAAGCCCATCGGCGGCGTGCCGGGCGATGCCGGGCATGGGCAGATGGACGCCGTCGCCGGCCTGATGGACGAGTTCGGCCTCGCCGAGATCCGCGTCAGCCACGAGCAGAACCTGGTGCTGCCGCATGTGCGCAAGAAGGATTTACCCGCGATCTACAAGAAGCTCAAGGCGCTGCAGCTGGCCACGCCGAATGCCGGGCTCATCACCGACATCATCGCCTGCCCGGGGCTCGACTATTGCGACCTCGCCAACGCGCGCTCCATCCCGGTGGCTCAGGATCTGGCGCGGCGCTTCGCCGATCTTTCGCGCCAGCACGACATCGGCGAGCTCAAGATCAAGATCTCCGGCTGCATCAACGCCTGCGGCCATCATCACGCCGGGCACATCGGCATCCTCGGCGTCGACAAGAAGGGCGTGGAGTACTACCAGCTCCAGCTGGGGGGCTCGGGCGCCGAAGACGCCTCGATCGGCGACATCATGGGGCCGGGCTTTCCCGCCGGCGAGATCGGCGGCGCGGTCGAGCGCGTGATCGATGCCTATCTCGAGCTGCGGGAAGGGAACGAACGTTTCCTCGACACCTACCGCCGCGTCGGCATGGAGCCGTTCAAGAACGTGGCCTATGGGGAGCAGATGTATGCCGCTCATTAGGCATGGCGCGGCGGCCGGCGACAGCTTCGTCACGGTCGCCGACGGCGAACCCCTTCCCGCCGGCGGCGCCATCGTCTCCCTCGGCCGCTTCAAGTCCGAACGCGCCGCGCTGCTCGCGCGCAACGCGCCGCTCGGCGTGCGTCTCGCCTCCGCGCAGCCGCCGCAGGAACTTGGCGAGGACGTGCATCGGCTCTCCGTGATCGTCTATGAATTCCCCGTGTTCCGGGACGGCCGCCCGTTCTCCTGGGCGCGCATGCTGCGCACGCGGCTGGGCTACACCGGCGAGCTGCGCGCCACGGGCCATTTCCTCTACGACCAGATCGCGTTCCTGGTGCGCACCGGCTTCGACGCGTTCGAGACGAACATTCCACCCCGGGACTTCGCCCGCGCGCTGCGCGAAATTACCGACGTCTATCAGCCCAGCGCGGACGGCAGGAGCGCGATCTCCAAATTGCGCACCGGTTGACGGCGGCGCTCGGCTGGCCTAAGGTAATACCGCAAGATGTTCAGGTAATACCCGTGGGCGCGATCACCAGCAAGGGTCAGGTGACCATTCCGAAGCGGATCCGCGATGCCCTCGGCATCAAGGCGGGCAGCGAAGTGCGCTTCGAGATGGACGAAGACGGGCGCGCCTTCATTCATCCGCAGGGCAAGCCGCGCAAGAGCGACATGCGCAAGCGGATCGAAAAAGTCCGCGGCACGCTGAAGACGGACATGACCACCGACGAGATCATGAAATTCCTCCGTGGCGACTGACCGGTGATCCTCGTCGATACCAGCGTCGTGCTCGATCTGGTGCGCGACGACCAGGAGTGGCAGGGATGGTCCGCCCGCGCGCTCGATGCGGCCGCTGCCCGCGAAAAGCCGGTCATCAATGGGATCGTCTATGCGGAGCTCTCCACCCAGTATCGCAGGATCGAGGCGCTCGATGCGGGGCTCGTCGCGCTCGGGCTCGCGGTCGCGGACATTCCCAAAGCGGCGCTATTTCTGGCCGGGCACGCTTACGCAAGGTACCGCCGCGCCGGCGGCGCGAAGGCGAACGTGCTTTCGGATTTCCTCATCGGGGCGCACGCCGCGGTAACTGAGGCGACGCTCTTGACTCGCTATCCTGCCCGCATCCGCTCCTATTTTCCGGCGGTGGCGCTCGTCTGCCCGCCGTAACCCAACCTTCTCTTGACCCCGCTTGCCCCACGCCCTACATCGGCGGCGCCTTCCCGAGTTTGTCCCCGCATGAACGCGCGTCCCGCCGAGACCGATCTGCCGCGCTTCGCGTCCGTCGAGCAGCTGGTCGAGAAGACCAGGCCCGGCCAGCCGGTCTACGTGCTGCATCCGTCGAAGTTCCGGGTGGCGGCGAAGCGCTTCCTCGACTCCTTCCCCGGCGACACGCTCTACGCCATCAAGGCCAACCCGCATCCGCATGTGCTCGACCAGGTGTGGGCGGGCGGCATCCGCCATTTCGACACCGCCTCGCTGCCGGAGATCGAGCTGGTCAAGTCCCGCTTCCCCGAAGCGCAATGCCACTTCATGGCCCCGGTGCGCGCGCCCGGCGCGGCGAAGGCGGCGTTCGAGAAATACGGCGTGACCGACTACGTGGTCGATTGCGATTTCGAGCTCGAAAAGCTGCTCGCCGAGGCCAGGGACGTGAAGAAGCTGCGCGTCTTCGTGCGCATCGCCACCCCGCTCGGCGGGGCCCTGCTCGAGCTTTCCAGCAAGTTCGGCACCACGCCGGACGACGCGGCCAGGCTGCTCAAGCGCGTGGCGCAATCCGGCGCGCAGCCCTGCCTCACCTTCCATGTCGGCTCGCAATGCCTGTCGCCGTTCTCCTACGCCCAGGCGATCGAGATGGCGCGGCGCACCGCGGCGCTGGCGGGCGTGGAGATCCAGGCGCTGGACGTGGGCGGCGGCTTCCCCGGCCCCTACACCAACAACGACGTGCCGCCCTATCACTGGTATTTCGACACCGTGCGCGAGGCGCTGCAGACGCTGCCGAAGCAGGTGCCCGTGCTGTGCGAGCCGGGGCGCGCGCTGATCGCGGAGGGCCTGTCGCTGGTCACCCAGGTGATCCTCAGGAAGGGCGACTCGCTTTATCTCAACGACGGCGTCTACGGCAGCTTCGACGAGCTCACCCTGCCCGGCTGGACCGGCGACTATGTCCACCGCGTGCTGGCGCTCGACGCCAGGGGCAAGGTGAGCGAGAAGCCCGCGGGACACCGCGCCTACCGCGTCTATGGCCCCACCTGCGACACGCTCGACGTGCTGCCCCGCCCCCTGCCGCTCCCCGACGACATGTCCGCCGGCGACTACATCGTCTTCGAGGCGATCGGCGCCTATTCGGTGGCGGTGCGCACCAGCTTCAACGGCTTCTTCCCCGACAGCTGGGCCGTGGCGGGGAATTGAGAATGTCGAACCTTCCCTCGCGGGGAGGTTGGAGAAGAGCTCTACGCCGCCGGCAGCTCCAGCGTCGCCGTCAGGCCGCCGGCGCTTGCGAGCGTCAGCGTGCCGCCGTGGAGTTCGACCAGCGCTTTCACCAGCGGCAGGCCTAGGCCGGCGCCGTGGGCGTGGTCGGTGGTGGAGCGGCCGACCTGCTCGAAGGGCTGAAGCACGCGCGCGAGGTCTTTCTGCGGCACGCCCGGGCCGTTGTCGGCCACCGCGATGCGCACACTCTCGCCGTCCCGCACGCCGCTGAGCCGCACCTCGCCGCCTTCGGGCGTGAAGGCGACGGCGTTCTCGATCAGGCATGAGATCATCGTGGCGAGCGCGGCTTCGTCGGCGTCCACCAGAAGGTCCGGCTCGCAAGCGATGTCGACGCGGATGTTCCGGGCTTCCGCTTTCGCCATGTGCGCGTCCGACGCCGCCCACAGGATGCCGCCGGCCGGCACCGCGGCGCGCTTCAGCTGATAGCGGCCCGACGCGATCTTGGTGAGGTCGAGAATCTGGTTGATCAGCCTGAGCAGGTTGCCGCCCGCGACATGGATCAGCCCGGCATATTCGGCAATCTGCTCCGGCTTGAAATGGCCCGGCGCGCTCTTCAGGAGGTCGGAGAAGCCGATGATGGCGTTGAGCGGCGTCTTGAGCTCATGGCTCATGGTGCGAAGCAGCGTGGTCTTGGCGGTGCCGGTCTCGGCTTCGGCGGCATCCAGCCGGCGGGTGAGGTCGGCCAGGTACGTCGCCTGGCGGCGCGCCTTGTCCTTGGATTTCTCCAGCGCCTTGCGCGTGTGCTCCAGCGCATGGGTCTGTTCGCTCAGCGCGGATTCCACGCGGTGGCGGTCGGTCACGTCGGTATAGACGGTGGCGCGGCCGCCGTCGCGCGTGGCGCGGTCGCGCACCAGATAGGCCGTGCCGCCGGGCGTCACCAGCGTGAAGGCGCCGGCGGGCGCGCGATGGCTGTCCAGCCGGCGCTCGATCCAGCTTTCGGCATTGCCCTCGATGGCGTAGCGCCCGCGCGAGACCGAGGCGCGCACCAGCGCTTCGAAGCTCATGCCGAGGATGGCCTTGGCGTGCAGGCCGTGGAACTGCGCGAATTCCTCGTTGCAATGGATCAGCCGGTCGCGCGCGTCCCAGAAGGCGAAGGCGTCCGCCGACAGCTCGACCACGTCCTCGAACCGCGCCAGCAGGTGGCGGGCCTGCGTCGCGTCGGCCCACAGCGCGATCCAGCCGCCCTCCGGCGTGCGCCGCGTCTTGATCTCCACGATGCGCCCGTCCGCGAGCCTTATGTCGCGCGGCGCGTACATGCCTTCCTGGAACTGGGCGCGCCGCTCGGCGATGAATGCGTCGATGCCGCCCAGCGCCTCCACGTCCGACAATTCGCCGTGCGCGACTTCGAGCCGGATCAGTTCGTCGTAGCTCTTGCCGATCAGTGCCTCGCGATGCGGCAGCTCGCGGAAGAGATAGTTGAAGTGCTGATTGGCGTAGGTGAGGCGCTCGCGCGAATCGAAGACGGTGATGGCGCAACGCAGCGCGTCCAGCGCGGTGAGCACGTCCGGCCTCAATCCCGAATCGGCAAAAGCGCGCTCGGCTGGCGCTTTCTGCGCGAAACCCATGGCAATCCCCACCTTTATGGCGGGCATGATGCCGAATCGGACTTGCGGAAACCTTGCGCCAATAGCCGAGCGTCCGGGAATCGCTCCACTATCGTTAAGAAGCGATGAAGGACGCCCCCCACAATTCTTGCGGATTAACGAACGAAACGCCGGCGCATTCATCCTTCGTTAGGTTTGGCCCGCGAGGATCGCCGCGGGTCCCGGGAGAGCACAGCGTTAATGGCCGATTCACGCTCGACAGGACCCAGAAAGCGCTTCGCGGCCATCCAGGCCGCCAAGGCCGCCGTGGGCGTGGGCCTGGCGGCGCTGTTCGTGATCTTCGTGGGCCCGCCCTCGTCGCTGGAAGCGCTGGCCATGGCGGGGCTTGCGATGCCCGCGCTGTTCGCGGCGCTCGCTTTCACCTCCCTGTCGCTTGAAGCGCTGGAAGTCGCGTCGCTGGCCGCCATCGCGGCGCTGATCGGATTCCTGGTGGCGCTGACGGGCGGAATGTCTTCGCCGCTCCTGGTGTGGCTGGCGCTGGTGCCGGCGGAAGCGGCGCTCGCCGGCGGACGCGGCGCGGTGTGGCGCGCGGGCGGCGCGGCCGCGCTCGCATTGGTCGCGGTGGCGGGGGCGCAGGCGCTGGGCGTGTTGCCGCATTCCTCCATCGATTCCGCGGTGTGGCAGTTCTATGCCGCCTCGGTATTGGCCGCGGTGATGCAATCCGCTCTCGTCGCCATCGCCACGCAGGACCGCCAGAAGAAAGCCGACCGCGCGGCGGCGGAAGGCGCGGCCATGTACCGCTTCCTTGCCGACAACGCGATGGACCTCATCACCCGCCACGGCGCGGACGGGCGCATCCGCTACGCCAGCCCCGCCAGCGAAGCCATCCTGGGCCGCGCGCCCGGCACGCTGATCGGCGCCGCGCCGTCCGCCCTCGCCCATCCCGAGGATCTCAGGATCATGCAGGCCGCCTTCGTGGAGGCGAGCTATTTCGGCCGCGCCGCGAGCGCCGAGGTGCGGCTGAAGACCTCCGCCGGCGGCTTCGTGTGGACGGAGATGCGCTGCCGCCCGGCGGCGCCGGCGCTGGGCGAAACCGCCGAGATCGTGGCCGTGACGCGCGACATCTCGGAGCGCAAGGCGCAGGAGAAGGCGCTGATCGAGGCGCGCGACCTGGCCGAGGAGGCGAGCCGCGCCAAATCCCGTTTCCTCGCCAACATGAGCCACGAACTGCGCACGCCGCTCAACGCCATCATCGGCTTTTCCGAGGTGATGACGCACCAGATGTTCGGGCCCGTGGGCTCGCCGCGCTACCTGGAATATGCGGGCCTGATCCACGAATCCGGCGGGCATCTGCTCGAGCTGATCAACGGCATCCTCGACATGTCCAAGATCGAGGCGGGCAAGTTCGAGCTCAGCGAGGAGATGTTCGACCTGGACGAGGTGACGGGCCAGGCGCTGCGCTTCGTCAAGCTCCAGGCCGACCGCAAGGGCGTGGCGCTGAAGATGGGCGTGGCGGCCGGCGCGCGCACGATCTTCGCCGACAAGCGCGCGATCAAGCAGATGATCGTCAACCTCGTGACCAACGGGGTGAAGTTCACTCCGCGCGGCGGCGAGGTGCGCGTCGCGGCGCGGCGCGCGGACGCCGGCATCGAGATCGCGGTGAGCGACACGGGCGTGGGCATCTCCGCCGCCGACGCCGCCCGCCTCGGCCAGCCCTTCGAGCAGGCCGAAGGCGCCCATACCCGCACCCAGGAAGGCACGGGACTGGGCCTGGCGCTGGTCAAGGCGCTGTCCGCCATGCATGGCGGCGAGGCGGTGCTCGCATCGGTGCTCGGCGAAGGAACCACCGTGACCATCCGCCTGCCCTATGCGGCGGTGAACGACGACGGTGAACGCGTGGCCGCGCCCGAAGAGCTGCGCGGGGCGGCGTAGGGTGGAAGCATCCTCTGCGAATCCCGCATGCGTGCGTGCGTACGCCTTCGCCGCGGTGGAGAAAAGCCGGATCGGCTGCAGACCGCCCGGCTCAAATACTCTATAGGCAGGTCATGACCCCCCGCCTCAAGGCCGGAATCTTCGTGCGCGCGCTGATCCGGCGGGCGGAGGTGGCCGGCGCGTTCGCGGCGGTGGCGCGCAAGGGGGCGGAGGAATCGGGCGCGATCCTCCTGCGCATCGCCAGAGCCGACGGCACCAGCCTGGTGCTCGACCAGGCCAGGCGCGGCGAAGGCGAGCTCGTCTGGGTCAAGCCGCTGGGCGATGCCGCGGCCGATGACAAGGTCCGCGCGTTCTTCGAAAGGCAGATCCGCTTCGACCCCGACCTCTGGATCGTGGAGATCGAAGACCGCGAAGGCCGCACCTTCGTGGACGAGCCGGTGGTGTGACGAGGCCGGGCGGCCGCGCTATTGATGTGCCCGCATGCCATGTCGTATCAAGACATGCGATGGGCGCGCTGGTCCCCTATGAACCGCTGAACGTACTGAAGCCGGTGGCGCCGGAGGTCTGGATCGTGGACGGCCCGGAGATCCGATTCCACTATCTCGGGCTGCGCCTGCCCTTCAACACGCGCATGACGCTCGTGCGGCTGAAGGACGGCGGGCTGTTCGTGCATTCGCCCGTGGCGCTGACGGCGGCGCTGGGCGCGGCGGTCGACGCGCTGGGGCCGGTGCGCGCGCTGATCGCGCCGAATTCCATCCACTATTGGTGGATACCGGACTGGAAGGCACGCTATCCGCGCGCGCCGGTCTTTGGCGTGCCGCGCCAGCCCAGGAAAGCGCGGCGCCGTTTCACGCCCGACGCGATCCTGGGCGACGCGCCGCCGGCCGCGTGGGCGGCGGAGATCGGCCAGGTGCTGCTCCGCGGCCGGGTCATCGACGAGGCGGATTTCTTCCATGGCGCCTCGCGCACGCTGATCCTCACCGACCTGATCGAGAATTTCGAGCCCGCGCGGGTGAAGAATCGCCTGTTCCGCTTGCTGGTGCGCGCCTTCCACGCCGCCGACCCCGATGGCAGCGCGCCCTACGACATGCGCGCCAGCTTCGACCGCCGCGCCATCCGCCCCATGGTCGAGCGCATGATCGCGTGGAATCCCGAACGCGTGATCCTCGCCCACGGCCGCTGGTACGATACCGGCGGAGCCGCCGAACTGAGGTGCGCATTCGACTGGGTGCTGCGGTAGATTCCGCAAACGACCGTTGCCGCACCCGATTGGGTGACGGCGTCACCCGGCCCGGGAATTGAACCGCTGTATGACGAATTCGCGGCCGTCATAGTCGGGCAAGGCTTCGCGCGCGTCGGTGAAATCGCCGCCCGTGTACTCGCGGATGACGCGCCGCCAGAAAGCCTGGGCGGCCAGATTGGTGAGCATCTCGCGCACTTCCCAATTGCCGCGGAACGTTTCGAACATCTTCACGGCGAGGCGCTCGCCCACCCGCTGCCGGCGGTGCTGGCGGGCGACGAAGAATTCGCCCATGTCGAACAGTCCGGGCGCCATCTCCTTGACCAGCGCGAAGCCGGCCGGATGAGCGTCCATCCGGGCGAGGAAGGGATAGCCCTTCCAATGCGCCGGCCAGGGCCGCGCGCGCGGCTTGCCCCAATAGGGCGCGAACTGATCGCCCGCCTCGAACGCGCCGGAATCCGGAAACGGCCAACCCGCATGCTCGGCCATGTCGTAGATGTAGTAAGGCGCCAGCGCGCGCACGATCTCGTAATCGGCGAGCGTGGCGGGCGAGATGTCGAGGGTCATGGCGGCGGGCCCGGTGTGCCCCGCCGTCAAAGCACGCGCGCGCCGGGGATGACAAGTGGCGGCTCTTTGTGTATCCCCGCCCCCGCCATGACGACCCTCGCCACGGAAGCCGCGCGCCGCAGGACCTTCGCGATCATCTCGCATCCTGACGCGGGCAAGACCACGCTGACGGAACACCTGCTGCTGCTGGGCGGCGCCATCCGCGCGGCGGGGCAGGTGAAGGCGCGCGGCGAGGCAAGGCGCGCGCGCTCGGACTGGATGAAGATCGAGCAGGAGCGCGGCATCTCCGTCACCTCCGCCGTGATGACCTTCGAATATGGCGGCGCGGTGTTCAACCTGCTCGACACGCCGGGCCATGAGGACTTCTCCGAAGATACCTACCGCACGCTCACCGCCGCCGACAGCGCGGTGATGGTGATCGACGCCGCCAAGGGCATCGAGGCGCAGACGCGCAAGCTCTTCGAGGTGTGCCGGCTGCGCGACATCCCGATCGTGACCTTCGTCAACAAGATGGACCGCGAGGCGCGCGATCCCTTCGAGCTGCTGGACGAGATCGCCGACCAGCTGCAGCTGGACGTGGCGCCCATCACCTGGCCGGCGGGACAGGGGTTGAATTTCCGCGGCTGCCTCGACCTCTACACGGAAGAATTCGCCGTCTTCGGAAGGGACGAGAAGGTGGGGGACGACCGGCTGGGCGAGGTGCTGGCGCCGGAGGAGCTTGCGAAGCTGGAGGAGGAAGCCGAGCTCGCTCAGGGCGTGCTCGCCCATTTCGACCCGCGCGCCTATCGCGAGGGGCACCTGACGCCGGTGTTCTTCGGGTCGGCGCTCAAGAATTTCGGCGTGCGCGAGCTGATCGCGGCGCTGGCGGAGCACGCGCCCTCGCCCCGCCCGCAAGCGGCGAAAGACCGCACCGTGCATCCTTCCGACGAAGAGGTGAGCGGCTTCGTGTTCAAGGTCCAGGCCAACATGGACCCCAACCATCGCGACCGCGTGGCGTTCCTCCGGCTCGCGTCGGGCAGGTTCCGCCGCGGCATGAAGCTCAGGCAGTCCGGCACCGGCAAACAGATGGGCATCCACAACCCCATCCTCTTCTTCGCGCAGCAGCGCGAGACGGTGGACGAGGCGTGGCCCGGCGACATCATCGGCATCCCCAATCACGGGACCCTGCGCGTGGGCGACACGCTGTCGGAGAGCGGCAATGTCGTCTTCACCGGCATCCCCAATTTCGCGCCGGAGATCCTGCGGCGCGTGCGGCTGGCCGATCCGATGAAGCAGAAGCATCTCACCCGCGCGCTGGAGAGCCTGGCCGAGGAAGGCGTGACCCAGGTGTTCAAGCCGATGCTGGGCGCCAACTGGATCGTGGGCGTGGTGGGCAATCTGCAGCTCGACGTGCTCAAGAGCCGGCTACGCAACGAATACGACCTCGACGCCGACCTCGAGGCCTCGCCCTACGACACCGCCCGCTGGGTGACGGGCCCGGAGGCCGACATCCAGAAGCTCACCGAAACCTACCGCAACCAGATGGCCACCGACCGCGACGGCGCGCCGGTGTTCCTCGCCAAGAGCGCCTGGGAGCTGGGCTATGTGAGCGAGAAGCTGCCCAAGCTGGCGTTTGCGAAGACGCGGGAGAGAAGCGACGTGCAGGTGGGGGGCTAGGTAGCGGAGGGCACGCGCGTTCGGGGCGTCGACCGCGTCTTGATCGCGGCGCGCCGCTTTCGGGGCTTCGGCCGGCCACTGGCGCGACGGATCAATGCGCGAAGCAATCCTTCGCCAAGCAGGCGCATCTCGAACAGGTGCTCATGTGAAAGCGGAACGAAGTGATCCCGGCCGTTTCGCGTGTGAAGCCATAGCGCGTGAAACCGCAAGTCCGGCAATTCCAACAGTCGCAACTCGAAACGTTCGCGGCTTTTTCCCAATTTGGCCTGTGCGATCGCAGCCGCCGCCATCAAGCGCCCGGAGAGGACACCTTCGTTGATGCCGGCATAGCGCGCGCTTCCGCCCGCCGTGTGAATATTGACGAGGCCCTCGATCTCGCCGCCCACCACCGGCACACGCCATCCCGTTCTGCGTGGACGCGATGTCTTGTGGAGAATGGAGTCCGGTGTGGCGCGATAGAGCGGTATCGGTGCCCCGGTCTTCGGCGCGCCGCGCAGGCTCCGCAGATTCAAATGAAGTCTCTTGGCTAGCGCCGTGTGCGCAATTCTGCGAATACCGGCAGGCTCATCTCCCATCGTGATCGTCACGGAATCCTCACGTTCATTGCGTCTTGTAGCTCTCATTCCAGCTTCCGCCGACTGCCGCGCCCACCTGGGACCAGGGATGAGGCCCGACGACCTTGTATTCGGGATCGCATAGATAGACGTCGCCGGTCGACCGGTCGTACCCGATGATGACCAAGAAGTGGCCGTTGGGCGGATTGATATCGATGCGGATGCAGACGGGACGGCCGGCATCGATCTCGGTCGCGATGGAATCGAAATCCAGCGCGCCGGGCTGCGCATCGCCATTCGAGCGGCCTAGAACCTGCAACGGGGTAATCAGCTGATACGGTTCGTTGCACGTGCAAGCGGGCAGATTGGGCTGCCCTTTGGGGCAGCACGAGTTCTGAATGTATTTCTTCGCGAGATCGCATTGCGAAGGGTTGTCCGGATCCCGGTAATACGCAGCGACGCTCGACGCCGTCGCGGCCCAGCACCAATTGTCCTGCAATTGCTTCTGCATGGTGAATGCGAGCGGATTGGGGTACGCGGCGGCAGGGGCGGCCATTGCGGCCGCCCCTGTATGCACGCTTTTGTATGGTCCCGGAATTGCGGGTGGCATCCGCATCTCCCTGCCCTACTGCGACGGCGGCGAAGCGGGCTTCTGAGCCTGCAGAAGGCCGCTTGCCGCGGTCGCCGTGTCCAGTGCCTGCGACGTGCCGTTGGTCTTGTTGTATTCGATGCCGGTGATGACGCCGGGATCGTTGACCGTTAGGCTGAACTTTGTTCCGCCGAACGCGGCTGCCCGCGGGATCGGAACCTCGTAAGTGCCGCGGCCCGGGATGGTGAACGTGCCGGTCGCGATCCTTACGGTGCCGGCCAGGATGTCGACCTGGGTGCTCGCCGTGGACTGCAGCTTCAGGCGGACATCGTTTTCGGACGATCCGCCGGGCATGGTCGGAACGACCACGGGCGCCATGGCCGTTTCGGCTCCAATCTTGATGCCGATATGGGGCATGTTCGCGCCGGCAGCCCGAAGGCCCGCGAGGAGGTTCGGGTCGCTGACCGTGTCGTCAAGCCCGATGAAATCGCCGTTCGGACTGTCCTCCAGGCGGATGATCTTGGAGTAGGTGAGCGTGATGGACTTGCCCTTGCCGGCCCATTTTGTGACGTAGCCGCAGGCGGTGATTTTGTGAGTCTTTGCCTTTGCCTCGAAGACAGGATGGGAGTTTCCACCCGCGCCTCCCACCGCTGCTGCGAGGCTGATCACGGACTTGACGATGGCTTCGCCTTGGCCGGTCGAAGTGCCGTTGATGGTCTTCAGCCGCCCGTCATCGGACAAGCCGATTGTGACGTCGGAATCCGAAAGGCCGCCGTCGAGATCCCGCACTCTGAGGGTGGATGGCGCTTTGGAGTAGTCGGCGGCATAGCTGGTGACGAGTTGGGTGGGCGTGGATGGATATGCGATGACGATGTCGGAGCTGTCGCCGTTGCAGGAAATCGTCTGTGTGACCGTGACGGCCGTGCTCGACCGTGCGGGATAGAAATTATACGTCGCATCCGGCGTGTTCGCGCATGCGGCCAGCAGGACGGCGGCGGAGGTCAGGGTGGCGAATTTCAGCATGGCGGCGGCTCCTTCGAATTCCCGGAGCCTCAGTTAGACCGTCTGCCCCCGTCACGTCCGTGACGGCCGTCACGCCTGCCGGTGGCGCGGCTGCCGGCCTGCCTCAGTTCCGCGCATTCCAGTCGACCACGATGGAAAGCGCGGTCTTCATCGGCTTACCGTCCATTGTGGCAGCCTGGAATCGATGAGGCTTGCGCACCAGCGTGTTCGCCGCCGCATCCAGATCGGGGTGGCCGCAGCTGAGAAGCAGCTTGGTCCCGCCGACACTGCCGTCCGGATCGAGCATCACCGCGATGATCGTCGTGCCGCCCTCGTGCGCCGCCAGGGCGCCGGGTGGATAGTCCTCCGGCGCGGCCGTGATGCGGTTGAGGAACACGTCCGCGGACGCATCGAACACCACATCGTGCAGCTTCCAGTCGACGTCGGCTTTCCAGCGGCAGGCGATGAGCGCCCCGTCCTTCCGCGCCGGGGTGTAGAGCCATTTCTTCGTCACCGCGGCGACGGCCGCGTCGTCGAGACGGGCGTAGCCGCTGGACTTCTCCACCGTCACGTCCGCCGGCTTGCCGTCCGTGCCGATGGTGAAGGCGAGCATCACCGTTCCCTGCTCGCCGAGCGCCACGGAGAGCTGCGGATAGTCCTCGTATGACATGGAATGCGTGTTCGCCGGCGTCGGCTGGACGGTCGCGTCCCTGCAGTCCGGCACCGGATCGGCGAGCGCGGCGTTCGCGCAGAGCAGGACGATCGCGGCGGCAGCGGCGGCGAAGCGCATGGCGCACCTATTTGTAGAGGATCTGGGCCTTGAGCGCGGCCATCATCTGGGCGATCTGCGGGCGCGCGCGGTTGTAGTAATCGGCGGGGCACGCCGGAGCCGGATGGTCGGTGACGAGCCTCAGCCGCTTGCGGATGGTGCCGTGGCCGGTTTCGTCGTAGCTCACCGACAGCTTCATCTCCGGCGCCTCGAATTCGCCGCCCTTGGGCAGCGCCATCACCTGCGTTCCGGGCGGAAGCGTGATGTTGGTGGTTTCCTCGTCGGTGATGTTGAAGCAGCTATAGGCCCTCAGCCGCGAAGCGGGGAAGCTGCCAGCGATGGCCGCCGCGGGCCTGCTGGGCGTGAAGCCGAGCTCGGCGGGCAGCGCGCCGGGCCCGGGGAAATTCGCCACGCTGTTCATGCGGAAGTGGACGGTGAAGTCATAGTCGCGCGACATCGAACCGGTGTCGCCGCGGTCGATGGTGCCCGAGGCGCCCGGGCCCATCAGGTAGCGGACATAGGCGTCGTCCTGGTTGGCCGGCACGAGATTGATGACCGCGCGCATGATCACCGCGGCGAAGCCGTGCGCCTCCACATGCGTCTGGCCGGAGGCGCTGCCGTCGGGCGCCAGCGTCACGTCGACCGTCGAAACCACCCGCGATTCCGAGGCCGGCGCGAACGGCGTCACCGCGACCGCGCCGGTTGCGGTCTGCACCACGGGCTTGCCGGCGTCGCTTTCGGGCAGCATGCCGAACGGCACCACCTGGGCGGTGGAGTCCAGATAGAGCTTCAGCTCCGGCACATAGGTGATGAGGTGGTTGAACTGGAAGGGCGAGGCGGCGTTGGTGAGCTTGTAGCTGTTGCCCGCGTCGATCAGCACCGGCGTGCTCGCGATGCCCTTGGCCGCGAGCAGCGCGCCCAGCAGCATCACGTGGTCCTTGCAGTCGCCGTAGCGGTTCTGCAGCACGGCGGACGCCTCGTGCGGCACGAACCCGCCCGCGCCGAGCACGATGTCCACATAGGCGATGTGCTGGGAGACCCACTCATAGAGCAGCCGGGTCTGCTCGCGCCGGTCGCTCGTGCCGGAGGTGAGCTGGTCGGCCAGCGCCTGGATGTCGGGCGTCACGCGCGCGCGGCCGGAGAATATCCGGTCGTACATATGCGCGATGGCCGCGTAGTCGGGATAGGTGGTGACGACGAGATGCGGCCCGTCGTCGAGCTCGGAGATCGCCTCCGGCTCCTCCGCCAGCGCCACGTTGTTCTGGAAGGTCCAGGTGCGCCGCGTGCTGCCGTTGACGGTCTCCGGCGTGCCGCCGTCCATCGCGGAGGCGTCGAAGAAGACCTGCATGCTGGCCGGCGTGGTGACGGCGATCTGGGCGTCGCGCGAGACGATGGCATGGCTGAAGGCGAAGGTCTGCGCGAACTGGTTCTCGAACCACGGCCGCCTCTGCTCGAACACCGACACGATCACCACCTCGTCGCCCACCTCCACATTGGGGAAGACGACGGTGACGGTCTTCAGGTCCTCGAAGCCGGGCGCGCTGGTGGCGCCGTGACCGTAGAGCATGCCGGAAGGGCTCACATCGATGCGCGTGCCGTTGGCCTTGAGCGTATAGGCGCGGCTGATCGTGACGGCCTGGTAGCCCTCCGTGTAGGACAAGGTGGTCTGCTGCAGCGCCTGGCGGCCCTGCTCGTCCAGCACCTTGTAGGCGACGTCGCGGCTCTCCACGAAGGAGCCGTCGGCGTTGAGCTGAAGATCGATGTGATCGTGCGTGACCTCGAAGGCCGGCGAGCCGGAACCCACCGGCGCGGCGATCGCCAGAATGACCGCCACCGAGGCGATCAGAAAACCCAGGATGATGCGCAAGACATTGCCCCCACGCCCCGCCGCGGCCCTGTCGCGCGTGTCTGGCGGAGTCCCGGGAATGGTCGTGGAACACCCCCGGCCAGTCAAGCCAGGAACTTATGCGGCAATCGTCAGTGGGGCGTGGGTGCGCCAGAAATGCAGCAGATTTTCCGCCGCGCATGGGGAAATGCGTTCGTAGGCCGACAGACGCGCCAGCGTCCGCCCGGGCGCGTGCAGGCCGCAGGCGATCAGGGCGAGCGTCGAGAACCCCGCGCGCGAGGCGCCCGCGCCCCGCATGGCCGCGGCCAGCGCTTCGCCGTCCGGATCCGCCAGGATGCGCTCCGCCGTCGCGGTGGGGATCGAAAGCGCGCGCGCGAACGGCAGCGTGAAGTCCCCGCTGGTGGCGGCGCGCGCGGCGGCGACGAGTGCCGCCTCGTCGAAGCTCGCGCGGGCCGCTTGCATCCGGCGCTCGCCGTTGCGGGCAAGGATCGCGGCGCGCAGGCCGGCCGGCGCTTCGAGGTAATATTCGTTAAGGAAGCCCAGGGGCGCGCCGGGCGCGGCGGCGATGCGGGCGACGAGATCCAGGCGGGTGTCGCGGTCGATCAGGCGCAGCGTCTTTTCGAGCAGGCTTTCGAAAGGCTCGCGCGCCTGGTGCGGGTAGCCCTCGGGCCAGTCGAGCAGGAGGTCGCAGAGCCCGGTGGCGAGCCGCTTGCGCTCTTCCGGCCGGTCGGCCTGCGCCAGCTCCGCCAGTCTCGCCATCCGCTCGTCCGACATCGGCCCAGAATGGCGCACAAGCGTTAAGGCTGCGCTTACATCCGGCAAAACGACGGTGAAGAAATCGCCAATTCCGGCGAGCGCGCGCCGGACCGGCGGCATTTGCACAAAATTTGAATTGATGTCGATTCGAAAGCGAGCCTGTTTTGAATCGAAACACCGCGCGCGGGTTAGGCTCCGGGAAAGCCTGATTTCCGCGAATGGGGGAATTAACCGGATTGCATCGAACTTTACCGGTTGGTTTCAGCGGCGGGAAAACGGTCGAGGCGCAGGCTCCTTCGCGTGTTGAATGCGTTGATAGGAGCATCATGCTGTTTCGCGCCCTCTTCTGCATCGCCCTGGTTTCGATGCTGATGCCGCGCGAACCCAATCTGGGGTTCGGCCGGCCGGATGCGTCGCTTGCCACCTTTTTCCCCCAGGTGTCGCAGGCGGCATCCGGCCGGCCCTGCCAGCGGGGCCCGGCGGAATGCGCCGCGGGGCTCGCCGGCATTGCCGACATGCTCCCGAAATTCGGCCTGCGTCCGCTTTCCGAAGTCAAGGCCGACATCGACGGGGCCGTCGCCGCACGCAAGGCAAGGGGCGGATAAGGCCCTAAACGAATCTTGCGGGCCGTGCTACGTCACGCCCATGCCCGAGCCGTTCGATCCTCTCGCCCATCGCGTCGTGCCATTGCGCAAATTCCCGGAGCTGGGCGTCGGCGAGGTCTTCCGCAATCCGTCGCGCACCGTGACGGAGGCGAATTTCGCGGCGTTCCAGGGCGTGAGCCTGGACAACCATCCGATCCATTACGACGCCGAATATTGCAGGCGCCTCGGCTACCCCGCGCCACTGGCGCATGGCCTGCAGGTGCTGGCGTTCACCGCGGCGGGCGCCGGCCTCTTCCCGCATGTCATCGGCGAGGCGCTGATCGGCTTCGTGGAGGTGAGCGCGAAATTCCTCAAGGGCGTGTTCCCTGGCGACACGCTTTATCCGGCGCTCGAGATCGTCGAGCTCAAGCCGCAGAAAACCACCGGCCTCGTCACCATGCGCGCCACCGTGCATAACCAGAAGGGCGAGCTCGTGCTCGACGGCGTGCACAAATACCTGGTGCGGATGTAGCTCCCGGCCTTCCGCCGCGCGCGCGGGGCGCAAGCGCATCGGCTACGCCGCGTCGTCTTGCCGCCAGGCGCGCACGGGGGCGTGGCTGCGGGCGGTGGAGAGGCCGTAATGGGCGGCCAGGCGGTCGAGCCCGATGACCAATACGACCTTGGCGGCCCGGCGCGGCCAGGCGCGCGCGATCTCCGCCTCCTCCAATCCCATCAGATGGCAGCACACGTCGAACAACAGGCCCGAGATCACCGGGCCCGCGGCGCGCATGGCGCGGCTGAAGCGCTGGCGCGCGGCGACGACGACATCGGCGAGCTCGGCCTGCGGCCGGCTTCCGCGCAGCCCGTCGACCAGCGGCACGTCGAGCGCGGCGCACATGCGCGGGCTCATCTGCGAAAGCGTGTAATCGCGCCTGAGCCGCTCGCCCGCCTCGCATTGCACCACGTCGATGCTGCCGCGCTTGAGCAGCCAGCCCAGCGGAGACTCGCCCTCGTCCACCGTCACGCTTTCCTCCCGGCCGTCGGGCAGGCGGATCCGGCGTTCGCTGTCCAGCCGGTGCTGGGCGCCGAAGGGATCGTGCGGGGCGCGCTGGCGGCGGAGCCAGAAGAGGCCGGGATCGGAAATCACGAACGTTTCCGGCTCGGTGCCGCGGGCGCCGAGCCAGTCCCGCGCGCGCAATTCGCGCACCAGCCGGCTGCTCACGCGCATCTCATCCGGCGCCGCGCCGGCGACGAGCCCGTAGCACTTGCGGTTGGTCGGCACGAGATGACCGCCTTCTTCCAGCGCCTCCAGCACGCGGCGCGCCGCGGCTTCGACCTCGTGCTGCGGCAACGGCTTCAGCGAATTCCAGCCCATGAGATTGTTCCGTCTTTGTTCCAGTCCTTCTCGTAGGATAAGCCGCCTACAATGTCAAGTTGTAGAAGATTATAAACGTACAGGTTGAAAATTCGCCTTTGCCGCGCGGCGCTTACGGCCGGCGCGAGGTCGTAACGGACGTTACGCGCGTCACGGAGGTTACTCGGCCGGTGCGAGCGGCGGGGAGATCCTGACCTTGCGGGGCTGGCGCGCGCGCCGCTCCCTGCCCTTGAACTGGCCGCGGCTGGACGAGCGCCGGTCGGGTCCGAAGAAATCCGGCGCGGCAATGAAGGGCCTGGGCCGCTCGAGCGCCGAGTTGAGCTTGCGCAGGACCGTGGCGGCGCTCACCGGCCGGGCGATCACGTCGGTATAGCCGCGGTCGCGCGCGGCCTCGACGTCGCGCCGGCGCGGGCCGCCGCTCACCAGGAACACCGGGATCATCGAATCCAGGACGCCCTCCGCGGTGCGCGCATCCTTCGCGAAATCCCTGCCGGTGTCGTGCGAGGACGCCTGGTCGCAGAACACCGCGTCGTAGACCTGGTGGCGCAACAGGTCCAGCGCCGCCGCGCCGTGCGCGCAGACGGCGATGTCGGTGACGCCGCAGATGCCGAGCACCTGGCGCAGCACCTGCGCCACGTGCGGCCGTGCGGTGACCACGAGGATGCGCAGCGACTTGATCTCGACCATGTCTTGCGACCGGGAAAGCCCGGAAAGCATGGCAAAAACGCATTAAATCGCGGTTAAACCTTCGCCCGCGCCCCGGCCTCTGCTAGCTTGCGCCGCCTTCCGGAGACCGCGATGACCTTGCGCCCCACCCTCCTGCTCGCCGCCGTCCTGCTGCTTTCGGGCTGCACCATATTCGGCGGCCCGGCCGACCGGGCGCTGCGCCGCACCCCCTCCTACCGCGACGGCTACCAGGACGGCTGCGCGGCGGCGAACGCGGCCTATTCCAACCTGCGCAAGGGCCCGCTCTCCGACAACGAGCAGTACAAGACCGACCGCATCTACCGTTCCGGCTGGGCCAATGGCTACCAGACCTGCCGCCGCTCGCTGACGCCGGGCGTGCAGGCGAACGAGCCCGGCTCCGAGCCGATCCCCGACGTGAGCCCGGGCCACCAGTGAGCGGCGCATGATCCGCTGGCTCCTGAGCCTCTTCGCGCTGGCCGTGCTCCTCGGCGGCGGGGCGATGTATCGCGCCTATGGCGAGATCGAGCCCTGCCGGGCGCTGGCGGTGGAGCGCGCGCGCCACGACGCCCACGGCCTTCCCCTCGAAGGCGCCATCGCGTGGTGGACGCGGCTGGAAACCGGCCAGAAATCGACCGGCGCCTGCGCGCGCGAGCTCGCGGCGAGCTGGTTCGCGGGCGGCTGAGCGCGTCCGCCGCCCCGGCGGCCCCCCGCCGGCAGCGTTAATCCCGCATTAAGCTTCGTTTGCGATAGTTAATCCGTACGCGGAATGGCGGACGCATTGCACAATCCCGCAAGCGGCGTATCATCCGTGTACGGTGGGTATGGCGCAGCGGCGGAGCGTGTCGATGTTGGGTCACCTTGTTGCAGTCCAGCCTTCGGATGACGGCTATCGCACGCCGGCCGGTCCCGGCCTCCTGCGCCGCGTCCTGAACGCCCTGTTCGCCCGCCGGCGCTGAGCGCTCGCGCCTCGCCCGTCTTCCGCCGCCCCTTTCCGGGAGCGTTCGGAACGGGCCCGTCCTGTCTGCGTTTCCCGATCGCCGCGGGCTCGAGCTTTTGCCCTCTGTCGACGCGCCGCTTGCGTTCACGCGGGCGGCGCCCGCGCGTCTCACTGGCGCGGGATCGCGGCGCCCAAAAAAATTGAGGCGCACCTCTTGCGCCCGGCGCACAGTGTGCGTATATGGATTCCAGCGTTGGTTCACGCTCGCATCGGAGGACACGTCGATGATGGGAAGCCTGGTCAACAATCGGGAAGCGTACGACACCTATGTCGATCCCGAATTGCATCGCCCCGGCCTGCTGCGCCGCATCCTGCGCGCGCTGTTCGGGCGGCATTGATCCGCGCCTGAACCACCCCGCCTCCCCGGAAGAGAGGATCGAAGCCACTCCAGAGCCGCGTGCAGGTTTCGCCAGGTTTCGCGGGCATTCCAACGCCGCCCGCGGGACCCTGCGGCGCTTCCGCCGCTCCGGCTATCGGCCCTCCCTCCCGGGGAGGCCGGGGATTTTCCGCTATTGCTTCGGCACCGGGCCCAGCACCAGCATCCGGACGTCCTGCCGCGGCGTGAAATCGTCCTGCGAGACCTCGAACGTCGTGGCGCCGGTCTTCTTCAGCGCGCCGTCCCAGCACACCGAGAGGATGTTGCCCGGCTCGAGCTTGTCGAGCGTCAGGTGGAAATGGCCGATTCCGCCCTTCCAGTTGGCGCCGCTCACCAGGATGTAGTCGGTCGAATAGGCGGCGAGCATGGCGCCGTCGTCCGTCTTGCCGGGCTGGCCGCCGATGCGCCGGGCGATGGCGGCGTGGGTGGCGGGATCGATGCAGTAGGTCCGGGCGTAATAGGCGGCGCTGGAATCCTTGCCGCCCGCGAGCTCGTATCCGGTGAAGAAGCTCTGGCCGGTGACCGGCTGGTAGGCGTGCTCCAGCACGACCGTCCGGTGCGCCGGGAAGAGCTGGTGCCAGAAGAAGCGGGTGCGCACGGTCCAGTGCGGATGCTCGAAATCGCCGCTTTCGCTGTCGGCGAGGCCGGCATCCTCCAGAATCCTGCGCTGGGACGCGGGCAGCTTGTCCATGAGCTTGCTGAAGCGGGGATCGGTCATCATCAGCGGCACGCCGGCGCGGCGCACGATGTCGGTCACGTCGCGGCCCCGGTAGAATGCGCGCTGCTCGGATTGGGGGACGATCGCCTTTCCATCCGCCGTGACGGTGAAGCCCACGAAATTGAGCGGGTCGCCCGTCATCGCGCCCACGGGCGACATGGTGTATTCGTTCATGTCCACGTCGGGCAGCGGGAAGGCGACGACGGTGTCGATGTCCCTGTCCGTGCCGTTGACGAATTCGAAGCGGATGCGGACCTTTTTGGGCGAGACGTAAAGATCCTCCCGCGCCATGCGGATGTCCGCCGACTTTGTCAGCACCACCCCGCCCGCGCCCAGCGCGGCGGAGGAATCGTCGGCAAAAGCCTGCGTGGAAAGGCAAAAGGCAGCACAAGAAAGCGCGAGAAATCCGGATCTCATGACAGCCTCCATCCCCACTGGAGCATAACACTACACCGGCAGACCTCGCCCTTGCGGGGAAGTCGGGGTCGTCACGAATACTTCCGTTCCGTCCACCAGGGGAAATAGGGCGGCATGTCGGTGGAGACTTTCTGGGGGAAGCTGGCCGGGCGCTTCTCGAGGAACGACTGCACGCCCTCGCGCACGTCCGGCGAGGCGCCGCGGGCGTAGATGCCGCGGCTGTCGATCTTGTGCGCCTCCATCGGATGGTCGAGCGCCGACAGCCGCCACATCATCTGGCGGATCAGCGCGATGGAGACCGGCGCGGTGTTGTCGCGGATCTCGGCGGCGAGCTTGTGCGCGGTGGAGAGAAGCTCGTCGGCGTTGACCACCTTGCTGACGAGGCGCCCGCGCAGCGCTTCGGCGGCGTCGAACACCCGGCCGGAATAGCACCACTCCAGCGCCTGCTCGATGCCCACGATCCTGGGCAGGAACCAGGACGAGCACGCCTCCGGCACGATGCCGCGGCGGGCGAAGACGAAGCCGAAGCGCGCGGCCTCGGATGCGATGCGCACGTCCATCGCGAGCTGCATGGTGACGCCCACGCCCACCGCCGGCCCGTTGACCGCCGCGATCACCGGCTTGAGGCATTCGAAGATGGCGAGCGTCAGCCGCCCGCCGCCGTCGCGCACCCGCTCGTCCGACCAATCGACGCTCTCGACGGGACCGGCGTTGCGCGCCGCGCGCTCCGGATTCTGCGTCGCATCGAAGGTGCGCGCGCCGCCGGAGAGATCGGCGCCGGCGCAGAAGGCGCGGCCCGCGCCCGTGACGATGATGGCGCGCACCTCGTCGTCGGCATTCACGCGGGTGAAGACGTCGATCATCTCCGTCATCGAGGTGGCGGTGAAGGCATTGAGCTTCTCCGGCCGGTTGAGGGTGAGCGTCATGATCCGGTCTTTGACGTCGACCAGGATCTCCTTATAGGGGCCGTAGGACATGGCGGGACTCCGGGGATTGCGGATGCGGGCACTGTAACGGAAAACCGCGCCTTGCCTATGTGCTACATGCGTGCTACATTGAATGGATGAGAGAGATCAACCTCCGCGACGCCAACCAGCAATTCTCCAAGCTCGTGCGCGAGATCGAGGAGACGGGCGAAACCGTCCTTGTGATGCGAAACGGCAAGCCCGCGATCAAGCTGGGGCCGGTGGAGGAGCGCGCGCCGGCGCTTTCCCGCGCGCAAGCAGAAGCCAAGGCGAGATTGATGAGTCCCGAAGCGCGGTTCAGCACGCCCGATGGCTGGAAGTTCAATCGCGAAGAGATCTATGACGAAGCGATCTTGCGGCACAGTGTCGTGCGCAAGGCTTGGCAACATGACGACAAGAAAGTGCGCCGCCGTGGCTGAGCGCATCACGCTCGATTCCAATATCCTCGTCTACGCTTTCGACAACACCGAGCCAGAAAAGCAGCCGATTGCGATGGACCTGCTGTGGCTGGCACATGATCGCGGCGCGGTTCTCACCACGACGGCGCTCGGGGAGTTCTATTGGGTGATGGTGCGGAAGTCGAAAGTCGCGCCGTTAAAGGCGCACGGTCACCTCCGTGACCTCATCACGCTGTTCCCCGTGCTTGGCTTTGGGACGGATACCCTGGAAGCCGCGGCATTAGCCGTCGCCGGAGGACGTTTTGGCTTCTGGGACTCCGTGATCCTCGCGACCGCTGAAGATGCGGGCTGCCGTGTTTGCTTCAGCGAAGACATGAAGGATGGAGCCCAATTCGGCAACATCGTTGTCCGCAATCCGTTTGGGACGAACGGGTTGTCGGACGCCGCCCGTGAAGTCCTCGGCCTCTGAGACCAAACGGACCGGCCAAAAAAGCCAGAACTTTTCCCGGCCCTTTCGCTCAGTTGTTGTCGCAATCGGTTTCGCTCATGCCGTTCGCGTGGACCACGGCGGGGTGTTCGCTCGAGAGCCAGCTCTCGCAGTTCAGCGGATCGCGGTCGCGGTCGAGCTTGGTGACGTGGGAGATCATGCCGCCCGGCGCGACCGGGGCGTCCAGCGCCCAGCACTCGTCGATCTCGCCGTTCGGGAAGGTGGCGTTGTGCCAATGGAAGTCGAGGTTGACGATGGTCTCCGGCTTCAGCGTCTTGCCGGTGGTGTTCTTGATGGCGACGGCGAAGCCGTTGCCGCTGGCCGCCCCGATTTTGCACGACAGCGGCGTCTTGACGTTGCCCGCGCTGGCCGCGCCCGCCGCGAGAAATGCCGCCGTTAATATGATCCTGGAAATCATGGATGCCTCCTGAAGTTTGTCCGCCACATTGTATCCGAAAAGGACCGAGCTTGCTTCAGCCTTCCGGCTTCCTCCCCCGCGAGAGCGGGGGAGGAAAACTAACTACGCGGCTTCCTTCGCCGGGGCGAAGCGGCCGTAGAAGGTTTCGCCCTTCGCCGCCATGTCGCGCAGGAGCTTGGTGGGGGTGAAGCGGTCGCCGAAGCGCCTGGCGAAATCCTCGCAGCGCGCCACGAAAGCCTTGGTTCCCACCGTGTCGATGTAGGAGATCGGCCCGCCGGTGAAGGGCGCGAAGCCCCAGCCCAGGATGGCGCCGACATCGGCGTCGCGCGGATCGGTGATCACGCCTTCCTCGAAGCACTTGGCGGCTTCCAGAGCCTGGAGCGTGAGGAAGCGCTGCTTCATCTCGTCCACGTTCGCGTCCGTCTTCCAGGCGCGGCCGGCGAGAAGCTCCGGCCAGATGCGGATGCGCTTGCCCTTGGCGTCGTAGTCGTAGAAGCCCTTGCCGTTCTTGCGGCCCAGGCGTCCATTCTGCTCGACGACCCAGGAGAGGAATTTCTCGGAATCGTCCGGCGGCGAATTCACGCCGAGATCCTTCTTGGTCTGGCGCATCACCTTGAGCGGCGTGTCGAGGCCGACGGAATCCAGCACCTCCAGCGTGCCCATCGGCATGCCGGCCATGCGGCCCACATTCTCGATCATCGCCGGATGGATGCCGTCCGCCAGCATCGCCATGCCCTCGCGGGTATAGGTGCCGAAGCAGCGCGAGGTGTAGAAGCCGCGCGCGTCGTTGACCACGATGGGCGTCTTCTTGATCTTCTGGACGTAGTCCATCACGGCGGCGAGCGCGTGATCGCCCGTCTTCTTGCCGCGGATCACCTCGACCAGGCCCATGCGGTCCACCGGCGAGAAGAAATGCACCCCGATGAAGAGCTCCGGCCGGTCGCTGGCTTCGGCGAGGCCCGTGATCGGCAGCGTGGAGGTGTTGGAGCCGAACACCGCGCCCTTCTTCATCGCGGCGCAGGCCTTCCTGGTGGCCTCCGCCTTCACCGCGCGATCCTCGAACACCGCCTCGATGACGAGGTCGGCGTCCTTTAGCGCCGCGAAATCCGCCGTCGCCGCGATATGCGCGAGCACCGCCGCCTTCTTCTCCGGCGAGGATTTGCCGCGCTCGATCTGCTTGTCGAGGATTTGGGCGACATGGGCCTTGCCCGCGTCGGCCTTCTCCTGCGTGGTGTCGATCAGCACCACGTCGATGCCGGCCAGCGCCGAGACATAGGCGATGCCGCCGCCCATCACGCCCGCGCCCAGCACGCCCAGCACCCTGGTGTCCGTCGGCTTCTCGGATTTCGGACGGCGCGCGCCCTTGCCGAGGTCCTGCATGGAGAGGAACAGCGAGCGGATCATGTTGCGGCTTTCGGACTGCATCATGAGCTTGACGAAGTAGCGCGCCTCGATGCGCAGGCCCGCGTCGATCGGAACCTGCAGGCCTTCATAGACGCAGGCCATGATGTAGCGCTGGGCGGGATAATTGCCGTAGCTCTCCTTGCGGAGCATGGCGTTGCCCATGGTGAAGATCTGTCCGCCACCCGGCGAATAGGGGCCGCCGCCGGGAACCTTGAAATCCTTCGCGTCCCAGGGCTGCGACGCCTTGGGGTTGGCCTTGCACCAGGCCTTGGCGTTGGCGACGAGTTCGCCCGCCGGCGCCACCGCATGCACCAATTTCATGCCGAGCGCCTTCTGCGGATCGACGCTGGTGCCCTGCAGCAGCATCGGCAGCGCCGCCTGCGCACCGACCAGACGCGGCAGGCGCTGCGTGCCGCCGCCGCCGGGCAAGAGGCCTACCTTGGACTCCGGCAGCCCGAGCTGGATCTTGGGATTGTCCGCGACCACGCGATAATGGCAGGCGAGCGTGACCTCGAGACCGCCGCCGAGCGCCAACCCGTTGATCGCGGCCGCCACCGGCTTGCCGCAGGTCTCGAGCCTGCGCAGCGCCTGATGGAATTTCATCACGCCCTGATAGCGCGCGGCCGCGGCTTCCTCGGCCGACTGTTTCGGCGCGGAGGCGGAAGACGCATTGCCTTCCATCTCGTCCAGCGCCGCGCCGGCGCAGAAGCCGTTCGCCTTGCCCGAGGTGATGACGAGGCCCCTGATGGCCTCGTCGCCCGCCACCTTCTCCGCCGCCGCCGCGAGATCGGCGAGCGCGGAACCCGTCAGCACGTTCATGCTGCGCCCCGGCACATCCCAGGTCAGCGTGACGATGCCGTCGCCGTCCTGGTCCCATTTGAAGTTCTTGAGGTCCATCAGTCGTGACTCCTTCGAATTTTGCTTCCTCCTCCCGCGAGAGCGGGGGAGGTGGATGCCGCGCCCTTCAGCGCGGCAGACGGAGGGGGTGTGTCAGTCTCGAAAATAAAACTTCGGCACTGACACACCCCCTCCACCGCTTCGCGGTCCCCCTCCCCGCTCTCGCGGGGGAGGAAGAAAACGTTACACCCGCTCGATGATCGTGGCGGTGCCCATGCCGGCGCCGACGCAGAGGGTGACGAGTGCGGTGTTCAGGTCGCGGCGCTCGAGCTCGTCGAGCACGGTGCCCAGGATCATCGCGCCGGTGGCGCCCAAGGGATGGCCCATGGCGATGGCGCCGCCGTTCACGTTGACCTTGTCGTGGGGGATGTTCAGCACCTTCATGAAGCGCAGCACGACCGAGGCGAAGGCTTCGTTCAGCTCATAGAGATCGATGTCGCCGACCTTCATGCCGGCGCGCTTGAGCACCTTCTCCGTCACGTAGGATGGGCCGGTCAGCATGATCGAGGGCTCCGAGCCGATCGAGCCATAGGCGCGGATGCGCGCGCGCGGTTTGAGGCCTGCGGACTTGCCCGCTTCCTTCGTGCCCATCAGCACGCCGGCGGCGCCGTCGACGATGCCGGACGAATTGCCCGCATGATGTACGTGGTTCAGCTTCTCGACCTGCGGATAGCGCTGCTGCGCCACCGCGTCGAAGCCCGCCATCTCGCCCAGCATCGCGAAGGAGGCATTGAGCGAAGCCAGCGACTGCATGGTCGCGTCCGGGCGCATGTGCTCGTCATGGTCGAGGATCGTCTGGCCGAGGATGTCCTTCACCGGGGTGACGGACTTCTTGAACCAGCCGTTCTTCCACGCATTGGCGGCGCGCTTCTGGCTCTCCACGGCAAACGCGTCGACGTCGTCGCGCGAGAAGCCGTCCATGGTCGCGATGAGGTCGGCGCCGATGCCCTGCGGCGAGAAATAGGACTTGAAGGCGATCGACGGATCGACCGACCAGGAACCGCCCGACGCCCCCATGCCGACGCGGCTCATGCTTTCGACGCCGCCGCCGATGGTCATGTCCGACTGGCCGCTCATCACCTGGCCCGCCGCCATGTTGCAGGCTTCCAGGCCGCTCGCGCAGAAGCGGTTGATCTGCACGCCGGCGACGCTTTCGGCGTAATCGGCGTTGAGCACGGCCAGCCGCGCGATGTCCGCGCCCTGCTCGTTGACCGGATCGACGCAGCCGAACACCACGTCGTCGACCATGGACGTGTCGAGGCCGTTGCGGTCGCGCAGGTTCTTCAGCACCTGGGTGCCGAGCTCCAGCGCGGTGACTTCGTGCAGCGCGCCGTCCTTCTTGCCCTTGCCGCGCGGCGTGCGCACGGTGTCGTAGATGAAGCATTCGGTCATGGTTGTCCTTCCAGTGGTCAGGAATTTCGGATCGAGAGATAGCGGAAGACGGAATACAGCCGGACGGCGCCGAACAGCACAAGGAACCCGCCCAGCAAATAGAACGTCTCGAAGCCGGGGTGACCCGCCGCATAAAGCGCGAAGCCCGCACCGGTGGCCAGAAACAGCACCGGTATGATGAAAAGATTGAAGTGCGAGCCGCCGCTGAGTCGGATGTTGGCGGCAACCAGCTTGTCCAGCTGCGCGACCTGCGTTTCGTGGCGCTGCGGACAGGCGAGCGATTCCGCCTCGCCCGCGCAAGCGCGGCAAAGGCCGCGCGAGCAGTGCTTGCACGAGCCGACCGCGTCGGCGCCGGGATGATAGAAGCACTTCATCCGGCGCTACTCCGCCGCGGGCATGACGCCGTAGCCGGTCAGGCGCACGCGTTCGGGCGGCGCTTCCTCGGCGAGGCGGTTCTCGATGGCGGTGAGGCCGAGCTTGAGCTCGGCGATGGATTCGTCGATGTCGATCTTCTGGCGCTCCAGCGCCGCAAGCCGCTCGGCGAACTTCTTCTTCGAATGCTGCAGCTGGGCGACGCCCGACTTGTCGGCGTCGTAGAGATCGAGGATCTCGCGGATCTCCGCCAGCGTGAAGCCGACGCGGCGGCCGCGCAGGATCAGCATCAGCCGCGCGCGGTCGCGCTGCGAATAGATGCGCGCCTGGCCGCGGCGCTCGGGCGCGAGCAGGCCCTCGTCTTCGTAGTGGCGGAGCGTGCGCGAGGTGACGCCCATCTCCTTGGTGAGTTGCCGGATGGAAAAGGTGCGGCTCATGGCGTCCGTCCCACAATAGCGTCGGGCGGACTCCTAACTGCCGTTTACGTGAACGTCAAGAATTTTGGGGGCAGATTTTGAAATCGACCAGGTACCGTCTAAGCTCTTGAAACTCCGGACTTTCCATGCCCCACGCACAATCGGGGGCGGCGATCACCTGGGCCTGCTGGAGGCGGCCCTGGGGCACCAGAGTGACGGCCAGAGCCAGGTGGAGCTCCTCCACCGTGTCCGCGGGGAGGAGCTCGCCATGGGCCTCGACCAGGGGAATGGCGCTGCGGATCTCGGCCTCGGCATCGGCGAAGTCGCGCTGCCGCAGGTAGTGCATCGCATGAAAGAGATGCGAGCGGGGATCGCCGGGATAGCGCGTCACGAAATCGTTGGCGTGCTCCACGCCTTCGGCGATCGACGCCGGCATCCGGGATTCGGGGATCAGGGCGGACGCCTGCCGCGGCGGCGGCGCGGCGGTCGAGATGTGGAAGCTGGGCAGCGGAATCACGAACGCCACGACCAGCGCCAGCGCGGCGGCGCCCGCCACGATCAGCGGAAACGCGAAGCCGGGCCGCGGCCCGGCGCCGCCGGCGAAGAGCGGGCGCCGCCGTGCGTCCCCGCCGGGCCGCGCGCCCGCGCCGGGCGAGGCCATCCTGCGTCTGCCGAAACTGTCCGACGGTGCCATGCTTCGAATGCTAGGCGATGACCGCTTGCGGGGGCCTCAAGGGGTTTATTCGAATTTTAGGCATCACAGGCAGAGGCCAAGGCGGCGGACGTGCCGGGCCGCCAGCGGCTCGCCCATCTGGCTCCCGACGTAGGCGCAGGCCGGGGCGATCACCGTGCGCGCTTCGTCTTGCCGGTTCTCGCCGGCCAGCACCTCGGCCAGCAGCAGCCGCACGTGGGGCTCGAAGCCCGGCGCGAGCACTTTCGATACGGGCGGAATCTGGGAAAGCGCGGTGCGCAGCTGGTCCTCCGCGTCCGCGGCGTCGCCGCTGCGGATGAAGTGGATGGCGCGGAAGAGGTGGCCGCGCGGGTCGCCGGGATATTTCGCGACGAACAGGTCCGAGCGCTCCGCCGCCGCGCCGGCGGAATCCGGGATCATCTCGTCGGGGATCAGCGGAGGCAAGTTCTCCACGGCCTCCGCCGGCGCGCTGCCACCCAGGAACATGCCGCCCGCCGCGATGAGAAGCGCCGCAAGCCCGATCGCGCCGCCCCACCATTGGCCCACGGGCCGCGGCGCGCCGTCCTGCCAGAGCATCCTGAGCAACATGCCCATGAGCACGCCGGCCAGCGCGCCGCCGGCATGGGCGGTATAGTCGACATGATGCGCCACGGGCGCGAACAGCGCGGGCAGGAGCGACGGCAGCGCCATCCAGTAGAACACCCGCCGCATCAGGCGCCGGCGCCGCGCCGAGGCTTCGTCGTTGAAGGCGCAGACCAGCGCCAGGGCGAGCAGCGCCATGATCGCGCCCGAAGCGCCCAGGCTCACCATCGCGGGATCGTTATAGGCGATCGAGGCGAGCGCGCCCGCCGCGCCGCCGATGGCGAAGGTTGCCGCGAACCAGCCGCGCCCGATCAACGGCTCGAGCAGGATGCCCACGACCAGCAGCACCACGGCGTTGCCCACGATGTGGTCGACGCTGCCATGGAGCAGCGGCGCGGTGAAGAGCCGCCACCATTGGTGATCGTTCAAAACCAGATCGCCGGAGACCGCGCCCATGGCCCGGAGCGTGGCGAGGGAAGGATCGGGGCCCTCGCGCAGGAACACCGCGCCCAGCACGGCCAGGATGAACAGCGTCGCGAATGGGACGGCCGACAGCGCCGTGGCCGCGGCCGTGGGCTGGGCAACGGTGGCGGAAGCGGGCATCGACGCAGGAAACGGCGCGTGCGGCGCCGTTCCCGCCGCCACGCCGGCCATGCGCCTGCCGAACCGAGCCATCGCGCCCCTCCGAAAGCCCGCCATCCTGACGGATTGCGGCTTTCGGAAGCGTCAAAAGCTTGTTTCAAATGCCGTGGAATCCGCGGCCCGGCATCAGGCCGCCGCGCGCACCGGATGGTCTTCGCGGGCCAGGTTTTCGGCGGCAAAGTCCCAGTTGAGCAGGCCGGTCAGCACCGCCTCCAGGTATTTGGGGCGGGCATTCTGGTAGTCGAGATAATAGGCGTGCTCCCAGACGTCGACGGTGAGCAGGCAATTGACGCCCTGCGCCATCGGATCGAGCGCGTTGCCGGTCTTCTCGACGGAAAGCTTGCCGCCCTTGGACACCAGCCACGCCCAGCCGGAGCCGAACTGCTCCTTGCCGGCCTTCGCCAGCTCCTCGATCAGCTTGGCGGTCGAGCCGAAGCCGTGCTCGATGGCGGCCTTGAGCTCGCCCTTGGGCCGCGTCTCCTTCGGCGAAAGGCTGCGCCAGTAGAAATCGTGGTTCCAGACCTGGCCGGCATTGTTGAAGATCTTCTTCTCGCCGGCGGACTCCTTCCCGGCGGTGGCGCGCACCACCTCCTCCAGCTTCATGTCGGCATAGCGGGTGCCGGCGACGAGCGCGTTCAGCGTCTCGACATATTTGGCGTGATGCTTGTGGTAGTGGAAGCTGACGGTCTTGGCGGAAATCGAGGGCGCGAGCGCATCTTCCGCGTAGGGCAGCGGGGCGAGTTCGAACGGACCTGATTTGGCTTCTGGCATTTTGGGCCTCCGGATAGGGCAGCGCAGCGCGTGTCGCCCCTTTTCCATTTCGATCTTCCGGTCGAACGTGCTTATTCAGCGGGAGCGGCACGCGCCTGGATTGGGAATGACCGCCCGGCGCGATCGTTCCGCGAAGCGGAGATGAAATCGCCCGTGGAGCGCGGATTTGAAACGCTTCGCGAATGCGCCGCGGCCGCCTGCGCGCGTCAATCTCCTGGATTCATCTTATATGCCCGCTTCGCGCCGTGGCGCGCATGCGGCGCGGTGCATCGCGGCGCGGCGGCTCACTGCACGGTGCGTGCCCAGCGCAGGTAGTCGCGGAACTGTTCGCGGCCGATGCGCGCGTCCGCGTTCCCGGGAATGCGTGAGGACTTGCGCAGGCTCTCCTCGAACCAGCCGATGCCGTCGCGCGAGCCGGCGCGCGCGATCGCGGCGAGCGGGCTGCCCAGCCGGTCGAGATAGCCGTATGCCAGCTTCGCCGCGTCGTGCAGCGGCGCGGAGCCTCCGTCCAGATCGGGAAGGTCGTCGGTCCGCCGGCGGATGCGCGCCGCGGCGAGCGCGGCCAGGGCCGCCACCACGATCAATCCCACGATCTGCACGGTCGTCATTGTCGCCATCGGCCTGGGCAGGCTAAGGTCACGCTTGGGACCTCGGCACTGATGTATAAAACATACATTATGAGTGTTGAGAAATCAATACAGAAAGCAAGAACGCGCCTTTCCATGCAGAATCCGTCACTTAGGCCGTACCAACCATGATCAGCGCGGGGCAGTTGCGCGCAGCCCGGGCGTTGCTGGGCATCGACCAGCGGCAGCTGGCCGAGATCTCCGGCCTGTCGCTGCCGACCATCCAGCGCATGGAAACGAGCGACGGCGTCATCCGCGGCAATGTCGACTCGCTGATGAAGCTGATCGGCGCGCTCGAGGCCGCCGGTATCCAGCTCATAGGCGAGAACGCCGCCAGCGCCGGCGGCGGCCGCGGCGTCCGGCTGATGAAATAAAAGCGCGCGCGGCGCTCGTCAGGTCCCGCGACCGGCGTCAGCCCGCATGGCGCACCAGGCTTCGGCGATCTGGATGGCGTTGAGGGCGGCACCTTTGCGCAGATTGTCGCCCGCGCAGAAGAGCACCAGACCGTTCTCCACGGTGGGGTCGCGGCGGATGCGCCCGACATAGACCGGGTCGCGGCCCGAGGCCTCGAGCGGATTGGGCACGTCCGTCACCACCACGCCGGGCGCGGCGCGGAGCAGCGCCGTCGCCGCCTCAACCGAAATCGGGCGCGCGAACGCCGCGTTGATGGAAAGGCAATGGCCCGTATAGACCGGCACGCGAACGCAGGTGCCCGCCACCGGCAGGTCCGGGATCTCCAGGATCTTGCGAGTCTCGTTCCGCAGCTTCACCTCTTCCTCGGTGTAGCCGTCTTCCGCGAGCACGTAATTCAGCGGCACCACGTTGAAGGCGATGGGCACGCTCCACTTCTTCGGCGCGGGGAAGGCGAGCGCGGCGCCGTCGCGCGCGAGCAGCGCCGAATCCCGCGCGGTCTCGCGCACCTGGGCTTCCAGCTCGGTCACGCCGGCAAGCCCGCCGCCCGACACCGCCTGGTAGGTGCTGGCGATCAGGCGGGTGAGGCCCGCCGCGTCGTGCAGCGGCTTCATCACGGGCATGGCGGCCATGGTGGTGCAGTTGGGATTGGCGACGATGCCCCTGGGGACCGATTGGAGCGCGTGCGGATTGACCTCGGCCACCACCAGCGGCACGTCCGGATCCATGCGCCAGGCGGAGGAATTGTCGATCACCAGCGCGCCGGCCGCGGCCACCCTGGGCGCAAGCACGCGCGAGGCCGCTCCGCCCGCCGAGAAGAACACGACGTCCAGGCCGGAGTAGTCGGCCCTGTCGGCGTCCTCCACCACGATGTCGAGCCCGCGCCAGCGCAGCGGCTTGCCGGCGGAGCGCGCCGAAGCGAACAGCCTGAGCGAGGCGATGGGGAAATCCCGCTCGATCAGGATGTCGCGGAACATCCCGCCCACGAGCCCCGTGGCGCCCACGATGCCCACGTTCAGGGCCTTCGGAAAATCGCGCGCTTGCGCGTTCATGCCATCAGCCCTTCCTTCTTCGCCCAGGCAAACCCGCGGTCGAGCCCGCGCTCGAAGCGGTCGAACATCTCGTCGACCTCCGCTTCCGATATCACGAGCGGCGGGCAGAAGGCGACGCGGTCGCCCATCAGCGGGCGCACGATCACGCCCTCGTCCTGCGCGAAGCCGAACACGGTGGGCGCCACCGCTTTCGCGGGATCGAACGCTGCCCCGGTCCGTTTGTCGCTGACGAGTTCGATGGCGCCCAGCAGGCCCACGCTCACCGCCTCGCCCACCATGGGATGCGCGCCCAGGCGGGAGATTCGCCTGGCGAAGGTGGGCGTCACCTTGTGAACGTTCCCCAGGATGTTGCGCTCCTGGTAAAGCTCGATGGTCTTGAGCGCGACGGCGGAGGCCACGGGGTGGCCCGTATAGGTGAAGCCGTGGCCGAAGGTGCCGATCTTGCCGGACTCCGCTTCGACGATCTCGCTCATCTCCGGCGACAGCATCACCGCGGAGATCGGCAGATAGGCCGAGGACAGCGCCTTGGCCACCGTCATGCTCTCGGGCTGGAGGCCATAGGTCTGGCAGCCGAACCAGTTGCCGGTGCGGCCGAAGCCGGTGATCACCTCGTCGGCGATCAGCGGGATGCCGTGGCGTTCGAGCACCCTGGAGATCGACGGGAAGTAGTTCTTGGGCGGAACGATCACCCCGCCCGCGCCCATCACCGGCTCCACGATCATGGCCGCCACGGTTTCCGCCCCCTCGCGCTGGATGAGCGCGTCGAGATTGGCCGCCATGCGCTCGGAGAACTGATACTCGGTCTCGCGGCCGTCCGCGCCGCGATAATAGTGCGGACAGTCGGCGAATTTCACGAAGTCCAGCGGCAGGTCCCAGGAGCGGTGATTGGCGGGCAATCCGGTGAGGCTGGCCGCCGCGATGGTCACGCCGTGATAGGCCCTGGTGCGCGAAATGATCTTTTTCTTCGCGGTCTTGCCGCGGGCATTGTTGGCGTACCAGAAGAGCTTGATCTGGGTGTCGTTGGCCTCCGAGCCCGAATTGGCGAAGAATACCTTGCCCACGGGCATGGGCGCGATCTCCTTCAGCTTCTCGGCCAGCGCGATGGCGGGCTCGTGGCTCTTGCCGGAGAACAGGTGCCCGAAGGCGAGCTTTCGCATCTGCTCGGCGGCGACCTCGGCGAGCACGGGCTCGCCCCAGCCCAGCGCCGCGCACCACAGCCCGCTCATGCCTTCGATATAGTCCTTGCCGTGCTGGTCGTAGACGAACACGCCCTGGCCGCGCTCGATCACCATCGGGCCTGTCTCGCGGAATTTCACGAGATTGGTGTAGGGATGCAGGACGCTCTCCACGTCCCGCGCCTGGGCGTTGCTCAGCATGGCGGCACCTTTGTCCGTATGGACGGCGATTACATGCTGCATCGCACAAAAGGTCAATTGAGGCCGGCGCGACCAACGCGCACGGCGCCGAGAGCGTCAGCGCGCGAGATTTTCGCCGACCCTTGCCAGATGGCGCGCGTGGCTCCTGGGCCCGTGCATCGTCAGCCGCCAGGTCCAGACCTTGACGACGGCGTTGACGGCGAACCACGCCAGCGCATAGGCCCAGACCAGCAGCGCGTACTGCCAGCCGATGGGCGCCATGAACCAGCCATAGACGGCGGCCAGCGTGCCGATCGCCTGCGTGGTTTCCGCCGCGGCGACGAGCTTCCAGCTCGGAAACGGCCGCATGAAGAACCAGCCCGGCGTGCGGGTCAGATAGATCGTCAGGTGCCCGGCGACGAGAAGCTTGAGGAAGATCAGCGTCTGGATCTGCGGCCGCGGCAGATGGAGATAGCGCTCGGCGATGTAGAACAGCGAGAAGGAGGCGATGACGCCGAGCCCGCCCAGCACCGCGCTCATGGTCAGCACCCGGTGCATGTCCCAGCGCACCGGCCGGGGCGCCACCGCCACGTTGTCGTAGGCGATGGTCATGATCGGGACGTCGTTGAGCACCGCGAGCAGCACGATCATCACCGCGGTGACGGGATAGAAGTTGAACGCCAGGATCGAGACGGTCATGAACAGCAGCACCCGGACCGTCTCGGCGATGCGGAAGATGGCATAGCCGGTCATGCGCTCGAAGATGCGGCGCGCCTCTTCGACCGCGCGGGCGATCACCGAAAGCCCGGGCGCGGTCAGGACCAGGTCGGCGGCGGCGCGCGCGGCATCGGTGGCGCCGGAGACGGCGATGCCGACATCGGCCTGCTTCAGGGCGGGCGCGTCGTTCACCCCGTCGCCGGTCATGCCCACGATGTGTCCGCTCGCCTGGAGCGCATGCACGAGGTTGAACTTGTCCTCGGGGCGGACCTCCGCGAAACCGTCCGCCGTTTCGAGGAGCGCGGGCGGGATCTGCCCGCCGGCATAATGATCGTGGGCGGAGACGATGTTGGCGCCGAGACCGAGCTCGCGGGCGACTTCCCGCGCGATGGCGGCGTGATCGCCGGTCACCATGCGCACGTCGAGGCCCATGCCTTCGAGCTCGGCGATGACCACGGCGGACTCCGCGCGCGGCGGATCGAACAGCGGCAGCAGTCCGAGATAGCGCCAGGCGCCCGGTGCATCCGTCCGCGCCACGCCCAGGGTGCGGAAGCCGCGCGCGGCAAGCCGGTCCGTCTCGCCGTTCACCCGCGCCTTGAGCGCATCGTCCGCCGCGACCAGATCGAGGATCGCCTGCGGCGCGCCCTTGGCGACGGTGAAGCGCCCGCCCGCTTCCTCGACCACGGCATCGGCGCGCTTGCGTACGGGATCGAAGGGAGTGAACGACACGATCCTCGCCGAAGCCGGCCGCGCGCCCAGCGCCGCCAGGATCGCCGCGTCGATGGCGTCGGGCTGGTTGGGATCGCAGGCGAGCACGGCTGCTTCGCCCAGCTCCTTGGCGTCCTTCGCCGCGATGAGCGCGACATCGCCCAGGGTGAGCTCGTTCCGGGTCAGCGTGCCGGTCTTGTCGGAGCACAAGATGTCGAGGCCCGCCATCTCCTCGATGGAGACCAGCCGCGAGACGATGGCCTTCATCCGCGCAAGCCGGGAAGCGCCCACCGCCATGGTCACCGACAGCACAGCCGGCAGCGCCACCGGGATCGCCGCCACCGTCAGCACCAGGCAGAAGAGCAGAGTCTCGACGGGCGAGTCGCCGCGGAACAGCGAGGCGATGAGGATCGTCGCCGCCAGCCCCAGCGTGACGAAGATGAGGAAATTGCCGATCTTCAGCACCGCCTTCTGGAAGTGCGAGCGGCTCTGCGCCGTCTCCACCAGCCTGGCGGTCTTGCCGAAATAGGTGTTCATGCCGGTGGCGGTGACGGTGGCCGTCATCTGGCCCTGGCGCACGATGGCGCCGGAATAGGCGGGATCGCCCGCCTTCTTGTCGACCGGCAGCGACTCGCCGGTGAGCGCGGATTCGTCGACGCTGAGATAGCCCGCGCCCGACAGCTTGGCGTCCGCCGGCACGATGTTGCCGAGCTTGAGCAGGATCAGGTCGCCAGGAACCAGGAGCTTCGCCGGAATGTCCCGCCAGGTACCGTCGCGGCGCACGCGCGCGCCCAGCGCGAGCCGGTTCTTGAGCGCGGCGATGGCGTCGTCGGCATTCTTCTCCTCGAAGAAGCCCACGGCCGCGTTGATCAGCAGCATGGCGAGGATGACGACGAAGTCCGCCCAGTGCCGCGCCAGCGCCGACAGCGCCGCCGCCACCTCGATCATCCACGGGATCGGCCCCCAGAAATAGGAGGCGAGCCGCGCCGCCAGGCTCTGGCGCACCTCGGCGATCGCGTTCTCGCCATCGCGCGACAGCCGCGCCGCCGCCTCCGCCGAGGTCAGGCCTTGATCGCCGATCCGTTCGTCCATGCGCTCTCCTTCGCAGACGGACAATGCGCAACGAACCCGCAAAAAACCTTGAGCCAGTGCAACGATCGGGGTTCCGCCGCACACGCGTCCTATCGTGCGGCGAACGACACTCTATCGGTGTGGATTACAGGCTGCGCCGTGCAAAAGGTCAACGCGGCGTCCGCAAGCGCGCCCCCGGGGGCGCGCTATGGCAATTCACGGAGACGGCTCGCCGCCCGGCGTCATGTATTTTTCGGAACACCGAACTGTGATCGGACTTAAAGGGTTGCGATCGTTTGGATTCCCATACGGCGATGTCATGGCCTGCGGCTGCGCGCCACCCAGGTGAAGCCGTTTCGCCCGCGAAGAATGTGCCCGGAGCAAATATATCGTCAATCGACAAACCCAACTGGGTGGCCTGCATTCGCAGGCCATGACGGGGAGTTTGGTTGCATCCATTTGATGGCAACGGACTTAGGACGCGCGCACCCGCTTCACCGTCTCGTTCGCCAGCAGCATCGCGGTAAGGCCCACCACCAGCGCGCCCATCATGTAGTAGCCGGGGATGAGGGCGCTGCCGGTGAATTGCTGCAGGCCCTTGACGATGAATTGCGTCGAGCCGCCGAAGAGGGAGATGAACACGGCGTAGATCACCGACACCGTGCCGGCACGGATGCGCGGCGGGATGGATTCCGTGATCCAGGTGAGCACCGGGCCCGCGCCCAGGCCCTGCAGCACGCACAGCATCGCCAGCCCGCCGTAGAACACCGCCACCGAATGGATGTGCGTCATGGCGTAGACGATGGGCAGCACCACCACGAAGAAGATCGCCGAGAAGATCAGCATGATGGGCTTGCGGCCGTAGCGGTCGGAGAGCACGCCGCTGGCCAGATCGAAGCAGGCCGTGACGAGGCCGTTGAGGATGTTGGCGCCGAAGGCGATGCCGGCCCCGAATTTCAGGGTGTCGAGCGCGTAGGTGGTCGAATAGGAGAGCACGTAATTGCAGACCGTGCCGCAGGCGAGCATGGCGCCGCCCAGCGCCGCCACCCGCCAGTAGCGGCCGACCGGCGGCGGCGGGCTCTCGTCCGGCGCGGCTTGCGGCAAGGTTTCTTCCAGCCTGCGCCGCATGACGAGGCCGAAGGGGATGATGACGGCGCCGAGCAGGAAGGCGATGCGCCAGCCCCACTCCGTCAGCGCCGTCGCGCTCAGCAGGCTCGAGAGCGTCACGCCGACGATGCCCGCCGCCATGATCGACAGGTCCTGGGAGAAATAGGAAAGCGCAGCGTAGCGCCCGCGCTTGCCGGGGGGAGCGGCCTCGATGAGATAGGCGGTGGCCGGTCCCACCTGCCCGCCGAGCGCGAAGCCCTGCAGCAGCCGGAAGCCCACCGCGATCACCGGCGCTGTGAATCCGATGGCCGCATAGGACGGCGTCAGGGCCAGCCCCACCAGCGCGACACCCATCAGCGCGAAGGAGAGCACCAGCGCGGGCTTGCGGCCGCGGCGGTCGCCGATACGGCCGATGAACCAGCTTCCGATGGGCCGGCCGATGAACCCGGCACCAAACGTCGCCAGCGACAGGAGCAGCTGATAGCGCGAATCCGGGAAGAAGGTCCTGCCGATCTGCACCGCGAAGGCGGCGTAGGTGACGAAATCGTAGAACTCCAGCCCGTTGCCGAGCACCACCGCGGCGATGTGCTTCGCCGGAAGCCCGCGGCCCGCCGCGCTCATGGCGTGCCTGCGCCGGGTTTCGCCTTCGCCGGCGCGGTCTCGGGCATCAGCCAGATCGCGACCACGCCCATGAGCGACGCCGCGGCGAGGTACCAGCCGGGCGCGAAGGGCGAGCCGGTCGCCTTCACCAGCCAGGCTTCCATCACCTGCGCGGAGCCGCCGAAGGTGGCGATGGCGACGGCATAGACGGTGCCCAGCACGCCCGAGCGCAGGCTCGCCGGCACGCTCTCGGCGATGGCGGGCAGGTTCGCCCCGGCGCTGCCGGCGATGAAGATGGTGAGGATGGCGGTGAGCGCGAGCAGCACGGCGCCGGAGCGCGCGTCGTAGAGCCAGACGAACATCGGCACGGCGAGGACCGCCGTCGCGATGCGCGGCCACAGCGCCGTCCAGCGCCGGCCGAAGCGGTCCGACACCGCGCCGAACCACATCGCGAAGACGAGGTTGAAGGCGCCGAACACGATGCCCGTGGCCGAGGCGATGGCGGCGTGCATGTGCAGTTCGGTCTGCGCATAGGTCGGCAGGTAATAGAGCGTGTAGACGCCGATGGTGGCGCTGCCGAGCGCGAAGAGCGCCAGCACGGTGGCGCGGGCGTGGGCGGCGAAGCTCTCGATGCTCTTTTCCACCTGCGTCGGCAGCGTCTCCGGCAAGCCGCGCTGCAGCACGAAGCCGAAGGGCAGTGCCGCGGCGCCGAGCAGGAAGGCGATGCGCCAGCCATAGGCGGCCAATTCGTCGGCGTTCAGCAGCTTCGCCAGCGCGAAGGCGACGGCGCCGCCCAGAATGGCGGCGAAGCCCTGGCTGCCATATTGCAGCGTGGTGTAGAGCCCGCGCTTCTGCGGCGGCGCGACCTCGAGCAGATAGGCCGTGGCCGAGCCCACCTGCCCGCCGAGCGCGATGCCCTGCACGATGCGCGCGGCAATGACGATCAGCGGCGCCGCAAGGCCGATGCTGGCGTAGGACGGCGTGACGCCGAGGCCCAATATGCCGAGCCCCATCAGCACGAAGCTCAGCACCAGCGCGGGACGCCGGCCCTGCCGGTCGGAATAGCGCCCGATGAGGAATCCGCCCAGCGGCCGGCCCAGGAAGCCCGCGCCGAAGGTGCCGAGCGACAGCATCAGGCTGACGAACGGATCGTGCGAGGGGAAGAACGCCCGGCCGATCTGGATGGAGAAGAAGGTGTAGGCGGTGAAGTCGTAGAACTCCAGCGCGTTGCCCGCCACCGCCGCTGCGATGTGGCGGCGGCGGACCGCTGGGGGCTCGGCCGCGCTCATCGCGCGCCCGCCAGTCCGGCCCGCGCCAGCCATCGCGCCACCACCGGCGAAAGATCGATCCGGTGGGGCACGTGGTCCACATCCGGCACGGGCACCAGCATGGCGCGCCGGCCGAATTCCCGGGCCAGCGTCTGGCTCATGTCGAAGGGGATGGTGGAATCGTCGGTGCCGTGGATCAGCAGCACCGGCACCTTGATCCGCGGCACCAGCTTCTCGGTGTCGAAGGGATCGCGCATCAGCCAGCGCACCGGGAACATCCAATACCGCCGCTGGCCGACATCCGCCGCCGAAGTGTACGCCGATTCGAGCACAAGGCCATCGGCGCGATGCTCGGCCGCCATCTGCGCCGCCACGCCCGATCCCAGGCTGTGGCCCCACACGATCAGCGTGCCGTGGCGCGGCAGCGAAGCCAGCACCGCGCGCGCGTCCGCCATCAGTCCGTCTTCCGTGGGCGTGCCCGGATTGCCGGAGAAGCCGCGGTAGGATGCCAGCACCACGCCCCATCCGCGCGCGTGGAAAGCCTCGCCCGTCGCGACGAAATCCACGATCCGCGCCGCGTTGCCGGAGAAGAAGACGAAGGTGGGCTCGCCGTCGGACGCCGGCGGGATCGACCACACCAGCACCGGCGTGCTCCCCGGCACCGCGACATGGCTCACGCTATATTCCGGCGGCGGCGGCCCGAAAGGGATGTTGCCCGGCTGATACTGGATCGCCCGCTGCTCGACATAGAGCAGAAGCATGATCGCAAGATAGAGCGCGGCGAGAATCGACAGCGATACGACAAGGGATATTCGAGCGATGCGCGGAAGGAAGATCCGGAACGCCACTATCGCAGCTCGACGCGCAATTTGCGGCCAAGCGCGCTCGCGGCGCGCCGCAGCGTGAGAAGCGTCACCGACTGGTTGTCGGGATCGAGCAGGCGGTCAAGCTGCCGGCGGCTTGTGCGCATCCGCGCCGCCATGCGGGTCTTCGTGATGCCCTCCTTTTTCATCGCCGCGGCGATCTGATCCGCGATGATTTCCTTGAGAGCGGCATCCTCGACCTCTTCGCGAATGCCTTCCTCATCGAGGTAGTCGTCGAATGACGATCCGATACGCCCCTTCCGCCTCTCAGCCATGTGCGATTTCCTTCATTCGCTTTTTCGCCAGAGCAAGATCCGGAGCGGGTGTCTGCCGGGATTTCTTCGCGAACCCGTGCAACAGCACCATGGCGCCTCCGGCGATGCAGAACAGGATTCGCATGGTTCGCCCGCCTCCGACATCGCTGCGCACCTCCCACAATCCGCCGCCCATCGCCCGGCAATAAGGCATCCCGATCGGCCAGCCGAATTCGACCTTGGCGATCGCCTTTCCCAGAACTTTCCGGTCCTCCGCCTCGAGTGCCTTCAGCCAGATTCGAACCGGCTCGGTGCCGGAAGGAGACTGATAGAATCTCGCCCTGAGCTTCTTGTTCCGGTCGATGAGCGGCGATTGTGCCATTATTGGCACATCTGTTCAAGCGTCATTTCACGCGCTTCCCCAGCAGATGCCGGTCGTACCAGGCGAGGTAGCGCTGCAGCCGGTCCTTGACGTAGCTGGGCTTGGTGAGGCCGTGGAACTGGCCGGGATAGACGACGAGTTCGGTGTCGATGCCGAGGCTCTTCAGGGCCTGGTACATCTGCTCGCCATTGTGCAGCGGCACGTTCATGTCGGCGGTGCCGCCGAGGAACAGCGTGGGCGTGCGGATGCGGTCGGCGTGGAGGAAAGGATAGGACACCTTCATCCAGGTCGCGGTGTTCTTCCACGGCGTGCCGAGCTCGGTCTCGTAGTCGTAGGCATATTCGTCGTTGCCGTAGCCGCCCAGGATGTCGGCGATGGAGGCGCCCGACGTCGCCGCCTTGAAGCGGGTGTCGCTGGCGATGACGTAGTTGGTCAGCATGCCGCCATAGGACCAGCCGCCCACGCCCAGCCGCTTCGGATCGGCGACGCCGGTCTTGACAGCGTAATCGACCGCCGCGAGCTCGTCCTCGACGTCCGGCCCGCCCCAATCGGCATAGATCGCGGCGGAATAGGCCTGGCCCCGGCCGGTCGAGCCGCGCGGATTGGCGGCGACCACGGCATAGCCATGCGCTGCGATCACCTGCCACTCGAAATTGAACGCGAGCTCGTATTGCGATTGCGGCCCGCCATGGATGCGCAGGATCGTGGGCAGGCGCGAGGCCGCCGAGCCGGGCGGCCTGAGCAGGAAGCCGTGCACGTCCGTGCCGTCCTTGCTCCTGAACGCGATCTCCCGCACCGGCGCGAGTGTCACGTCCTTGAGCCAGTCGTTGGAGTGCGTGACCTGCCGCGCGCGGCCGGCGCGATCGAGCACGAACACTTCCGGCGGCATGGTGGGCGTGGAGAGCAGGAACGCGACATGGCCGTTGGCGATGCTGTAGCCGGTGATGTCGTCGCGCGCGCCGGCGAGCCGGGTGAGCGAGCCGCCCGCGGCCGGGATCTGCGCCAGATATTCGGTGCGGTCGTCCTCCACCACCATGAGGATGGACTTGCCGTCCGCCGACCAGTGGGGGGCGCCGACATTGCGGTCGAGGGCGGCGGTGAGCGGACGCACCGGGCCGCCCGCGGCGCTCACGGTCGAGAGATGGTCGACGCCGTACTCGATCCATTTGGGATCGCCATATTGCACGATGGCGAGGGTCTTTCCGTCCGGCGACCAGGCGGGGACTTCGTTGCCGTCCGGCCGCTCGGCATCGGAGCCCGCCGCGATTTGATCGGCGATCTGCCGCGGCGCAGCGCCCGTCCGCGCCGCGATGGTGTAGAGGCCCCAATTGTTGTCACGGTCGGCATTGGGATGACATTTGCAGACGAAGGCGATGGTCCTGCCGTCGGGCGACCATGAGGGAAACCCCTCGCTGTAACGGCCGGACGTCAGCTGCTCGAGCTTCCGGCTGGCGACGTCGAGCAGGTAGAGATGGTCGTGCAGCGTGGTGAGATAGCCCACGACGTCCTGCATGAAGCGGAAGCGGTCGATGACGATGGGCTTGGGCGTCTTGCCGTCCTCCACCGCGTTCTTGTCTTCGTCCTGCACGACGAGGACCAGGCGCCTGCCGTCCGGCGCCCAGGCGTAATCCTCGAGCTCGCCCGTGAGCGCGGTGAGCTTCTTCGCCTCGCCGCCGGCGCGGTCCATCAGCCAGATCTGGTCGTTCTTCTTGTCGTCGCCGCGGCCGGAGATGAACGAAATCCAGCGTCCGTCCGGCGAGAAACGCGGATCGGATTCGCTTTCCGTCTCGCGGTTGGTGAGCTGCAGCGCGCGGCTGCCGTCGGTCTTCGCCATCCAGATGTGGCTGCGGCTCCTGTCGGCCTTCTCGTCGTACCGGCGCACGGCGTAGAGCACCCAGCCGCCGTCCGGCGACATCTGCGGGTCGCTTACGTCGCTGAGCTGGAACAGATCGCCGGGCTGCAGCACGCGCGCCTGGCCGTCCTGCGCCGCCGCCACGCCAGCCGCAATCGCGAGCGCGAAAAGAGCAGCTTTCATCGCGAGGTCTCCGCATTGATGAGAGGATTGACGCGGCCGGCGAGCAGCATGGCGAATACGCCGCCCGCCGCCGCGATCGCCGCGTGCAGCGCCCAGAATTTCATCGGGCCGAGCGGCTCGTAGAAACGGCCGAGCCAGCCCACGATGTTGTTGGAGACGAACAGCGTCAGGAACACGCAGCCCATCAGCGTCGCCTTGAGCGCGGGCGGCGCGGCGCGGCTGACGAGCGCGAGCAGCGTCGGCCAGTAGTAGAGGAACGCCACGCCCAAAAGCACGTCGTAAGCGACCGGGAACAGGACCGGGACGTGGGCGCCGAACCCCGCGCCCGCGGCGAGCAGGAGGTTGGCGAGACAGGCGAGGAAGGCGCCGGTCGCGATCTTGGACATCTCGCCCGGCTCGCCGCCGCGCCGCGCCTGCCAGTTCCACAGCGCGAACAGAATCGGCACCGAGACGATGCTGACGAATGGATCGATGGAGTTGAACCACGCCACCGGCACCTGCCGCCCGAGCAAGTTCAAGTCGACCTTTGCGTCGATCCAGATGAGCGCGATGTTGGAGTTCTGGTAGTAGGCGATGGACTGGAAGATCGTCACCGCCATCACCGCGGCGAGCACCGCGACGATCTTGCCCTGCCCCACCGGCCGCGGGCCTTCCTGCGCATGGGCGCGGATCGCCGCCTCGGTGAGATAGCGATAGCCGGCGAGATAGGTGAGCAGCCCGATCACCATCAGCGCGCCGCCCAGCGCGAAGGCGGCGTGCCATCCGTAAAGCTTCTGAACGGCGCCGACGGCCAGCGGCCCCGCGACCGCGCCGACATTGATGCCCATCGAGAAGATCGAGAACCCCCGCGTGCGCCCGGCCGCGTCGTCTTCGGCGTAGAGCCCGCCGACCTGGGTGGAGATGTTGCCCTTGAGGAATCCGCAGCCCACGATCAGGAGCGCCAGCGCCAGAAGGAACGAGACGTCGAACGCCATCGCGATCTGGCCCGCACTCATCAGGATCGCGCCCAGCATCACCGCCCGGCGCCGCCCGATGAAGCGATCGGCGATGAAGCCGCCCAGGATCGGCGTGACGTAAACGAAGCCGGTGTAGAGGCCCATGATCTGGGAGGCGAGCGCGATGGTCGTCATCGGCCCGAACACGCCTTCGATGGCGCGGCGGAACCCGGCGAAGCCCGCCACATGCTCGACATGGCCCGGCAGGAGCAGCGACTGGCTGAGATAGAGCACCAGGATCGCCGTCATGCCGTAATAGGAGAAGCGCTCCCAGACCTCGGTGAAGGCGAGATAGGCAAGCGCGCGCGGCTCGCCGAAGAAGGTGGGCTGGGCGCGCAGGGGCGCGGCCTCGGCAATCTCAGTCATGATCCCTCATGCGAGCCAGTTCGGATGTTTCGGACGGCGTCAGCGCGAGCGTCGCGGCGGCGGCGAATTGCGCCCGCGCGCCGGCCTTGTCGCCGCTCCACAGGAGCGCCTCGCCCCACTTCAGATGCAGGCGGCCCCAGTTGGGTGCGTATTTGTCGGCTTCCGCGAATTTGGCGAGGGCGAGATCGGAGCGCTTCTGCATCATCAGCCCCTCGCCCCAGCCTTCCAGCGGGTCGGCCCAGCGCGGGCCTTTGGCGTGGGCGCTTTCGAACCTGGCGATCGCGCCCGGCGCGTCGCCCTTGGCGAGCAGCATCGCGCCCCAGTCGCAATCGGCGTTGGGGATCGCGGGCGAACGCGCGGACACCATCGAAAACCAGTAGGCCGCTGCGTCCCAGCGCCGCTCGATGGCGGCGATGCGCCCGCGCGTGCGCACGCAGAGATCGCAATCGAGCGGCGTCCTGGCGATCAGCGCGTCGGCGGCGCCGGTGTCGCCCTTCAGCGCCTCGATATTGGCCATGACGGGCCACATCGCGCGATGGACGAAGAGCGCGCCCAGTTTGCCGAGCTGCGCCAGGGTCACGGTGACGGCCGCGTCTTCCGTCTGGGCCGCGTCCAGACGGTCCATCTGGAAATTGGCGAGCATCGTCGTGGCTTCGAAGTTGATGCCGCCGAGGCCGGTCCGCGGCCGCACCGAGGCCAGCGCGGCGCGCACGCCGGCGCCGTCATGCAGGAAGGCGTTGATCAGGATGTCGCTCTCGCGGGTGTTCTCGACCTGGCCGGCATATTCGGGAAGCTTCTCGACCGCGCGGTTTTGGCCGAGCTGGGCCTGGAAGTCGTCCACGGCGCCGGCCAGCGAGCCTTCGAGCTGGGCGCGCTGGATGGCGAGCGCGCGCGCATCCATGCCCGAGGCGTTGCCGGCGCGGACGATCCCGGCCAGCGTCTTCTGGATGTCGTAGGCCTCCTGGTCGTGCTGGAGCGCGTCCTCCTCGCTCGACCAGTTGATGTAGGACATGGGGAAATTGGGGATGACGTCGAGCGCCTTGCGCAGCATCAGGATTTCGTCGCCGATGTCGCCATGGGCCTGATAGATCGTGGACAGGCCGATATAGGCCCAGGCGCGGTCCTCCGGCGAGCCGTCGAGGATCAGCCCGCGATAGGCGGCTTCCGCCTCCTTCTCGCGGCCGTTGTTGGAGAGATAGACTGCGTAACGGTAGGGCTGGGTCTTCCGGTAGACGGACTCCGCGGCCTTCTGCAGCAGCGTGTCGAAATCCGATTCCGGGCCGGTGAAGGCGGGACTGGCGTCGGCGCCGACGCGCGCGGTGACGCTGATCGCGCCCCCGGGCTCGCGGAACACTTCGCCCGAGATGTAGGTGCGGTGGCCCAGCCATTGCGCCAGGTACTGATAGGCCTGACCGATGGAGATGCCGGTGTCGGGGATCTGCACCTTGATGTCGCTGCCCCAATTGTTGGCGTAGCTCGAGGCGGCGCGGTTCGATCCGGTCTGCGCCTGGAGCTGCGCCAGCTTGTCGAGCAGATGGGAGGCGACCACGTCGCCGGTGAGGCCGCGCCCCGCCATGTCCGGCGGCACCGAGAACGCCTCGATGACGAGGCCGTCGTCGTGGGCGGCGCTCCACAGCGCGGAGCCGACGATCACCACCAGCAGCAGCACGATCAGCGCCACCGCGACCTCGAAGGCGAGCTTCATCGCGGCGCTGGAATGCTCCAGCCGCAGCGTGCGCCGGCGCACCCGCTCGTCGGCGCGGAAATCCTCCGCCTGCAGCCGGATGAGCTCGGCCTGCGCCGCGGCCACCCGGGTCTGCTCGTCGAGGAAGCGGTCCGCCCGCTCCCGGCTCGCCGCCCCCAGCGCCAGCGCCTCGGCCGCGCCGCCGGTGGAGGGGCCGCTGGTGGAATTCTGGGTGTTGTCGTTCATGGGAGCCCCGGGACGGGCTAGATATAGCCCACCTCTTCCGCAAGGGGGAGGTAAACCGAAGCGTGCGCGCTTGCGTAATGTTGCCCAAGGCTCGAAGGCCTTCCTAATATGGCCGCCAGATCATCCCGGGGTGTCCTCATGCTTGGCCTGATGCAGGATTGGCCGCTCTTGGTCCACAAACTCATCGATCACGCCGCGCTCTATCACGGCGACCGGGAGGTGGTGTCCAGGACCTGCGAGGGCCCGATCGTGCGCACCAGCTACCGCGAGATCGCGGGGCGCGCGCGCAAGGTGGCCTCGGCGCTCCACCGGAAGGGCATCAAGCTTGGCGACCGGGTCGGCACGCTGGCCTGGAACACCCACCGCCACCTGGAGACGTGGTACGGCATCGCCGGCATCGGCGCGATCTACCATACCCTCAACCCGAGGCTGCATGCCGACCAGATCGCCTGGATCGCCAACCATGCCGAGGACCGGGCGATCTTCTTCGACATCACCTTCGCCGCCATCGTCGACGAGATCGCGCCCAGGCTGAAGAAGGCGAAGTTCTTCGTCGCGCTCACCGATGCCGCGCACCTGCCGAAGATGAAGACGCGCGGCGTCCTCGCCTATGAGGACTTCATCGCCAGGGGCGATCCGGATTTCGCCTGGAAGGAATTCGACGAAACCACCGCCTGCGGCCTCTGCTACACCTCCGGCACCACGGGCAATCCCAAGGGCGTGCTCTATTCCCACCGCTCCAACGTGATCCACTGTTTCATGGCCGGGCAGGCGGACGCGCAGGGCCTGCGCAACGCCGACACGGTGCTGCCCATCGTGCCGATGTTCCATGCCAACGCCTGGGCGCTCGCCTTCGCCTGCCCGATGACCGGCGCCAAGATGGTGATGCCCGCCAACAAGCTGGACGGCCCCTCGGTGTGCGAGCTGCTCGAGACAGAGCAGGTGACGATGAGCGCGGCGGTGCCCACCGTGTGGCTGGCGCTGTTCCAGTACCTGGAGGAGACCGGCAAGACGCTGCCGCATCTGAAGCGCGTGCTGATCGGCGGCTCGGCCTGCCCGCGCTCCATGATCGAGAGCTTCGAGACCAAGTACGGCGTGGAGGTCGTGCACGCCTGGGGCATGACCGAGATGAGCCCGCTCGGCACGCTGGGCTCGCTTAAATACAAGTTCATGGACCTGCCCTACGACAAAAAGCTCGACATCAAGGTCAAGCAGGGCCATCCGCCCTTCGGCGTGGAGATGAAGATCGTCGGCGACGACAACAGGGAGCTGCCGCGCGACGGCAAGGCGTTCGGGCGGCTGAAGGTGCGCGGGCCCGCCATCGCCAAGGGCTATTTCAAGGGCGAAGGCAAGGATGCTTTCGACAGGGAAGGCTGGTTCGACACCGGCGACGTCGCCACGCTCGACGCCGACGGCTACATGACCATCACCGACCGCGCCAAGGACGTGATCAAGTCGGGAGGCGAGTGGATTTCCTCCATCGAGATCGAGAACCTGGCGGTGGGCCATCCGGCGGTGGCCGAGGCCGCGGTGATCGGCATCGCCCATCCCAAATGGGACGAGCGGCCGCTGCTCATCATCGTGCTCAAGCCCGGCAAGACCGCCACCCGGGAAGACATCCTCAAATTCCTCGAAGGCAAGATCGCCAAATGGTGGATGCCCGACGACGTGATCTTCGTGGACGAAATCCCGCACACCGCCACCGGCAAGATCCAAAAAACCGTCTTGCGCGAGCGCTACGGAAAGCACAGGCTTCCCGCCGCCGCGGAATAGGCCGCGGATTGCTTCTGGCGGGCGGGGTGGAATGCGGTTCCTGGGCGTCGTGGCGCGGCTGTCCTGCGCGGCGTTCGCCGCCTCGCTGCTTCTCGGCCTCACGGCGGCCTTCGGCACGCGGCTGGAATTCTGGAACTACCATGTCGGGCTCTACGGCATCTTCCCGTGGTGCCTTTATTGCGGCGTCGCGGGCGCGGCGCTGGGGCTGGCGTGGGCGGCGGTGGCGTTCTTCGCCAATTCGGGCGAGGGCGCCCGCTACGGCGCGATCGGGCTCGTCGGCTCGCTCGCCGTCATCGCCAGTCCGCTCTACACCTACGCCATGGGCGCGGAGCTTCCGCCCATCCACGACATCTCCACCGACACCGAACACGCGCCGGAATTCGTGGCGCTGATGGGCCAGCGGCCGGGCGCGGAGAACTCGCCCATCTATCACGGCGACGAGCTGGTGGAGTTCAAGGGCAAGCTCTCGCCCGTCTCCGCGCTGCAGCACAAATACTACGAGGACGTCCACGCCACCGCGATCCTCACCTCGCCCGAAAGCCTCTTCCGCCGCGCCACGCGCGCCGCCTATGCGATGGGCTGGAACATCGTGGCGGTGGCGCCCGACGAGGGCCGGCTGGAGGCGACCGACACCAGCTTCTTCTTCGGCTTCACCGACGACATCGTCATCCGGGTCAAGCCCGCGGGACTGGGCGCGCGGCTCGACATCCGCTCCGAATCCCGCGTCGACACCCGCGACTGGGGCCGCAACGCCGACCGCATCCGCGCCTACATGAAGCAGCTGGCGAAGAGCTGAAGGGTTAGGGCTCACGCCATACGAGCGGATGCGATGCCAGCGCGCGGTCCGTCGTGACGAGCCGCATATTCTCGACTTGGCACTGCGCGAGCAGAAGCCTGTCGAACGGATCGCGGGTGTTGGGTTGAATTGCGAGATCTTCCGTGGCGTGTGTTGCCTCGACCGCGATGACCATGAACCCACCGGAGGCAAAATAAGCAGGAATATCGGCAAGGGGAATTCCTGGATCGAGCTTGCCCAGCCGCGTTTTGATCGCGATTTCCCACAAACTTGCCACGCTGACGAAAATTTCGTTCGTGCTCGCGTTCAGCAGCAAGTTGAACTTCGCGCCCAGGCCGTGTGTTTCCTTTCGCGTTAGGGGCACGACGATATTGCTGTCGAGCAAGAGCCTCATTTTTTGCGCGGTTGCGGTTCCGGTAACGGCGTAATCAGGAAATCCTCGGGCAGCGGATCATCGAAGTCCGGAGCAATGTAGGTAAACAGCCGGTCGACCCCGCGTTCCGCAAGAAAGCGGTCCGCTGCTTCCCAGTCGATGCCGCCCTTTTTCTTCTTGGGCGCGGTGAGTTCGGCCACGCGGGTGCCGTTGCGCGTGATCGTCACGGTCTCGCCCTTCTCGGCGAGGCGGACCAGTTCGGTGAAGCGGTTCTTGGCTTCCTTGATCGAGACGGTGGTCATGGGCGCACGGTAGCTACCGGTAGCTACTTTGTCAAGGAATAGCGGACGCTGTCCCCCGTCACCCGCCCTTCGCGCTCCAGCTGGATGAGATGCGCTTCGACCGAGCGCGCGGCGGCGGGATGCAGACGCTTGTCGACGTTCGCGTAGATGCACGCGACCATTTCGGGGATGGTGGTCAGCCCGTCGCCGATGGCCGCCAGGATTTGTGCCTCGCGCTCGCGGCGGTGATCTATATAGGCCTGCAGGAACGGCCGCGGATCGCGCACCGGCCCGCCATGGGTGGGATAGAGGATGCGGTCGTCGCGCGCCAGCAGCTTGCGCAGGCTCGCCATGTAGTCGGCCATGTCGCCGTCCGGCGGCGTCACCACGGTGGTCGACCATCCCATGACGTGATCGCCGGTGAACAGCGCCTTCTCGTCCTTCAGCGCGTAGCACATGTGGTTGGAGGTATGGCCGGGCGTGAAGACGCATTCCACCGTCCAGCCGTCGCCTTCCAGCACGTCGCCGTCGCGCACCCGGACGTCGGGCACGAAATCGCGGTCGCCGCCCTCTTCGGTCTTCACCCCATCCTCGCGCCCGGATTTGGAAGATGGCGGGCCGTGCGGGCCGAAGGCGTACGTCCTGGCGCCGGACCATTCCTTGAGCGGCTGCGCGGCGGGGGAGTGATCGCTGTGGGTGTGCGTGAGCAGGATGTGGCTGACGCGCCTGCCCTCGAGCGCGCGCTTCAGCGCCGCGATGTGCTCGGGGATCAGGGGCCCGGGATCGATCACCGCCACGCCGCGCTTCGGATCCCCGGCGCCCACGATGTAGACGCCGGTGCCCTTGAAGGTGAACGGTCCCGGATTGCGCGCCAGCACGCGCGCGACGAGCGGCGTGAGCCGGATGGGCTCGCCATAGGGCACATCGAAATCGCGATTGAAGGGGATCGCCATCTCAGGCCTTTCGCGCTCAGGCTTTCCGCGCCGCGATCCGGATGCGGCGGGCGATTGCGTCGGGGCGGGTGCGGCGAAGCGCGTGCGCCCAGCCCTGGGGAAGATGCCGCGCGAAGCGCTCGAAAGCCTGCGACAGATGGATGGAACGATGTCGGGCCCGCTGGATGACGCGCCGGCCCATGCGCGAATTGGCCGAAAGGATCGCGCAACCCAGCGCGAAGAGCGCCACGCCTCCCATGGGCACCGGAACCGGCAGGAGCATGACGACGAGCCCCAGCGCCGCCAGCAGCGATCCGAGAATGAGAAGGAGCGTCCTGCGCACGGCGCGATCCTACTTCGGATTCGGCTGAGATGCTAACGGGGGCGATGCCAACGGGGGGTCAGCTCGCGCGCGCGCCGATCTGCAGATGGCGCGCGAGCACGGCCGGCCGCGTGCGGTGGAGCGCGCGGCGCGTCGAGGCCGGGGCCATCGTGGCCACGCGATCGACGGTGCGCGAGAAGAGGCCGCAGCGGTGGCGCGCGCGCTGGATGGAGCGGCGCGCCGTGCGGGAGTGGGCGGCAAGCAGCGCAAGCCCGCCCGCCAGCGAGGCCATCCCCACGGGCGGGAGCGGCACCGGCACCAGCGTGACGGCAAGCCCGGCCGCAACCAGAAACGCACCGAGAAAAACCAGGCAAACCCTGCGCATCGCGTCGTTCTCCCGCGGGAATAACGCCGGTTTGACCGCTTTCGATCCCTCTCCTAAGTTCCGCGCTCCCCTCAACCGCCGGAGCAGCAAATGAAATTCTACAATTCCATCGGACCCAACCCGCGCGTGGTGCGCATGTTCATGGCGGAGAAGGGGATCTCCGTTCCCACCGAGCAGATCGACCTGATGAAGGGCGACAACCGGCGCGAGCCCTACCTCTCCAGGAACTCCATCGGCCAGATGCCGGCGCTGGAGATCGAGGGCGGACATTGCGTCACCGAGATCACCGCGATCTGCGAATATCTCGAGGACAAGAACCCCAACCCGCCGCTGATCGGCGCCACGCCCGAGCAGAAGGCGGAGACGCGCAAATGGACGCGCCGCATCGATCTCAACATCTGCGAGCCGATGGCGAACGGCTTCCGCTACAGCCAGGGCCTGGCGCTGTTCAAGGACCGCATCCCCACCGTTCCCGAGGCGGCGGACGGGCTGAAGCGCGTGGCGCAGCACTACATCAAGTGGCTCGACAAGGAGATGGCGGGCAAGGAATTCGTCTGCGGCAAGCGCTTCACGCTGGCGGACATCCTGCTCTTCTGCTTCCTCGATTTCGGCGCGTCGGTGGGCCAGCCGCTCAACCCGGAGAACAGCAACGTCACCGCCTGGTTCGCCCGCATGAAGGACCGGCCGGGCGCGAAGGCGTGACGAAAGCGCGCCTTGCCTTCCCGCCCCGCCCGCGCGGGGGGGCAAGCGTGGCGTTCGCGCTTTCCCTTCTCCTTCTTTCCGCCCCCGCCTTCGCCGGACCCGGCGTCACGCCGACGGAGGTGGTGGTCGGCACGCATGTCGATCTGTCCGGGCCGCTGGCGCCGATGGGCACGGCGGTGCGCAACGGCCTGGAGATGGGCGTGGACGACGCCAATGCGAAAGGCCAGATGTGGGGCCGCAAGATCACGCTGGTCGTGGCGGACAACGGCTACGATCCCGCCCGCGCCCTGGCCGCGGAGAGGAACGAGCTCTCGCCCGACCGCATCTTCGCCATCATGGGACCGGTGGGGACGCCGCCGGTCGCCGCCGCCATGCCCGCCTTCGTCAACGCGGGCGCGCTGCACCTCTTTCCCTTCGCGCCCGCCGACGAGACCTACGTGCCGCACCAGCCGCTGGAGTTCGCGCTCGACCTGCCGCTCGCGGCGCAGATGCGCGACGGGCTCGACGCGCTGCTTGCCGGCCGCGACCGGCGCGTGGGCGTGCTCTATCGCGACGACACCTTCGGCCGGCGCGTGCTAACCGCGGTGGAGCGCGAACTTCAGCGCCGCGGCGCCCGCCCGCCCGTGGTGGAGAGCTTCCGGCCCGGCGCCGTGACGATGACGCGCCAGCTTGCCGCGCTCAGGGCTGACGGCGCGGAGATCGTCGTCATCGGCGGCATCGCGCAGGATGCCATCGCGGCGATGAAGAGCGCGCGGCGTTACGCGCCGCAGTTCCTCTGCCCGCAATCCTGCTACGTGCCGCAGGTGCCCACGCTGGGCGGACGCAATGTGAGCGGCCTCTACGCCGTCGCCACCACGCCCATCCCCTATCCCGACGATCCCGATCCGGCGCTGCGAAGCTGGGTGCGCCGCTACGAAAACCGCTTCCACACCGTGGCCTCGGCGGAGGCGTTCCGCGCCTATCTCGACACGCGGCTGTTCGCGGAGGTGCTCAAGCGCGCGGGCCCCGCGCTCACCCGCGCACGCTTCGCCCGCACGCTGGAGGCCATGGCGCCCTGGCGCGATCCCGTTTATGGCGGCGTGCCGATCGATTTCACGGGGCGCGACCATCTGGGATTCCATGCGGGATTCCTCGCCCAGGTGAAGGCCGGCCGCTGGATCACGATCGCGTCAACACAATCAAAGCATTAGCCCGCTGCCGTTAAGCATGGGATGACATTGATGAGGCTGTGCCGGGGGGAACATGCCTAATGTGGAACCATGCATCACTTCGATCCGCCTCCCCCACCTCCCAAGCGGACGGGCGCCATCTACATCCTGTGCGCCTGCGCGGCGATTCTGCTCGCGCCGTCCTTCCTGGCGTGGTTCGTGCGGATCGCCGCGCTGGGAATGCAATGCGCGCCGGGGCCGGATCTCTGCCGCGGCCAGAGCCTCGGCGGCGGCTTCCGCGACGCGCTCGATCTGGCCTGGATCGTGGGCTCCAATCCCCTCGTGGCGGTGAGCATCGCGTTCGTGGGCGGGGTGGCGGCGCTGATCGCGCGCCGGCCGCTGTCCGCGGGGCTCAGCATGCTCATCCTGCCGCTGGCGGCGCTGCTGCTGCCCACCGTCGCGGTATGGTCGGCGCTCTACAGGGACTGCCGGCCCAACGAGGCCGGCGTGGGCGATTGCACGCTGTGGGGGGCGCAGATGGGCATGGCCTTCCATGAGGCCGCGCGCGTGCCCGGCATGATCTACGACATCGCGCCCTATAGCTTCGCGCTGGCGCTGATGGTGGGCGCGATCGGCTTCCTGTTCTTCCGGCCGGAGGACGTTCCGGCCAGGGAATAGCGCTCAGGCATACGCCCGCCCGTCGATGGCGCGGATGAAGCCCCTGATCACGCGGTAGAGATACCAGACCACGAAGCCGACGGCCGCGGCCCACAGCACGATCCCGATGCCGATGGCCTGCGGCAGGACGTGATGCGGCTCCGGCCCGCCGAACAGCGTGATGGCGCTGGCGCCGGCGGCGGCAACGACGATCGCGATGGCGGCTATCGCCGACCAGAACACCGTCACGATGTTGGAGAAGTGGCTCTCGAACGGGGTGCCGCGCGCCTCGTCGCGCTTGATGTAGGCGAGCACGACGGCGACGATGGCGGTGAGCCCGTTGGTGCCGGCCAGCAGCAGCAGGCCATAGGAGATCAGCGCGAAGAGGCGCAACGAGGATTCGTCGGCCGCGGAAGTGGGGGTGTTCATCAATAGGGCCTTCCATCGATGGCGCGGACGAGGCCGCGGATGGTGCGGTAGAGCATCCAGACGAAGACGATCACGAGCACCGGGATGCCGACGCCGAACACCGGGATCAGGATCGCGCCCACGATGCCCAGCAGGAGCCCCAGCCAGAACACCTCGATCAGGTTCGAGAAGTGCGATTCCCAGATCGTGCCGCGCGATTCGCCGCGCTGCACATAGGCCAGGATCAGCCCGATCACCGTGGTCAGGTGCAGGCAGGGCCAGCCGATCAGGTAGAGCAGGTAGGCGATGACGGCGGTGCCGCGGAAACTCTCGCGGCCGGCAACTCCGGTGGTGTCGGTCATGGGCTCCCTCCCCACGGATGTAGCGGTTTATGTGGGTGGGTGGCGGGGACCCTTCAAGGGACCTATAAGCCCGGTGGCTGCGAATCGCCGCGCCCGGCTTGAATTTTCCGGCCATGAAAGGGGCTCATGCCGCGTCTGCGGGAGAAACTGGGGCTGCCGGGCAACAAGCTGATCGGCGAGCGCTGGCGCGCGCGCCGCGCCGAGCCGCACCCCGCGCCGCTGTTCGTCTTCGGCAACCAGAAATCCGGCACCACGGCCGTGGCGGGGCTGCTTGCCGCCGCCACGGGCCTTTCCGCGACGCTCGATTTCGCCGGCGCGGCCGAGCCCCATATCGGACGGCTTTATCGCGGCGAGACGTCGATGGCCGATTTCGTGCGCGCCAATGCCTGGGCGTTCTCCAACGCGCTGGTGAAGGAGCCGAGCCTCACCTTCGTGGCGCCGCGGGTGATGGACCATTTCGGCGTGGCGCGCGCGGTGTTCGTGATCCGCGAGCCGGCGGACAACATCCGCTCCATCCTCGACCGGCTGAAGCTGCGCGGCGACCTGGACGCGCTCGACCCGGCGCGGATCGACGCCAACCTGACCTGGCGGCGCCAGCTCGCGGGCCTCGATCTCGGCTTTCCGGAAGATCACTACGTGGCCACGCTGGCGCGGCGCTGGCGGGCGGCGGCGGAGGTTTATCGGGGCGCGGCGGAGCGCTTCGTGCCGATGCGCTATCACGAATTCCGCGCCGATCGTGCCGGCGCCGTCGCGGCGCTCGCCGCCCGGCTCGGCCTTCCCGTCACCGCCGATATCGGCGCCGTCCTCGACCGCGATTTCCAGCGCCGCGGCACGCCGCGCGACGCGCGCGAGTTTTTCGGCGCGAAGAATCTTGCGCGCATCGTCAACACTTGTGGCGAAGTTGCGGCGGAGCTGGGATTCGAAATTCCGGGATAGCCGCGATTCATGCGCAATTCATCAAACGTGAGCTTGGTTGAAAAAAATTCGCTTTACATATGAGGCGCCGGTGATCGACAGTCTCAGCCCTGAGCGGGGGCTCAGTCGGAGGAGCCACCCATGCCAGCCTACGAAATCAACTACCTCAACGACGACGGCACCCTCGCAGCCAAGCTCGCGGCGCAGTGCGCCTGCGACAAGGATGCCAAAGTGCTCGCCCACGCCATGAAGATGGCCAACACCCGCCGGATCGAAGTGTGGAACGGCAAGTGCCTGATCTACGCCAGACCGGAAAACGTCAAATTCCCCGTGGACCTGGTCCTGTCAGTATGATGGGGCGATCCGGCGCCTGATATCGTCGTCCAGCCGCAGCTTCTCCAGCTTGGCCGGCAGGAGCGCGCCGAACATCTCCTTGAACTTCGCCGCGAGCTGCTCGCCGTCCAGCCGCGCGGCGGGACGCCGCCCCGCCTTTCGCGGCTTGCCGAGCCGCTCGATCAGCGCGACGAGATCGAGGGTCTTCGCGGTTGCGCGATACGCGAGATTTTCCGAAAGCTCCTGCTCCCGCATCCAGGCGATGTGGCCGATATCGGGCAGCTCAAGTCTGACGCGGGTGGCCAGCTCCAGCGCCACCGCGCTTATCTGCGGGATCAGCTCCGCCCGCTCCGGGCTCAAATGCTCCGGAAAATCCAGCTCGAGGCTTTCCGCGTGATTGAGGACGGGCGAGAGCCGGTTCTCGAAAGCCATGAACACCGGCACCCCGGCGACCGAACCGCGGCCGGCCCCGATTTCGAACATCGACCCCGTGACGAATGCCGCGAGGCGCTCGCACTTCCCGACATAGCTCCTCCACCGCCGGTGGAATCGCCGCGCCTCGGCCCGGCGCACCAGGATTCTTCCGGCCGTCAGCGAAATCGCGATCGATGCGCCGGTCAGGAGTATCGGGGAAATCTGGGAATCCATACGAACTTTGGGCCCTTTCGAAGCCGGCTTCTCAATTCGCATGTGGAGAGGCCCGGCCGGATTTCCAGACCGAATTTCGCCATCCGCCGGTGCAGCTTTTGTTATAGTTACGCGTTGGTTAAATGGACCACCCAGGGGAGAACCGGACATGAAGGCTTCATCAATCAAATTCGCCGCGGCGGCGGTGCTGGCCGCGGGGATCGCCGCGCCGGCGATGGCCGCCGACACCGCCGAGGTGCTGGCCCATGCCAACGCCACCGTCACCGACCTGCGCCACGATTCGGTGTTCGGCGACGCGCGCCATGCGCTGCGCGAGGCGCGCGCGGTGCTGATCGTGCCGAGCCTCGTCAAGGGCGGCTTCATATTCGGCGCGGAAGGCGGCGACGGCGTGCTGCTGGCGCGCACGCGGCACGGCTGGTCCGACCCCGCCTTCTATTCGCTCGGCTCCGCCTCGTTCGGCCTGCAGGCCGGGCTCGAGCAGAGCCAGCTCGTCATGATCATCATGACCGACCGCGCGCTCAGGGCCATCGAGCGCAGCAAGTTCAAGTTCGGCGCCGACGCCGGCCTCACGGTGGTGACGCTCGGCGCGGGCGCCGGCGCGGCCACCAGCGGCAATTTCTCGGGCGACATCGTGCTGTGGTCGAAATCCAAGGGCGTCTATGGCGGCATCTCGCTGAACGGCTCGGTCGTCGCGCCGGAAGACGACACGGACGCGGATTTCTACGGCCATCCCGTCTCGGTGCCGGAGATCCTGTCGGGCGGGCCGAAGAACCCCGCCGCCGGACGGCTGCGCGCCAACCTGGCGAGCGCCTTCTGATTGCGGCTTGCGAGTCCCGTGCGTGCGAACCGGGCGGCCACGTGCCGCCCGTTTTGCATCCGGGGCGGATTTTCCGGTGTGAAGCCCGTTCCGAAACGTGGGATTCACGCGGAGCCGCCGGGGCGCGGAGAACTTCCTGCCTTCAGCGGCTCCGCGCGAATCGATTTTCGCAAGCGGCCAGTCCCCGCAGGAACCGGCGCGTCAATCCCGCGCCGCCGCGAGGATGGGGCCGCCGCGGCCCCATTGGACGAGGACGGCGGTCCTGAGCCCCGCCTGCGCCGGGGCGAACGCGAAATGCATCGCCCCACCCTTCCATTCGCCCAGGAGCGTGAGCGCGCGCACGACGTTGCGCTGCTCGAGCGTGGCGCCGGAATTCTCGCCGCGGGCGATGGGCGTGGAAAGCGTGCGCGGGTCGTAGCGCACCAGCCAGACCTCGCCGGTTCCGCCGCCGGCGCCCACGTCCACGCCATCGCCGCGCAACGAGAGCGACGGCCCCGGCGGGCGGCGCACGTCCGCGATCATGCGCTCGACCTCGGCCTTGTCGTCGCCCACCGCGTCGGCGCGGCCATCGACCACGACCTGCGGCGTGAACGGCCCGTGCTCGCCCAGCCTCGGCTCATAGTCGCGCTGGCGCTCGGTGTATTCGGGCCGGTCGAAGGTGTCCTTCCAGCCGAGATAATCCCAGTAGGTGACGTCGAAGCTCAGCGCCAGCACGTCCGGCCTGTCCGCCAGCGCCCGCAGCGTCGCATTCGCCGGCGGGCAGGACGAGCACCCCTGGCTCGTGAACAGCTCCACCACGACGGGCGAGTCCGGACCGGCCGCACGCGCGGCGGTGGCGAGGAACAGCGCGGAAATGAAAATGCCCAGGCGCGTCATGCGGCGTCTCCTGCGAATGTGCCCGCGGATCTCCTCAATGCCGGCGCGATCCGGCGGGACGGATCGGTCGCGTAGTCTCTCCTGTTCGGCCGCCCCGTCACGTTCGTTACCGCAGATATTTCGCGTACCAGCCCAGGATCCGGCTCCGCAGGTCTTCGAGGTCCTTCGGGTTGCGGAAGCCGTGGCCTTCGCCGGCATAGATATGGAGCTCCACCGGGGTGCCGAGCTCTTGCAGCGCGTGCCAGTATTCGAGCGATTGCGGCGCCGGGCACTCCACGTCGCGCTCGCCGACATAGATCAGCGTCGGCGTCTTCGCGGCCTTGATGAATTCGATGGGGCTGGCGGCGCGATAGACCGCCGGATCGTCGTAGACCGAGGCGCCGAAGAACGGGATCATCCATTTGTCGATGCCGTTCTGGCCGTAATAGCTCGTCCAGTCCGCGATGCCGGCGCCCGCGACGAAGGCCTTGAAGCGGCGCGTCTGCGTGTTCGCCCACATCGCGAACCAGCCGCCATAGGAGTGCCCGTAGAGCCCGAGGCGCGCATCGTCGACCGGCGCGATCTTCTCCACCGCGTCCACGCCCGCGAGCATGTCGCGCAGGTCGCCGCGGCCGAAATCCTTCACATTGGCGCGGGTGAAGGCCTCGCCCTGGCCGTAGGAGCCGCGGTCGTTGGGATAGAAGACGTAGGCGCCGCGCGCGATCAGGTCGTGGACGAAGTCGAAGCCGGTGCCGTGCTGGCCGCCGGCGGCGACATAGTGCGGTGTATACGCCGAGCTCGGCCCGCCATGCACGATCACCACCATGGGATATCCGCGGCCCTTCACGGCGGCCTTCGGCCCGATCAGCCAGCCCTGGAGATCGAAACCCTCGTTGTGCCAATGCACGCTTTGCGCGGAGACGTTGGCCGCGAGCCCGTCGTTGTCGTGCGTGACCGGCGCAAGGGCCGGCAGCCGGCCGATCCGGATCTCCGGCGCGTGCGTGAAGTCCTCGGCGATGGTGGCGGCGATGGCGCCGTCCGCGCTCAGCGCGACGGGCCCGTCGAAGCGCTGCGCCTTCTGCGTGGCCGGGCCGCTCCACACGATGCCGACCGCATGCGAGGCGGGATCGATCGCGGCGACGGCGCCACGGTCGCCGATCAGCGCATCCGCCATCAGCGCGCCGCCGCGCCAGAAAATCCCGCGGAACGTGCCCTTGTAGCCGGGCGTGACATCGACGGGCGCGCCGCCCGCCAGCGGCACGACATAGACGTCGCCGCCGATGGGGCCCCAGTCGCTCATCAGTCCGCCGATGAAGGCCACGCTCCTGCCGTCCTGCGACACGCGCGGGAGATTCATCTGCATGGCGGGCGCGGCGATCACGCGCGTGGCGCCGCTGACGGCGTCCACATGCACGAGCCTGGCGATCCACCAATTGTCGTCGCCATTGCCCCTGGCGGCGGTGGCGGCGAAGCCCTTGCCGTCCGGCGTCCAGTCGTATTCATAGACGTAGGTATCGGCCGGCGACACGGGCTTCGGCGCGCCGCCGCCCGCGGGCAGCACCGCGATGCGCTGTTCGTCGCTGCTCTCGCCGATGTCGCCCACCAGCGCCGCGCCGGCTTCGGTGGCGCCGGTGTTCTTGCGGGCGCCGAGCGTGACGAGAAGGGCGATGCGCTTTCCGTCCGGCGCGTAGCGCGGCGTGTTGGCGATGCCCGCGAGCGTGGCCAGCGCCTTCAGTCTTCCCCGGGCCACGGCGTAGAGCGTGGTCTTGCCGGCCTTGCGGTCGGTGGCGACGAAGGCGAAGGCGTCGCCCGCGGGCGACCAGGCGGTGTCGGAATATTTGCAGGCCCTGCAGGGGTCGTAGCTCGCCAGCACCTTGCCCGCCGCGTCGCGCAACACCACCCTGCCATGCGCCTCCACCGCGAGGTTGCCGGGATCGCTGTCTTCCACATCCACCAGGCGCGCGCCGTCCGGCGCCAGCGCGAGATGGTCGAAGCCGTGGATCGTCACCGGCGCGGCGGGCGCGGCTGACGCTGCCGTCACGAACGTTACAAGCGCAACCAGGGCTTTCATGGATGGATCACTTCGATGGGGTTCCAGGTGTCGGCGCCGTCGAACCAGCGCATGCGCGGGAGCAGGCACCACAGCGCCGGATCCAGCAGCCGGATATTCACGCCCATCCGGCCGTAGGACCTGTCGGCCGGCGCCCAATGCGAGACGCAGGCGCAGACGGAGCAGAAATGGAATTCCAGATCGCGGTCGCCCCACATGAAGACCGAAGTCCTGCCTTCGAGGCGGACCTCCTTCGGCGAATAGTACGCCCACAGCGTGCCGCGCTTGCGGCAGGTCGTGCAGTTGCAGGAGGTCACTTCCTCCGGCAGGCGCGGGATCGCGTAGCGCACCGCGCCGCATTGGCAGACGCCCTCTATCATTTCGCGTTCGCCCTGATCGCGTTCGCCCTGAGCCAGGCGGCGGATTGCGCGCCGACCACGTCCACCAGGTTTCCCATGGTGAGGTTCATGTCCAGCAGATGCAGCCCCCACGCCGCGTCGACCTTGCCGTTGCGTACCACGTCGCCGATGATGTCGTCCGTGCGCGGATCGGCGGGATCGGCGTTGACGGTGACGGCGAGATAGTGCGCGCCGTCCGCGTCGCGCACGCATTCGCCGGTGAGAAGGCCGGGCACCTTCACGAAGGGCGTGGTGACCGGCCTGCCGCCCTTCACCCACGTCACGGGCGGCTCGGTCGACAGCCCCACGCGGCCGGAAGGAAGATAGGCGTCGAGCGCGCCCTTGCCCCCGCCCGGCGCCGCGGGATTGACGCACGCCGCCTCGTCGCCTTGCGCCCTGCCCCTGCCGAAGCGCGATTGCGGCGGCGGCGGCACGTCGGCGCGGAACGAGGCGAAGGCGATGACGCAACCGGTCTGATCGGCGGCATGGCAGAGCGGCACCGATTTGAAATCGCCGCCCACGTCCTTGCCCTTCGGCACCTCAAGCGAAGTGCCGCCCAGGATCACCGACACGATCCGCTTCTGCACCGGCTTGCCGTCGATCTCGTTCCTCACCAGCGCGGTCAGCACCAGCGAGCCCTGGCTGTGGCCGATGAGCACCACGCCGCGGCCGTGGTTGTCGTGCGCGAGATATTCGTTCCAGGCATCGCGCACGTCGTCATAGGCGAGCTCGCGGTCGGCCTGCATCGGCTTGCCCGCCAGCGCGGCCGCCAGCGCCGTCAGCGTCACCTGCCGGTACATCGGCGCGTAGATGCGGCACTTCGAGGCCAGCCGCGACACCTGCTGCACCACCACGCCATTCTCGCCCGGGCCGGGGACCATGTCGCTGTTGGGCGTGGGATCGAAGGAGACGGTGGGATAGACGTAGAAGCAGTCCACCGGCGCGTCTGGGTCGGCGGACCATTTCTCCACCGAGGTCGCGCCGTCCGCGTTCACGATCGTGGCCGTCTGGTCGTTGACGCAGGCGTCCGCGCGCCCGGGGCGGCAGAGCCAGCTGGCGTCCCTGGTGTAGTCGTTGGCGGAGGCGGCGGCGGGCGCGGGCGCGATTTGCGGCGGCGTCGTGCAGGCCGCGAGCGCCAGCACCGCCAAGGGAATTCCGCGCGCGATCTTCATTTCCGGCTCCCCACCAGGCGGGCGAATTTTCGTTCGCCCTGCGAGGTGAATATCACCGCGCGGCTCGCCCTGTCACGCCGCGCCCAGCCCAGATCGTAGAAACGTGACAGGAGCGCCGCGCCCAGCCCGCCGGCGAGATGGAAGCGCCGCTGGCTCCAGTCCAGGCAGGTCTTGCACAGGGGCCGGCGCGCGGCGGCGAGCGCGGGCATGTCGATGCCGAAGCCGGAAAGGAAGTCCGCTCCGGTCCGGGTGAGCCTGTCGCCGCGCGGGGCGAGCACGCCGGCCTGCACCAGCCCGTCGAACAGCGCCACGCCCATTTCGCCCGCCAGATGATCGTAGCAGACGCGCGCCTTGCGCATGCCCGGATCGTTGGGGCCCGTGCGCGCGCGCAAATGCCCCGCCCGCGCCGCCACGCCCATCATCGTCTCCAGCATCTCCGCCACGTCTTCGTCCGCCAGCCGGAAATAGCGGTGGCGGCCCTGCTTCACGCCCGCGATGAGGCCGCCGCCGGCGAGCTTGGCCAGATGGCTGCTCGCCGTCTGCGCCGTGACGCCGGCTTCCGCCGCCAGCTCCGCCGCCGTCAGCGCCTTGCCCGCGAGCAGCGCCGACAGCATGTTGGCGCGGGCCGGATCGCCCGCCAGCGCGGCGACGGGGGCGATGCTGGGCCCGTCCTTCAGGGCGGTTTTCATACTTCGACCGTAACCGAAGCATCCGCGCGCGGGAAGCGGCAGGATGCGCATGGGTCCCTTGCGAGCGCGCCATGCCGCCCGACCGCCGCGAACTGCTCCAGGCCGCCGCCGTGCTGGCCGCGCTGCCGCTCGCGGAATCCGCCGCCTTCGCCCGAACCGGAGAAACAGCCATGCAGGCCGCCACCCAGATCGTCTGTCACATCCGTTACGAACTCGATCCCTTCAAGCGCGCCCAGTTCGAGGACTACGCGCGCAAATGGCTCGCCATCATCCCCGCCTGCGGCGGCGACCTTTTGGGCTATTTCATGCCGCACGAGGGCACCAACTACGAAGCCCATGCGCTGATCGGATTTGCGAGCCTCGCCGCCTACGAGACCTATCGCGCGAAGCTGCGGACCGATCCCGCCAGCAAGGCGAATTTCGAATTCGCCGAGCGCGAGAAGTTCATCCTGCGCGAGGAGCGCGCTTTCCTGCGCAAGGTCGAGGCATGATCGCCGTCATCTTCGAAGTGTGGCCGAAACCCCGCTGCGCGCCCGCCTATCTCGACATCGCGGGAGAATTGCGGCCGTCGCTCGACGACATCGACGGCTTTGTCTCCATCGAGCGGTTCGAGTCGCTGTCCGAACCCGGCAAGCTGCTGTCCTTGTCGTTCTGGCGCGACGAAGCGGCGGTCGCGTGCTGGCGCAATCTGGAATCGCACCGCGCCGCGCAGGCGCAGGGGCGGGACAAGCTCTTCCGCGACTACCGCCTGCGCATTGCCGGCGTGGTCCGCGACTACGGGATGAACGCGCGGGCGCAGGCGCCTGCGGACAGCGCGAGGACGGACGAATTCCCCGCCGCTAGAAGTGCCGCTTCGCGTCCATCCGCTGATGCAGCACCCTGATCACGGCAATCCGGCCCTCGGCGATGCGATAGTAGATGACGTGCCGTCCAACCGGCACACAGCGAAGGCCCGCCGCCAGGTCGTCGCGCGCGACGCCCGCTCCGGGCTGCCGCAGCAATCCGGGCATGCGCAACCGGATCGCCGCCATGTAGCGCGCCTTGTTCGCGGCGCCCCACTGCTCCCTGCTGTAACGTGCAATGTTTCTCAGATCGAGACGCGCGCGGTGCGCGATGTCGAGGCGCATCACAGCTTGGCGAAAAAGGCCTCGAGTTCGTCTTCGTCGCGGATCTCCGTGAATCGCCCGGCGGCAATATCCGCATCGCCTTCGGCAATCGCGCCACGCAGCCGCTTCAGCCTGGCGCGCCGCAGCCCCTCGCTCTCCTGCATGATACGCAGGGCTTCCCGCATGACTTCGCTGGCATTGCCGTAAAGGCCGGATTTGACCTTTTGCCGGACCATTTTTTCCAGCGTGGGCGTAAGAGAAACGTTCATGGCTGCGATCTCCGATTTTACAAACTCTAGCCCAACGTCAAGCTTTGTCAAAGCCTGACATCGAATAGTGCGGGCGTTGCGCTCAATATGTGAGCAGCGCGTAGCCCTCGCCTTCCAGCGTCATCAGCGCCACGAGCCCGTCCGCCACCACCGTGACGCCGGGCACGACGGCGGATTGCGGCACATGGTCGGCCGCGAGCTCCTGGGCGCAGACATGGAGCGCCACACGGATCGGGCTGCATCGCCGCTTTCGGCGCCGGCACGAAGGGATAGCCCTCGGGGATGGCGGGTGGCGCGGCGGCGGCGGATGCCACGACTCCGAACAACGCGAACATGGCGCAGACAAACAGCGATTTCATGGCCCCCCGATAGGGCGTCCGATGCCGGCAGGACCTCACTCCATCCACACCATCTCCTGCCCCCGCCGCGCGCACTCGGCGTCCATCTGCTTTTTCCATTGCGCGCGCAGGCGCGAGCGCGGGGTGGGGTAGCGCTGGTCGAGGAATTCGTAGTCCGTGACGCGGTCGGTGCGGAAGTGGCGGAAGTTCCCGCGCAGCTCGCACCAGCCCACGATCAGGCGCACCACCTCCCAATAGCTCACGGCGATCGGCCAGATGACGCGCCGCGTCGCCTCCCCCTTCTCGTCGGTGTAGGCGATGGACACCTTGGTCTGCGTGCGGATGGCGGCGCGCACGCGCACCATGTCGATGGCGTCCTTGGAGATCGGCTTGTGGTTGGGCGCGGCCAGCGCCGGTTCCATCAGGAGCGGGCGCAGATGCTCGGGGATGACCACGCCGATCTTGGCCACGAGGTCCGACGCCGCCCGCGACAAGACCGGGTCGGCGCGGCCCATCACCCATTGCGCGCCCAGCATGGCGGCCTCCACCTCGTCGGCGGTGAGCATCAGGGGCGGCAGGTCGAAGCCGCCTTCGAGCACGTAGCCGATGCCGGCCTCGCCGCGGATCGGCACGCGGTCGGCCATCAGCTGGCAGATGTCGCGATAGACCGTGCGCAGCGAGGTCTCCAGCTCCCCGGCGATCTCCTGCGCCGTGGTCGGGCGCTTCTTGCGCCTGAGGATCTGGATGATGCGGAACAGGCGGTCGGCGCGCCTCATCGGGAATGACCGCGGGGACCGCCGGGCGGATGACCGGATTGCACAGCTTCCATGCTGCCATCCTGCTGCAACGCTGCTGACAACATGCTGTCAGGAGCCAACCTTTAAGGAAAGCGTCCTGTTGGAGGAGAGACGGAAATGATCACCCTTTACGGCTTCGGCCCGGCCTTCGGCCTGCCCGACCCCAGCCCCTTCGTGACGAAGAGCGAAGTCCATCTCAAGATGGCCGGGCTGCCCTACAAGTTCGAGCGCGCCGCCCCGCCGGCCGCGCCCAAGGGCAAGATCCCCTTCATCCAGACGGGCGCCCACCGGGTCGGCGATTCCACCTTCATCCGCGCCCATATCGAGAAGGCGCACGGCTTCGATTTCGACCGCGGGCTTTCGACCGTCGAGCGCGGGCTTGCCTGGGCGATGGAGCGGATGCTGGAGGACCATCTCTATTTCGCGCTCGTCCATCACCGCTGGATGGACGACGAGAACTGGCAGAAGGGTCCGATCCACTTCTTCGACGGCGCGCCGGAGGGCGCGGCGGAGGCCGCCCGCGAACGCGTGCGCGCCATGCTGCACGGCCAGGGCCTGGGGCGGCACAGCCATGGGGAGATCGCCGAGCTCGGCGGCCGTTCGCTCGCCGCGCTCTCGGCCTTCCTCGGCGACAAGCCCTATCTGATGGGCGAGCGCGCTTGCGGCGCGGACGCCACCGCCTTCGCCATGGTGGCGGGCGTGCTCACGCCCTTCTTCACCGGAGAGCTGCGCAGGCGCGCCGAGGCACATTCCAACCTCGCCGCCTATCGCGACCGCATGATGGCGCAGTACTACCGCGGCTTCGCGCGCAAGGAAGCGGCGTGAGCGCACCGCCTTCCGCCGCGCCCGGCACGGAGGATGCCGGGACCCGAGGACCGGATCGGCCGGACGGACGGCCTATTTCCCGTCCTGCGAGTCGGGATCGTGGTCGCCGTCCTGGTCGCCGGGCCGGGGGCCGCTGTCGTCGATGGCGCCGTGACGGTCGTCCTGCATGTCCAGGTGCATCTGCATGTGCATGTCGCGCATGTGCTTGCGGACGACGAGCATCCTGACCTGGGCCTCGCGCATCTTCGCCTCGGCGCGGGCGAGCGCGGCGTCGATCCTGGCGCGCACCGCGGCATCCTGCACCTGCGCGAGGGCGGCGCGCGCCTGCTCGAGCGCCTTCTCGACCTCCGGCTGCACCGCGCTGAGCTGCGCCTCGACATGCGCGTCGTGGAGCGCACGCAACGCGTCGCGATGGGCGTCGATGTCGGCCATCGCCCGGTCGATCTCGGGCCGGACGCTGGCCATCGCCGAATCCACTTCCTGGTCGAGGTCCACGTCCGACGGCCCGCTGTCGCGGTCGATGACGATCACATGGTGATGGCCGTTCTTGTCGGTGTAGCGGCGCACTTCGTGGATGTGGCGGTGATGGCCGCGCATGACGTCCGCCATGGCCGGATCGGCCGGGGTGGCGGGCATGGCCGGCGCCGCATCGGCGGGCGGCGCCGCCATGGCGGGCGCATCCGGCGGCGCGGGCGCGTCTGGCGGCGCAGGCGCATCGGGTGGCGGGGGCGTGGCGGCATCGCTCGCCGCGGGCGGCGGGGGCGGCGCGTCCTGCGCCAGCGACGGGCGCGCGAGCACCAGCGCGGTGGTGGCCATCAGCGCGGCCGCGGAGATCTTCAGCACATCCATGGAACGGACTCCCGATCTGGAAAGTTTGGGGGCGAGAACCGATTTGAGCCGCGCTTCCAGCGAGGACGGCGCGGCCATGAACAGCGGGGCGGCCGGCGCCAGCGACTGCGCCCGGAATTCCGCGACCACTTCGAGCAATTCGCCCGCGTAATCCGACGCCGCGATGCCGGAGACGAGCACCGCGTCGTCCGCCGCCATCTCCGCCTCGCGGCGCATGCGCCGCGCGCCCAGCCAGACCAGCGGATTGGGCCAGTAGAGCGCGCAGGCGATCAGCGCCAGCATCTGGGTGAAGCTGTCGCGCCGCTCGACATGGGCGAGCTCGTGGCGCAGCACCGCGTCCAGCCGCTCACTGGGCCAGAACAGCGACGCATGCGGCAGCAGCACGACGGGGCGGAACACGCCCCAGGTGAGCGGACCACGGTCCCTGTTGGACACGCGCAACTCGTACGCCCGTCCGCTCGCGAGCTCCGGCAACTCGACGGGCTCGAAGGAATGCCCGGTGCTGTCGCGGCGCATCAGGTGCAGGATCAGCGCCGCGATCAGGCTGCGCAGCATGAGAAGAACGATGCCGGCCAGCCACACCGCGATCGCCGCCATCACCACGTCGCCTGGACGAACATGAAACGTCTGCGCCGCAGGCGCGGCCGCGGCCGGCGCGGCGGCGGGCATGGCGTCCTGCGCGGTCGTCGCGGGAACGGCAGTGACATCCACGGTGAGCGGCGGCATCGCCTGCGGCGTCGCCTGCGCGAGGTTCAGCACCACGCTGCCGGGCACGAATGCCGCCAGCAGCGGCAGCGCCAGCAGCGCGGCGAAGGCGGCCGACCAGGCGAGATGGCGCGCCGCGGCGGAGCGGCCAAGCGCGGCCAGCCACGCCAGCGCCACGATCAGCGAGGACGCGGCGAAGAACTCTCCCGCGAGCAGGAGGATGCGCAGCATGAGGAATTCGCTCATCGTCCTTCCTTCCGGGCCTTGTCGATCAGTCTGGACAGCCGTTCGAGATCGGCGTCCGAGATGTCCGCGTCCTTGCGCGACAGCAGCGCGGCCACCGCGCGCTCCACCGAATTGTCGAAAAACGTCCTGAGCAGGGAGTCGATCGCGCGCTTGCCCATCTGCTCGCGCGCCACCGAAGGCTCGTAGACATAGCGCGTGCCGTCGCTCCTGTGGCGGATGTGGCCCTTCTTCTCCAGGATCGACAGATGCGTGCGGATGGCGGTGTAGGTGGGCGGATCGGCGAGCCCCTCCAGGATCTGCGCCGCCGTCGCCTTTCCCAGGCGGTAGAGCGCGTCCATGATCTCGCGCTCGCGGCGGGAAAACCCGCCCGCGCCGTCGTCGCCCTTTTTCGCGCGCCGTGCCGACATGCCAAAAAATTGGCACATCCGCGCCGCCCTGTCAACGCGCCGCCGGACAAGTTGAAGAGGATTGCCGCGCCGGAAAGGTCAGGAGGCGATATGGTGGCGCCGGAGGAATCCGCATGCCCGCACGCGCCGCCCCAGTCCTGCCCGCCGCGGCCCTGGCCGCGATGCTGTTCGCCGTACCCGCGCGCGCGGACGTTTCGCACTGCATCTTCAGGCTCGGCGACGACGGCTATTCCGGTTCGTGCGGGCCGATGTGGGATGAGAATCCCGTGTTCGCGCTGAAGCAGGCGCCGGCGGTGACCACCGGCACATGGCGCGAAGACGTCAAGCCCATGACGGTGTGGCGCGGGACGATGACGGACAGCGACGGCACCTCGGCCGTGACGCTGGAGCTCTATGCCGGCGGGCGCGGCATTTTCCGCACCGCCTATGGCTGGTTCGGCGCGGCGGATTTCACGGCGGGCCGCGAGATCGCCTTCGATCTCGATGCGGCGCGCGAAGTCATGCCCGGCGCGCTCGACCGCAGGATCATCGCGCGCGCCGCGGCGATCCTGTCGTCCGAGGATGCATGGAACCGGGAAGACAATCGCGTCTGCCCCGCCGGCGCGACCGCGTGGAGCATCTACTGCGCCATGCAGAAAGCGACCGTGGAGCTGACCGGCGCGGCCGACCATCGCCGCCCCGCGATGGAGGCCGTGCGCGCGGTGATCGATGACCGCAGCGCCGGCCGCGACTACAACCACCGCCTGATGGACTACAACAACGACATGACGACCACGCTGTCGGACGTGAAGGGCGTGTTCCGCGACGCGCTCGCCGGCATCGGCGATCCCCGATGGCTCGCCCGGCACGGCTTCGCGCCCTCGCCGCCGTTCTGATCCCGCGCCGGCGCGGGCAACGGCCGGCCGCGCCTCAATCCGACGTGCGCAGCACCCGCGCCGGACGGCCGAAGATCAGCGCCAGGATCTCGTCCAGGACCGGATCGTAGTCCATCACCATCCCCACCATCCGGTTCATGTCGGTGACAACCAGGCTGCGGTAGCGGTGGGCGAGCACGCCTTCCTCCACCAGCGCGGCGATCTCCTTGTTCACCGACTGGCGCGAGACGCCGAAATGGGCGGCGAGATCGTCCTGGGTGACGCCCACGGGAAGCTCGAAGGCGCCGGGCACGGAGGAGCCGCGCGCCATGAAGCAGAGCCATTTGAGGATCCGCATGCGCAGGGGATCCAGGGCGAAGCTCTGGATCGCCTCGTAGTCGAGGCGGGTGCGCCGGCACATCATGCGCGCCACGTCGAGAAGGCGCCCGCTGTCCTCGCGAAGGACCTCCAGCAGCACCGCGCCGGGGATCAGCACCACCTCCGCGTCGGTGCGCGCCGTGGTGTCGAAGGCGGCGGGCATGCCGTCGATCACCGGAATGAAGCCGGTGATCTGGCCGGCGATCATCAGGTCGGCGAGATTGTAGCGGCCGTCGGCCATCTGGCGGGAATTGCTGAGGCAGCCCGAGGCGATGAGCCAGGCGCCCGGCGTGGGCTCGCCCCGGCGCAGCAGCACCTCGCCCGCCCTGTAGCGCCGGAGCGAACTGGCCGCGCTCATGCGGTCCAGCGCCGCGGCCGGCCAGCCCGCGAACATCCGGGTCTGCGCGATGGTCGTGCGGATGATGTCGCGGTCCGTGACCGTCCTGTTGAGCACCCGAGCCCCCGCCCAAGCTCCAAGGACAGTGCAAGACAAAGCGGGTGTCTTGTCAAATGCATCCCCGCTCTGGACTTGAGAAGCACGCGCCGGATTTTGACTTCGCCCGGCCCGCCCCGGGGGGCAAGATCGCGCGGCCCGGAGCGGGGCGCGGCCTTCCGCTATATACTGCGCGGGCAACCGGGGCGTGGCGAAGATGGCGAACGTCGAGACCCTCGAGCGGGACATCCCGCGCCATACCCATGCACGCGCCTATGCGGCGCTGGTGATCGGCGGCGGCTACGAAGAGGCGGGCGACCGCGGCCGGTTCGCCGCGCGCGCGGGCGAGGTGGTGCTGCATGAATGTTTCGAGGCGCATCTGGACCGCGTGGCGCCGCGCGGCGCGCGCGTGGTGAACATCGCGCTGCCGGCGGACGCGCGCATCGCCCGCGGCCACGGCGCCGTGTCCGATCCCGATGCGGTGATGACCGCGCCGCCCGCCGAAGCGGGCGCGCTGCTGCTTTCGCTCTTCGAGCCGGCGCCCGCGGCCGCCCGCGACTGGCCCGACCTGCTGGCGCGGGATCTCATCGCCGATCCGTTTCTCGATCTTTCATGCTGGGGCGAGCGGGCGCGGCTTCCGGGCTGGACGCTCACGCGGGGCTTCGTGCGCGTGTTCGGCATTCCGCCGTCGAGCTTTCGCGCGCGCGCGCGGGCGCGCCGCGCCTGGAACGCGATCCGCGGCACGCCCGCCCCGCTCGCCGCCATTGCGGCCGATTGCGGGTTCTCCGATCAGGCGCACATGACGCGCGCCGTCCGCGCCCTGACCAGCGCCCCGCCCACGGCGTGGCGCTGCAAATAGATTCAAGACGCCGGCGCGGCGGGAATTTCCAGGCCTGGCTGACGCGCCCCGCAACCGTGACGCGGCTCGCCGGACATGTGCGCGCCCTCGCCGAAACCGTGACGGGGCCGCTGCCGGCGCCGAAATAGGTTCCTGCCAGGCTTTGTCAGCAGGGTGGCAGCAGGCGGATGCAATCGCGGCGCGTTGGCCCTATATTTGCGCCATGGCGCACAACAACGGGATGATTCCGCGGGCCGGCAAGGGTGGGCGCGGCAAGGGGCTCTCCGACGATGCGCGGAAGTTCCAGGCCGCGGTGCAGCCCATCGCGCCGGCGGGCACGGCCTACGATCCTGCGCCGCCCGCCGGCGTTGCCGGCAATCAAACAGGCGCGTCCGACATCGCGCTGCCGCTGCATGGCGGAACCGGCGCGGAGCCGCCCGCCAGCGTTGCCGGCAATCAAACCGGCAACTTCGTGCCGCACCGCCCGGCGCGGCCGGCGAAATCCGAAGGCGGCATCCGCTTCAAGCTGGTCAGCGAATACGAGCCGGCGGGCGACCAGCCCACCGCCATCAGGGAGCTCGTCGAGGCCGCGCGCGGCAACGAGCGCGACCAGGTGCTGCTCGGCGTCACCGGCTCGGGCAAGACCTTCACCATGGCCAAGGTGATCGACACGCTGCAGCGCCCCGCTTTGATTCTTGCCCCGAACAAAACCTTGGCCGCCCAGCTCTATGCCGAGATGAAGGGCTTCTTCCCCGAGAACGCGGTGGAGTATTTCGTCTCGTATTACGACTATTACCAGCCGGAAGCCTACATCCCCCGCACCGACACCTATATCGAGAAGGACAGCTCCATCAACGAGGAGATCGACCGCATGCGCCATTCGGCGACGCGCGCGATCCTGGAGCGCGACGACGTCATCATCGTCGCCTCGGTGTCGTGCATCTACGGCATCGGCTCGGTCGAGACCTATTCCGGCACGGCGGTGACGCTCGCCCGCGGCCAGCGCGTGGACCGCAACGACCTGATGCGCAACCTCTCCGCCCTGCAATACCGCCGCAACGACGCCGCCTTCGCCCGCGGCACCTTCCGCGTGCGCGGCGACACCATCGACCTGTTCCCCGCGCATTACGAGGACCGCGCCTGGCGCGTGGAGCTGTTCGGCGACGACGTGGAGAGCATCACCGAGTTCGATCCGCTCACCGGCAAGCCCGCGGGCCAGCTCGATTCCGTCAAGGTCTACGCCAATTCCCACTACGTGACGCCGCGGCCCACGCTGGCCCAGGCGATGAAGGGCATCAAGCAGGAACTGGTCGAGCGGCTGGAATGGTTCCGCGCCAACGGCAAGCTGCTCGAGGCGCAGCGGCTGGAGCAGCGCACGCAGTTCGACCTGGAGATGATCGAGGCGACGGGAAGCTGCGCCGGCATCGAGAACTATTCGCGCTGGCTGACGGGGCGCAAGCCCGGCGAGCCGCCGCCGACGCTGTTCGAATACCTGCCCGACGAGGCGCTGGTGTTCGTGGACGAAAGCCACGTCACCGTGCCGCAGATCGGCGGCATGTATCGCGGCGACTACCGCCGCAAGGCGACGCTGGCCGAATACGGCTTCCGCCTGCCCTCCTGCATCGACAACCGCCCGCTCAAATTCGAGGAGTGGGACGCCATGCGCCCCGCCACCGTCTACGTCTCCGCCACGCCGGGGCCGTGGGAGATGGAGCGCACCGGCGGCGTCTTCGCCGAGCAGGTGATCCGCCCCACCGGCCTGATCGATCCGCCGGTGGAAGTGCGCCCGATCGAGACCCAGGTCGACGATCTCATCGCGGAATGCCGCGACATCGCCCGCCGCGGCTATCGCGCGCTCGTCACCACCCTGACCAAGAAGATGGCGGAGGACCTGACCGAGTACATGCACGAGCAGGGCATCCGCGTGCGCTACATGCATTCCGACGTGGAGACGCTGGAGCGCATCGAGATCATCCGCGACCTCAGGCTCGGCGCCTTCGACGTGCTGGTCGGCATCAACCTGTTGCGCGAGGGGCTCGACATTCCCGAATGCGCGCTGGTCGCCATCCTCGACGCCGACAAGGAAGGCTTCCTCAGGAGCGAGACCTCTCTTATCCAGACCATCGGCCGCGCCGCCCGCAACATCGACGGCAAGGTGATCCTCTATGCCGACCGCGTGACCGGCTCGATGGAGCGGGCGATGGCCGAGACCAGCCGGCGCCGCGAGAAGCAGACGGCGTACAACGAGGCCCACGGCATCACCCCGCTCAGCATCAAGAAGAACATCGCCGACATCATGGGCTCCATGTACGAGCGCGACCACGTGGTGGTGGACGCGGGCGCGCTCGGCCTGGGCGGCGCGGGCGAAGGCGGCCGCGAATTCATCGGCCACAACATCAAGGCCACCATCGCCGACCTGGAAAAGAAGATGCGCGAAGCCGCGAGCAACCTCGAATTCGAGGACGCCGCCCGCTACCGCGACGAACTCAAGCGCCTGCAAACCGTCCAACTCACCATCGCCGACGACCCGTTCGCACGGCAGAGCTCGGTCGACGACGCCGTGGACGCGGCGTTCCTGAGCGCGGTGCGGGATGGGGCGGATGGGGGGAAGGGCGACGGCGGGAAGGCGGCGCGGGGAAAGGGCTCGCGTGTGCGGATGAAGCGGGCGGGGAGGCCGGGGGTGCCGAAGACGTTTGGGAGTAGGTCGCGGTAAAAGCCGCCAAGCTGCAAGATCAGATTCTATTCCGGGCGCTCTCTACAGTGGCTAAGCTCGGAAAGTTGTCCTTTCGGGTTCTGCTTGGGTTTAGTGACGAATCCTCTTAATTTATGTCTTGGGTGTCTGTGGGGATGTCATTTGAGCGAACCTGAAATCAGGGCAACTACCGCTCCAGAAGAATTCCTGTCGCCGATTCTTTCGGACAAAAAACTACAAGCCTCAGAGTACCGGGCCCGCCGCAAGCCCTTCGTATTTCAAGGCGTTTCGGAAGGAGAAGTACAAGAATTCGTTACGAAAGGTTGGGAAGTCCAACTGGTAGGCCGACGCAAGACAAAATTGCGTCGGCAGAAAAGGCATGACCAGCAGTTGGAGGATCGCGTATGGAACCTGCTCTACAGAATGGGTTACGACAAGCTCAACGGCAAAAGATTTACTATTCAATTTGACCGGGACGATGGCTCGCGGGGGCGCAAGGAAATCGACATATTTGCCTGCGATCCCGAAACTGCATTTGTGATCGAATGTAAGTCCCGTGAAAGCCGCGGGAGGCGAAGTTTACAAAAGGATTTGTTAGAAACTGTTGCGCTCCAAAACTACATTCGGAAATCCATCTATTCTTCATACGGCAACGCCCCCAAACCGAAGATAATTTGGGCTTATGCGACCGCGAATGTCATCTGGTCGGAACAAGACGTTGCACGAGCGAATGACGGTAATATATCGATCCTAACTGAAAACGAGCTGCAATATCTCGATACTTTCGTAAAGCACCTTGGGCCAGCCGCACGGTATCAGGTGCTCGGAGAATTTCTCAAGGGACAGAAAGTACCGGGACTTGGAGATGTTCGATTACCCGCGATTCGTGGGAAGCTCGGTGGAGAGACATTTTACAGCTTCGTAGCAACACCGCGAACGCTCCTTAAAATTGCATTCATAAACCATCAGGCATTAAATCACCCGGATGGTCGCCCCGCATATCAAAGAATGATCTCCTCCTCGAGGATAAAGGAGATTGAGAAGTTCATAGCGTCGGGCGGCTATTTCCCGACGAACATATTAGTGAACTTCATGGAGCATCCGAGATTTGATTTGATTTCAAATAAAGAGAATACCGATGAAAATATTAAATTTGGCTGGATTACGCTCCCAAGCAAGTATCGTTCGGCATGGATCATAGATGGCCAACATCGGCTATACGGATTTTCGCACCTGAGCGGTGATGAGCTGGACCGAAGCCTGTTTGTGCTCGCATTCGAAAAGATGAATACCCGCAAGGAAGCAGATCTGTTTATCACGATAAATCACAAGCAGAAGAGTGTGCCGAAAAGTTTACTTGTAAGCTTACTAGCCGACATTCGTTTGGGCGACTCGGATCCGAAAACAGCACTTTCCGCATTGGCATCGGGTGTGATTGGCGCGCTGAATAAGGATGTGACAAGCCCCCTGACACGACGCTTTGCGATTCCGGGACTTCCGCCCGAGCCGCAGCAGAATCTCACACTTTCTGAGGCGGTGAACGGGCTCACGCGCTCTGAATTGCTGGGTCGGGTAGTTGGATCAAGGCAAGCTCCAGGTCCACTTTCGGGTGCCACCGATGAGGACACGATTGAGAGGGCGCGGGAAGTTCTGAATGCATATTTCGAGGCTCTCAGGGCAAGCAATCCAGAGCGATGGGAGGCGGGGAAATCTGCGTTCATTGCGGTTAATCCCGGGATCCGCGCACATTTAATGCTCATAGGAGAAATCGTTCGTTATACGTCTCACAAACGCGGCATCGATTTTCATGAGTTGCCGCCGAAGAAGTTTGCGGAGACCATTGCTGAAGTTGCGAAACCGATATTCGACTATTTGCGCAAAGCCTCCGATGATGACGTAAAGGCAAAATTCTCGCGGAAGTTTGGTGAGGGTGGCGTTAAAGAATATCTCTACAATCTCTTCAAGATTTTACACGAGGCCCGAGAAGATTTCGGGCCGGAAGAATTCTTAAAGTGGGTGTCGCAACAAGAGTCCGAACGCGTTGACGAGGCAAATCGCTTGGTGATGCAACTTTCCGAGAAGATGCACAATTGCGTTATTGAGAACCTCAAAGCTATTCATGGAACCAAGCGCATGCGGTCCGGGGACGAAGCGTTCTGGGAAGTTGGGATAGAGAGTAGGAAGATCAAGGAGAGCGCGTATAGGAAGCAGCTGGAAGACGCCGATGGCCGTAGGCAACATAAGGCCGCTTATCTCGATTTTGTTGAACTTAAGGAAATCATCAGACAACCGAACAATTGGGACAGATTTACCTCCATTTTCAATTTGCCGCTGTCAGGAGAGAAAAAAGGTAACAAATTTTATCTGTCGTGGATGGAGCAATTCAATGAGCTACGACGAATTGCAGCTCACAAGAATTCGTTGCGGACATATGCGGACGAAGATCTGGAGTTCCTAGATATGCTGCGAACAGAACTGTTGCCGCGGTTGGACGCAGACTTGCGCACGAATTTTGAAAGCGATTCAAGTCTGGCTTAGTTGCTCGTCGGTGGCTGAATTGAACGCGTATGTTTTCCAGCTGGGGCGATAACCTTCATCAGCCTCGCTACCCCATGCGACCCAGCCTTCGCGTCGTCCGCGCGCAAAGAGTTCCAGATACGGCCCAGCGGAGCATGATTCGATGATCTCGTACTGCTCATGCGGCTTGCGCGAGTGTTCCTGCTTCCGCGTCGCCATGAAATTCACCTGGCTGCGGCCGGCCTTGAGCGTGCGGATGTTCTTGCCGCGAACGCCGAACAGAACAATCTCCGTCACATTGCGAAAGTAGAAGCCGACGCCGCGGCCGTCGGGACCGCCATCCTTACGGATCTTGTGCCAGATGAGGTTGCTCTTATAGGTGAAGCCCCACGCGGCCATAGTTTGCAGACCCCATGGCAGCAAGGCATTCGGCACCCAAAGATACAGGTGCGCGCGTTCGCGCGCGATCTGGCCGACAGGCAACGCGCAAATCTCGTCGAGGGTCATCGTGTCGTAACGCGTGAGCTTCTTGTACTCGGGCGCAATCTTTCCGGTGCGATTGGTGAACTGCCATGGGGGGTCGGCCAGGATGGTTGCAAATTTCTTCTTTCCGACGAACTCAAGAAGGCCTGCGCTCGCATCAGACATTCTCACCACCCTGCAAATCACCGGGGCAGTGAATCACAGCCCGGATCCTCTGTGAATCGGGTGCGCCACCTTGGCTCGCATCAATGCCGCTTGCCGTGCACCGGTCTTCTTTGCTTTGGTGTGGACGCGGACCCCGGCGCGTTGCCGACGCCCCCATGAAACGTCCCCACCGCCGGCGCCGGCCGCGGCTTCAGTTCGTCCCCGCTTCCGTACGGCCCGGTGTCTCCGTCGCGACCATCGCGGCGCTGCCGAGGTCGCGGACACCTCATTGGAGCGCGGCATCGAGCTACGTGCTGTCGCGCCCACGCCTCGGAGATTGACTCGTTCTTCGTACGTTCCTATAGTCCATCGGCAACTTGAAGGTGAAGAGCGCGGCGGAGGCTTCTGCGGCGGGCGGTAAATATTTGCCTGCCCGGATCCCGGATTTCCGGCGGGTTGGGAGGACGATGGCGATGAGGGAGAGAGCAAGGGGAGGGTATGGCGAATCGGGAGAACGACTGTTTCCGGACTGCTCGGGGCACAAGATCTTGTGCGGCTCCGGCGGCGCGCGATGCCACCCCCCTCCCCCCGCGATTCCGGAGGTTCAAGTCGATGTGGCAGGAGATTCCGAACTCTACTACAGGTGGTGTCTCGCGCGGCCCCATCCCGCGAGCACGCTCTGGACCGCGAACACGCTCCGGACCGCGGATGCGCTTCGAAGGCCGGCCGGCGCGCGCGGCGGCGGTGGCCGCTTGCGGCGGCGGCGGCCTCCATCCGGCGGCACCGTCTTGGCGTTCGCGGCGCCGGCGCCCCTCAGCCTGCCCTCTCCCCCGCGAAGGAGGAGAGGGCGGCCGGGCGGCGGTCAGTACGGATGATCCGTCCAGAAGCAGTTGTCGCCGTCGGCGTCGCAGACGCGGTGGCTGGTGTCATAGAAGTGCCGCACGCCGAAGCGGTCGTAGTACCAGTCGCGATAGGGCGCGCGGGCATAGCCGCTGTTCCACACGCGATAGCAGTCCTGGCCGAAGCTGTCGCAGTTCACCAGCCAGCAGCCGTCGCGGTCGCAGCGCTGCTCGGTATAGGCCGAGGCCGGGGTGGACACCGCCAGCGCACCGAGCCCGATCGTCGCCGCCATCGCGGCCATTGCGAGAGTCGTTTTCATCGCTCTTCTCCTTTTCGTCTTCTTCTTCTTCTTCGCTGTTGCGCCCGGTGCGCGCCCGCTGGCGCCTCGCACCGGAATCCCCATGCGAAGGAAAACGGGTTCCCCGCGCGGCTGATCCCTTTTGCGGCGAATTCATGTTGGGCGGGAATGCGGCGGGCGTTGCAAATGCGAATGCGGTTTGAGGCGCGGAAAGGACACCAACATCCGAGGCAGGAAAATGAACGCGGCCGCGGGAACGGTCCGGCGGCCGTTCAGCGGGCGGGCGCGCTCGCGGAGCGGCGCGCGGCCAGGCGCGCGGCAAGGCGGTCGGCGATCCACCATGGCGCGTAGAGGATGAGGATCGCGGCCAGGCCCAGCGCCACGGTCTCGGGGATGTAGGCGGGCCAGGGCGAGAGCAGGTCGTAGAGCGTGGCGTGGCCGGGCTTGAAGCGCAGGAAGGCGTAGTTGGTGCCGGTGAGCCAGTCGGTGAGGCCCGCGGCGCCCACGTAAGCGAGAGTCCACAGCGCCACGCGCGGCAGCGAGGCGGGCACGGGCCGCAGGCCCGAGCCGAAGGTGAGATAGAGCACGGCGGCCACGATGAAGGCGTGCACCGCCATGAAGGCGATGAACTGGAGCTCGGGGAAGGGGAAGTTGATGTCCGGCGTGATGAGCCCCTGCAGCGTTCCGGCGAGGCTCCAGAAATAGGCGAGCTCGTAGGCGCGCAGGCCGCGGGTGAGGCAGGCGGCGATGGCGGCGATGCTCGCCCAGTCGCACAGGTTCATCGGCAGCTCGTTGCCGATGCCGAGCCAGCCGCGGGCGACGAAGAGCGCGTACCAGAAGATCCACGCCAGGATCATCAGGGTCGCGAACAGCCGCCGGATGAAGGCGTCGCGCCCGATGTGCCGGCCGCGGCGGGAGACGAAGGAGAGCATGAGCGGCACGGCGAGGGTGAGCGCCAGCACCACGTCGTGGTCCGTCTCGAAGAGCTGGAACCGCTGCATGGCCGCGCCGTGGAGCCGTCCGTCAAACCGCGGCGCAAGCCTAGCGCGTTTCGCGGCGAAATTCCGGCGGATGCGCGGCGGCAGGGAGTCGTGCTAGCGTGGCGGCGCTCTTTCGGGGAGATTGCCATGCGCCTTTTCGCCGTTGCCGCCATCGCCGCGGCGTCGCTGGTCCTGGCCGCCTGCGGGCCCAAGCCCGGCCAGACCGTCAAGATCGACGGCAAGGACGCCCACGTCACCGTCAGCGGCGACAACGGCACCGTCACCGTCAAGTCCGACGACGGCAAGCAGACGGTGCAGTGGAACGCGGGCGGCATGGGCAGCGCGCAGATGCCCGATTTCGCGCCGCTCTATCCCGGCGCCAAGGTCGAGGGCTCCGTCGCCGCCAACAGCAGCGAAGGCGGCCTCGTGGCCTTCGAAGCGTCCGCGAAGCCCGAGGAGGTGATCGCGTTCTACCGGCAGAAGTCGACGGCCGCCGGGCTGCAGCAGAAGCTGAACATGACCATGGAAGGCGGCCTCACCTACATGGCCTCCAGGGACAATGACAAAAAAGCCATCCAGGTGGTGGCCACCAGGACCGGCGATGGCAGCCACGTGCAGGTGACCTGGCAGAACAAGAACTGAGCGCCCTTGAGTTGGCCCGCCGGCGGGGCCACATATCGGGCGGTGAATCGCTCGTGCCTGGGAGGGCCGTCATGTCGTTTGCCCGCATTGCCGCGCGTTGCGGTGCGTTGTTCGTGGTGGTGCTGGGCCTGTCGGCCTGCGGCATCAACGCCGTGCCCACGCAGGACGAGCAGGTGAAGGCCGCCTGGAGCCAGGTGCTCAACGAATACCAGCGCCGCGCCGACCTGGTGCCCAATCTCGTCGCCACCGTGAAGGGCTATGCCAAGCAGGAGCAGACGGTGCTCACCCAGGTGACGGAAGCCCGCGCCAAGGCGACGCAGACCACGCTCTCGCTGCCGCCGGACGTGCTGTCCAACCCGCAGGCCTTCCACAATTTCGAGCAGAGCCAGGCGCAGCTCGGCGGCGCGCTCGGCCGGCTGCTGGCGGTGAGCGAGAATTATCCCGACCTCAAGTCCAACCAGAACTTCCTGGTGCTGCAGTCCCAGCTCGAAGGCACCGAGAACCGCATCGCGGTCGCCCGCAAGGACTACATCGACGCCGTGCAGACCTACAACACCACGCTGCGCACGATCCCGAGCCGCTGGATCGCCGCGATCTTCTATCCCGACGCCAAGCCCAGGCAGACCTTCACCATCAGCGAGCAGGCGCAGCAGGCGCCGAAGGTCCAGTTCTAGGCCCGGCATGCCGTGCTCCTTGAAATTTCCCATGGCGGCGCTCGCGCTTCTCGTCGCGTTTGCCGCGGCCGCCGCCACGCTCGACTTCCCGCCGCTCACCGGCCGCGTGGTCGACCAGGCGGGAATCCTTTCGCAGCAGGCGCAGGACAAGATCGCCGCCATCAGCGAGGCGGTGCAGCAGAAGACGCATGACCAGCTCGTCGTCGTCACGCTGAATTCGCTCGACGGCGCGGACATCGCGACCTACGGCTACCAGCTCGGCCGGCATTGGGGCATCGGGCAGAAGGGCCGGAACACGGGCGTGCTGCTCATCATCGTGCCCGGCGCGCGCAAGGTGCGCATCGAGGTGGGCTACGGGCTCGAAGGCACGCTGACCGACGCGCAGTCGGCGCTCATCATCGAGAACATCGTCAAGCCGGCGTTCCGCCGCGGCGACTATGACGGCGGCGCGCTTGCCGGGGCCGCCGCCATCGGCCGCGTGCTGGGCGTCGACACAAGCGACGTCGAGCAGGCGCTGTCGCAGGAAGCCCAGCCGCACGCCAGTGACGGCACCGGCGCCTTTCCGATCGTCCTGGTGGTGATCGTGATCTGGCTGGTGTTCGGCCGCTTCCTGTGGCCGCTCCTGTTCCTGGGAGGAGGCTGGGGCGGCGGCCGGCGCGGCGGCGGCTTCGGTGGCGGCTGGGGCGGCGGCTTCGGTGGCGGGTTTGGCGGCGGCGGGTTCGGCGGCGGCGGTTTTTCCGGGGGCGGCGGTTCGTTCGGGGGCGGTGGCGCCTCGGGGAGCTGGTGATGCGCCTTTCGCTCGAGGACCGCCAGCGCATCCACGCCGCCGTCGCGGCGGCCGAGTCGAAGACAAGCGCGCACCTCGCCGTCACGATCGTTCCGGTCAGCGACCGTTACGCGCTTTATCCCCTGCTGTGGGGCGCGGCCACGGCGCTTCTGGCCGGCGCGCTGCTGGCGCTCCTGCGCCCGGAGATCTCGCTCCGGATGGCGATGATCGCGGAAGCCACGATCTTTGCCGCCGTCGCGTTGGCGCTCGAACCCTATGCGATCCGCCTCTTCGCCGTGCCGCGCGGCGTCAGGCGCGAGAAAGCGCGCGCGCTGGCCCAGCGCGAGTTCGCCGCGCGCATCCTCGCGCCCGGCCACGAAGGCATCCTCGTCTTCGCGAGCCTCGCCGAGCGCCACGTCGAGCTGCTCGCGACCGCCGGTCTGCACAAGGCGGTGGGCGAAACGGAATGGCGGATGATCGCATCGCGTTTCTCGGCCGCCGCCGCGGAGGGCCGCATCGCCGATGCCGCGATCCAGGCCGCGCAGGATTGCGCCCGGCACCTGACCGCGCACATGCCCGCGGCGCGCTAAAATCGCGCAGGCTGCGCGGGCGTTTTTTGAGATCTGGAGCGGGCGAAGGGAATCGAACCCTCGTATGCAGCTTGGGAAGCTGCCGTTCTACCATTGAACTACGCCCGCGCGCGCCGAGCCTCTAGCATGGCGTGCGGCGCCGGCGAAAGTCCAGCCCGGTTCACGCAGGAATATCCGGCGGCGCCGGCCGCGTCGGTGGGGCGCCGGCGCTTCGGCGGCGTCAAGGATTCGGACGTCGGAAACCATCGCCGAGAAGGGTGTCTTGCGTGAGTTCAGCCGAAGCGGCGGCCAGGCCGGCCCCAATTCCCGGACGATTGTCCAACGCAGCGGTAACCGGGGTTAGCGCCGCCCAGGTCGTGCTCGCGGTGATCCTTGCGGGCACGCTCGTCCGTCTCCTGCTGGCCGCGGCCACGGGTCTGGGCACCGATGAATCCTACACCGTGGCGAACGCGCGCGTCTTCGATCTCAGCTATGTGGACTATCCGCCGCTGCATGCCTGGCTGGTGGGTGGCTGGGCGAAGCTCTGCCACTCCGAAGCGCCCTTCATTGTGCGCCTTCCGTTCATCGCGCTGTTTGCCGGTTCGACGTGGATGATGTTCCGCCTCGCGGCGCTGCTCCACGGCGCGCGCGCCGGAATGTGGGCCGTGATCCTGTTCAACCTAGCGCCTGTCTTCACGCTTGCGCATGCTAGCTGGGTGCTTCCCGACGGGCCGTTGCTGTTCTTTCTGCTCTGCGGCGCGCTCGCCCTGGCGAAGCTGTTCTTCGCAAGCGACGCGCCGGGTTCGCTGCGCGGATGGGTGGCGGCCGGCACATGCACCGGATTGGCCATGCTCAGCAAGTATCACGGCGCATGGCTCGCCGCAGCAGCGTTCATCTTCCTGCTCACATGGCCGCCGGGACGAAGGCTCCTGGCGCGACCCGGCCCGTGGCTCGCCGCCGGGCTCGCCGCGCTCCTGTTCGCGCCGGTCATCGCCTGGAATGCGGAGCACGATTGGGCCGGCTTCTTCTTCCAGGCGCAGCGCCTCACAGAGTCGCGAAATCTCAGCCTTGCGCGCGCGGGCGCGGGGGTTCTCGGACAGGCGGCCTATCTGTCTCCCTGGCTGTTCGTGCCGCTGGCCGCCCTCTGGATCGGCGCGCTGAGGCGCAACACGCGCGATCCGCGCGCCTGGTTCCTGGCGCTGCTCGCGGCCGGGCCGATCGTCGGCTTCACCGCCGCCGACTTGTTCGCCAAGGGCCTGCCGCATTGGCCGATGCCAGGCTGGCTGTTCGTGTTCCCGCTTCTCGGCGCGCGCGTCGCGGCATTCGCCGGACGCAAGCCGAAGCATGCGGCATTCGCCGCAGCCGGGCTTGGCGCGCTCATGACGATCGCGGCGCTCGCCATCGCAACCGGCGCGCGGACAGGCTGGATCGCGCGCGTCTCTTCGCCCGCCGCCGATCCGACCGTCGATCTCATGGACTGGAACGGCGTCGAACACGCGCTTGAGGATCGCGGGCTCTTATCCGCCGCGCCGGCCGTTGCGTCCACGCACTGGATGGATGCGGGGAAGCTGAACTACGCGATCGGCCGCGACATCCCGGTTCTTTGCCTGTGCGCCGATCCGCAGCAATTCCGCTACTCCAGCGACCCCGCGAAGTTCGCCGGCCGCGACATATTGATCATCGGCAGACATCGCGACGCCCGGCATCCGGATGCCTTGCTCGCCGGCCAGTTCTCCGGATTCAGGACGCTCGCCCCGATCATCCTCACGCGGAATGGATCGCCCACGATCGAATTCGCGGTCGTCCTGGGCCTGAATTTCCACCCTGATGCCAGGCTGCCGCACTAAGGCCGGGCCGCGAACATCTCGTCGAGCAGCGCGGGCGTGCCCGGGATGCGCTCCAGGTGTGGGTAGCGCAGGCCGCCGTGATAGTCGAGCGCCGCGGCGCGATAGACATCGCCGCGCTTGACGAGGAGCCGGATCGGCGCCTCGCCCGCCCTGGCTTCCGTGATGGCGTCCTTGAGGCGATCGGAATCGTAGGCCACGTCGTTCACCGCCACGATCTGGCTGCCCACGGTGACGCCGGCACGGAACGCGGGGCTGTCCCACAGCACGTCGGCGGCCGCGCCGGTGGAATCGATCACCAGGCCGATGGAATTGGAGAGGTCGGTGATCTTCCGGGCCTTCTCGCTGGATTTGTAGAAATCGCTTTCCTTGTCGGTATAGGAGAGGCGATAGCCGCCGCGCGTCAGGCCATCGAGCGGCGCGGGGTCGATTGCATCTACCCGGTCGTGCAGGAACTTCGCCCAGTCGTAGGGCACTACGCCGTTCAGCGCGCGTACGATGTCCTCAAAGGTGTAAGTGATCGTGACGTAGCTGCCGTCATTCACGCCGAAGAACGCATGCGCGAAATCGTCGAGCGATTTCCTGCCGCCCGTCTTCTGGCGGATCAGCGTGTCGGCATCCAGCCAGATGAGCACGCCTTCGCCGTAATAGTCCTCGCTGCGCTGCCAGCTGCGCCAGGGGATCGGCCGGCGCAACGTGGTGATGGGATCCTCCGTCGTGTCCTCCAGCGGGCGCCAGACGCGGCCGGGCCGCCGCGTGGCGAAGGTGTCCGCGTCCATCGCCAGCGCATCGAGCGCCTGCTGCTTGGTCCGCAATCCCGCGCGCGCCGCCAGCACTTCGCCCCAGAACTGCGTCTGGCCTTCATAGACCCACAACAGGCTGTCGCGCATGGGCACGTTGAAATTGGGCGTCCACAGATCGGCGGGGCGGCGGAATTTGCCGTTCCAGGAATGCGTGAACTCGTGGCTGAGCAGATCGCGCGCCGAAGCCCGCGTGTCCCATTCCTTGAAGTAATTCGCGGTCGTGCCGTCCTCGCTGGAGCGATGATGCTCCAGCCCGATTCCGCTCATTCGGTCGGACATGGCGAACAGGAAATCGTAGTGGTCGTAGTGGTGCGAGCCGAAAGCCCTGTAGGCCTGCGTCACCAGGTTGCGATGCGCCTGGAGCTCGGCCGGCGTCATGACAAGCTCGTCCGGCTGGTCGGCGAACATGTCCATATGCACCGGCACCCTGGCGCCGGGGGCGAGATCCACCCGCGCGTAATACTTGCCGGCGAACATGGGGGAATCGACGAGCGTGTTGAGGGGCACCGGCCTGAACGTCACATTCGGCCCGGCGCTGCCGCCATCGAGCGCGGTGCCGTACTTCCAGCCGGCGGGCAGCTTCACGCCCGGCGCGACCATGATGCGGCGCGCGTAGTAGCCTGCCGGATAGAGCACCACCGCGTTCCACTGGAGATTCAGCATCTCGGCCGTCATCACCACGCGGCCTTCCTTCGCGTCCACGGGAGACAGGAACTGGAAGTCCACATCGATCGCCCGGGCACCCGCGGGCACGCGGACGTGGAATGCATAGACGTCCACCGGATCGCGCAGCCAAGAAAGCTTCACCGCACCGGAGCGGATCGTAAGCCCGGCCATCTTGTCGATCGGCCCCGTGGGGCCGTGATTTCCCGGCAGCCATTTGGGATAGAGCAGCACAAGGTCGCCGGCCTGCGCCACGGGGACCGTTTCATGCACGCGGAAGATGCCCCGCGCGGTATCCGTCGCGTCCACCGAAAGCCGGATGGTGCCGGCAAACGCCTTGTCCTGCGGCGCGGGGATGGCCGGTGGATAGGCCAGCGGCGCCGGGCCGCCCTGCTGTGCGATGGCGCCGGTTGCGAAAAGCGACAGGAGCAACGGCCCGAGGAGCCCGGCGTTGCGGCGAATGCTGAAGCGCATTGGATGATTTCCGGTTGCTGGTGAGTGAACGGATTGCGCCAAGATAGCGACAAATGCCGAAATCCGGGAAGGACGTTCGCGTCCCTTCCGGTTCCTGCCTATTCCCCCTTCAAGGCCCAGGCCCTATCATCGGTTGGCGCCTCAAGTTCCGGGGGATTTCCATGACGAAGCTGCCATTCGCCGCCGATTCTCTCGCGCTGCAACGGGATATCGCGGACGACGCATGGGCGCCCATCGCGTCCGGCGATGACGCCCGCTCTCCGGCCTTTGACTGGCCCCATCCCTATCTCCCCGCCGCGGCCGCATTCGGCGACCTCCTGGCCGCCTACCAGCCGCGGACGCACGACGCGGGAACCCTGTTCCTGTCGTCGCACGAAGTAAATGCGGCATCGGCGGCGCCGCAGGCCCTGCTGCCGGGCGGCGGCAGCGGGACGATCGAGACCGTGTCCCCGACCATGGACGATGAGATGGCGTTCATCTGCGGCGTTGCCGCGGGCGGCGAGATCGTAGGCACCAGCTTCTGGACCTGGAACAGCAACAACCCGGCGACCTACGCCGCCTCCTCCAATGCACACAAATGGGGTGGAACCGCGCCCGGCACGGCCGGCGGCACGGTGGATTACTATTTCGACCCCGCATCGAGCTGGACGGCCACCGAGAAGGCCCAGATGACGGCCTGCATCAAGCTGTGGGGCAATCTCGTCAACGTCAACTTCGTGCTCACCACCAATGCGGCGGCGGCGGACATCACCCTTCATCGCGGCAATGACGGCAGCGCGGTCACGCCGGCCAGCTGGTCGGGCGGCGGCGGCGCCGGCACGGTGGGCGGATCGCATCTGTGGACGATGACCAGCGCGGAAGTCTCCATCGACACCACCGTGCCCGGCTTCGGGCCGATGGACGGCGACTTCACCTCGATCGGCGGTTACGTGTGGATGACCATCGAGCACGAACTCGGCCACGCGATCGGGCTGGGCCATGCCGGCGCCTACAACGGGTCGGTGGATTCTTCGACGCAGCAATACAGCGCCTTCGATTCGCGGCTGTGGTCGATCATGTCCTACATCGATCCGGACGATTCGAGCGCGAAGTTCTTTTCCCAATACACCGTGACCGGCACGAACTGGGGCACCGCCGCCGACGGCTACGGCAACGTGCCCACCACGCCGATGATCCTGGACATCCTGGCCGCGCAGGAACTCTACGGCGCGCCCTCGACCACGGTGTTCGACGGCGGGCAGACCTTCGGCTTCCATTGCAACATCGCCGATCCCGACATCGCGCAGTTTTACGATTTCACCAAGAACGTGAATCCGGTGGTGACGATCTGGGATGCCGGCACCAGCAACACGCTCGACCTTTCCGGATTCACCCAGAATTCCACGATCGACCTCAACCCCGGCAGCTTCTCCAGCTGCAACGGTCAGGTGAACAATATCGCCATCGCCTTCGGCACCGAGGTCGATACCGCCGATGGCGGCGCGGGCGCGGATACTTTCATCGCCAACGACGGCAACGACCGCTTCAACGGCGGCGGCCGCAACGACACCTTCGAGTTCGGCGCGACGTTCAACAATCTCGACCACGTCAACGGCGGCGGGGGGCAGAACAACGTGCTGGTGCTGGATGGCGATTATTCGGCCAACGTCGCCTTCAAGAACGCCACCATCGCCAAGGTCCAGACCATCGAGCTCACCGCGGGCCACAGCTACATGCTCACGCCCGCGGACGCGAACCTGGCCGCCGGGCAGACCATGACCGTTGACGGCCATCTGCTGGGCTCCTCCGACGTGTTGACCTACAACGGCGTCAAGGAGCTGGACGGCCATCTCGATCTCTTCGGGGGCGCCGGCGACGACGCCCTCACCGCCGGCTCGGGCGACGACATGCTCAAGGGCGGTCACGGCGCGGACAAGATGAAGGGTGGGCCGGGCGACGACACCTTCGTCTATGCCCGGGTGTCCGATTCCACGAGCACCACGCATGACTCGATCCTGGATCTCGACTTCAGCGCCGACAAGATCGATCTGTGGTTCGCGATCTCCGGCGTCATGGCCACGATCAATGGCGGTGCGCTGTCGGCGGGCAGCTTCAACAGCGATCTCGCCACGGCGCTCAGTTCGCTGGCCTCGCACAAGGCCGTGCTGTTCAACCCCGACAGCGGCAATCTCGCTGGCCACACCATCCTGGTGGTCGACTGCAACGGCACCGCCGGTTACCAGGCCGGCGCCGACCTCGTCATCGACCTCAACCATCCCACCCACAGCGGAAGTTTCGGTACCGGGACGTTTGTCTGAGGGGGGACGCACTCATCGCCCCGCATCGCTATGCCAGGCGCCCATAAATCAGGCAATCGCGCGGCGCGCCGTCGCGGACGATGTGGCCACGCAGCATCCCCTCATAGGCGAAGCCGAGGCGCTCCAGCAGGCGGCGGGAACTTTCGTTGCCGTCGTGGAATCGTGCCCACAGCCGCCTGAGATCGAGCGGACCGAAGGCATGCGCCACGATGGCGCTCATCGCCTCGAATGCATAGCCGTTGCCCCACCAGGCGCGGCCGAACAGGAACCCCACCTCCGCCCGGCGGTGGCGCCGGTCGATCTCCGAGAGGTCGCAAACGCCCAGGAATGTGCCCGGCCCGGCCAGTTCGACGGCCCAATAAAGTGCCGTGCCTTCGTCCATGCCCGCGATCTGGCGGGACACGATCTCGGCCACCGTCTCGTGGTCGCGCAAGGCGGGCCAATCCCAGTATCTCATGGCCTCGTCGTCCGACATGAGAGCGAAGACGGCCTCGGAATCGCCCTGCCGCAAGGACCGCAGAACCAGGCGGGAGGTGCGCAGGATCATGGCCGCGGGAGCTCCGCCAGGGCGTTGAAATCGCCCGAAATAGTGGCCCAAAATTCATGAGGCGGCCGGCGCCAGTCGCGCCGTAGCCGCCTCATGCTGCCCCCTTCAATGCGGACCCAAGAACCGCGAGGCCATTGCCCCCAATTGCCGTTTGGACCCGCGGCGGCGGAAGTGTGCCGGGACAGCCCCGCTCCGCAAGGGAGGGCCGGGAAGATGTCTCGCTTTTGCCTCAATCTGTGGATTTGCCGCAACAACCTGCGACCCGTCAGGGCTGGCCGAAGTGCTTGGAAAGCTTCAGCCCCTGCCGCTGATAGTTCGAGCCGAGCCCCTCGCCATAGACCTCGGGCGGCGGATCGGTGAGCCGCTCGAACACCAGCCGCCCGATGATCTGGCCGTGTTCCAGGATGAACGGCACTTCGCGCGAACGGACCTCCAGCACCGCCCGGGCGCTGGGCGGCTGTCCCGGCTCGAAGCCGAAACCCGGATCGAAGAAGCCGGCATAGTGCACCCGGAACTCCCCCACCAGCGGATTGAACGGCACCATCTCCGCCGCATAATCGTAAGGAATGGCCACCGCCTCGCGGCTGACCAGGATGTAGAACTCGTCCGGGTCGAGCACGATATGGCCGGAACCCTGCGGCTCGATGGAATCCCAGTAAGCATGCGGATCGAGCGCGCCCCGTGTGTCGACGTCGATGAGGCCGGTGTGGCGCTTGGCGCGCCAGCCGATCCGGCCACCGCCCTCGCCCAGCAGATCGATGCTGAGCGCGAGCCCATTGTCGACGTCCGCTTCGCCGCTCACCAGCGGCGTCTCCGCATGAAGCCGGCGCAACTGCGTGTCGGTGAATTGCGGCGAGCCATGGCGGATGCGCAACTGGTTGAGTTTGGAACCTTTGCGCACCAGCACCGGAAACGTCCGCGGACTGATCTCGGCGTAGAGCGGGCCGCGATAGCCCGGCTCGATGCGGTCGAAGGACTGTGCGTGATCGGTGATCAGCCGGGTGAAAACGTCGATGCGGCCGGTGGAGCTCTTCGGATTGGAAATGCCCGACACCCTGGCCGAGAACTCCACATGCTCCAGCAGCGGCACGATGTAGACGCAGCCCGTCTCCAGCACCGCGCCCGGCTTCAAATCGATCTCGTGCATGAAGACCGAGCGCAATTTTTCCTCGACCGTCGCCTTGGGGCCGGGCAGGAAGCTCGCCCGCACCCTGTAGGCGACCGGGCCCAGCCTGAGATCGATGCTGGCGGGCTGGATCTGGCCCTCTTCGATGTCCTCCGTGGCCACGATCTCGCGCCGGGCGCGGATCAGCCGCCTCAGCACGTGGCTCGGCAGGATGCCGGTCGAGTGCCGGCCATAGGCCGAATCGCCCTCCGCCGCCGTCCCGAACAGATTTTCCGCCGTCTCGGCCATGAACGGGTTATAGGCGGTTCGCCCCGCCGCCGTCACGTTTTCGAGGCGCGAAAGCTGTTGAGCGAAGCCGGCTAATTGCGCGCGTATGCCCTGGTGCGAACAAGGACGCCGTCCTTGTCGAACAGGAAGGAGACAATCAGGCTCCCGTCCTTGAAGCTGTAGGTGTCGACATGGTGGCCGTCGGGGATGTGACTCTGCACCATCGGCCGGCCGAACTTGTCCTCGACTTCGTCCTGCGTCGTCTTGCCCGCCACGAACCCGAACGAAGGGCTGACGTCGTCGCTGTCCTGGGACGCCGGCGGAGCGGCTGCGCCGCCTGCGCCTCCACAGGCGCCCGCCGTTGCGTCCGCGCAGAGCTTGACCTGGTTCTCGAGATAATCGTTCGCCTCCCTCTGCGCCGCCAGCGCCGCGCGCGCCGCATCGCCCTCGTCGTTGGGGAATTTGCGCAGGCCCGGGACCGCGCCCGGCGCCGCAGGCCGGCGGAATTCCCGCTGCACGACATAGAGCGCATCGTTGCCGGCGATCGCCTTGATGAAGATGTCCACGTCCTTGTCCGCGCCCTTCTGGCCCACGCAATAGACTTGGCCGTAGGCGATGCCGTAGCCGTTTTCCGTTCCCGGCACCGGACCGTTGACGCTGACGGCGCGGCAGGCGCCCGCGATGCGCTGGAAGACCCCGGTCAGGAAATCGGCCGCGCTCTGCCCCTTCTGCGCGTAGAAGATCTGCTCGGTCAGGATGTCTTGCACGTCGTCCGCGCTCTGATCCGCGGGAATCCATTCGATCCAGACCTGCTTGTCGTTGTGGATGTCCGTGATCTTCTTCCACGGCGCCGCCGCCGGATAGGGCGGCACGCTCAAGGTTTCCGCCGCCACGGCCTGGCCGCACACGAGCAGAACTGCCGCGACAATCCACGCCGATCTCATGAGCGCCCCCCGCTTGCGGGAAGCCTATCATGCGGTCCTTCCGTCAGAAACGCCCTCACCCCGGCAATCGCCTCCGCGAGGCCGCAGCGTTCGACCGGCGCATCCTGCGGGAAGGCGGTCAACAGGCGCGAGGGCGTCGCGCCCTCCAGGATCGCGAAGCAGCCCTTGTCCTGCGCGCCGCGGATGAGCCGGCCGAAGGCCTGCTTCAGCCGCAGGCGCGTGAGCACGTCGTCGTAGCTCTTGCCGAAGCGCGCGCGCCGCGCCTTGTGCAGGATCGTGGGCCGGGGCCAGGGCACCTTGTCGAACACCACGAGCCTGAGCGAGCGGCCGGGCACGTCCACCCCGTCGCGCAGCGCGTCGGTGCCGAGCAGGCACGCGTTCTCCTCCGCCCGAAACAGGTCGACCAGCGCACCGGTGTCCAGCCGGTCGACGTGCTGGGCGTAGAGATTGATCCCGGCGTCGGCCAGCGGACCGGCGATCGCCGCCTCGACGCCGCGCAACGCCCGCACCGCCGTGAACAGGCCGAGCGCCCCGCCGCCCGCGGCCAGGAACAGTTCGCGGTAGGCGGAAGCGAGCTGGTCCGCGTCGCGCCGGTTCACGTCGCGCACGATGAAGATCCGCGCGCGCTCGCCATAGCGGAACGGCGAGCCGAAGCTGGCGCGGCGCGGCGGCTCGGGCAGATGCGCCGCGCCGGTGCGCACTTCCGCCGATTGCCAGTCGTCGGCATCCGGCGCGAGATCGCGCAATGTGGCCGACGTGATCAGCGCGCCATGCGCGGGCGCCAGCACCTGCGAGGCCAGCGGGATCGTAGGATCGACCCAGTGCCGCCACAGCCCGACGTCGCTGTCGCGGCCATCCTCGCGCTCAATCTCGAACCAGTCGGCGAATTCGGGATCGCGCTCGCCCGTCTCCAGCGCATCGAGCATCGCGATCCATGCCGGCAGGACGATGCGCGCGCGCCGCTCCAGCCCGCGCGCGGCCGCCTCGATGCGCGCGCGCTGATGGGTTTCGAGGTCTTCCGCCTCCTCGCTCATCTTCTTCCGCAGAGCCTGCGCCAGCTTGAGGAGAGGCGCCACGAGATGATGGAGCCCATGACCAAGCTCGCGCGCCGCCCCGACGAGCGGCGGCGGCAGCGGATCGGTTTCGGCCTCCAGCGAATAAAAGGCGTCCGCGTCCGTGGTGCGCGCGCGCACATGCACATAGGCTTCCGCGAGGAAGACCTCGCCGGGGCCGCGCGGGCCGCCGCCGTTGAGCCGGCTCGTCCAGCCTTCGCCCGCCAACGCCCCGGCCGCGGCGATGGCCTCGTCCAGCGCCGCGCGCGCCGCTTCGTCGTCTTCGATCAGATCCTTCAGCCGCTCCTCGATCCCGCGCATGCGCGTGCGCGCGCGGCCTTCCGGCCCGCGGATCCAGCGGCGCAGCTCGGCCATCTCGCCGCCGGACAGGAACGCGGCGAAGCCGCCATCGGCGGCGTCGAACAGGTGGTGGCCCTCGTCGAAGACGTAGCGCACGCGATGCTCGGCGGGCACGTCGGTGGTTTCATCGGGACCCAGAGCGTCGCCCGCGGCCTGCGCGATCACCAGCGCGTGGTTCGCCACCACGATGGGCGCGTAGCGCGCGCGCCGGATCGCCCGCTCGATGAAGCAGGTGCGGTAGTGCGGGCAGGCGGCATAGACGCATTCGCCGCGCCGGTCGGTGATCTCCCGCAGCGGAAGCGACGCACCGAGGAAGGCCGGGAAGCCCGCGCCGGAAATGTCGCCGTCACGCGTCGTCCCCACCCAGCGCGCGATCAGGCCCAGCGCCACCGCGCGTTGCCCGGGCGCCAGCGCCGTGCGCTTCGCCGCTTCCTCGAAATTGAGCAGGCAGAGATAGTTCTCACGTCCCTTGCGCACGACCGCTTTGTCTTCGCGCTCGGCGGGATCGGGATAGAGGCGTGCGATCTCCTGCACGATCTGGCGCTGCAGATTGCGGGTGTAGGTCGAGATCCAGAGCCCCGGACCGTTCTTCTCCGCCCATAGGCTGGCGGAGGCGAGATACCCAAGCGTCTTGCCGACGCCGGTGCCCGCTTCGACCAGGGCGACACGCGGCGCGCCGGCATGCTCGCGCGCACCGAAGGCATAAGCCGCCTCCATCGCATATTCGACCTGCTCCTGCCGCGACTCGCCGGCATCGTGCACGAGCTCGAACAGCCGCGTGCGCACGTCGCTGGGGTCGACCGCCAGCGAGCCCGGCTTGGGCGGCGGCGCTTCGTCTTCCCATTCCGGCAGCGTGCGCCACGCGTCGAGGCCCGCGATGGGCGACAGCTGCCTGTCCGGCGGGCCAAGGACATCGAGCAACAGCGGACCCCAGCGCCATCCGGCGCGCGCCAACGTGGCCGCGAGGGGACGCAGGCGGTGTTGCTGTTCGGTGGGTCCGGACCGCAGTTCCTCGATCAGCGCTTGCGCCGCGCCCCGCAGCGCAATCGCCGATGCTTCGGGCGTCTCCGGCAGGGGCAATCCGAGAGCGCGGGCCAATCCCAGCGCGCTCGGCACGCAGGGCTGGGCCGGCCGCACGAATGCAAACAATTCGAGCACGTCGAACAGCGGCTTCGCCGGCGCCACCTTCAGGCGCCCCGCCACGAACCCCGCATGCGCCACCAGCACTTCGCCCGAGCGGAAGCGCGCGCGCGCCGCGTCAAGGCCGATGCGCGCGATGTCTTCCGCGGAGGCCGTGACGGCGCCGCCGGGTGCGGGGACGAGCGATGTTGGCAATGCGACGGACATCCGCCGCGATCATGCGCGGCCGGGAACGTATTGGCAACGTCAGGCTGCCAGGTCCGGATAGAGGTTGGCCAGGGCCTTCCGCACGCGCTCGTGTTCGCCGACGATCGATTTGGCGGCGTCGCGCAAGGGGCCGCTGCTTTCGCCGTCGCGGGCGCGCTGGGTGAAGCCGCGGGCCGCCGCCGTCAGGGCCGCGAGGCCGAGCCCGCCGGCCGCCCCGGCGATATCCTGCGCCACGCGGGCGGCGTCTTCCCAGTTCTCGCTTTCGCTGTCCGTCGACAGGCGCGCGCAGAGCTCCTCGGCGGTCTTCATGTAGGACTGCAGGATCTCCATCAGCGTGACGAGGCCCAGCGATTTCTCCAGCGCCGCGAACGCCGGCGCGTCGATGGCGGCGACGGCTTCGTCCCTGGTTTCCATGCTCCTGCCCGGGTCCGCGGCGCGGCCCAGCATGTCCCGCAGGGCCATGTAGAGCGCACCGGCATTGGCCGGCCAGCGCAGCACGCTGCTCGCGGCGGCGGGCATGCGGTGCATGCCGCCCGGCATCAGCGCCAGGATCGGCGCCTTCACGCTTGGCGCCACCGCGATGGAATCCGCGACATTGGCGAGCGTGAGCACGACGTCGAAATTCTCCCGGCCCGCGCGCACGATGGCTTCCGCCGCATTGTCCACGAACGCCATGCTGTTGCCGAACGGCTCGAGCAGATTGGCGAGCTGGGACCTGATCTGCGCGTCGTCGATCACGGCCAGGATCGACAGGCCCCAGGGCGGCGGCGCTTCGGCCGCGATGGGCGTGGAGTCCTGCCTTTCGGCTTGCGGCGCGCGCACGGCAGGCACCGTGAACCAGAAGCTCGCGCCCTGCCCCGCCTCGCTCTCGAAGCCGATGGTTCCGCCCAGCGCTTCGATGGTGCGCTTGGCGACGGCAAGACCGAGGCCCGCGCCCTCGTGGCGGCGGGCGTAGCTGTGTTCCGCCTGGGCGAAGGGCTCGAACAGGTGACCGGCGATCTCCGGCGTGATGCCCGTGCCGGTGTCGGTGACGCAGAAGCGCAGGCGCTGGACGCCACTCTCCTCCGTCTCCGCATCGACGCGGATCTCCACGCCGCCGCGGTCGGTGAACTTGATGGCATTGTCCGCGAGCTTGAGCAGCACGCGGCGCACGCGGCGCGGATCGGCGGCTACACGCGGCAGGCCCGCCGCCGCCGTCACGGTAAGGCGAAGCTGCTTTTCCCATGCCCGCGGCTGAAGCAGGCGCGCCACCGTGCGCGCGGCCTGGGATGCGTCGCAATCGTCGTCCGGCTGGCCGTCGAAACGGCCCTCGTCGCGCGACAGGGCGATGACGTCGTCGAGCAGGGTCTTGAGCCCGCGGCCGGCCTCCAGAAGCACCTTCACATGGCTGCGCTGGGCGCGGTCGAGCTCGCTGCGCTCCAGCAGCTGGGCCATGCCGAGCAGCGCGTTGAGCGGTGTGCGGATCTCATGGCTGATGTTGGCGATGAAGGCGGATTTGGCGCGGGTGCTCGCCTCGGCCAGGTCGCGCGCGCGCTCGGCCTCGGTCTTCTCGCGCGACAGCTTCACCACGAGATCGGCGTTTTCGCGCCTCAGGCGAATGCTTTCGTCCAGCACATTCGCCATCTCGTCGCAGTAGGAATAGAGCACGCCGCCGAAAAACAGCACCAGCACGCTGGACATCAGCGCGTAGGTCGTGCCCTGCGCCGCCAGCATCATGGCGAGCGGCCCCAGCGACAGCGTCGCGTGCGCGATGTAGGCGGGCCGGTGCGCCGAGCGCGCGATGAACTCCGCCGAGGTCATTCCGAGGAACGCCAGCGTCAGAAACGCCTGCGCCGGGAATGTGTGCGGCTCGAACCACAGGATCGCGCCCACGCCCCAGGCCGCGCCCGCGGCGGCGGACGCCGCGGTGTAGCGGTTGGCCCACTTCTCGGCCGGATCGTCTTGCGGCCGCCGCGCGTAAGCCGCCGTCAGCTGCGCGGTCGCGACCGTGACCGCGATCTGGAGCAGGAGCGGAATGATCGCCAGCCAGATCGGGATGAAGCCGCGATAGAGCACGCCCGCGATGCAGAGCGCGGAGAACGGCACGAACAGATGATGGCGGCCCAGCCGGTAAAGCACGTCGATCCGCCCGGCGAAGAGCGCTTCGCCGGCGGAGTTGGACGGCTCCGCGGTCTGATCGGACATTGACGGCCTCCCCGCGCAAAGCCTAGCTTCGGCCCCTTTCCAAACGCTTAAGATCAAGGCTTTCAATGGCTTCCGCAGCGTTCCGCCCGCCCCGAGAGCTTGCGCTCGCCGCCCGTGCCTGGCCCTTCGAGGAGGCGCGCAAGGTGCTGGCGCGCCTGGAACGGGAGGCGAAAACGGGCAAGCCCCGGACGGAAGTGATCTTCGAGACGGGCTATGGACCCTCGGGCCTGCCGCACATCGGCACCTTCGGCGAAGTGGCGCGCACCACCTGGGTGCGCCACGCCTTCGAAGCGATGAGCGATGTGAGGACCCGGCTGATCTCCTTTTCCGACGACATGGACGGCCTGCGCAAGGTGCCCGGCAACATCCCAAATCCGCAGGTGCTGGAGGCCAATCTCGGCAAGCCGCTCACCGCCATCCCCGATCCCTTCGGCACCCATGAGAGCTACGGCGCGCACAACAACGCCCGCCTGCGCGCCTTCCTCGACCGCTTCGGCTTCGAGTACGAATTCCTGAGCTCGACGGAGTGCTACAAAAGCGGCCGCTTCGACCGCGCGCTGCTCACGGTGCTCGAGCACTACGAGGCGGTGCGCGACATCGTGCTGCCGACCCTGGGCGCGGAGCGCAGCGCGACTTATTCGCCGTTCCTGCCGGTCTCGCCGGTGAGCGGCAAGGTGCTCCAGGTGCCCATCCTGGAATGGAACAAGAGGGCCGGCACCATTGTCTTCGAGGACGAGGGCCGGAAGACCGAGCTTCCCGTCACCGGCGGCAATGTGAAGTGCCAGTGGAAAGTCGACTGGGCGATGCGCTGGTTGGCGCTCGGCGTCGACTACGAGATGTCCGGCAAGGATCTGATCTCCTCGGTCGAGCTCTCGACAAGGATCACGCGCGCGCTGGGCGGCGCCCCGCCTGAGACGCTCAACTACGAGCTTTTCCTGGACGAGAACGGCCAGCGCATCTCCAAGTCGAAGGGCAACGGCCTCTCCGTGGACCAATGGCTGGCCTACGGCCCCGATGAAAGCATCGCGCTCTTCATGTTCCAGAAGCCGCGCGCGGCCAAGAAGCTCTATTTCGACGTCATCCCCAAGGCGGTGGACGACTACATCGACTTCCTGGCGAAGTACCACGCCAACGAAACCGGCGAGGCCGACCGGCTGGAGAATCCCGTCTGGCACATCCACGACGGCGCGCCGCCCGCGGAGCGCTATCCCGTGAGCTTCGCGCTTCTGCTCACGCTGGTGAGCGCGTCGAACGCGAGCGAACGCGATCTCCTCTGGGGTTTCATTCGCGCCTATGCGCCGCACGCCAATCCGACGGACAATCCCGGCCTCGACAGGCTGGTCGGCTACGCGCTGCGCTACTACCAGGACTTCGTGAAGCCGGCCAAGACCTATCGCGCGCCCACGGACAAGGAGCGCGCGGCGCTGGAGGACCTGGCGGGCGTGCTCGACCGCTTCGCCGGCGAGCGCGATGCCGAGAAGGTGCAGTACGAGGTCTACGAGGTCGGCAAGCGCCATCAGTTCGAGCCGCTGCGCGACTGGTTCAGGGCGATCTACGAAGTGGTGTTCGGCCAGACGCAGGGGCCGCGCTTCGGCTCCTTCGCGGCGCTTTTCGGCTGCCGGGAAACCGCGGACCTGATCCGCCGCGCGCTGGCGGGCGACGTGCCGGCATGAAGCGTGCCGGCATGAAGGTTGTCGCGCTCGTTGCGGGTGTTCTGCTCGGCGGCGCAGCCGCGGCGGCGGACGATCCTGCATGGACACTCTATGCCTCCGGCCGCTACGCCGAGGCCGAAGCGGCCGGCGAAGCGCGCGGCGACGCCGGCGGCCTGTCACTGGCGGCGCGAGCGAACCTCGCCCTCGCCGCCATGCGCGACGGCGGCTGTCTCGATTGTCTGGAGCACGCCGAGCGGGAGGCCCGGCAGGCCATCGCCCGCGATCCGAAATATGCCGATGCCCAGGTCCTTCTCGCCACCGCGCTGGGATACGAGGGCCGCATCCGCGGGCCGATCGCGGCGCGGCTGAACGATTATCCCGGCCAGGCGAAGACGGCGCTGGACGCCGCGCTTGCCGCCGACCCGCGGAACTGCTGGGCGCTTGCCGGTCTCGGCGGCTGGCACATCGAGGTCGCCCGCGCGGGCGGCAAGCATCTGGCTCAATGGCTCTACGGCGCGAGCTTCGAGGAGGGCATGCGCTATTTCGATCGCGCCTTCGCCTGCGCCCCGGGCAATCTCGTCTTCCGCTATCAGTACGCGCTGTCGCTCAGTGCCTACGATCTCGACCGTCATCGCGCCGGGATCGCCGATGCGCTCAAGCGCGCCCGCGACCTGAAGCCGGCGACGGCTTACGAGACCTTCGCCCAGGCCCGTGCCCGTGAACTTCTCGCGTTGCTCGGCACGGGCGACGACCGTGCCTATCTCGCCCGCGTGCGGCGCGACCAGGGCTATCCCTGACGGAAACCGGAATCCGCAGTGCGTGGATCGGAAAGGCGCCGCATCCGTCCCATAACCGTATTCCGTTCCCGCTATTCGGTTACTGGCTCGCCCAGATCACGCGGTGCATGAACTCGAGCTCGGAGAGCGCGAAGGCGCGGTCTTCGTAGTTCGGATTGAACGATTTGAGCTCGACCCGCTGGGCGCTGAGCCGGCCGATCTGCTTGACCATCACCTCGCCCTTGGCCGTCTTCACCACCACGCGGTCGCCGCGGCGCACATTGGCCGCCGGCGAGACCACCACGCGGTCGCCATCGCGATAGACGGGCGACATCGAATCTCCGGAAATCTCCACTGCATAGGCATGCTCGTCGTCCAGTTCCGGGAACGCGATCTCGTCCCAGCCGGCCCCGGCGGGAAAACCCGCGTCGTCGAAATAGCCCTTGGCGCCCGCCTGCGCGAGGCCGATCAGCGGCACCATGCGGCCCGCGGGCTTGCCGCCCGCGGCCCCGATGAGCGTGACGAACTCGTCCAGCGACGAGCCGACCGCCTGCAGCGCCTTGGACAGGCTTTCCGTCGACGGCCAGCGCGGGCGGCCGTCCGGACCGACGCGCTTGCTCTTGTTGAAGGTGGTGGGATCGAGCCCCGCCGCACGGGCGAGGCCGGAGGCGGAGAGATCGTATTTCTCCGCCAGCGCGTCGATGGCTTCCCAAACCTGTTCGTGCGTGAGCGTTCTGGAGCGTGCCACGAATGATCCCGGCAAAATGGAAACTTATCCTAATGGCTGCACGCGCTGATTGCAAGCGTCTTTTACCATGACCGGGCGGCCCGGGGAACCGCTACACTGCGGCCGGGATTCGGGAGCGTTTTCATGCTGATGGACGCGGGCGCGAGCCTGCTGCGGCGCCTCCCGGCGGAGGCCGCCCACCGGGCGACGCTTCGGCTCCTGGGCGTGGCCGGGCCGCTGATGCCCGCGCCGGAACCCGACGATCCGCTGCTGTCGGTGTCCGCAATGGGCCTCTCCTTCCCCAATCCGCTCGGCCTGGCCGCCGGCTTCGACAAGGACGCCGAGGTGCCGGACGCCATGCGGAAACTCGGCTTCGGATTCGTGGAATGCGGCACCGTCACGCCGCGCCCGCAACCCGGCAATCCCGGGCCGCGGCTCTTCCGCCTCGTCGAGGACGGCGCGGTGATCAACCGCATGGGCTTCAACAATCGCGGCATGGCGGCGATGGCGGCCCGGCTGAAGCGCCGCGCGCGCAGGGGGATCGTGGGAATCAACATCGGCGCCAACAAGGACACCGCCGACCGGCCGGCGGACTATCGCGCCGGCTTCGCCGCGCTGGCGCCGCTCGCGGACTACGTCACCGTCAACATCTCGTCGCCCAACACGCCGGGTCTGCGCGGGCTTCAGAACCGCGACGAGCTCGCGCGGCTGCTGGAACTCGTCACCGGCGAGCGCGCGCGCATGAACGTGCATGTTCCGGTTCTGCTCAAGATCGCGCCCGACATCGACGCCAACGCGCTGGACGACATCGCCCGGGTCACGCTCGCCTCCGGCATCGAAGGCCTCATCCTCACCAACACGACCATCGCGCGGCCGGCCATGCTGAAGAGCCCGCATCGCGGCGAAAGCGGCGGGCTTTCCGGAAAGCCGCTGTTCCAGCCTTCCACCGCGATCCTGAAGGCGATGCGCGCGCGCACCGGCAGCAGCCTCGTGCTCGTCGGCGTGGGCGGCATCTCCAGTGGCGCCGACGCCTATGCCAAGATCCGCGCCGGCGCCACGCTGGTGCAGCTCTACAGCGCCATGGCACTCGAAGGGCCGGGGCTGATCGCGCGCATCAAGCGCGAGCTTTGCGCGCTTCTGACGCGTGACGGCTTCGCCAGCGTCGCCGCGGCGGCCGGCGCGGACTTGCGCTGAGACACGCATCGATTGCGCGGCGAACGGCGCGTTAAGCATAGTTCCTCCGTGAACCGATCGTGCTTCCGTGGCAGGATCGGCCCTTCGGCACTGTGGGGGACGGTCATGGACATGCAAGATTTCGGCAAGCTCGTGCTCAGGCTGACGGTGGGCCTGCTGCTGTTCGCGCACGGCCTGCACAAGGCGCTGGACGGCATCGCGCCCATCAAGGCGATGCTGGCGGCCCACGGCATCCCCGACGTGCTCGCCAACGGCGTCTATTTCGGCGAGATCGTGGGGCCCGTGCTGATCGTGCTCGGCCTCTTCACGAGGCTGGGTGGAGCGCTCATCGTCATCAACATGATCGTGGCGGTGCTGCTCGCCGGGCTGCCCTACATCCTCAAGGCCAATCCCATGGGGGGCTACGCGCTGGAGCTGGAGATGTTCTTCCTGTTCGGCGGGCTTTGCGTCGCGCTCCTCGGCGCGGGCCGCTTCAGCCTGGGCGGCGCGAACGGGCGATTCAACTGATCTGGAATGCGGGGCGCGGGTCCGGCCGGGCCACCGGCGCCGGCCTCAGCCTTTCACGCGCACCTTCTGGCGCTCTTCGGAAAGCGCGACGCAGAACGTGGCGACCGCGCCGGCCAGAAGGCCCAACGGCACGGCATAGACCACGTCCATGTCGCAGCCCAAGACGACGATCGTCGTCACCAAAAGACCAGCCACTTGCCCCACGGTCCTCGGCATCCCGGATTTCCCCCATCGAACGCCCAAGCCTCGCGCGCAGGCACGCGCGGACAAAGGAGATGCTTAAGGAACGGTTAACGATTAAGTTTCGATGCGGGACAGGAAGCGGGCGCGGGCGGAGAGCGGCACATGGCGAGATATCGAGACAGCACACCGGCGTCCGGGGCCGCGGCGCTCGGGGCGCTCGCGCTGGGCGCCTTCGCACTGGGCGCCTTCGCCATCGGCTACCTCGCCGTCCATATGCTGGCGATCAAGCGCGTGCGCATCGGGCGGCTGGAAGTGGACGAACTCAAGGTGCGCCGGAAAATCGAAGGCCCGCCAACCGATTGACGGCGAGGCCCCGGGCGCGAATGGATGGCGGGCCCTACCCGCCCAGATCGTGCTTCTTCTGCAGGTATTCCTCGCGCTGGATCTCGCCGCGGGCGTAACGCTCCTCCAGCGTCGACAGCGCGTCGGAGCGGCGGCCGTGCCAGTAGGGCGGCCCGTAGTAATAGTAGTGGCGCCGGAAGATCAGGCTCAGAATCACCAGCACGATGACGAGCGTGAAGAGCCCGTGAAACGGCCCCCAGAACAGCAGGGGCCAGATCAGCCAGCCATGGAACATCGCTCCCTCCCGGAAGATGTCCCTCCGATATGGGGGCGCCCGGCCCTCAATTCCATCCCTCGGATCGGCCGGGCACGCGGGGCTGGGCGCGGAGCCAGGGGCGCGCGGCGGCGTCCGTCGCCGGACCCGGCGGCATGGTAGCGCCGGAATTCCGCGTCAGACCGTGAACGCGATCCCCTGCGCCAGCGGCAAGGCGTCGGAATAGTTCACCGTCGCGGTCTGCCGGCGCATGTAGGCCTTCCAGGAGTCGGAGCCGGATTCGCGGCCGCCGCCGGTTTCCTTCTCGCCCCCGAACGCTCCGCCGATCTCCGCGCCCGACGGTCCGATGTTGACGTTGGCGATGCCGCAATCGGAGCCGGCGGCGGCGAGGAAGCGCTCCGCCTCCTGCATGTCCTGGGTGAAGATGCAGGACGACAGGCCCTGCGGCACGGCGTTGTGCAGCGCCAGCGCGTCGTCGAACTTCGCATACTTCATCACGTAGAGGATCGGCGCGAAGGTTTCGTGGCATACCGTCTTCGTCTGCGCCGGCATCTCGACGATGGCGGGATGGACGTAGAACGCGTCCGCGAATTTGTCGGCCAGCGCGCGGCCGCCGCCGGTCACCTTGCCGCCTTCGTCGCGCGCCGACGCCAGCGCGCGCTCCATGTTGTCGAATGCGGCCCTGTCGATCAGTGGACCGACGAGCGTGCCCTTCTCCAGCGGATTGCCGATGGGCAGCCCCGCCCAGATCTTCTTCAGCGCGGGCACCAGCGCGTCGTAGACGCTCTCATGCACGAACAGCCGGCGCAGCGTGGTGCAGCGCTGGCCGGCGGTGCCGACCGCGGCGAAGGTGATGGCGCGGCTCGCCAGATCGAGCTTGGCGGACGGGCACACGATCATCCCGTTGTTGCCGCCGAGCTCGAGGATCGACTTGCCGAAGCGCGCGGCGACGACGGGCGCAAGCTCGCGGCCCATGCGCGTGGACCCGGTGGCGCTGACCACGGGGATGCGCGCATCCTTCGCCAGCATCTCGCCCACGTCGCGCAGGCCGGGCACGACCTGGCTGAGGTTCGCGGGCGCATCGCCGAACCTCTTCACCGCCCGCGCGAACAGCGCCTGGGTGGCGAGCGCCGTGAGCGGAGTCTTCTCGGAGGGCTTCCACAGCACGCTGTCGCCGCAGACCAGCGCCAGGCACGCATTCCACGCCCACACCGCGACGGGGAAGTTGAAGGCGGAGATCACCGCCACGGGACCGGCCGGATGCCAGGTCTCCATCATGCGATGGCCGGGGCGTTCCGACGCGATGGTGAGGCCGTAGAGCTGGCGCGAAAGACCGGTCGCGAAATCGCAGATGTCGATCATCTCCTGCACTTCGCCCAGGCCTTCCTGCAGGATCTTGCCCGCTTCCAGCGTGACCAGCCGCCCCAGCGCGTCCTTGCTCGCGCGCAACTCCTCGCCGAACAGCCTGACCAGCTCGCCCCGCCGCGGCGCCGGCACGTCGCGCCAGCCGCGAAAGGCCTCGACCGAAGCCGCGATCTTCGCGGACACCGATTGCGCGTCGTCATAGGCGACCCGCCCGATCTCCGCGCCGTCGATGGGCGAGCGGGCGATGACGGAGCCGAAGGGCTTGATGCCGAAAGCGGAGAGAGCGTCGTGCATGATTGAGCCTTTGCGCTTCCTCCCCTGCGTTAGCGGGGGAGGTGGACCGCGCGACAACGTCGCGCGAGACGGAGGGGGATCGGGGCATGTTGAACGCAAAACTTCAACACCAACGCACCCCTTCCACCGCCTGCGGCGGTCCCCCTCCCCCGCTCTCGCGGGGGAGGAAGAAAACTAATGCCCCTTCCCGTAATACCGCCCGAAGCGGTTCGACAGGAAGTCGGAGAGCTTGCATTCTTCCTGGCGCACGAAGCCCTTCTGCGGGAGCTTGCCGTCGACCAGAAGGTCGGCCATGGCGCAGATGCCGGCGGCGGTCGTCACCTGGATCGCGCTCATTAGCCTGTCGCCGACCTGCTGGGCGTAGATCTTCTTGGCGTAGCTTTCCTGGGTGAGCCGGCCCTCGCGCCAGCCCGACACCGTCACGAAGATCAGCACCACGTCCTGGTAGGTGATCGGGATCGCGGTCTCCAGCACGTCCTTGAAGATGTCGCGGCGGGTGCCGAGCTGCAGGTCGCGCACGAGGATCTTCACGATGTCGCGGTGGCCGGGATAGCGGGCGGTCTTGTAGTTGAGGTTCTCGACCTTGCCTTCCAGCGTGTCGCACAGCGTGCCGAGCCCACCGGAAGTGTTGAACGCCTCGTATTCCACGCCGTCGAGATCGAAATGCTCGAGCTCTTCCAGCGACGGCACCTCGACGCGGCGGCCGTCGCGCACCGCTTCGCACGGGTTGCAGTATTCGTTGATCAGCCCGTCGGTCGACCAGGTGAGATTGTACTTGAGGGCATTGTGCGGGAACACGGGCAGCGCGCCGACGCGCATCTGCACGTCGCGCAGCTTGTCGAACTTGCGCGCGAGGTCGTAGGCGACGATGGAGATGAAGCCCGGGGCGAGGCCGCATTGCGGGATGAACGCGGTCTTCGCGCCCTCGGCAAGCTTCCTGATGGTGCGGGTCGACTCCACGTCCTCGGTCAGGTCGAGATAGTGGGCGCCCGCCTTCCTGGCCGCTTCGGCGACGGTGGCGGTGAGGTGATAGGGCGTGGCGGAGAGCACGATGTCATGGCCTTCGACCTCATGGGCGAAGTCGGGCCCGGAGATGTCGGTCCGGCGGGGGGTGACGTTTTTCGCCGGCATGCGCTCCAGGCTCGCGGCGTCGCGGTCCACGACCGTGATGCGGTAGTCGCCGCTGGCGGAGAGGAATTCGGTGATGGCGACCCCGATCTTGCCGCCGCCCACGAGCATCACGTTTTTCATCGGCCATAAGTTCCTGAATTTGCGGGGTGAATTGTGCGCTCCGGGCCGCCCGAAAAGGAGGCGGCAATGCGCCGGAAAACGCGCTAAGTTCCGGCGAATCGCCGGTATGACCGGCGGAATGACGGCGAGCCTCCTCGCCCGCTCTCGCGGAAGAGGAAGAGGGAAATTCCATGCGCGACACCGACTCCCGACTCATCGGGTTGCTGAAGGCCAATGCCCGCGAGCCCACTGCGTCGCTGGCCAGAAAGCTCGGCCTGGCCCGCTCCACCGTGCAGGAGCGCATCGCGCGGCTGGAACGGGAGAGGGTGATCCGCGGCTACACCGTACGCCTCTCCGACGAAGCGGAAGCGGGCAAGCTGACGGCCATCGTCATGATCAGCGCCGATCCCAAGCAGGCCGACCGCGTGGCGGCGGAACTGAAGCGCATCCCCGAAGTGCGCGCGCTGGCCGCCGTCTCCGGCGCCTACGACATGGTGGCGACGGTGGAAGCCGACACGCCCGCCCGCATGGACGCCACCCTCGACCGCATCGGCCGCGCCCATGGTGTGGCGCGCACGGTCTCGTCCATCGTGCTGAGCGAGAAGTTTTCGCGGTGAAGCTTCCTCACCCGCGAGAGCGGGGGGACCGGCGAAGCCGCGACAGACGGAGGGGGTGTGCTGGCGTAGAAATGCTAGGGTGTGGACTCATAAAGATCGAGGGATTCCCAGTGGGTTAGGTTTGTGATTCCATATTTGGGCTGATTCTTTGGGGTTGGCCCATGAGCAACCTGTTCTGGCTGAGCGAAGAGCAGTTCGAGA
>Ga0335085_10000248_pt1 | contig 169424 bp, 163 predicted proteins | sample Lox_Sample_45_FD_206712 | JGI IMG/M metagenome (GOLD analysis project Ga0335085, IMG submission 206712) | Soil microbial communities from Loxahatchee National Wildlife Refuge, Florida, United States - Lox_Sample_4.5 | ecosystem: Environmental > Terrestrial > Soil > Wetlands | place: USA... | reverse complement strand
CACCCGATCCCGATCATCCCGCACGATCGGCTCGCCACGGTCTCCCCGGTTCAGCACGTGGTAGATGGCTCCCGCGTACTCGATTCGCAAAGGTCGCGGCACAGCCCTGACCTTGGCAAGTCATCCTCACTGTGTCAATACTAAGGACTGACCCCTTTACAAAAGCCTGCGGCTGGCAAAAGACTGGCTACAGGGAGCGCTCGTCACTCGACCGTCAAGTGTACTGCGGTCTGGGTTTTTCTCAATCGAGTTGTCACCTTCTTCCACAAACCAGAACCGATCATGGGACTCGTGTCGATCAACAGCTTGAGAGCCAATCGCCGATGACCGTCCTTCAGGGCGTGCCGGAACCAGCACCACGACATGCCGCCGATACACGCGTAGCGGTCAAACCGCCGGGCCCGTCCGCCAGGATAGCGTCCGCTCTTTTCCGCCTCCACCAACGGATAGATGCCCTTGACCATTCCCACCACGTTACGGATCGAGTTTGCTTCGTGGAGGTAATAAGCGACGATGGGCGGTCTATGAATGACCACGCAGGGACCGTAGGCGCCGACCCGGAGCATGAGATCGCAGATGTCCACATAGAAGGTGGTCGGTGTACTGGTGCGCATACCGCCGGCTTGTTCGAGAACATCCTTGCGAATGACGACATTGCTGCCATTCAAGCTTACAGCCACTTCCTTTGACAGGTAATCCCGGTAGAGGAACACCTCGATTTCCTTCGAGCCATCCTTGTCCAGCGGCAAGGGCTCACCACTGTGAAATTGCACGACCGCGCCCACAAGCACGGCGGGCGCCTGAAACTTCTCAATGGCACACTCGTAGGCGGCGAGTGCCCGGGGCAAAAGCAGGTCATCGCTATCCAGGATCGCGATGTACTCTCCATTGGCGACGCTTGCCCCGGTATTGCGGGCAACCTCCGGCCCCTGATTCTCCTGTCGGACAACACGGATCTTCGAGCCGTACGACCGAAGCACTTCCGGCGTTCGGTCGGTAGAGCCGTCATCGACCACGATCAACTCATAGCCGGTGAATGTCTGAGAGAGGACCGAGTCGATGGTCGCCTTGACCAGCGTCTCGCGATTGTACACGGGCACAACCACACTAAAGCGCGGCTTCATGACGCGGCGATCTCGGCAAGTTTGCGCGCCAGTTCCCGGGCCGCCCGGAGCGAGAGCGCCGTGTACAAGGGCAGCTCCATCAGATTGCGAGCGGTCCACACCGCGTTGGGATAGCGTGCGTGCTCCGATTTGTCCGGCAACGGCAGGTCGAAGTTCACCTCCGGGTAGACACCCCGGCCGACAGCCAGGCGAAGAATCTCCGCTCGCTCTCGTCCGGCGAACGCGACCGGAAACCGCAGCAGTCCCGCCTGATCACAGCCGGAAGGCATGAAAGTCATGATGGAGGTACTCTGAAAGCACTCCAGATAAATCGTCACCAGGCGCGCAATGTGATCGCGAACCGCATCCATTCGCCGAAGCATCCGCAGAACCAGGCGGGCCTGGTAGGGATGAAATTCGCGGGTGTACGACGATGAGCGGGACGCCGCCGCCATCGCCTCTGCGTCCGCGAGAGAGGCCGCATCACCATCGGCTCCACTATCGGCATATCCGCGCAACACGCGCGGCAGTGCGACTCGACCAAACAGCCACGGGACCGTTCCGAAATTGTAGAGAATTGACAAGAGTATCTCGCGAGCCGGCATCGCCAATTCGGTCTGGACCACGCTACCCGTCGCAAGCTCGGAAGGCTTGATGAACCGCTCGTTATTGGCGACGATGACGCCACCATGAAACGCCGGGAATCGCTTCGAACGCTCGAAGCTGAAAACGCCGTAATCGCCGAACGTGCCGAGACGACGACCGTTTCGGGTGGCCCCGATACACGAGGCCGCATCTTCCACCGTCACACAATCCTGCTTCTTTGCCAGCTCACAGATCGCTTCAATGTCAGTGGGAATCCCAAAGAGGTGGGTGATCAGCAGGACTCGCCCGGGTTTGGCGGCTTCGGCGTACTCATTCGATGTCGCGTTGATGCTGTTTTTGGCCAGATCAACATAGATGATGCGTTTGCCTGCAATCTGGACTGCCGTCTTGACCACCGGACAAGTATAGGCCGGCATTACGACCTCTTGTTGGGGCAGCAACGACAGGACTTGCGCGATGGCGTAACGCCCCGACGGCGTAAAGCGAATGCGCTGCCGCCCGGTGATCTGTTTCAGTAGTTCTCGTAAAGCGGACAGAGAATCGTTCCGTGGAATCGAGACCAGCGCGGCAAGAAGATCCCAATTCCGCGATTCCAGCCGGTTAATCGGATGGACGGTCTGGCGTGTATACACGCTGCCCACACCAGGTCGCAAGGCCTCAGAATAGGCGATCTTCATAGATACCAATGGACATGATTGCTGGGGAATCCCGACAGAAAAAGGCTGCTGCTCGTCAGTTCTAATGCACTGACTGAATCGGCTGCTCCACACAACGGGTCGATTACGAACTGTGACGTTGCCAACCTCACCAATGGGCTCCGCACGACCCGAGACTGCACCGCTAACAGCCGCCAAACAAGGTGTAGTGTGCAACGGAATCGGACGACTGTCAAGCCGTCTGTCCAGACTTCATATGCGAAGCGGATCCCAACAATCGAGTCCGCGAGTGGTCGCCTCTGCTATAACGTGCAGGTGAACCATACCCACGCGGCAACGGCTCATACCCGCGCGCGGCCCGCAACGCGACAATATACAGGGCCCCGACCCGTCCACGTCCGCCGACCCCCCAGCCCGCGCAACCCTCGCGCCGACCGGCAGGGGAACGTCAGCATCCCAATCACCGGGATGAACAACGCGGCGGTTGATGGGACCTCGCAGGTCAGTCCACAATTAGAGCTCAAATACCCGGAAGCAGTCGCGCTTCTAACCGTTTCGCAGCGAGCCGCTCGGCGACAGCGATAGAATTCCCGAGGTTGATGGGACAGCGCTGGATGTGCGCGTGAGCCACGTTGTGGCAACGCCGCTCACGTGGGCGGCCCGCCTGTGCGCCGTAGCCGTGGCGAAGGCGGATGCGCCTGCTCGCGTGTCGTGCACGGAGCTGAAGCGTTCGGATGGTAAGCTGGCCCGTCGGCCAGCGAGAAGCTGCGTCCGGATTCTATCGCCTGCCGTAGCCGGCACCCCGCCTGCTATTGGTTGGCACATTTCGCGATATGACGAAATTGTGCGCCCCGTTACAGAATTGACGGAAGTCCGGCGCGTCGCGCACGGAACGTAGTCTCCCCGAGCCGAACAGGCCCGCGGAATCGGGCAATTGTCAGGCACCCCAATCCTGCCCATCCCTTGCAAAGCCGAACCGCCACGCCGATTCCCGCCACGGTCTCAACGACACCCGCCAACTGGGCGCGGCCACCGCACTCGCGCACACCCGCTGGCCTTAAACCTGCTGCGTCGTAAGCAGATAGAACAGAGTTGAGACCATGACACTGCTGATGTTGAGAGTGTTCTTCCTGATTCTGTGCGTTCTCGGGAGCTGGTCGATCTCCCAGTTGCACGATCAATGGGCGGAACATCCGATCCTCGCAATCATAATCGGATTGCTCGGCGGCGGCGCGTTCATCGGCGTCGACCGCGCCCTCAAAGGCTTTTCGCTGCGCGGCCTGTCCGCGGCCTCGTTCGGCATCCTCGTCGGCTTCACCATCAGTTACTTCATCGGGAATTCCGTCCTGTTCAAGTTCATCGATGACGAGCCGAAGCTGATTGCCCAGATCGTCATGTACGTGGTCTGTTCCTACCTCGCCATGGTCATCGCCTACCGCGCCAAGGACGAATTCAACCTCGTCATCCCCTACGTGAAATTTGTCCGCGAGAACAAACCCGAGCGCATCGTCCTGCTCGATACCAACATCATCATCGACGGGCGTATCCACGAAGTCTGCACCACCGGGTTCCTCGACGCCGTGTTCGTCGTCCCGCGGTTCGTCCTGAACGAACTCCAGTACATCGCCGATGCCGCCGACGACGTGAAACGGGCGCGCGGCCGGCGCGGGCTCGAAGTGTTGAAAATGCTGCAGCTCAACCCGCACGTGGAAGTGAAGTTCCACGAGAATGATGTGCCCGATGTCAGCGACGTGGACGGCAAACTGGTCCAGTTGGCCAGGATGCTTCCCGCCGAAATCCTCACCAACGATTTCAATCTTGGACGCGTGGCCGAGCTCCAGCACGTCAAGGTCCTCAATCTCAACGAACTCGCCAAATCGTTGCGCCCCGCCGTCCTGCCCGGTGAAACGCTGACGGTTCGCCTCCTCAAGGAGGGACGCGAACCCCAGCAGGCGCTGGCCTACCTCGACGACGGCTCGATGATCGTCGTCAACCGCGCCCGCCGGCTTCTCGGCCGTGAGGTGGAAGTCACCATCAGCAGCGTGTTGCAGACCGCCGCGGGCCGCATGGCGTTCGCCGAGCTGGTCGCCGCCGGGACGACCGCCGCCGACAACGAGCCGGCCAGCGAACAGCCCGCCGCCGCGCTGCGGTAAGCTTGCTCCGATCCCCCGCGGTTTGTTAGTCTCCGCCGCATGGTTACGGCAATTGTGCTGGCCGCTGGCCGCTCGGCCCGGATGGGCGGCGGTCCCAACAAACAATTCATCGAGCTTCTCGGCAAACCGCTGATCGCCTATTCGCTGGCGGCATTCGAACAGTGCAACGCCATCGACGCCGTCGTGCTGGTGCGCCGACCGGATTACGCCCGGCCGGCGGAGCAACTCGTCGAACAATTCGGTTTTAAGAAGGTCATCGCGTTTATCGATGGCGGCGCGGAACGCCAGAACTCCGTTTGGAACGGCCTCGAGAAATGTGATCCGCGCACCGAGATCGTCGCCGTCCACGATGGCGCCAGACCCCTCGTGACGCCCGCGTTGATCGAATCCACGATTGCCAGCGCCCGCAAGTTCGGCACCGGCATCGCCGCCACCAAGGTCGTCGATACGATCAAGGAAACGAACGACGATAAAACGGTGATTCGCACGGTCGACCGCACAAAGTTGTGGGCCGTCCAGACCCCGCAGACCGTCAAATACCGCCTCCTGCGCGATGCCTATGCAAAAGTCTTTGAGCGGAAGCTTCTCGTCACCGACGAAGCTGCCGCCGTCGAATTGCTCGGCGAAAAGGTCCACCTGGTCGACACGCCGTTCCTCAACCTGAAGGTCACCATGCCGCCCGACCTGCCCGTGGCGGAAGCATTGCTTCGCCAGCGCCCCTGATGTTATTGTCAGGTTCTCTATGAATCGTGTTGGCATTGGAATCGACGTGCATCGGTTTGCCGCTGGCCGTAAATGCATCATCGGCGGCGTCGAAGTCCCGCACGAGGTGGGCCTGGAAGGCCACAGCGATGCGGACGTGCTGGCGCATGCCATCGCCGACGCATTGCTCGGCGCGATGGCCCTCGGCGACATCGGAAAGTACTACCCGCCCAGCGATATGAAATTCAAAGATCTCGATAGCATGGTGATCGTGCGCGAATGCGCCGAGCGGGTGCGCGAGGCCGGCGGACGAATCAATAACGTCGACGCGATGATCATCGCGCAGGCGCCCAGACTGGCCCCGCACATCCCGAAGATGCAGCAGATGTTGGGCAAGAACCTCGGCGTGGCGCCGTCGCAAGTGGGGGTCAAAGCCACGACCAGCGAGCACATGGGGTTCACCGGTCGCAAGGAAGGCATCGTCGTCGTGGCCATTGCCTCGGTGGAATCGTGAAAGTCTTCAACACACTCACGCGGACAAAGGAAGAGTTCGTCCCGCTTCACCCGCCACACGTGGGCCTCTACACCTGCGGGCCGACCGTCTACAACTACGCCCACATCGGTAATCTCCGCGCGTTCATGTTCGAGGACCTGTTGCGCCGCTACCTCGAATACAAGGGGTTCCAGGTCAAACACGTGATGAACCTGACGGACGTCGAGGACAAGATCATCCGCACGGTCCGCGAGTCGGGCAAGCCCCTGCGCGAGGTGACGGATTTCTACACCCAGGAATTCCTGCGCGATCTCGACACGTTGAACATCAGGCGCGCCCAGATCATGCCGCGGGCGACGGATACGATCCCCGACATGATCAGGCTGATCGAAACGCTGGTCGGCACCAAGCACGCCTATGTCGCCGAGGATGGGAGCGTCTATTTCTCCATCAAGTCGTTCAAGGATTACGGCAAGCTCGCGCATCTCGACCTGGAAAACCTGCAGTCGGGCGCCCGCGTCTCGCAGGACGAGTACGACAAGGAACATGTCGCGGATTTTGCGCTGTGGAAAGCCTGGGACGAGGACGACGGAACGGTGAAATGGCCGTCGCCCTGGGGCGATGGCCGGCCTGGATGGCACATCGAGTGCAGTGTGATGAGCATGAAACATCTAGGCGAAACCTTTGATCTCCATTGCGGCGGCGAGGATCTGATTTTCCCGCATCACGAGGACGAGATCGCCCAGAGCGAAGCCGCCACGGGCAAGCCGTTTGTCCGTTACTGGCTGCACAACGCCCACCTGCTCGTCGAGGGCCGCAAGATGAGCAAGTCGGCCGGCAATTTCTACACGCTCCGCGATTTGCTCGCCAAGGGGTGGACGGGCCGGGAGGTCCGCTACGCGTTGATCGGCGCGCATTATCGCGAACAACTGAATTTCACATTCGACGGTCTCCATGCCGCGCGTTCGGCGTTGCAACGCATCGACGAGTTCCTGTTGAAACTCCAAGACGGCGCGAGCGGGTCGGCGACGAATGCGCCAGCGATGTTGCTCTCGGAATTCGAGGCCGCGCTCGACGACGACCTGAATATCAGCGGCGCGCTCGGTGCCCTGTTCGAGTTCGTTCGGGAGAGTAACAAGAAGACCCTGTCGCCGGATGAGGCCGCCGGGGTTCTGGAAGCCTGGAAGCGTCTCGATCTGGTTCTCGGTTTCGGGATGCCCAAGAAATCGGATGTCCCCGCCGAGGTCCGGCAGTTGGTGGAAGAACGTCAGGCGGCTCGCAAGGCGAAGGATTTCAAGCGCTCCGACCAGATTCGCGATCAACTCGCCAAACAGGGCTGGGTGATCGAGGACACGCCGAAGGGACCCCGCGCCAAACGCGCGGGTTGATGATCGGCCATGGCCAGGCGCTATCCCCCCATCAATCCGAAGTGTCCGCATTTCCTGCACGGCGGCGACTACAATCCCGATCAGTGGCTGCGCAGGCCCGAGGTGTTGAACGAGGACCTGCGGTTGATGAAGCTGGCCCACTGCAACGCGATGACCATCGGTGTCTTCTCGTGGGTTGCCCTCGAACCCGAAGAAGGCCGATTCACGTTCGACTGGCTCGATCACGTGATGGATGACCTCGCCAGTAACGGCCTGTTCGCCGTCTTGGCGACACCGAGTGGGGCGCGACCGGCGTGGATGTCGCAGAAATATCCCGAGGTCTTGCGGGTCAATGCCGACCGAAGACGCATTTTGCAAGGCGGGCGGCACAATCATTGTTACACGTCCCCGGTGTATCGCGAGAAGACGGCGGCGATTAATCGGCATCTTGCGGAGCGATACAAAGCTCATCCCGCGTTGCTGGTCTGGCACATCTCCAATGAATACAGCGGGGAATGCCACTGCCCCCTCTGTCAGGACGCGTTTCGCGCCTGGCTGAAGGCCAGGTACGGTTCGCTGGACGATCTCAATGCGGCATGGTGGACCTCCTTCTGGAGCCACACGGTCACCGATTGGTCGCAAATCGAATCGCCCGCGCCGCATGGTGAGGGCTCTGTTCACGGTCTCAATCTCGATTGGAAACGCTTCGTCACTCATCAGACGATCGAGTTCATGAAGAATGAGATGGCGCCGCTCCGCGAGCTCACGCCGAACGTGCCGATCACGACCAACATGATGGGCACCTACTCCGGCCTGAATTATTGGAAGATGGCCGCGGAACTGGATGTCGTGTCGTGGGACAATTATCCCGCGTGGCACGGGCTCGAGGAAGATTGGCGGCTCGGCAGCTACGTATCCTTCGTCCATGACATGTATCGCTGCATGAAGGGCGGCAAGCCGTTCATGTTGATGGAAAGCACGCCGAGCCTGGTGAACTGGATGGAGGCGTGCAAACTCAAACGGCCGGGAATGCACCGGCTCTCGTCGTTGCAAGCCGTCGCTCACGGCGCGGATACGGTGCAGTACTTCCAGTGGCGCAAGGGCCGTGGCTCATCCGAGAAGTTTCACGGCGCCGTGGTCGATCACGTGGGGCACGAGAACACACGCGTGTTCCGCGATGTGGCCGAGGTCGGCGGAATTCTCGAAAAACTCGACGAGGTCGTCGGCGCGACGGTGCATCCCGAAGTCGCGGTCATCTACGACTGGGAGAATGAATGGGCCATCCGCGATCTGCAGGGATTGTCGCGGACGCACCGCGATTATGGTGGGACATGCGTGGCGCAGTACCGGCCGTTCTGGTCGCGAAGTGTGCCGGTCGACGTGATCGACATGGATGGCGATATCGCCAGCTACCAGCTGGTGATCGCGCCGATGTTGTACATGCTTCGCCCCGGTGTCGCGGAGCGAATCGAGAAGTTTGTCGGAAAGGGCGGCACGTTCGTCGCCACCTATTGGAGCGGCATCGTCAACGAGAGCGATCTGTGTTTTCTCGGCGGATTCCCCGGGCCGCTCCGAAAAGTCCTCGGCATCTGGTCGGAAGAAATCGATAGCTTGTACGCCGGCCAGACCAACGTCGTCGTCCCCATCGCCAAAAACGGCATCGGACTGACCCGACGCTACAAGGCCCGCGAGTTTTGCGACCTCATTCATGCGGAATCGGCCACGGTGCTGGCGAAGTACGGCGCGGACTTCTACAAGGGACGGCCGTCGCTGACTGTGAACGCTTTTGGCAAAGGTCAGGCATATTATGTCGCCTCGCGCAACGATGACCGGTTTCACGAGGATTTCTACGGCGGTCTCATTCGCCAGCTGAACTTGAAGCGCGTCCTGCAAACCAGGCTCCCCGCCGGGGTGACCTGCCAGTCACGCACGGATGGGAAGGACGACTTTGTGTTTCTCCTGAACTTCCAGCCGTCGGTCCGCCGCGTGGCGCTGGGTCGGGAGAGTTTCTCCGACATGCTCACGGGCCGAAAGGTGACGGGAGCCATCGCCCTTCCCGCATTCGGCTCGGCCATTCTCCGCCGTCCGCACGCAGGTTGACATTCCGCGCGCGATGTGGTGAGTTACCCGAGCCATGATTGAAGAACTCAAGACCAAGGTGAATGATTTGCGCGAACGCCACCAGGCGTTGAGGAGGTATCTTTGACGTCGATAAACAGCGCGCGCGCCTGGTCGAGTTAGAAAACGTCATGGCCGGCCCGACGTTCTGGGCCGATCAAGCCAAAGCCCGCGGCATCCTGGACGAAGCGACCACGATCCGTCGCAAGCTCGACACGCTCACAGCCCTCGATCAGAAAATCTCTGACGCGGAGGTCCTGATCGACCTTGGCGAGACGGAGCAGGGGATCAGCGCCGAAGTCATCGCTGCCGAGCAGAAGTTCAACCAGTTCGAGTTGGAAAACCTCCTCGGCGCGGAGCACGACAAGTCCAACGCCATCTTCAGCATTCACGCCGGCGCCGGCGGCACGGAAAGCTGCGACTGGGCGAACATGCTGTTGCGGATGTATCAGCGCTATTGCGAGACGCGCGGGTTCAAGGCCGATCTCGTGGACATCCAGTCGGGAGACGAAGCCGGTATCAAGAGCGCCACGTTGCTGGTCACGGGAGATTACGCCTACGGTTATTTGAAGGCCGAGCGCGGCGTGCACCGCCTGGTGCGGATTTCGCCGTTCGATTCGAACAAACGCCGGCACACGTCCTTCGCGAGCGTGGACGTGATTGCGGAATTGGGCGACGAGGTCGAGGTCGAGCTCAAGATGGAAGAAGTCCAGGTCGACACGTTCCGATCGGGCGGGCGCGGCGGGCAGAACGTCAACAAGGTCGAAACCGCCGTGCGCATGACGCATCTGCCCAGCGGAATTGTTGTCCAGTGCCAGATCGAGCGCAGTCAGCATCAGAACCGCGAGATGGCGCTGAAGATGTTGAAAGCGCGGCTATACGAGAAGCAGCAGGACGAAAAACGCGCCGCGATGGAGAAGTATTACGGCGAGAAGGGCGCCATCGCGTGGGGCAACCAGATTCGCAGTTACGTGTTCCAGCCGTACCAGATGGTCAAGGATCTGCGCACCGGGTATCAGACCAGCGACGTGCAAGGCGTGATGGATGGCGATTTGCATCCGTTCATCAGCGCGTGGCTCAAGGCCGGCCAACCCCGCAACCGCAAGCAGGGCGTGACCGACGAGGAATAATGAATATCCTCGATAGAATTGTTGCCGAGAAGAAGCTCGAGGTGGCCAGGCTCCAGCCGCAGGCGCGCAAGCTCAGGCAGGCGGCAGCGGCACGGAAAGACTTCCGCGATTTCGCGCGTGCCTTGCGACGAGACGACGGCGTTGCGCTTATTGCCGAGATCAAGAAGGCGTCGCCGTCGGCGGGAGTGATTTCACAGAACTTCGATCCGATTGAAATCGCCCGCGAATACGAGTCGGGCGGCGCATCCGCGTTGTCGGTGCTGACGGATGAGAAATTCTTTCAGGGGCGCATCGATTACCTGCAGCAGATCCGCGACGTGGTGAGACTGCCGCTGTTGCGGAAGGATTTCATCATCGACGAGTTGCAGCTTCATGAATCGGTCGCGCGCGGTGCCGATGCGATTCTGTTAATCGTGGCGATTCTGGATGATGCGCAACTCAGGGGCTTCCGCGAACTGGCGGCGCAACTACATTTGGCATCACTGGCAGAAGTACATGACGAAGCCGAATTGGATCGCGCGCTGGCTTCAGGAGCCGAGATTATCGGCGTCAATAATCGCGACTTGCGCGATTTCTCTGTGAGCCTCGCGACGACCGAGAAACTCGCGGCCAGGCTCCGGCGCGGCATGTGCGCCAAGTACACCATTGTGGCCGAGAGCGGCATTCATGCGCGGGCCGATGTGGATCGCGTCGCCAAAGCGGGTGCCAACGCGATTCTGGTCGGAGAATCCCTCATGCGGAGCGGGGACATTGCGGCGAAAGTCCGCGAGCTGGTGGGGTGATGAGCACGAAAATCAAAATCTGCGGAACGACGAATCGGAATGACGCATTACTGGCCGTCGAGTTGGGCGCCGACGCCTTGGGATTCATTTTCTATCCGAAAAGTCCGCGCTACATCCCGGTAAGCGAGGCAGCGAATATCTGCAACGCGCTGCCGCCGTTCGTGACGAAGGTCGGCGTGTTCGTGGACGAAGTGGAATATGAGATCGAGAAGGCGCTCAACGAATGCCTGTTGAATGCGCTGCAATTCCACGGCGACGAGCCGCCGGGGTTCTGCCAGAAATTCGCCGCGAAATCGATCAAGGCCATCCGGATGCGCGATGAGGAATCGTTGCGCGTCGCTGCTGAGTACGATGTTGACGCTCTGTTGTTGGATACCTACACTGACGAATCGCGCGGAGGCACGGGCAAAACGTTCGACTGGTCGCTGGCATTGAAAGCGAAAGAGATTGGCCCGCCGATCATTTTGTCCGGCGGCCTGACGACGGCGAACGTCCAGGAAGCCATTCGCCGGGTGCGGCCCTATGCCGTGGATGTGGCGAGCGGCGTGGAACGTGAGCCCGGTAAGAAGGACCCGGAGAAATTGCGGAGATTCATCGAATTGTGCAAGAGCACCTGACAACCGTACCCGACAAGGGCGGCCATTTCGGGCCGTACGGCGGCATGTTCGTGCCGGAGACGTTGATGGAGCCGTTGCGCGAATTGACACGCGAGTACGAGAAGGCCCGTCGCGACAAACGATTTCGCGACGAGCTGGCGTATTACCTGCGCGAATATTGCGGGCGACCAACACCCCTGTATTTCGCGGAGCGGATGACGCGCGAACTGGGCGGGCCGAAGATTTACCTGAAACGCGAAGATTTGCTCCACACGGGCGCGCATAAAATCAACAACACCATCGGCCAGATACTGCTGGCGAAGCGGATGGGCAAACGGCGCGTGATCGCCGAGACGGGCGCGGGACAGCACGGCGTCGCGACGGCAACCGTGGCGGCGATGTTCGGCATGGACTGCGTGGTGTACATGGGCGCGGTGGACATGGAACGCCAGGCGCTCAACGTCTACCGGATGCGATTGCTCGGCGCGGAAGTACGCGCGGTCGAGGCCGGGCAGAAGACGTTGAAGGAAGCGATCAGCGAGGCGATGCGCGATTGGGTCACGAACGTTCGGACCACCCATTACATCCTCGGCAGCGTGCTCGGCGCGCACCCGTACCCGATGATGGTGCGCGACTTTCAAGCGGTGATCGGTCGCGAGGCGCGACGGCAGATTCTGGAGAAGGAAGAGCGGCTTCCGGACGAACTGATCGCGTGCGTGGGCGGCGGCAGCAACTCGATCGGATTGTTTTACGCGTTCCTGAAGGACAAAGGGGTGCGGATGGTCGGTGTGGAAGCCGGCGGGGAAGGCATTCGCGCGGGCAAACACGCCGCGCGGTTCCAGAAAGGTGGTTCGCTCGGGGTGCTGCAGGGGACACGGACGTATGTACTGCAGGATGAGGACGGCCAGATCATGCTGACCCATTCCGTCTCGGCAGGATTGGATTATGCCGCAGTCGGTCCCGAGCATAGTTATCTGCGCGACCTCAAGCGAATTGAGTATACCTATGCGACGGACCGTCAGGCGCTGGAGGCGGCGCAATTCTGTTCGCGGAGTGAGGGGATTATTCCCGCGCTGGAATCGGCGCATGCAGTCGCCTATGTGATGACGAACGCGAAGAAGATCGGTCGTGGCGCGCTGGCGATTATCAATATGAGCGGGCGCGGCGACAAGGATGTGAGCCAGATGGCGCGGTTGCTGAATCTATGAGTCCGTATTTCCGATGCCGACACTGCAAAAAACGATTGGTGCCGCTGGTGCAAAGTTTTGCGCATCATCTATGGGGACGGGAACGGATTTGTCCGCGATGCGGCAAGATCTGGCGGTTGACGCCGGGGGCGCAGCAGTCGCTGATGGCTTTTGGTGTCGTCGTGGGCTTGGTCCTGACCATCGAATTGCGGCAATGGTTTCCCGCGGTCGAGGACACGTTTATGCTGGTGCTGATATGGCTGCCGCTCTACGTGTTCGTGGTGTGGCCGGCGATGTTTGCGTTGTTGGGCAATTATCGGATGAAATGAGGACTGCATGAGATCGATGACCGGATATGGGCGTGGCGAGGCGGCGAAGGACGGGTTCAAGTTCACGGTGGAACTGAATTCGATCAATCGCAAGCAGAGCGACATTTCGATCAATCTCGCCAAGGAATTGATCGAGCTGGAGCCGCGGATTCGCGACGAGATCAATGCCCACCTGTCGCGCGGCCGAGTGATGGTGGTGGTCGCGTTCCATCGCAGCAGCGCGAAAGCGGAGGAGCAGGTGGAACTGGATACGGCGTTGGCGAAAGCATATCAACGGGCGATCCACAAACTGCAGAAGGAAATGAAATTGAGCGGCGCGCTGACGCTCGAGACGATTTTGCGCGCACCCGGGGTCATGAAGCTCGCGGAAGCAACGTTCGATGCGGAAAGCGTCTGGCCGAGCGTCGAGGCGGCATTGCGCAAGGCCATCGGGGGCCTGGTCAAAATGCGCGAAAAGGAAGGCAAATTCCTAACGGACGATCTTTCCCAACGGCTCGGTCTTCTGCAATCCGGCCTGGAATTGGTGAAGAAATCGGCCCCGGAGATTGTGGCGTATTACCGGGACCAGTTGCACAAGCGGGTCAAGGAAGCCGGGCTCGATGTCCCGCTGGACGATGATCGGCTCGTGAAAGAAGTGGTCTTCTTCGCGGACCGTTGTGACATCTCCGAAGAGATCACGCGACTGAGCAGTCATCTCAATCAGTTTCGCGATTGCCTGAAATCGAATGAACCGGTCGGGCGCACCCTGGATTTCCTGGCCCAGGAAATTGGGCGGGAAATCAATACGATCGGCTCGAAGGCGAATGCGGCGGAAATCTCGCAACAGGTGGTGAAAATGAAGGCGGAACTGGAAAAGATCCGCGAGCAGATTCAAAACATCGAATGAGCGAATCCAGTCCAACGACGAAGCGAAGCGGTTTGGTGATTGTGGTGTCGGCGCCGTCGGGCGGTGGGAAGAGTTCGCTCTGCCAGCGGTTGCTGAACTGGTCGCCGAACATCGTGTATTCCGTGTCCTGCACGACGCGGGCGCCGCGCGGGGGCGAGCAGAACGGGCATGATTACTTTTTCCTGAGCACGGAGGAATTCGAAAAGAGAATTGCCGCGGGAGACTTCCTCGAATACGCGAAGTACAACACCAACTATTACGGCACCCCGCGCGCGTTTATCGAGGAACAACTGGCGGCGGGACGGGACGTCCTCCTGGACATTGAGGTGCAGGGGGCGCATCAGGTGCTCCAGTGCGTGCGCGGGGGGAAATTCGCCTATCCGGACGCACTGGTGACGATCTTTCTGATGCCGCCGTCAATGGAACTGTTGGAGACGCGGTTGCGTCGGCGCGGGACAGACAGCGACGAGACGATCCGCAAACGGCTGGCGCTGGCCCAGCAGGAAATGGCGCACTGGAAAGAGTATGATTACGTGATTGTCAGCGGCGCGCTCGACGACGATTTCGAGCAGGGCAAGGCGATTCTAATTGCGGAGAAATGTCGGACGTCGCGCGCGGCAAAGAACGGAAAACCATGGCACCAAAGCGAACTATCCTTTTAGGGATCACCGGCTCGATTGCGGCGTACAAAAGCGCCGACATGGCGAGCAAGCTGAAGAAGCTCGGGCATGACGTGTTTTGCGTGATGACCAGGGACGCAGCGCAATTCATCACGCCGCTCACGCTGCAGACCTTGTCGCAACATCCGGTGACGATCGATTTGTTTGAAGCGGGCGAGGGCGATTGGCGGCCGAGCCATTTGCAACTGGCCGACAGCGCGGATCTGTTGGTGGTATCGCCGGCGACGGCGAACGTCATTGCGAAGCTGGCGCACGGGATTGCCGATGACGCGCTGAGCACAATCGCGCTGGCATTGCCGCCGCACGCGAAGGTGCTGGTCGCGCCGGCGATGAACGGCAAGATGTGGTTGCACCCCGCGACGCAGGCAAATGTAAAAATCCTCCAATCGCGCGGGGTGGAATTCATCGGGCCGGAGAGGGGTTTGCTGGCATGCGGCTACGAAGGGATCGGCCGGCTGTGGGACGTGGACAAGATCATCGAAAAGATCCAGAAGATGCTTCCATAGTGCAGCGCGTCAGGACGGGACTACCATGAGCAGCAACACGCTCCGCTTCCTCATCACGGCGGGACCGACACGCGAATTTCTTGATCCGATCCGCTACATCTCCAACCGCTCATCGGGGAAAATGGGTTACGCCATTGCCGAGGCGGCCCGAGCTGTTTCGGCGAACGTGACCCTGGTGAGTGGGCCGACATCTCTCGCGGTGCCAAAGGGCGTCGAATTCGTGTCGGTCACGTCGGCGCAGGAGATGGCCGAGGGCGTGTGGAGCCGGTTTGCGGAGGTGGAGGTGTGCATCATGGCCGCAGCGGTGTGCGATTTTCGTCCGAAGAAGACGGCTGGAAGCAAAATCAAGAAGACGGCTTTTGGCGGTACGCTGGAGCTGGAACCGACGCCGGATATTCTGGCGGAGCTGGGCCGGCGGAAGAAATCACAGGTGCTGGTCGGTTTCGCGGCCGAAACGGATGATGTCGAGAAACACGCACAGGAAAAGTTAACGCGGAAAGGTTTGGATTTCATCGTCGCCAATGATGCCAGCGCGTTTGATGCCGACACGAATCGTGTCGTCATCCTCGGGGCGGACGGCAAGGCGGAACGATTGCCGGAGCTGCTCAAAGTCGAGCTGGCGAAGCGGATTATCGAACGAGCGGTGCATCTAGCTCGCTGACGAGGACTGGCTGCCGGGCTTTTGAGAGAGAACGGTGCGGAGTTTTTCGAAGCGGGTGTCCCGGCGGATGTTGTCGAGATCGGGATCTTTGACGAGCCAGCGACTGTCGTTGTAGCCGAGCTTGACGGCTTGATCGAGCGCGGCGAAGGCTTCATCGATATGGTTCAGCAACGAGTAGCTGCACGCGAGGTTGTAGAACACGAGCGGATTATCGGCGCACAGACGGGCCAGACGCCGATCGACTTCGAGCCCCTTTTCCCACTGGCCCGCGCGGGTATAAGCGTCGCCGAGGATTTGCAATGCCTCCACAAAATCGGGGTCGCGACGGGCGACGCCTTCAAAAAACTCAATTTCAAACCTGATATCTTCGCTCCCGGCGGATTTTCCTCGCGGGGGCTTCGAATCTCGGATCGGCAACATGGCGATCTCTTCTCCGTGATTGGGGGTTACCCAGCGTCTTCGGCGCGCAGGTCGTTGATGACAATTCCCGACAGGAGTTTGGGGTAAAAGTCGGTGCTCTTCTGCGGCATCCGCGAGCGAGCGTCGGCAACAGCCTTCACATCCTGAACATCCGTCGGATTCAGGAAAAAAGCAAGCTGCGCGTGACCTTCGTGAACGAGGGCCGCCGCCTTGTCCGGCTCGCGCCAGTAGGTGACGTTGGACTCCTCGCGGAGGCGGACTTCGTCGATGCCGAGCAGGGCTTCGAGGATTCCGACGTGGAGGATGGCCACGTCGAGCGTGTTCCAGAGCGGGGGTTTGTCGGCGAATAGCGGGTCGAGCGCCTCCAGGTTCTTCGGCCCAAGCAGGGCGAACCCGTCGGCATCGCGCATCCCGATGAGATGTTTGCCGCCTTTCATCGCGGCGAGCAGGCGTTCGAGAGACGGCTGATGGTTGACGGTAAACGTCTTTTCCAATTGCTTGCGGAATTGCTGAGACTGAAACGAGCCGAGATTGGCGACGGCGCGATGCGTGGGCAGGACGACAAGCCCCGGGTCGCTCATGTCAACGAGCGTAGCCATGACGAATTCGTACGGCGCATTCGGATCAGGCCGGGACGCGGCCGCGCGGCATTCATCGCGGAAGGCGAGCGCCGTCTCGTAGCGGTGATGACCGTCAGCGATGTAGAACTTGGAGTCGCGCAGGGATTCCCGTGCGGTTCTGATAGCCGGAGCGTCGGTGATTTCCCAAAGCTTGTTCACGACGCCGTAATCGTCGGTAGCGGTCAAGGTTGGGTCGTTGTAGGGACGGGGCAGGGTATTCCGGTTGGGGCGTGGATACAGCATGAAAATCTGCCCCTGCTGGGAGTTGCATGCGCGCAAGAGGGACATGCGGTCAGCCTTCGGCTTGGACAGCGTGTGCTCGTGCGGCAGGACAATGCCCTCGTCCCAGCGGTGGAGTCGGACGCGGGCAATGAGAGCTTTGCGCGTCCGCGCGCCGGAGCCGTCGGGCGACGCGAAGGTCTGTTCGAGGTAATAGAGCGCGGGCCCGGCGGCGTGACGGAGAACACCGTCATGCAGCCAGGATTGATAGAGGTCGCGGGCGCGCGTGTATTTGTTGTGGATCTCGGTGTCGCCGGGCTGTTCCTTGCCCAATTCGATCCGCACGAGATTGTAAGGCGAGAGGTTCAGATATTTCTCGCGCATGTCCGGTGTGATTTTGTCGTACGGCTGGGTCAAAACGTCGTTTGGTTTGACCTGTTTGGTGTTATAAAGCACTCCTCGAAACGGTTGGATGTCGGCCATGTGATGTCCCTGATATGCTGGCACCGATAGTAGGGCGTCGTACCGAAAGCGTCAAGGAGGCGAAATGCCGGGTAGTGTCCTAATTTGGGATTCCGGAGTAGCAGGGGCAATCAGACAAGAAGGGCCGCCCCGGCGGTTCTTTGGCCATCCGTGCCCTCCCAGTGGAAACTCTAGCTACGAAAGGCTCCACTCCTCGCCTCAGCGGGTATCAGCTTACGAGAATGTATAGCCCGGACAAGCAGATTGGCTTGGCGCGTTTGAGACAACTACTGCACCCTACCGGACCGTATATCGGCAAGTACCCTTTGCAACAGTTCGCGAACGAGGTCGAATGAGGCAGCGTTGCCGGTTTTTGCTATTTGGGCAGCCATTCGCATGTATTCCTCCGTCTGAGTTCCAACGAGGTCTTCGCACGTATCGAATTGCTGAGCAACCTTCAAAAGGTTGACACGCCAGTCGGCTTCCGCTGCGGGTATTTCACTGTGTTCCTGAGCACGCCTTAACCACACTTCCAACTTGTCATGCAACTCCTGCAACTGCATTGTAAACACCACCCGTTTAACGGTATGTGGTTTATCCCGGTTGTCAACAGAAGCATGTTCGGCGGGCGGGTTCTCGGGTAATGGCTGGCAGAAGTTGCGGCGGTCAGGATGCTTACAGAAGTCGCCTAGCAATCCTGAATTATAACGGCACTTGAAGGATTCGGGAGCCGCACAAAGCCACAAGCCGAAACCGGGAACATGACGAGCAAAGCAGGCTTGTCCCGTCTGCTGCAAACAACCATTCAGTCGCTGGTTTGGATGCGTCATATCAAACCCCTCGATAGGTTGTGAAAGCGTAAGTTGTGCCAGAATTCGGCTAAAGTTTTTGCGAGATATGCCGATACGTAACGGGGGCGGTCTGAAATCGGCCTGTCAGCCGCATACAACAACATAGTGAATAACTGAAAATGACGTCAATGTGAAACGATGCGCGAAAGATTGAATCGGCGATCAGAGTCGGCTAGGGAGTAGATGCAGGCGCAATGCGAAAAACTGCGCACACGAAAAGCGGCAAGCGGACCGGAGGCTTGGCGTCGTCGCCCGGCGTCATGGCCGGGGTGTGCCCGTGTGGGCGGATTCGAGCGGAATTGAACCGGATTCAGGGTGCGCTCCACGACAAATACATTCGCAAGCGGTCAGACCGCTGGTGTCAGTTCTATGCTGCGCAACAGACGCTTGAATGGGTCTTGAATCCAAACGTGGCGGAGGCTCCATACAATACGATTGCGGCAGGGAAGGTGCAGCCACTTACTCAGGGCACTCCGGCAAACTGAGCAGGTTGTCGGGTTGTTCGCCATCGGGCACGGTCTTGATGTATCTGTGACCGTATCTACTCTCGGCAACTATTACCTCAACGGCCTCTCCATCAACGTTCACGTAGAACTCCCATTTGCCGCTGTCAATTCCTTCGACGGCTGCCTGCTGAGAGATTTTCCATCGGGTGTCGTCTGAATTTATCCCTCCTACAAACAGGATGCGCTCATGCGGGTTCGTGCGTTCACTCTTGTTGATGCAGCGGATGCGGTGCCGAGTGGCCATGTGTGTCTCCTTATGGTTGAGGATTGCGACGGTTATCCACCCGGAGCGCGGTGAGAGGCAAGCCGGTAAAGTCCCATATCCGGCATGTTCCACTTGCCTGATGGCCCTGATTTTTCTACACTGCGCTCCGACAGGAGAACGTATCGAGAAAGAGTGATCTAAAACACAATCTGCGGCTTCGGCTGCTGTCCGCCACGAAACGTGCAAATTTCCGGCAACAGGACGGCGCTGTAGGTGCGCCCCCAACAGGGGTGCATTGAAAGCGTTCCTGTGTGGGCATTGCACGTGCCCGTGGCGGGGCGTAAGTAGATGCGCCCCCTTTTCGTTTGGCGACAGTGAGCTACGGCTGGCACATACGGAAAGGGACGGCGCAATGACGACAGATCAGAAGTGGGCAGCGTTTGAATTGATGAGCGCGAGCAACGGGACGGGGAGTGACCGGATTATCGGAGCCTCGCTCCACGACTGCGACGACAAGACGTTCGCGATCTTGACGGCAGCATTCCCTGACAAAATGCAGGCCGCGATGGACGCAGGGAAGCAGCGACGGGCACACTTGGAATCGGCCATCGACCGGGCTAAGCAATTATTAGTGGAGCACCCGGACCTGTTTGTGAAGCTGGGGTCACGAGCCGAGAATCTTCTGGAGCGGTCTGAAAAGCGCGAGGGGTCCTCAGCCCCGGTGAGCTAAGCCTTTTTCTCTTCGCCTCTCAACTCGCTGACGATTGCTGCCTGTACCGCCTTCTGCGGCGTGTCTATCGGCGGCACCCCCAACACGGCCACGTACTTGGTCTTTTCGTCCTGTGCACCGTCCAGATGGCTCCACGCATAACACCGCTTGGCCTTGGGATGGCCGATCAGGTCGAACACTTCCACGACACCCCGCCACGCGGTCTTGCCCTGAAAGACCTCATGCACCGGCACCGATTCAACATGCTTGGAATCGTAGCCGTGTAACTTGCCGATGACGGCTCGCAATTCCTCGACATATTCAGGCTTCGCCACAGCGTTCAATCAGTTCCGCAACCGTCCACTGGCTGCTTTCCACGCCTGCCGCTTGTGCGGGAGTCATACGGATAGCCCCATGTCGTTTGCAGAAGTTATAGTACGCGAAACTCAGCGCGACCGCAGCCTTAAAATTCGGCAGCTTCTTGCTAAAGGCATTGGTCAACCGCGTGAGGCGACGGCAATGCATCCGCAAGGTATGGTTCTGTTTCTCGACGTGTGACGTTGTGATTCGGGCAACACTGGGGTTGCCTTGGATAATTTTCCTTTCGACTTCCACGACCTCCGCCGGGCTGTACCGGCTCGCCGCTTCCTTCGTGAGATTTGTGACGCTGTAGGTTTTTACAATTTGAGCATAATCGACTTCGCTGCCGAACCCGTAATCGACGGCTTCGGGGTAAGCCCCGAGAGCGTCAGACGAAAGCTGGATGCGATTCGCCAAACGACCAGCCAGATCGTCCATGAACCGACGCGCAAAATACCGGTCACGTTGGCCCACAACAAACGCGGGAATCAGTTTGCTATCGGAATCGAGCGCAATCCAAACCCAAACATCGCCATAGACGCGCGCCCGCACCGCGTTCTTCCGTTTGGCCCCAATGAATGTCCAAATTTCATCCACCTCGACGTTACGGCATGGCAGATTGACCATCTTGGCGTCCATGATGGACTCGCAGGCAGTGCCGATGCGGACGCCGAGCCGCATGATCGTATCCCTGTGGATGCCGGTCATTCGCTCAATTGAACGGATGCTATTGCCCTCAGCCAACGCGCCGATGACGACCGCCTGTTTGTCTGGTTTCAAGTTGTTTGGCATATTGTGTTCCTATTCTTTACCAGACTTATTGTGCCACAAAAAGTACATGCCGTCAACTAGTATGTTTGTGCTACACAAACTTCTTTTGTGTGCTACAGTTTCACCATGAGTAAGCGAATGGGGCGTCCGAAATTGCCCGCCGGGAAGGCCCGCTCCGGCACTCTGCGGCTGCGCATCTCCCCGGAGGAAGAAAGGCGGTTCAAAGCAGCGGCCCGCAAAGCAGGCGTAAGTCTGGCGAGGTGGCACAGAAACACCTTGAATTCTGCTGCTCCATAGTGTATGAAACTGGCGGAAGCCGTGGGAGTCGAACCCCTCGCTGTTGTGAGCGAGTCCTCTGGGTGTAATGTCCATTAAGCACAACCGGTGCACGGACGGCTTCCAAAAGTGATGGCCTTCGGGGCCGCGCGGCGTTGACTGGTTGGTTGAGCCGCGCGGCCCCGCTTTTCTTTCCTTGCGCACGTCACATAGTCGGCCCCTGCCTATGCCGCGCTCACCCATACTACTTTGTGCATGGTGTGTTCCTTTCACGCGCACACCATACTGAATCACACCTGACCACGTAAGAGACCGGTTGGAAGACGGCCCGTGGTCTTCACGGGACACGCTACCGTGTGAGGGAAGTCACGAGGGGGACAAGGTGGGGGTGCCTTGGTGTCCCCAAGGGGTCACAAAGCGGGGACCTTGATGACCCGCCGTGAAAGTGGATGCGAGACTACTGCGGCGGCCCGCGCTGGAGAAATCTCAGGCCAATCCGATGGCAAAGTTTCTTCGTGCGACTTACATCGCCGACGATGCTCTTTTGAAGTTTGGAACACAGCCACTCATGCACTTGGGGGATGCTCCTCAGCGCGTTGATCTCGGCTTGGTGTTGCAAGAGCGTCTGGTAGATCGCCAGAGCCGTCGTCGCTGCCTTTGGACGGCGCTCGGGATGCTTGTCATATTTCTGGAAGCATTTAATGCCATGATAGAATCCCCTTATGAAAGCTTCGCCTTCTTCCAGAGTCGAATTCGTAAGCGTGAGCCGGACGGTTGTGCCGATAATCACCAGCGTTGATTGACATTTATCGACCACCATCTTTGTTTCTTTAGGCGATAGCTTCTTCGTCCCGATGGTGCGGCGGTCGCGCACGCGGGCAAATTGTGCGAACTGATAGCCCTGCATCGCGCCCTGGCGAAATTTGACAGATGGATTTGGCCCAAGTGGGACGTACATCCCAAATACGAGTTTTGTGACATTGCTCACCCAAAGCGGCTCCTTCGGGTCTGGCCAATTGATCTTCGGCTCGCTCTTCCGTTTCAATGCGAATCACGTTACTATCCCGGCGGCTCGGAAGGCAATCGCGCTCTTGCCATCAGAGTTTACGCGTGACTACAACACCGGGAGTTGGTATAAGCGCAACGTGACAGGAATTCCATGAAAGCTGAAATCTTTACCCTCTGCGATGCGGCGACGGCAGATGCGTCAGGCAAGCTCAACATTCTTGGAAGTTTCGACCGGTTTTGGTTTCCCCAAATGCCAGCAATGACACCGTTCTTTGCTTTGGCAGTGAAAATACGATTCTCGCAAAGCGAGGAGGGAAACAAGAAACTTCGGATATTGTTTATGGATGCCGACGGAAAACCGGTAATACCTAGGCTTGAGGTTCAGGCACCTGTCCGGATGGCACCACATGAAACGTCTGCCACACTCCAGTTGGCAATGATAATTCCGCCACTAAAATTACCGAGTTTTGGGGACTACTCGATTGCGTTATCTGTGGACCAGACGGAAGTTGCGACGTGCCAGTTATCTGTGCGACAAGCCCCCCAGTCGCCCCAGTTGCCGCAACAATTCCAGCCGCCGCCGCCATCTTCATAATAAATCCTCTGCTGTTTTCCCACCCGGCGAACCTTCGCGGATAAGCTATAATGGCTAAATCCTTGTTGTCAACGAGATTGATGCACACTGGCATTTGAGAAACCTCGTGTACCACCAGAATGGTCGCGCCGACGACCAGAAGAAGGAGCGTGACCCAAAGCTGATCGCTCTTGTCAGCCAGCATCATCACGGGCGCAGTCACGGCGGCCCAAGTCAGCGAAAAACGCCAGACGAACCGATTGTTATTTTTTAGAGTTTTCATTTTTCAAGTCCCTGTATGCCCTCAGCACCAATCTAGCCACAATCGCAGTAAATACAAGTGCGTCCGCAACAACAGAAATAGTCACCAAGTATTCGATGAGCAGGATGACGTGCGCGGGTTCATCATATCGCATCGCCAATTTCTCAATCCACGCAAGAACAATCGCGAACACAAGCAGGCACAGGCAGAGAACGAATAGCTCGAATGAATCTCTGATTGTCTGCTTTGTCCCTGCCGAAAGAATCTCCACATGGTTTGTTGTACCGCAATGCCATCGTTTACGGAAGCCAAATCCGGTGCTGTCTATTTGCCATTGACGCGATTCACGTGGCGGCGCGATGATGCCGCACCGTGAATCTTGCCCTTGGCATCGTGGCGCTGATCGCGGCGGTTGTTGTGCTGGCCACGAAAGTCGTTGACCTTTGGTCAAGCATCTTGAAGTTTCGCAGCGAGCATCCGAAAACCGCTGCGATTGCCGATAGCGCCTCACCCGGTACACAATCGCACAAGCACTCCAAGTCGGAATGGTTCGATATCCTGTTGGACTTGTTCTCTTTGTTTGTGCTCCTGCTCTCGTATTTCCTGATGCTGATGCTTTTCTTCTCCAAGGGACCGGCAACCAAGCAGGACGTCGCCGTTATCGGCTTTGTGGTTGTTGTGTGCACCGTGGCGTTCAGCACGCATGGGAGACGGTAACATCAAACTGCAATAAGAAAACAGTGAACGAAAGGACTGCGTCATGGCAAACACCCCTAACGCAAATTTCCCGTTGAATGTCATCCCACCAACTACGAGAGAAGAGATTGCCACATTTGTTTCGGGCTGTCTCAAAGCATATTCAGACGGAATCGTCACTGAGGTCGATGCGGCAGTGAAGCGGGGTGAGTTGCCCAAAGCATATGGGGATTTGGTGGCCCGGATTATTCGGGCAGCGCCAACCAACAGGGAGTGGAAGCAATAGCGGACACCGTCTACAGGCAAAAGTAGCCGGGTCACTCAGGTCAATGACCGGAATCCCAAATTAGGACACTACCAAATGCCGGCCGGAGCGAGATGATTGCCCAATCCAATCAGGGGTAATGTTCGTAGAATTGATGGTGGCGAGCACACGGCGGGGTCGGGAGACCTACGCTGAACGGGGCCGTTGAAAGTATGAAACACGGGTCGCCAAGAGGGCATCCTATGAGTATGCTGAAGAGGGTCGCGGTTGCAGCCATTGCTGGAGTATTGGTGGGGGTCAACGCCATGAGTCAAATGACGAATAATCCATCATCGACGGAAACGATCACGCTGGGCGGCGGATGTTTTTGGTGCACCGAAGCGGTGTTTGAGCAGTTGAAGGGCGTGGGAAAGGTGGAGTCGGGATACTCGGGCGGAACGGTGCCGAATCCGAGTTACGAGGAGGTGTGCACGGGCGATACGGGCCACGCGGAAGTGAGCCAGATTACGTTCGATCCAACAGTGATCTCGCTGAAGCAGATTCTGGAGGTGTTCTTTACCGTGCACAACCCGACGACGTTGAATCGTCAGGGGAACGACGTGGGCACGCAGTATCGGTCGGTCATTTTCTATCGGAGTCCGGACCAGAAGGCCGCGGCGGAGCAGGCGATCCGGGACATTGCGGCGGCAAAGATCTGGGACGGCAAGATTGTCACGGAGGTTGCTCCGTTCAAGGCGTTCTACAAGGCGGAGGACTATCATCAGGAGTATTTTCGATTGCACGGCTCGCAGCCATATTGCCAGATCATCATTGCGCCGAAAGTGGCGAAGTTTCGCGAACATTTTAAGAGTTTGTTGAAGGGGAGTTGACGGCGTGAAACGGATGAGCAAAAAGATAATGATGTACGTGGCCGCGGCGGTGGTGGGCTTGGGGATTCGCGCGGTGGTGCAGGCGGCGTATGGCGAGGAAAGGAGTGGCAAGGTGACGATTATTGATTTCAAGGATGACGGGACGCGGATCGGCCCGGTGACGGTCGACCGTGTGGTCAAGACGGACGCGGAGTGGCACAAGCTGCTGACACCGGAGCAGTTCCATGTGACGCGAGAAGAAGGGACGGAACGGCAGTGTTCGGTCGGCTATTGGAACAACCACGAGGCGGGGTCGTATCGGTGCATCTGCTGTGGCACGCCGCTGTTCGTGTCGAATACCAAGTTTGAGTCGGGGACGGGCTGGCCGAGCTTTTACGAGCCGGTGGCGAAGGAGAACATCGTCTTACGGCCGGACAATTCGTTTGGCATGGAGCGCACCGAAGTGCTGTGCGCGCGCTGCGGGGCGCACCTGGGACACGTGTTTGAGGACGGACCGCCGCCGACCGGGTTGCGCTATTGCATCAATTCCGCGGCGCTGAAGTTTGTGAGGTTTGCGAGACAGGGCGCGACGACTGAACAGAAAACACCATGAATGAGGCAGCGCCACGATCGCGGGGCAGTTTCAACGGACGCGAGCTTCTGCTTGCGGTGGGATTCACCCTGGTGAACGCCAGCGCGCACCTGTTGTGGAACCCGATTGTGGAATACTGGCAGTTCGTGGTGACGACCCTGATGTTCGTGGGCTTCCTGACATTCTGGCTGACCAAAGAATGGCGGCGCATCGATTCATTTATCACCAGGTTCTACTGCGTGGCGGTGATTGTTGATGTATTTGCGGAGGGTCTCTTGCAGCCATTCCACCACTGCACGTTCGACAACTTGCTGTGCACAGGGAAGCTCTTTCTCGTGTTCTTCGTGTTCTGGCTGGTGGCGCGGCCGGTGGAGCGATGGCGGGCCGGACGCAAGGCGTTGTCCTGATGTGACGCGTGGTGTCTTCGGAGAATTGTCGAAATCGAGTGACCCCGGGAGACATTTTGGCATTCGACGCGCAATTTGTCAGACGTTGTCGGGGACACGGGCGGCATGACCCGGATCAACCCAGGCCAGCGCCTGTTGGTCGTCGTCGAAGAAGCGCATCTGGACGGAAGCGAGTTTGAGCCCGAGAAACAAGAACTCCGCGATGGTGCGTCTGAATCCGGGAGCGAGGACGACGGCCCACTTCGTTCGGTGCTGGAGTCTGGCCACGGCTTCCATCTGCAATCCGATCCCCGGAAGTTCCGCCATAATCGGCCCGCCCACGTCATCATCGATATGGAACAGGACATTGAACGAAGGATCGTACAATGGGTCATCGTGAACCCGGGAATAGTGCCTCACCATATCAGCGGACGTAATGCAACCGCTCATCCGCACCCGGACGAGGCCGCCGGCCTGGTTGATGGTGTACTCGATCATGGTCGCTTCAGCCCACAGGAGCACGCAGTCAACATGTCTATGATGGGCATATTGCGTGCCATCCCAACCGTGTGGTGTACGGGTAGTTGTGGAGGGCGGTCTGGATGGTAGATCGGGTCCAAGTCTCGCGCCGTCATGCTGATGACGTCGAGGACCACGGTGGCGAGCAACGCCAACACGCTTTCGTGCCGGTTATTTATTCAGGGTCACGAAGAACTTCTGAAGAGCATCGTGGTAGATGGCGGCGCTGACAAGGAAAGCGTCGTTGTGGTGGCCATGGAGTTCGACAAGCTGTTTCGGTTCGTTGGCGGCGGCGAGGAGGCGTTGGGCGTGGCGCATGTTGAAGAGTTCATCTTCGCGGCTGTGAACGATCAGCAGGGGAACGTTGATGCGGGGCATTTTGCTGAGCGTGTCGTACTTGTTCTTCACGAGCCAGCGCACGGGAAGGAAGAGGAACATCCGCTGGCCGACATCGCCAATCGAGGTGAAAGCTTCTTCGAGAACGAGACCGCCGACTTCGACTTTGGCGGCGAGATCGGCGGCAATCGCGGATCCGAGGGATTCGCCGTAGACCACAATGGAGCGTGGCGCGACTTTGCGTTGGGTCACGAGGTAATCGTAGGCGGCTCGGGCGTCGTGATAGGTTCCGTCTTCGCCTGGCGCGCCGTCACTGCGGCCGTAACCGCGGTAGTCGATAATGAATACCGTGACACCGAGATGGTGAAGCACACCGAGCTTTTCGAATCGATGTGACATGTTGCCGGCGTTGCCGTGAAAGAGAAGGACGGTGAGCGGGGCATTGGAGATGGAGGCAGGCAAAAGCCAGCCATTGATTTTCACGCCATCGGAGGTGGTGAGGATAACATCGTCGTAGTTGAGGCCGAATCGGTCAGGGGTCTGGTCGATGTGCCGGTCGGGATAGTAGATCATCCGCGGCTCGCTCCAGCGCAGCGAAAGAGCGAAAACGACGAGGACAATCAGGACGACAATGGCAATCATGATGACAGTCCGCATTGGGATGGGAACGTATAGCATACGGAAAAAGTATTGACGAGGGATTCCCTCTTGACCCGCACGGGGCTGCGTGTTAGCTAAGGCAGCGGCAAAGAGATTGAGGGAATATGCGGTGTCCAAAATGCGCCGGCGTGGATGACAAGGTCGTCGATTCGCGCAGTAATCGCGACGGGTTGCTGATCCGTCGGCGGCGGGAATGTTTGAAGTGCGGGGCGCGGTTCACGACGTACGAGGAGATTTTCCGCGAAAAGCTGCGCGTGAAGAAGCGCGACGGCCAGTATGAAGAGTTTGACCGGCGCAAACTGCTGGCGGGCATCGAGAAGGCCTGCGAGAAACGTCCCGTGAGCACGGAGCAAATCGAGTTGCTGGCGGAGCGGGTGATTAGCGAATTGGAAAATGAGTTCGGGCGGGAAGTGCCCTCGATGAAGGTTGGCGAGCGGGTGATGGAACACCTGCGCAAGCTGGATGAAGTCGCGTACGTGAGGTTTGCCTCGGTGTATCGGCAATTTCGCGACGCGGAACAATTCATCGACGAGATCAAGCAGATGGGCAAATCATGATTCAATTGCAGGAAGGCGTCTTGTGGGTGGAGGCCGCCGATGGACGGCGGACGCCATTCGACGAGCAGCAATTGGCGCTGTCGATCCAGAAGGCGGCGGCGAGTGTCGGCCAGTGCGACTGGTGGCTGGCCGAATCCATTGCCGCGGCCGTGCACGCGTTTGGCAAGCAATCGCGCCGCGAGCCGGTCATAACGAGCCGGGAGATTTCGGAGATTGTGGCCGCGGTCCTGGCGACACTTGGCTATGACTGGATTTCCGAGGCGTACGACGGCGGTGTGAACCGCGTGGCGATCCACCTCAACGAGCTGGTGTGGCGGACCGACGCGGCATTTGAACTGGAGTTCTTCCGTCAGCTCGATCGCGCCTTGGGTGCGGCGACGGACCATGACCTGATCGCGATGCGGATCGACGGACTGCGCGCCTGCGTGATGCAATTGCGCGGGGCGCGACGATGGACGGCGGAATGCCGGCGGTTGGCGGAGGAAATCGTGGAGCATGTACGCGGACGCGTGGCCGGGATGCGCACGCCCGAGGCGGCGAGTTTGAAATTGGCGGTGATGGAGTAGGCGATATGGCGGACAACATTTTCTCCAAGATCGTGCGCAAGGAAATCCCGGCCAGGATCGTCTTTGAAGATGACCGTGTCCTGGCGTTTCGTGATATCGATCCCAAAGCGCCGATCCATATTCTGATCGTCCCCAAGAAAGACATCGCGCGCGTATCGGAGGCGGGCGCCGGGGATGAGCCGCTGTTGGGGCATTTATTGACCACCGCGGCGGAGATCGCCCGCAAGGAAGGGATCGACGAGAGCGGCTACCGGCTGGTGATCAACAAAGGCGCGCACGCGGGGGAGAGCGTTCCGCATCTTCATCTGCATCTGTTGGGCGGCCGGCAGATGAGCTGGCCGCCCGGTTGACCCCTCACCGCTCTGTGAACGGGCTCATTCTTTTCGAAGACGACCACCTGCTGGTCGTCAACAAACCGTCCGGCATCAACACACACAAGCCCGATCCATTTGCGCCGGACGGGATTCACGAGTGGCTGACCAAACGGGAAGCGCGCTGGCGGAATCTGTCGATCCTGCAACGGCTCGACAAGGACACATCGGGCGTGATGGTGTTCGGCAAAACGCGGGAAGCGAATCAATCACTCAGCCAACAATTCGAAAAGCACACGGTTGAGAAGGTGTATGTGCTCCTGAGCGCGGCACGGCCGACGCGGGTGAAGTTCTGGGAGAAATCGCCGAATTGTGTGACAGAATTTGAATTCATCCAGGCGCACGGCGATTACTTCCTCGTGCAAGCCAAGCCAGTGACGGGCAAGACGCACCAGATTCGGCGTCACGCGGCGAACGCCGGATTCCCGATCCTCGGAGACACGGAATACGGTGGCGCGACGGCGCCGCGGCTGATGCTGCATGCGTGCCGACTCAGCGTGACGCATCCCGCGACGGGAGATCGCACGACATTCGAGGCTTCAGTGCCGCGAGCGTTTGACGAGATTGATCCACTGGTGGCGGCGACGGAGTTTCGCGAGCTGCTATTTGACGGGGAACAAACGGCCGCGTTTCGGCTGGTGAGCGGGGAAGCGGACGGATGGCCGGATGTGGTGGTGGATTCGTATGACGACCACTTGCTCGTGCAGTGGCAGAGCCGGGAGGCGAGCGAGAAGGGGAACGAACTCATCCAGCGCTTGCAGGAAGAGTGCAGACCGCGGGCGATTTATACGCAGTTGACGACGAAACAGGAACGGACGCCGCCGCAGTTGGCTTCAGGGACGGCGATGGCGGACCGCGCGGTAATCTGCGAGAACGGAGTCGGCTTTTCGATCGGCTTTGGAGAAGGACTGGGGGCAGGGATTTTTCTCGATCAGCGTGAGAATCGTCGCCGGCTTCTGCGGATGCCGCTGACGGGCAGGACAGTGCTGAACACGTTCTCCTACACGTGCGCGTTTTCCGTGGTGGCGGCGAAAGCAGGCGCCGTGACGGCAAGCGTCGATCTCTCAAAGAATTACCTCGAATGGGGCCGTGAGAACTTTCGGCTGAACGGCATCGACCCGGCGGGACACGGTTTCATTTTTGGCGATGCCTTCGAATGGCTCAAGCGATTTGCCAAACGCGGGCAACGATGGGACGTGGTGATTGTCGATCCGCCGACATTTTCAACCACGAAGAAAGGGCGCGTGTTTCAGGCGGCGCGTGATTACGAAGAACTGGCGGCGCTGGCGATGCCGCTGGTGGCGCCCGGCGGCTGGCTGCTGTGTTCGACGAACCAGCGCACGCTTGCGGCGGAGGAGTTTGAAACGAGCATCCGGAAGGCGGCGAAGCGGTGCGGACGAACTATGGAATCGCTGGAGTTTGAGACGGTGCCGTTTGATTTCCGTTTGGCGCCGAAGGAACGGCCCTATTTGAAGACCTTCTGGGCGAAGCTGGCGTAGTGTAGTGGCTGGTCAGTTGCTCGAGTTGCGGGCCGAACTCGGTAGCGGCCCAGATTCCGCCGCCGGCGCCGGCCACGAAGACCATCGATTTTCCCACCGGAGAAAACGAGGTCGAGGTTACGTGCCCCGTCTCGCTGACCGTGGCGGAAACAAACGGGAACAGATGTTTGGAGATCGTCTCGGTAGGGGGCAGCTTGTTTATGTCGACGAACTCGTTGTTGCCGATCGCGGAGGAGGCGGACCTGGCGATGGCGTAGAGCGGCGCGAACAAACCGCGGAGATCGGCATAACTGTACGCCGAGGCGTTGGCGGGCATACGGCTCATGAATTGTTGGTACGTTGTGTTGCTGGCAAGGGTTGGTTTCGACTCGGCCGTCTGGGTGACCAACTCGCGCGCGTAATCGGGCGTGCCGGCCAGAATGAGAAACTGGCCTGTGGTGGTATATGTTGGGGCGAGCTGACCGGCGCCGACGCGAACGGTGCGAAGTGTGTGGCCGGCGACCACGCTTTCATCCCAGGGAGCCAGTTGGTCGTCGCCGAGGGCGGATTGTTTCAGGGCGTTCATCGCATTGTCGAGAGCGGGCCGGAGTGTGTCCTCGTGGGAGATTTCCGCGGCCAACGCGACATCCGGAAAGCGGGCACCCTCGCGCCACGTTGCGATGACCGCCGTCTCGGGCCCGATTCGCTGGAGAATGTCCTCCTGCATGTGGATGCCGTTGGTGCGAAGTCCCTGCTGGAATTGGGCGACGGATGACATGATGGAGGTGTTGCCGGATTGAGACAGGGCTTGCATGCTCTCCTCGTAAAATGCCGAGAGATTGGCGTTGTCGGCCGAATAGAACAGGGTGTCGGGAGATGTGAGCGCGATCGTTTTGCGGGTCACCGGCGGCGCCGGCGCGGGCGCGTTGTGGGAATAGGAGACGAAGGAGACGTCTTCCACGCCGCGGTCGACAAACTTCATGCTGAACGCGGAAGCATTCATGCCGCTGAGTTTCTGGAATGCGCCGGCTGTCTGCGGCGAAAAGGCCAGCAGGGGGCCGAACAGGTTGAGCACCTCTTCCACATTGGCATAGGCGAGAAACTCGTAGTCCCGGGAGGCATGTCGTTGGACATCGGTGAATCTCGGGCTCGTGGAAAGCCGTTTGAAGTCCACCGGGACCTGGCCGGTATAGGAAGCGATCAGGTCGCGCATGGTATCTTCGCCGAGCGTGAAAACGACGAGCGAATTGAAGAAGGCGTGGCAGATGGGCAGTTCGGGTGAGAGTTGCCACAGGGAGTACTTCACGCCGAGATAGCTGCGTTCCTCGAAATCGCCTTGCGGATTGGCCTTCTGGAGGGAAGCTTCGAGTTTGTACAGCCCGGCGATCGCCTGGATCTTTTTGTGGCCCACGTCTGCGCCGGCCACGAGGCCGACATTGAGCGACGGGAGAATGGTGATATGCGTGAGGCCGAGGAAGACTTCGCCCTGCGCGGTGTTCAGGAAGAAGTTGGCAAGCGCGGCATTACCGTTGTCCTGGCCCGGGTGTGAGGGATTCTCGCGGAGGAGGGTCAGCGGTTTGTTCAGGAATGCCTGGACTTCGGGCTCCTGCCAGAGAGCATAGAGTTCGGTTTTCGAGAAGTTGTCGCGAGACCTGGTGAAATCGGGGATGTCGAGGAACACGAGAGTGGAGTCCGGGAGCAGGTCGGCGGCGTGGGGCGCAGGTTTGGTGAACGTGGTGAAGACCAACGCCACGGTAACGATTGCCACCACCAGCAGGAAGACCAGGACGATTTTTTTCATTCGTGCACGCGCGCGATTGGCACCGAGTAACGACGGGCGGGGATGCTGACCCATAACGTGATGCGGGTCAAGGAAATCGTCACATGGATTTGACGTGCCAAACGGGAAGGAAACAGGTAGAATTATCCACATGGGATTTGTGAGGGTATGATTGCGAAGAGCAAGTCGCGGAATCCGAACGGCCGGATGCTTGTCGCGCTGTTGGCGGCAGGCTTCCTCGTTGCCGCGCGTGCCGTCGATGTCCGGGCTGTGATATTCGAGTCGACGGATGATCCCGGCTACAACACGAACGCGCCCTCAGGTTCCCTGACGAACAGCGGCTGGGAGTACGAAGGCGTTTGGGACACCACGCACCAGACTTTTCTCGGGAGGATTCCCCTGGGGAACTGGCTCGGCACACCCATTGCCCCGCGGTTCTTCATCAGCGCCGCGCACGTGGGCGGCACGACCAACGATGTGTTTGTGTTCAACGGGTTCACATACCATCCGATCGCGCAATACACCACACTCGACAGCGATCTGAGCATCTGGGAGGTTGCCGAGACGTTTCCGTACTACGCGCCGCTGTATACGGGATCGGGAGAAACGAATCGTCCCCTTGTCGTGTTCGGTCGCGGCACGGATCGGGGCGATCCCGTGATCGTGGATGAGCAAACAAACGGCTGGACGTGGGGCGATGTCAATTGGGAGGAACGCTGGGGCCAAAGCACCGTGAGTTCGGTGACGAATCTGGGCGAAGGCGTGGGGGATCTGTTGCGATGTGAATTTGAAGGCGACGCGGGTTCCAATGAATGCGCGCTGAGCTACGGCGATTCCGGGGGCGGACTGTTTATCGAAACCAATGGCGTCTGGGAGTTGGCCGGGATCAATTATTCCGCTGATGGACCATTCAGTTTCGACCCCGACGGGAGCAACTCGTTTGCGGCTTCGATGATCGATGCGCGGGGACTGTACGAGGAGATCGCGCCGGGTGAATGGGAGTTTCAGGATGCGACGAATCCAGTTCCGAGCGCGTTCTACAGCACGCGGATTTCGGCGAATTTGGATTGGATTCAAAGCGTGATCAACTTCACGCCGGGGTCGGACTTGCAGGTGGGCGGCGCCCGCATCGCCACCAATGGTTTCGAGATCGCGATTTCCACGGGGTCCAACCGCGTGTACTACGTCCAGAGCACGACGAACGCGATCGACGGCGCATGGTCGACGATTCTCTCGAATATACCGGGCACGGGCGGGATCGTCACCATAACCGACACGAATGCCGTGACATCGCGGCCGCGATTTTACCGGGTGGGTCTTTCCCAGTAGTCACGCCTCACCCGCAACCCAACAGCGCTCGTGCCGCGGAGCCGAAATACCCGGCTGACCTTGTGTCTCCCTGTTGATTCGCCTGGAGCAGCTATTTCACACCGGCCTGTATGACCGTGAACGCTTGTCCGGCCACCGTGATGGTGCCGGCGAGGACGTTGGTGGTCGAATTGGCCGGCACGGTGTAGGTGACGGCGCCTTTGCCAGTGCCGCTGGCGCCGGAGGTGATGGTGATGAACGAGTCCGTCGTGGAGGCGCTCCACTCGCAGTCGCTGAGATTGGGCGTCACCTTGATGGTGGCGCTGCCGCCGGTCGACTTCAGCTTGCCGCTCTTCGGGCTGAGTTTGAACGTGCAACCGCCGGCATCCTGATTGACGGTGTAGGTCTGGCCGGCGATGGTCATGGTCCCGGTTAGTGCCGTGGTGTTGGTGTTGCCGGGAATGGTGAATGCCACTTTGCCGCTGCCCGTGCCGCTGCTGCCCGATGTAATCGTGATGAACGGATCATTGCTGACGGCGGTCCATGAGCAGTCCGTCCCCTTGGTTTTGACACTGACGCTCTTCGAGCCTCCTTTGGCGGTGAGGGTGATACTCGTCTTGCTGCCGATGGAGTAGGTGCAGCCACCGCCTGAACTTGAGGTGCCGGATTCGGTGACAGTAAACGTCTGGTCGGCGATGGTCATGGTGCCAACCTGTTCGTTGCTGTTGGTGTTGGCGGCGACGGAGTAATGGACGGTGCCGTTACCCGAGCCGCTGCTGCCGGAGGTGATGGTGATGAAACTGTCATTATTGGTCGCTGACCACGCGCAGCCGTTGGAGGCGATGACGCTGACGGTGCTGGAGCCGCCGGACGCGGCAAAGGTGGCGTTGGTGGGGCTGATAGAATAGGTGCAGCTGGGGCCGATTGGGCGAAGCCCCATATCGAGCTTGAAGACGATCCCGTGGTTATGGGCTCCGCCCTGTTCGGTCACGCCGTAGAATTTACCGTCGGTGGCCTGTATCATGGGCGCGGTTATACTGTTGGCCCGCAGGCTTCCGTCCGTGCAGTTCCCACTGGAATTTGTGGTGCTGCAGAACGAGTGTAATGTGGTTAACGCGCCGTCCGGCGTCAACTGAAACACCGTGCCACCGCTGCCCGACCCACCCTCAGTGGTCAAGCCGTAAAAATTACTGTCGCTGCCGTAAACGAGAGCACCGGACGGATCGAATCCGTTGACACTGCACGAGCCCGCGTTGCAGAAGCTGTACAACGGAACCAAGGAGCCGCTGGGGAGTCCATCCATCGGCACCGCAAAAACCTCTCCGCCCGCAATAAGACCCTCCTGACTCGCCAGCCCTCCGTCACGCGTCGAACCGTAGAGATTGCCGCCGACTTCAATCGGCGAGGCCAGCGGCCCGGAGCCATCTGCGCAAGGGCTGACCGGGTTCGTGCTGGTACAAAAGCTGTAGAGGATTGTGAAGGTTCCTTCGGAAGTAAGTTGGTAAACGATTCCATCGTCCTCTGTCCCGGCAAAGTCGATCGTGCCGTAGAAGTTGCTGTCGCTGCCCTGGATCAACGGGGTGCTGGGCTGACGTCCGTCGATGCCGGCGCTGAAGCTGTAAAGAGTGCTCAACGTACCCTGCGGGGTGATTTCGAAGACGGTACCCCAGCCATTCGATCCGCCATATTGCGTGGTGCCGTAGAAATTGCCGTCGCTGGCCTGGGTCAGGGGAGTTTGCGGTTGATAGCCGTCCAGGCAGTCGTTGCTGGCGTCCGTGACGCTGCAAAAGCTGTACAGGACGGTGACTGTCCCTTGCGAAGTCAATTTGAAGACGGCGCCTTCATTGTTCGTGCCGCCGCGGAACGTCGTGCCGTAGAAGTCGCCATCGGCGGCCTGGATGATTCCGTTGGGAGCGCCGAGGTGGTTGGGACACTGCCCGCTATTGCAGAACGTGTACAGGACCGTCAGTGTTCCGGCGGGGGTGATTCGGAAGAACGTGCCGGCGCCGCCGTTGGTGCCGCCTCCATTTGCCGTGCCGTAGAGGTTGCCATCTCGGCCCGGTACCAGCCAATCCGGCCCGCTACCGTCGATGAGCGCAGTACCATTCGTCAGCGTGCCAAAACTGTAGAGCGTCGTGAATGTTTGCGCCCGTATCTGAGTTGATCCGATCGCCACCGCGAATGAGAGAAGTGCGACCGCCCATATAGCCTTTCGCATAACACAATCCCTCCAGCCAAGAGATGTTGTTGTTGCCGGGTCACCACCCCGGACCTGGGGCAATACTTACCATACCCGCGATTGGCCGGCAAGATCGAAATCCGGGAACGAGTCGACAGGCCGTGGCTCGAGCCACGAGACATCTGACCGGGCCGGGTGGGTCGCTTCCGGTTCCCAAAGGGATCTGGCCCGGCGTGGCGCGCGCGAATGAGTTGTTTGATCGTCCAGCGGAGCGGTCAGATGGCGGCCTCGGCGTGCTCCTCGGTGCGAATGCGAACGACCTGTTCCACCGGCAGGATGAAAACTTTCCCGTCGCCGATTTTTCCGGTTTGGGCGATGCGGATGATCGTGTTGACCGCGGCCTCGACTTTTTCATCCGGCAGGACGATCTCGAGTTTGGTTTTGGGGAGGAAATCGACGACGTACTCGCTGCCCCGGTAGATCTCCGTATGACCTTTCTGTCGGCCGAAACCTTTGACCTCGGTGACGGTCATGCCATGAACGCCGACTTCGCTCAGCGCTTCTTTGATCTCCTGGAGCTTGAAGGGTTTGACGACGGCTTCAATCTTCTTCATTTGTATCCAAACATTGGGCTGGGGGGTGAAATCCAGCGGGCTACATCCCGGACTCCGTGCTTGTGAATATTTTCACAAGCGCAACAGGTTTGTCAAAGCAATTATGCCGCGGCTTGTCGCGAACCGAACGGGCCCGAAGGAGGCGGGATGTCACGGCCAATCGCACCTCTTGACACGCGGCGGTGATGACCTATACTGCGATTCGCCATGGAATCTGACGACGAGCCTGGGGGACAGTGGGCCGCTCCGAGCGGCGGGTGTGCGCCTGCGGGCGTGAAACCTGAGATTGATTCCATGCATCGTAAGCGGGTGGAACCAGAACCCGACCCTCTATTATGCACTTCTGACGGACGTTTTCCGTCGGCGGGGCGCGGCTTGTGGTCGCGCGTACCGGACGCGGAGTGGAACGACTGGCGCTGGCAGTTGCGGAATCGCATCACCTCTGTGGAGGCGCTGGAAGCGTTGATGCCGCTGACGCCCGAGGAACGCCAGGGGGTTTCGCTGGCGGGCCGGCATCTGGCGATGGCGATCACGCCGTACTTCTTCAATCTCATCAACGTCGCCGATCCGAATTGTCCGATCCGTCGGCAGGTGATCCCGCGCGTGGAGGAGACGATTGCCGCGCCGTGGGAGATGAGCGATCCATGTGGCGAAGACGAACACATGCCGGTACCGGGGCTGGTGCATCGGTATCCCGACCGCGTGCTGTTTCTGGTCACGGACCGGTGCGCGACATACTGCCGGTATTGCACGCGGAGCCGGGTGGTCAGCGGGGTTGGCGAACAGCATTTGCGCACGGAATTTCCCGAGGCGATCCAATACATTCGCGAGCACCACGAAGTGCGCGACGTGTTGCTGAGCGGCGGCGACCCGCTGTTGTTCAGCGACGAACGCCTCGAACAGATTCTCAGCGAGTTGCGCGCGATCCAGCATGTGGAATTTCTCCGAATCGGGACACGGATCCCGATCTTTTTGCCGCAGCGAGTCACGCCGGAGTTGTGCGCGATGCTGCGGAAGTATCATCCGTTGTGGATGAGCATTCATTCGAATCACCCGAAAGAAGCGACGCACGAAGTCAGGGAGGCGTGCGGTCGGCTGGCAGATGCGGGGATTCCCTTGGGGAACCAGAGCGTGTTGTTGCGTGGGGTCAACGACGACGCCGCGGTGATGAAAGAGCTCATGCACAAACTGCTGATGATGCGGGTGCGGCCCTATTACATCTATCAGTGCGATCCGGTCAAGGGCACGCATCATCTGCGCACGAGTGTGCGCAAGGGCATCGAGATCATGGAGGCGCTGCGGGGACACACCACGGGATATGCCGTGCCGCAATATGTGATCGATGCGCCCGGGGGGGGCGGCAAAGTGCCGATCAGCCCCGAATACGTCCTGGCTCACGATAAGCAGCGAGTCATCATTCGTAATTACGAAGGTAAAGTGTTCGAGTACCCCGAGTTAACCGACGTAACGGCCCCGCTCAAGCCCGGGCCGGGTGTTCCTCCCGCGCCGCGCCAAACAGGTGTGGAAACTGCTGCAAGGAGTTGCCACACAACGGACAAGGGAAATGGACACCGTCGCCCGACGCTCGACTGAAGTACATTTTGGCCTGGCTTGGAACTGGCAGTTCGACCAGGATTTCGTCAGCCAGCTTGATCGCTCGTGCCTCAACGCCGGCTTGAGCTGTTACCTCGTTGGCCCGCACAATCTGCAGCAGACGTTCCTCGAAGCGCAGAATAGCGAGCGGAACTTCCGTTATTTTCTCGATCGCGCCAGCGACGAGGACGAACGCTTCCTGCGCTTCAACCAGTTGCTTCAGTCCAAGGGCACGAACTTCATCAATGCCCAGCACCATTATCGCCGGTCCATCGACAAGGCGAACATCCACGGCGAACTGCTCGCGCGCGGCCTGCAATTGCCGCTGACGATCATCCTGCCGCCGTATGAGTCCGAGCCGAATTTCGACGCGCGCCTGATCGAGCCGCTGGCCTCGCCGTTTGTGGTCAAGCCGGCGAAGGGCGGCGGCGGATCCGGCGTCGTTGTCGGGGCGACGCGGGCGGACGACGTGTCCCAGAGCCGCGCGAAGCTTCGCAACCAGAGGTTCCTCATTCAGCAGCGCATCAATCCGCAGATCCTCAACGGGCGGCGCGCCTGGTTCCGCGTGTATCACGTGTGCGGCGAAATCATCCCGTGCTGGTGGGATGACACGACGCATCGGTACGCGGTGGTGACGCCATCGGACCGGGCGGTGGTGAATGTCGATGAGCTGACGCGCATCGTGCGCATCATTGCCGACGTGTCGAAACTGGATTTCTTCAGCACCGAAATCGCGCTGGAACACGACGGGCGATATTTCGTGGTCGATTACGTCAACGACCCGTGCGACATGCGGCTCCAGAGCAAGTATTTCGACGGCGTGCCGGACACGATTGTCCGGATGGTCGTCCAGAGCATCACCGGCTACATCAAGAAGCAGTTTGCGCCGGCCGCCGAGCCGACCGACGAAGACGCCAAGTATTGGCCGTGAGAACGGCGGGGCCGTTCACTTCTTGACGATCAAGTGGATGGCGACGATCACGCCGAAGACCACGACGGCGCCGCGGAGGATGCGCGGGGATAGCCGCTGGGCGGTCTTCGCGCCGATGAATCCGCCGGCGATGGCGGCCAGCGCCATGGCGAGCACGATGCCGAGGATCACCGTTTTCTTGACGAGGAAATAGACGGCGGCGATGCCGTTGATGAGCATCGCGAGGAAATTCTTCATTCCATTGGCGGCCTGCAAATCTTCCGGCAGGAAAATCGCCATCGCGGCGAGCATGAGGATGCCGATTCCCGCGCCGAAATACCCGCCGTAGACGCCGATGGCGAACTGGCAGAGCCACAATGCCGCGGCGTGTTTCTTCGGGTGGGCGTCGGCGCGTTGGGCCATCCAGCGGCCGATGGGTTCGTTGAGCGTCAACAATGCACAGGCCAGCAAGATGAGGTAAGGTACGATGTAACGGAAGATCGTCTCGGGTGTGTTCAGCAGGAGCACGGCGCCGGTCAACCCGCCGAGCAATGACGGGACGGCGAGAATCCAGACGCGTTGGCGATTGTTGCGGAGGTGTGCGCGGTACGCCCACGAACTGGTGAGCGAGCCCGGCCAGATCGCGACGGTGCTGGTGGCGTTGGCGGCGATGGAGCTGAGGCCGTCGTAGAGCAGGGCGGGGAATGTCAGGAGCGTGCCGCCGCCGGCGACGGCGTTGACGAAGCCGGCGCCGAATGCGGCGATGATGCTGATCCAGTACAGTTGCATGTACGATTGGTTGCGGAACATAGCAAAATTCTGTTAGCGTCACAAACATGCCATCAGTCATTTTGAAAAAGGGTCGGGAACATCGCCTTTACTCCGGGCATTGCTGGGTGTACGCGGGCGAGATCGCGAAGATCACCGGCGACGCGAAAGACGGCGACGCGGTGGACATTCGCGACTACAAGGAGCGGTTCTTCGGGCGTGGCCTGCTCAACACGCACTCGCAAATCACCGTCCGCCGGTTCACGACGGAGAAAGAGGAGATCGACAGGGCCTTCCTGGGGCGGCGCATTCAGGCGGCGCTGGAATACCGGCGGGAAAACACGCTGGTGGCCGGCACGGAGGCGTTTCGGTTGGTGTCGTCGGAGAGCGACCAGGTGCCCGGGTTGATCGTCGATCAGTATGGCGACCATGTGGTCGTGCAGGCGCTGACGCTGGGGATCGATCAGCGGAAGAAACAGATTGTGGAGATTTTGCAGGAGTTGGTCGAACCGAAGGCGATTGTCGAGCGCAGCGATGTGCCGAGCCGGAAGCTGGAAGGGTTGGAGGAAACCAAGGGCGTGCTGTTCGGCGAGACGGATGCGATTGTTCGGGTGCAATTCAATCAGTTCTCCATCGAAGTGAATCTGCTCGAAGACCAGAAGACGGGTTTCTTTCTCGACCAGCGCGACAACTACGCCGCGGTGGAGAGCCATTGCGCCGGGAAACGTGTGCTGGATTGTTTCGCGTATCACGGCGGGTTCGCGCTGGCGGCGGCGGTCGGCGATGCGAAGAGCGTCGAGGCGGTGGAAATCTCCGACCAGGCCGTGGAACGGGCGCGGAAGAACGCGGAGCTGAACGGGCTGACGGGCCGGATCGAGTTTGTGTGCGCGAATGCGTTCGATGTGTTGAAGAAATATGACGTGGAGAAGCGCGAATACGACGTGATCGTGCTCGATCCGCCGTCGTTCACGCGGACGAAGCAGAACGTGGCGGATGCGCTGCGCGGGTACAAGGAGATCAATTTGCGGGCGCTGAAGATGTTGCGGCCGGGCGGATTGCTGGCGACGTTCACCTGCTCGCACCACATCGACGCGGAATTATTCAAATCGGTGGTGCTCGATGCGGCGGCGGACGCGAAGAAGACGTTGCGGCTGGTGCGGGTGCTGACGCAGTCGCCCGATCACCCGATTTTGCCGGCGGTGCCGGAGACGGAGTATCTGCGGGGATTATTGCTGGAGGTGATGTGATGGAGGCGAGACTGGAAGAGCTGAAGGCACGGCTGGCGGAGGTGGATGATTTGTCGCGGGCGGGGGCCGTGTTGGGTTGGGACCAGATGACGTACATGCCGCCGGGCGGGGCCGAGGCGCGCGGTCGGCAGTTGGCGACGCTGGGGCGATTGGCGCATGAGAAATTTACGGACGCGCGGATCGGGGAGCTGCTGGACGAGTTGAGGCCGGTCGGAGAATCGATGCCATACGATTCCGATGAGGCGGCGTTGATCCGGCTGACGCGGCGCGATTACGAGCGGGCGGTGAAAGTGCCGTCGGCGTTCGTGGCGAAATTCAGCGCGCACCAGGCGGCGAGCTACGAGGTGTGGGGGAAAGCGCGGCCGGTGAACGATTTCAAGGCCGTCCAGCCGATGCTGGAAAAGACACTCGAATACAGCCGCGAACTGGCGAATTTTTTCCCGGGTTATGAACACATTGCCGATCCGTTGATTGATTACGCCGATTACGGGATGAAGGCGGCGACGGTGAGCGCGCTGTTTGCGGAATTGCGGGACGACCTGGTGCCGATTGTGAAGGCGATTACCGAGCAGCCCGTGGCGGACGATTCGTGTTTGCGCGAGACGTTTCCCGAAGCGCAACAGCTCGTGTTTGGCCGGGACGTGGTGAAGCGGCTCGGATACGATTTCGAGCGGGGGCATCAGGACAAGACGCGGCATCCGTTCTGCACGACGTTTTCGATTGGCGACGTGCGGATCACGACGCGGGTGAACGAACACGATTTGAGCGATGCGTTGTTCAGCACGATCCACGAGTCGGGGCACGCGATGTACGAGCAGGGGATTCGTGCCGAACTGGAAGGCACGCCGCTGGCGCACGGGACATCGGCGGGCGTGCATGAGAGTCAGTCGCGATTGTGGGAGAATATTGTCGGGCGCGGGCGCGGGTTCTGGGAATTTTTCTATCCGAAGCTGCAACAGGTGTTCCCGTTGCAACTCGATGATGTGCCGATTGAGGAATTTTACCGGGCGATCAACAAGGTCGAGCGGTCATTGATTCGGACCGATGCGGATGAAGTGACGTACAATTTGCACGTGATGATCCGGTTCGATCTGGAATTGCAGTTGTTGGAAGGGAAACTCGACGTGAAGGATTTGCCCGAGGTGTGGCGGGCGCGGTACCAGAGCGATCTGGGGATTGCGTCGCCGGATGATAAGGATGGCGTGTTACAGGATGTGCATTGGTACGCTGGACAAATCGGTGGTGTGTTTCAGGGTTACACGCTTGGCAATATTCTCAGTGCACAGTTTTATGAGGCGGCGACGAAGGCGCACCCCGAGATTCCCAAGCAGATTCCGCAAGGCGAATTCGGCACGCTGCACGGTTGGCTGAAGGAGCACATTTATCAGCACGGCAGCAAGTTCACCGCGAACGACATCGTGAAGCGCGCGACCGGGCAAGAGCTCACGATTGAGCCGTACATTCGGTATTTGAAGGCGAAGTATGGAGAGGTGTATAACCTCGCCTAGAGGTTTCGGCGCGCGAATGGAAGGAAAACAAAGATCGTATTTTTCGCGGCGTTGTAGTAGCTTGAGAGCGTTATGGTGCTTCGTTCCAGAGCAGTGTGCGGGGCTCTACTAATGGCCGTTGCGGTTTCGCTCTTGTGGTGCTGTTGGGGCGATTGGCGATATATCGACCAACCCTATCCAATTGGCGATGGCTACACGAAGTATCGTCGTGCTTCCGAGGTGTGGGCCATTCTTGCCGCGGTACTATTCTTGACCGCTACGTCCGGTACAATGCTCTGGACCGCACTGCAGGGCCGCCCAATGCGACTTAGCTCGCGAGTCCAAATACTTGTCATAATGGGCTTGGTTACTTTGTGGCTCGCGTGTTTGGTTGCCGCCTTCACTTTTGTGAATGAGGTAGACGCGCTCGCGCCCGCAATTCTGTTAATGATAGGGCTTTGCCCAGTTTGCATACTTGTCTTGTTGGCCAGACTTCGACGCAAGGCAAAGGCCTAATGTCGAGCGCTTGGGCTTTACTTCGGCCCAGGCACGTAGGACTTCAGCGCGCGGGTGTTTTCGGCGAGGGGAGTAAGGGTGTAGAAGCCGAGGGAGGCGGGGATCAACAAGAACTCGCCGATGTTGAGGCGGTCTTCCTTGCCGTCGGGGGTCAGGATACCGAGCTGGCCGGAGATGCAGGTGAGGATGTGGAAGGTTGAGCCGTCGGTGCGATCGGGCCAGGCGTTGGTCAGGTCGAGGCGATGGACGTGGAAGTACTCGCATTCGACGAGGCGCCAGAGACCGTTGACGCCTTTCTGTTCGACCATGGCCCGCTGCTTCTTCGGTTCGAAATCCTTGAAGTCGATACAGACGAGCGATTCCTTGACGTGAAGCTGGCGGGGTTTGCCGTCGAGGCCGACGCGACCCCAATCGTAGACGCGATAGGTGGTGTCGGAGTTCTGCTGGATCTCGACGAGCACGACGCCGGCGTCGATGGCGTGGATTCGGCCGGACGGGACGAAGAACACGTCGCCCGGCATCACGGGAAATCGGTACAGCATATCCTCGATGGGCTTGACGTCTTTCTGGCCTTCGAGCGCGCGCATGAAATCCGCGCCGCTGACGCCTTTGCGGAGGCCGGCGATAAGATGGGCGTCAGGGTCGGTTTCCAGCACGTACCACATTTCGGTTTTGGGTTCGCCCTTGAGTTTTGCGGCGAGGGCGGGGGGCGGATGAACCTGGAGCGAGAGACGTTCGCGCGCATCGAGAAGTTTGACGAGCAGAGGGAAACGGGGAAGAGCCGTTGGGGCAACAGATGGCGCGGGAGTCTTTGAAGATGCGGAATCGGCCGGATTCGGCGCGTTCGGAGAACGCGCCCTACCAACGTCCGCGACACAATTGGTTCCCAGCAACTGTATGCCGTGGGTTTCGATTTGCTGGCGGAGAGTCTTGCCTTTATCGTGTCCATTGGCGACGACGGACTGGACGTCATCGCGGTCGCTGATCTCCCAGGATTCGCCGATGTGTTTGCCCGGCGGCACAGATTTTCCGTAGTGTTCGAGCGCGTTGCCGCCCCAAACGCGTTCGATCAAAGCGGGCGTAAATTTGTACGGGTAAAGCATCTTTGAGCCTTGCAGTTTGCTGGGCTTTTGGTTAGAGTGCGCAACCGCAAGGAGGATTTGCAACATTTTTCTATGGGGAAGGACTCGAAACACTCGGGCGGTCGGGAGATTTGGGCCGTTGTTCTGGTTGTGCTGTCGTTGCTGCTGTTGCTGAGCCTGATTTCCTACGATCCATTTGACGTCGGGGCGATTTCCGCGAGCGATCATCGGCCGGCGGCGAATTTCATCGGACCCGTTGGCGCATGGATTGCGTTTGGGACATTTCAGGCGTTCGGGCTGGCGGCGTACGGATTGATGGCGGTGCTGGCGGTGATCGGCGCGACGTTGTTGCTCGGGCACGAAGTGCCGTGGCGCGGGAAGATTGGCGCGGGGGCGCTGTTGCTGGTGGCGTTGAGCGCGCTGCTGCATGTGGCGGGGCTGGTACGCGCGCAACGCTTATTGAATCTTCCGGGTAGCGCGGGCGGTTTCCTCGGATTGATCGTGGGCGGATTTTTCCAACGGCTGGTGGGCAAGCCCGGCACGGTGATCATTTTCGGCGGTTGCTACGTCATTTCCCTGATCCTGCTCATCAATTTCCGGCCGAGTTACTGGGTGGCGCTGACGGTGGGCGCGGCGACGGATTTCTGGGGGCGCAAACACAAACGCAAACCCGGATCGAGTGTTGAGGACGAATTGCGCGATCGGGAACGCGAGTTAACGATCAAGGAATTTCAGACTGACCGCGAACTGGCGCGTTCGGAGAAGGAAGCGCGGAAGCTGGCGGCCGGCAAGTCGAACGGCGACGAAGAAGCGGCGAAGAAGAGCCGGCCCGAGCCGAAGTTTGAGGATTACACCGTGCCGCGACCGAACGGCGGAGCGGACAAGAAGAAATCGGGCGAAGAAGCCGGGCCGTCGCTGGTGGAGAAGATTGCCGACAAGCTCAAGCCGAAGAAGGATGCGGGGGAACCTGCCACGGCAGCGGCAGCGGCTGCGGAGGAAGCCGAAGCGGCGGGTGCGGTGCCATCGGCGCCAAGACCGCCGAAGAAGGCGGCGCCAGCGGCTCCGACCGTATTGGGGAGCGTCAGCGCGGCGTCGGGCGAAGAATACCTGCTGCCCACGCTGGATTGCCTGGAACAGCCGCCATCGCCGGGCAAGCGCGATGTCATGGACGACCTCAAGACGAGCGCGCGAGTGTTGCGGGAGACGCTGCAGGAATTTGGGATTGAAGTGGAATCGGGCGACGTGACCAAGGGACCGACGGTGACGCTGTTCGAGTTGTATCCCGCGGCGGGCGTACGCGTGGAGAAAATTTCGTCGTTGTCGAACAACGTGGCAATGACGATGCGGGCGGAGAAAGTGCGCATCCTGGCGCCGGTGCCGGGCAAGGGGACGGTCGGGATTGAAGTGCCGAACACGTCGCGGACGACGGTGTACCTGCGCGACATGCTGGAATCGGACGAGTGGCGGAATTCCGGCTGCACGATCCCGGTGGCGTTGGGGCGCGATGTAAAGGGCAATCCGATCATTGGCGACCTGGCGAACATGCCGCATTTGCTGATCGCGGGCGCGACGGGCTCGGGCAAGACGGTATGCGTCAACGCGATTCTCGCGTCGCTGCTGTATCGATTCACGGCGGAAGATTTGCGGCTGGTGTTGATCGACCCGAAGATGGTCGAGATGCAGCACTACAATGCGTTGCCGCATCTGATCGTACCTGTGGTGACCGAGGCGAAGAAAGTGCCGTTGGCGCTCGGGTGGGTGATCCGCGAGATGGAGAAGCGGTTCCAGATTTTCGCCAAGAGCGGCGTGCGGAACATCTCGTCGTTCAATTCGCGGCCGAGGAAGTCGGCGGGGCCGGAGGTTGTCGCGGTGGAGGAGGACGAAGAGCCGACGCACGAGAAGCCCGAGTACACGACCAACGCGAAGCCGACGCCACCGAAGGCGGAGCAGGAATTGTTGAAGATCGAGGTGCCGCGCGATTTCGAGCTGATCATTCCCGACAAACTGCCGTACGTTGTGGTGGTGTGCGACGAGCTGGCGGATTTGATGACGACCGTGGGCAAGGACGTGGAGATGGCGATTTCGCGGCTGACGGCGCTCGGGCGCGCGGCGGGGATACATCTGGTGATCGCGACGCAACGGCCCAGCGTGAACGTCGTGACGGGCGTGATCAAGGCGAATATCCCGGCGCGGATCGCGTTTCAAGTCGCGTCGATGCAGGATTCGCGGGTGATTTTGGACAGCCAGGGCGCGGAGAAATTGCTGGGGAAGGGCGACATGCTGTACGAGCCCGGGTCGGGCAAGGCCGTGCGCGCGCAGGGCGTGCTGGTGCTCGACAAGGAGATTACGCGGATTGTGGATTTCATCGGGGCGCATGCCAAGCCGCGGTTCGAGAAGGAACTGGAGCAGAAGCTCAAGCGGAACGTCAATTTGCCCGATGGTGACGCGAGCGAGGAAGACGAGGAACTCGTTGAGCAATGCATTGAGGTGATTCGGCAGACCAATCGGGCCAGCGTGTCGGTGCTGCAACGGCGGTTACGGATTGGTTATACGCGCGCGGCGCGGATTATGGATCTGCTGGAGGAACGCGGCGTGGTGGGCCCGAGCAAGGGCGCCGAGCCGCGGGAGATTCTGATGGATTTGGACGAGCAGATGCCGGCGGAGAAGTAGGGGCACGGACAGAATTCAGAAGTCAGGAGACAGAAGTTGGGGCGGCGTGATTATCGTGGCAGGTCAAGGAGGGGGCCACGCTTGATTTCTTCGGCGACGGGATCGGGGACGCGTTCGTAGCGTCCAGTGGGGCCAAAGTCGGCAGACATCTGCTTGTCCCACTCGTCATCCTCCCAGCCGTTGAACCATTTGGCCAACTGACTACGCTCAGATAGGGACAGCTTTTCGATTGCCGCTTGGATTTCTTCCACCTTGCTCACGGCAGTGGCTTAACTGAACCAGAGGTGTGTTTCAAGGAGCAAAGGGGCCGAGCTAGGAGCAAAACAGGAGCGCGGCTCACCGGTGGGGTCGCCCTCCAAGGACTTCGGTTTGTAGAGCAGGCTGGTGTCGCGTCATCGAATATGGTAGGATGGCGGGCGTGAGAATGGATGGCATTGGGGTTGGAATTGGCAGCGGGGCGGGTGCCGAGGGAGTCTGTTCGGACCGCGAAAGAGTTTCGCGGCTACAAAGCCGAGCGCGGGGGGACACAGGCCCCTATATGTTTTTTACGAAACGAACCCGAGGAGTGTTCGGGCAAAAGTTGCTGCGCAATTATCTGCACAGAATGCAGTTACAGAGTATCACGAGCAATAAATACTTGACATTATAACATCAAAAACGAACCCGAGAAGCCACAAAACGAACCTGAGAAATGGCCGAACGAACCCGAGAATTTCGGGAACGAACCCGAGAAATGAGGGGTAGGGTCGAGCGGTAACCACACCGAAGGCAATTCTGGGTGGGTGCGACGACGGAGCAAGAGCAGGAGTAAGAGAAATGATGGAATCGATAGGCGAGAATCTGCGAGAGGCGAGGCACCACAAGAAGGTGTCGCTGGAGGACGCGTCGCGGGCGACGCGGATCAAGATCGATATTCTTGAGCAACTCGAATCGGACGAATTCGATCGGTTGGCGGCGCCGACATACACGAAGGGATTTCTGAAATTGTACGCGGAGTATCTGGGGCTCGATGCGCCGTCGATTGTGGCGGCGTATTTGCGGAGCCAGGGGGGGCTGCGGCGTCAGGGGCTGCACGTGGAGACGGAGAAAGCGATTCGCGCGCGGAAGCAGCGGGAGCTGCAGTTGCCGCTGAAGAGCGTGGGGTTGGCGGTGCTTGGGGTGACGGTAGCGGTGCTGGCGGTGGTGTTGGCGAAAGCGTTGTTGTCGCGGCATCACTCGGCGGCGACGCCGGTGCAAGCGCAGGCGGCGCAGGCGCCCGCAATTGTGTCGGCGAAGGAAGCGGCGATGGCGGCTTCACAGCCGGGCGTGCCGCGAGCGGATTTTGATGCGTATTACCAACCGAAACCGAGACCGTCGATGGAATTGTCCGAGCCTGCCGCAACGAAGTAGCGCGCCACCTTCATGAGTTCCTCAGACGTCATCAAAGTCGGGTTTGTGAGTCTCGGCTGCGCGAAGAACCTCGTCGACAGCGAAGTCATGCTGGGATCGCTGTTGCGCGACGGGATGCAGGTGACGCAGAACGCGCAGGAAGCAGACGTGGTGATCGTCAACACGTGCGGGTTTATCGAGGGATCCAAACGGGAGTCCATCGACGCGATTCTGAAAGCCAACGAACTGCGCGAGACGGGGAACTGCAAAGCGCTGATCATGGCGGGGTGCCTGACGCAGCGTTATCCGAAGGATTTGCAGAAGGAATTGCCGGAGGTCGATGCGATTGTCGGGTTAAACGAGGTGCCGCGGATCGGGGAGATCGTGCGGGACGTGCTGACGAAGAACGGGCACACGGCACCACGATTATTCTGGTCGGGACCGGCGAAGTACGTGCCGGATTACGCGGCGCCGCGGTTCCGATTGACGCCGCAACATTACGCATATGTGAAGATCGCCGAAGGGTGCAATCATCCGTGCACGTTTTGCAGCATCCCGCGGATTCGCGGGAAGCATCGGAGTCGGGCGATGGCCGACGTGGTGGCGGAGGTGCGCGGGCTGGTGGGCGCGGGCGTGCGGGAGATCAATTTGATTTCGCAGGACACGACATTTTACGGGAAGGACCTCGACCCGAGCGCGCCGGGGCCGTTGGATGGGAAGGGAATGTTGTGCGAGCTGTTGCGGGAGATCGAGGCGATCGAGGGCGATTTCTGGGTGCGGCTGCTCTACACGCATCCGTACCACTGGAACGATGAGTTGATCGAGACGATTGCGGCGTGCGGGAAGGTTTGTCGGTACGTGGACATGCCGCTGCAGCATATCAATGATGAGATGCTGAAGCAGATGCGGCGGGAGACGAGCGGGAAGTATATCCGCGATCTCGTCAGACGAATTCGAGCGGGGATACCGGGGATTGCGTTGCGGACGACGTTTATTGTGGGTTTTCCCGGCGAGACGGACGAGCAATTTGAGGAGCTGCTGGAATTTATTGAGGAGACGAAATTCGAGCGGCTGGGGATGTTTCAGTATTCGCAGGAGGACCACACGCCGGCGGGCGGGATGACGGCGCAGCTTTCAGCGAAAGAGAAGAAGAAGCGGTATGGTCGGGCGATGGCGTTGCAGCAGAAGGTATCGCGGGAGGTGCAACGGGGGTTTGTCGGGAAGACGTTGCGGGCGCTGATCGAGGAACGGGCGGATGGCGATGGCGGATTTGTGGCTCGGTCGCATGCCGACGCGCCGGAGATTGACGGCAGCGTGCGGGTGACGGGCGCGGCGAAGGTTGGCGAATTTGCGCGGGTGCGGATTACGGGAGCCAGCGAATATGATCTTACCGGCGAGACATTGCCCGATGCCAGCGTTGGAGATTCTTGAGCGGCGGCAGCTTCGTTTTGCCGCAGTAGAGAAAATTGCCGAGGATGCCGTACAGGTCGTAGTCGACGAACAGCGGCTTCGCGCCGACGAGGAACTCGGAGGAGGCGAGCATGTTGTCCATCGGCGCGAGCGTGTCGGCGAACTGGCGGATCATTTTGGCACGGTCATGGGTCCATTGCGCGACGCAACCCTTGCCGAATTTGCGTTCCTTGAACCGGGTGAGCATGACGCGCTCGACGAGCGGGAGCGTGGGGATCACGTAGCTGTCGTCGATTTTGAAGGCGATGCTCTCGAGATCGTTTTCGATGTAGCGGGCGAGGATGGCCTGGATGCCTTCCTTGTCGACCGGGAAAAGTCCGAGCGTGAATTTGCGGTCGATGTGGCGGGCGACCTCCTGGCCGAAGTCGGTGAAGTCGGCGATGGCGGTGCGGCCGTCGATGAGGCACGGGACCGTGTAGGCGCGTCCGTGTGTGGCGCGGATGACGTCGTCGCGCATGTGGGAGCGGACGTTTGTGACGCGGTAGGGGATTTGGTGTTCGTCGAGAATGCGGCGGATGCTGATGCAGAACGGCGACCAGGGAAATTGGATGAGCGTGATCATTTGTGTTGGGTGTGTCCCTCCAGAAGTTCCACCGCGTGCGGGATGGCGTCGGCGACGAACTCGAGGCACTCGACGGCGCCTTTCGGGCTGCCGGGCAAGCAGATGACGAGCGATTTGCCGACGACGGCGGCGAGGCTGCGGGAGAGAATGGCATTCGGGAAGCGTTCGAAACTTTTCAGGCGCATGACCTCGCCGAAACCGGGAAGTTCTTTTGAAGCGATGGCGCGGATGGCTTCGGGCGTGACGTCGCGTTCGGCGATGCCGGTGCCACCGGTCAGGAGAACGAGCGAGCAGGCGCAGGCCAACTCCCGTGTTTTGTCGCCGATGAGAGATTCTTCGTCCGGAACGACGGCTTGTACGGTGACCGACCAACCGCGCTTCTCGCAGAATTGCATGAGCGCCGGGCCGCTTTTGTCTTCGTATTCGTCGCGGAAGACGCGGTCGCTGACGATCATGATGCCGACGGAGATCATCGCTTGAGCTTGCTCACGAGTTTGATTTCGCCGATGACCATGGATTTGTCCACGGCCTTGCACATGTCGTATATCGTGAGAGCGGCAACGGCGACGGCGGTGAGAGCTTCCATTTCGACGCCGGTTTGGGCGGCGATTTTGGCCGTGGCGGTGATATCGATGCAGTTGCGTTTCGGTTGGAGCGTGACATCGACGTGGCTCAGGTTGAGCGGGTGGCAAAGGGGGATCAACTCGGCGGTGCGTTTGGCGGCCTGGATGCCGGCGATGCGGGCGGTGTTGAGCACATCGCCCTTGGCGATCTGGTGTTTGGCGATGAGAGCGAGCGTGGCGCGTTTCAACAAGATCGAACCGTGCGCGACGGCTTCGCGAAACTGGACGGGTTTGGCCGAGACATCGACCATTCGCGCGCGGCCACGGTTGTCGATGTGGGAGAGTGTCTTCATCCGCCGATGGCGATCATTTTGCGGCCGGGCATGTAGTTGTTGCGGAACTCGTGCTCGTCGGGTTTGTTGCGAATCGTTTGGACGAACACCTCGCGCAGTTGGGCGTCGGTGCTGTCGGAGGCGCGGAGAACATGTTTGAGATCGTACTCGAGATGCGCGCCGAGACAGGGGCGCAGCTTGCCATCCGCGGTGAGGCGGACCTTGTTGCACGTGTCGCAGAAGTGCAGATTCGTCATCGCGCCGATAAAGCCGAGGCGGACGGGCTGGCCGTTGCGGTTCCGCAAGCCGCGCGCTTCATAATACAACGCCGGGCCGTTGCCGCGGATCTCGCGGGGCGGCTCGGGAAGCGGGACGAGATCGTGGCGTTTCTCGATGCGACGGCGGATCTGGCCGACGGAAATGAAATTGTCGTCGGTGAGCACCTCGCTGGTGCTGACGGGCATCAGTTCGATAAAGCGGAGCGTGACAGATTTCTCGCGGGCGAAGTCGATCAGGTTGAACACCTCGTCGTCGTTGCGTCCCTTGATGAGGACCATGTTGAGTTTCACCTGGGGGAATCCTGCTTCGATGGCGGCGTCGAGGCCGGCGAGCGCGTCGGGGAGACTGCCGTTGCCGCTCAACTCGCGGTATCTGTCGGCGTCGAGCGTATCGAGGGAGATGTTGACCTTGCTCACGCCATTGGCGCGGAGCTGGCGGGCGAGGGGAGCGAGCAGGGTGGCGTTGGTGCTGAGGCCGATGTCGGTGACGCCGGGCAGCTTGTTGAGTGTGCCGATGAACTCGGTGACGTTCTTGCGCACGAGTGGTTCGCCTCCCGTGATGCGGAATTTCGTCACACCGAGGGAGGTGGCGACGCGAGCGACGCGGAGGATCTCCTCGTAGGTGAGGATCTGGCCTTTGGGGAGCCACTCGACGGCGACGTCGTGGGGGAGGCAATAGGCGCACCGCTCGTTACAGCGATCCGTCACGGAAATCCGCATGTAGGTTACGATGTGCACGCCAGCGACATACAATACGGGCTTGCGGGGTGGTCGGCAAGTCTGGACGGGCAAACTGAATGATTTTAGTATGGTGAGTATGATGCGGCGAAACCATCTGATGGTTATGCTCGGGGTAGTCGCGGCGAGTTGCGCGACCGATCCCTATTCCCAAATCGAGACGGCCACGCCGTCGTTGACGCCGGCGCAGGTGGCGGAGCTGCAGAAGACCGCGAAAACGACGGAAGAGCTGGGCATACGGACGGAACTGGTTGGGGAAACCACGGCGTTTCGCGATGTGAATGTCATTGATGCCGCTGAAAACGTGACCGTGCCGCTGGTGGAGATTCCGACGGATCAACCGCGGCAGGCGGGGGGACGGTATCGCGCGCCGGTGATCCTGGCGACGGTGAACGGGAAGGCGGACGTGCCGGTGGTGTTGGACAGCGGCAGCAGCATGAACCTGTTCGGTTACACGCTGGCGCGAAGTGTCGGCATACCGCTTGTCGCGGGGCTCAAGCCGATCACGGGTCGGGGGATTGGCGGATCGGTGGACAACTACGGGGCGATTGTGCCGGAGATGCGAATCGGGTCGATGTCGTTTCAGCGGATGATGGCACTGGTGGGGCCCGACGAGCAGGTGTTGAACATGACGCACAATTTCGGAGGCAACAAGGAGGTGATGATCCTTGGGGTGGGCGCGTTGCGTGAACTTTCCTACCTGACCATTGATACTCTTCGCGGCAACGTCATCTTTGGCGCGCGCGAGGGGTATCTGCCCGACGACGCGCTGAAGTTCATGACCACCGCGCCGCTGCGCTGGATCGGACGGCTGCCTGCGGTTGATATGTCCGTGGACACTCACGAAGCGGTGACCAGCATTCTCGACACGGGAGGCGACTATGGGATGCTGTTGCCGCGTGAGCGCGCCAGCGAATGGGGATACTGGAGTCCGGGGAAAGGGCCGCTGAGCATTCCGGGTGGCGTGGGCGGGGCCTCGCTGGCCACGACGTATCAGGTGCGGGTGGCGAAGGTTGGAGGCGCGACGTTTGCGCGCGTGCCCGGACGGACCGGGCTGATCGGGCCCGAAGTCGGCGGCGGGAACGTATTTCTGGGGGACGTGGTGTTGCGGCGGTACCGGGTGACGTTTGATTTCAAGCGGAACGTCCTATGGCTGGAACGTTGAAAGTGAGCGGACGTGGTCTATAGTTGACGGCTTATCATGAATGCCAGGAAACCGCGGGTATGTGTCGGCATGAGCGGGGGTGTGGACTCCAGCGTGGCGGCGTATCTTCTGAAGAAGGAAGGGTACGACGTGATCGGGCTGACGTTTCGCGGCTGGCCGCAGGATTGTCGGTCGATCGAGGATGACAAATGCTGCGGGCCGCAGGCGGTGGCGGACGCGCGGATGGTGGCACACTCGCTGGATATCCCGTATTACGTGATCGACGAGATCGACACATTTCGACGCGAGGTGATGGATTATTTTGCCGCGGAATACCAGCGGGGCCGGACGCCGAACCCGTGCGTGATTTGCAACGAAAAGGTGAAGTTCGGTTCGCTGCTGCGGAAGGCGCGGGCGCTGGGTGCAGAGCGGATTGCGACGGGGCATTACGCGAGGATTTGCCGAGCGGATGGGAGCGGCAGTGGGCGCGAAGCCGGTGGCGAAAACGGTAACGGGAGACGCTACGAACTACGCAAGGGTCGCGATCCAAAGAAGGACCAGACCTATTTTCTATTTTCGCTCGGCCAGGAGCAACTCGCACGGGTGATGTTTCCGATCGGGAACATGACGAAGGGCGAGACGCGGGCGATTGCCAAAGAGATCGGGTTGAAGACATATGGCAAAGAGGAGAGCCAGGAAGTGTGTTTCGTGCCCGAGAACGATTACCGTCGGTTTCTCCGGGAGAGCGCCAATATGCCGGATCGGAAGGGAGAGATTGTCACCCGCGAGGGGCGAGTGCTGGGGCATCACAACGGCATCCACAACTTCACCATTGGGCAGCGCGAAGGACTCAATTTGGGCGGTCTGCCGCGGCCGCTGTACGTGATCGAACTGGAGGCATCGAGCAATCGCGTCATTGTGGGAGCCGCGGAAGAGTTGTTGCGGAACGAGTTCGAAGTCGCAAATTGCGTTTGGCACGTGGCGGAGACTGGAAAGCCGATTGACGTGGTGGTCAAACCGCGCCATCAGCATCCGGGGTGTCGCGCGGTGGTCGAGCGAGAGGACGGCGGACGCGCGAAGGTGAGGCTGTCAGAACCGCAGCGCGCGATCACGCCGGGACAGGCAGCGGTGTTTTATCAAGACGATCTGGTTGTTGGAGGTGGATGGATTTCGTAACACAATCCGGCAGGTTTGTTTCCCGTTTGACCGGAGCGAGTGAGTTCGGCATGATGCGCGCCATGAGGCCCTTTCCCTTCTCCAAGACCGTGCGACAACTGCTACCAATGACCTTGTGCGCCAGTGGACTGCTTCTTCTCTCCGGGCCGGCGCGAGCGGTGACGCTCACGTTGTGGACGAACAACATCGTCATGCCAGAGAATCGGACATTTCAGATGCCGATCACGGCATCGGATCCCGACGGTCAGCCGTTGAGGTTTGCCGTTGCGACGAGCAACAAGAAACTGACGGGGGCGTTCGCGTCGAGGTCGAATCCGAGCATGGTGATTAACGTCAGTGGTGTGGATTCGGATAACAATCCATTCACCGGGGATTTGGTGGCGCAATTGTTTGAGGATCTCGCGCCGACGACAACGGCGCGGATCGTGACGCTGGTGAACAGCAATTTTTACGATGGGCTGTTGTTTCAACGAGTCATCAGTAATTCTATGGCGCAGTGCGGCGGCTCGACAAACGATCCCAACCTGGAATCGGGGACGACCATCGATGACGAGTACGTTGCGTCGCTGATCTACGATGGATTCGGGCAGTTGGGCATGGCCAATCAGGCGTCCGCAACCTCGCAAGGCGTACACGACTCCAACGATTCACAGTTTTTCATTACCGATGTGGATCTCTCCGTCACGAAGAGCAACGCCTCGTCGCCGGAGGATTTGAACTTCGAGAAACCGATCTTCGGGCAATTGACGAGCGGCTTCGACGTACTGGCGAAAATCATGTCGACGGCGGTTGGTCCAAATCCCAATGATACGAATGAGATGAGCGCCCCACTGTCGAATGTGGTGATGAACTCCGTGATCATCATCACCAATTCCCAGGATGCGGTGTTACGGCTGACGGCGGCGCCGAAGTTTCTTGGGAACGTGACCGTGACGGTGAGTGCGACCAACGCCGAAAACCAGGTGGCGACGCAGACGTTCCAGGTGAGCGTCGTGACCGACAGCAACACATCGGCGGCATTTTTGGGGCCTGTTCCGAGCAGTATCACCGTCACGCAGAACGTCGCCGCGACATTTGTGCTCACGAGCACGGACGTCGACGGGCTGGCGGTTCAGTATGGGCTGGAAGACGTCGACACCTTCGCTTTTCCCACGAACATGTACATCACGTTGAACCCCAAGACGAAGCTCCTCTCGTTCAGCCCTGACCTGACATTGACGGGCGTGGTCGACATGATTGTCGGCGCGACCGACAATATTCACTCCTACGACACCCAGCGATTTACGCTTACGTTTGTGCCATGGAGCGCGACCCCGACGATGACGATCGTGCCGTTAAAGGGATCGATGGTGGACTCCGCCAAGCCGTTGGGCGACCGTATCAACGTGTCGGGTACGTTCTCGTTCAACGGCGGATCGGACGGAGCATTCACGAGCAACGACGTGCTGGAGCTGACGCTGGGCGACCCGTCCAGCCCGCTGGCGATACAAATCCCGGCGAATACGCTCGAGACCAAATTCAGCAAGGGCACGTATACGACCAAAGCACGCGGGATCGTCTCGGGATTCTCGAGCAACGTGACGGTATCCGCGCAGATGAGCATTGCGAAGGGTACGTTCCAAATATCCGTGAGCAGCTTCGATTTTCCGGTGGCGCTGACCAATCAGATGCTGGAGGTGGGGATTGCGCTGGGCAACAATTATGGGAGCAACGTGGAAACGTGGGTGCAATCCAAGCCGGGGACATTTGTGCCGCCGCCGGCTCGGTGAGTTTTCCGCGTGTTTCGCATGGCACAGAGGCTATTGCTGACGGTGTGGACGGTTTCGGATTTGACCCGCAGGGATACATGGGGCAGTATGATCGCGTAATGAGCTTGTCAATTTCCTCCAGGTTGTTGCGGACAATGGGACGCATGGTTGTTGGTGTTTGTGGATGGGTGTTTCTGGCCGGGCCAGCGCGCGCGGTGACCCTGACGTTATGGACGAACAACATCGTCATGCCGGCGAATCGGACATTTCAGCTGCCCGTCACTGCATCGGACCCGGATGGGCAACCCTTGAAGTTCACGGTGACGACCAGCAATAAGCGGTTACAGGTGGAATTCGCGCCGAGTTCGAATCCGAGCCTTGTGATCAACGTGAGCGGGGTCGACATGAACACGAATCCGTTCACGGGCGACCTGGTGGCGCAGTTGTTTAGCGATCTGACGCCGACGACCACAGCGCGGATTGTGACGCTGGTGAACAGCAATTTCTACAATGGGCTGTTGTTCCAGCGGGTGATCAGCAATTTCGTTGCCCAATGCGGTGGGGCGACGACCAACATCAATCTTGAATCCGGTGTGACCATCGATGACGAGTACGTTGGGTCCCTCATTTACGATGGGTTTGGCCAACTGGCCATGGCCAATCAAGCTTCCGCATCGAGTGCCGGCAATCACGACTCCAACGATTCGCAGTTTTTCATTACCGATGTGGATCTTTCCATTGCCAGCACCAACGCGCCGTCGCCGGAGTATTTGAATTTCGAGCAACCCATCTTCGGTCAGTTGACGAGCGGCTTCGATGTGCTGGCGAAAATCATGTCGACGCCGGTCGGGCCGAACCCCGATAACTCGAGCGAGGTCAGCGCGCCGCTTTCCAACGTGGTCATGAATTCTGTTACCGTGATCACGAATTCGCAGGATACGGTACTGCGTCTGACGGAGATCGGGACAAATTCGTTTGGCAAGGCAGCGGGCTCGAACAGTCTTGCGGGAGCCGTCGCGTCGAATTTTCTCGGGAATGTGACTGTGACAATCGGCGCGGCCAACGCCGAGAATCAGATGGCAACACAAATGCTTCAGGTGACTGTGATTACGGACACCAATACGTCTCCGCCTTTCTGGGGACGTCTGCCCGACAGCGTGACCGTGTCGCAGGGCGTGGCGACAGCGTTTCCCATCACATTTACCAACATTGACAAGACCTCGACCAGTCCGAGCATTGAGGATTCCGCGACTGGGAGCTTTCCCACGAATATACTTCTTACTTCGAGCCCCCACACGAACCTGTATACGTTCAGCCCGGATGCGACACTGACGGGCACGGTCCATCTGGTCTTCAGCATAACCGACAATATTCATGAGCCGGACACGCATACCGTGGCGTTTAACGTCCTGGCTGGGAGTCCGACGCCGACGATGACGATCGTCCCGCTGAAAGGCTCGATGGTGGATGCCGGCAACAAGACCGCCAGCAGCACGATCAATGTGACGGGCACGTTTGCATTCAACAGCCAGTCCGATCAGACATTCAGCAGCAACGATGTGATCTCGCTGAGCCTGGGGCTGACAAACAACCCGCTTTCGTTGATCATTGCCCCGAGCGAGTCCGGGTGGAAGTTGCGCAAGGGCGTGATCAGCGGACAGGGCATACCGTCCAATGCATCGTCCAAGAAGGTGCATGTATCCACGCAATTCGATCCCGCGAAGGGCACGTTCAAAATACTGGCCAGCGGCATCGATTTTCCGACGCACCTCACCAACAATATCCTTCAGGTTGGTGTGGCGATTGGAATCAACTACGGCCGGGATGTGCGACCGTGGGTGGAGATCAAGCCCGGGACGTTTGTGCCGCCGCCGCCGTTGGTGTCGAGCCCCTGAGACATCCCGGGGTCCGTTATACCGTCCGCGCAATCCGCAAAACGCTCTTGCGACAATGACCGGAAGCACGTATTTTCCCTCGTATCAAAGGGGGTCAGAACCTATGAAACGTTTGAGCGTGACAAGCGTGATTGTATTGGGACTGTGCGTGGCCTGGACGTTGACTGCATGCGCCAAGGACAAGGATTCCGATGAGGACAAGGTTGGTGACACCGCCTTTTCGGCTTATGACGGATCCCAGAGTTGGCCGTCGGGCAAATCCAGCGATGTGAACAAGGATTATTCCGTACCGATTTACATCGGGTTACCGGACAAGAGCTTCAAGGTCATCGGTCGCATTTATGACGAGCGGCAGGGCGGCCTCGATGAGGTGGGCAAGGCCTTTAGCGAAGGGTTGGGCAGCGAGAAGCATCGGATGCGCGACGTGGCCAACCAAGCGAAACACCATGGAGCCAACGCGGTGATTGTGACCGACGACAGCGATGTGATCAAGGCATTCAGCCTGAGTCACAAGGAAGTGCACGAGTCCGCACCGCTGTTCAAGTACAAGCACAGCGTGGTCCTGGCCGTAAAGATGTGAGGGGAACTGGCAGCCCGGTCCGTCGGAAGTCGCCGGGAGAAATCAGACAACCGAGAGAACACGGAACTCCTGGGCGGGACCGCGCGTCTGGAGACGGATGCGATCTCCCGTCTTCTTTCCGATCAGCTGCTGGCCGAGCGGAGATTCCGTGGTGATGACGAGGATTTCAGTACCACGGTGCTGGATTTCCATCCCGCCGCGGCTCGGGCCGATGAAGTAAAGCGTGCGCGTGCCGGCGGATTCCAGTTCCACAAGCGCCGTGAGATCGATGGGATCATCTTTCCCGAATCTTCGGAGTTCGAGTTTCTGGTAGGTAGCGATCGCGTTTTCGATTTCGGTGGCCAACCGCGCTTGCGAGCTGGCGAGGTAGGCGGTCTCCAGGCCGCGCGTGTCGTATTTGTCCTCGGCCTTGTTTTGCTCGTCCGAGGCATCGGCGTGCATGGTGCGCGACGCATCCGCCAGCGTACCGAGTTGCTCGGTGAGCTGTTCGACGATCTGCTGCACGATGATGCGTTTGGAAATGGCCATGCGCGAGGCGGGAGTGTGACATGTCGCGGGCGGAATGCAAGGAGTCAAACGACTGGAACGCGTTGGCTTTCCAGTCGTGGATTGACAACCGTGCGCGGATTTGAGATTGCGGAGCGGGGGAACACTGACCTCTGACCGAAAGGGACTTTTGGAGATTTCATGAAGAAATACCTGCGGGCAAACGACATCAAGGTGGGCGTGGTGGGCTACGGGGGCTCATACAACATGGGCAAGGTGCATCTTGAAGAGATGCAGCGCGCGGGGATGACACCCACGGCGGTGGCGGAGATCGATCCGTCACGTCTCGCCGTGGCACAACAGGATTTTCCGGGGATCGAGACGTATGCCTCGCTGACCGGGATGCTGGAGGGGTCGGAGGTCGATTTGATTACGATTATCACGCCGCACAACACGCATGCGCCGCTGGCGCTTCAGGCGTTGAAAGCGGGGCGGCACGTGGTTTGCGAAAAGCCGATGGCGATCCACACGACCGAGTGCGATGCGATGATCCAGGCGGCGAAGAAGAGCCGCGTGGTGATCTCGACATATCACAACCGTCACTGGGACGGACCGATTATGAACGCGGTCGAACAGATTGGCTCGGGAATGATCGGTGACGTTGTGCGCGTCGAGGCGCATTGGGGTTCGCGCGGCCAGCCGCGCGAGTGGTGGCGGACCAGCAAGTCGATTTCCGGCGGCATTTCATACGATTGGGGCGTGCACCTGCTCGAATACAGCCTGCAGCTTGTTCGTTCCGAGATCGTCGAGGTGGCGGGCTACGCCAAGCGGGGTTATTGGGCGGCGCAGACGAAGTGGAAGAAGGACACGAACGAAGACGAGGCGTTTGCGACCGTGCGCTTCAAGGGGGGCCAGTGGCTGACGCTGCTGATTTCCGCGCTCGATTCAAACCCGCGGCGCGGATTCCTGGAGGTCACGGGAACGGAGGGTTCGTATATCCTGGATTGGCCGTTCAACGAATGCATTCGTCAGGATGGCAGCCAAACGACCACGCAACGGTTGAAGAACCCGGCGAGCGAGGGTTGGCGTTACTACCAGAACGTTGCCGATCATCTGACGAAGGGCGAGAAGCTGGTCATCACGCCGGAGTGGGCGCGGCGCCCGATCCACATTCTCGAATTGGCTGACCTTAGCGCGCGGAAGGGGAGCGCGTTGAGGGCGAAGTACAAGTGAGTGTTTGAGGCTTGTTAAGTTGCTGGAGTGGTGCAAGTATGCCGGCCCAAGAAAGGGTCGCGTATGAGCACCATGAACCACCGTTCGATTCGTGTCGCTGCACTTCTTTTCTTCACCGCAATCTTCCAGGCTGTCGCCTATGCAGCGGGACCGACGTCAGCCGTCAGCGCTGACGATGCCATCACGCGCCTGAAAGCGGGTAACGAACGATTTGTCGCCGGGAATCTTCTCCATCCGAATGCGACGCCCGACCGCCGTGCCGACGTGGCGAAGGGGCAGGCGCCGTTCGCCATCATCGTCGGGTGTTCGGACTCGAGGGTCGGGCCCGAGGTGGTGTTCGATCAGGGATTGGGTGATCTATTCGTGGTTCGGACGGCCGGCAACGTGGTCGATGATGTCGCTCTCGGCAGCATTGAATACGCCGCCGATCATCTCGGGGCACCGGTGATTCTCGTACTTGGGCACACCCGCTGTGGCGCGGTTGCGGCGGCGGTTGCCGGCGGTGAAGCACCCGGACATATCGGGTCCATCGTCGAGAAGATTGAGCCGGCGGTCAAGGCGACGAAGGGAATGGCGGGCGATCCGGTGGACAACGCCGTTCGCGCCAACGTACGAAACGTTGTTCGTCACCTGCACAACGCGTCGCCAATCCTCTCCAAACTCATCAAGGCCGGCAAACTCCGCGTGGTGGGTGCGTGCTACGACCTGGACAGCGGTCGCGTCGATTATCTGGAGTGACCGCGATACCCGGGAGCGCCGCTGGTCCTGTAAATCGGCCCGGAACCTTGCAATTCCAGCGATGCGGGCCTAGGTTGCTGTAGGTGGTAGAGGATAGACCTTGCGCCACAGCGGGTGGTTGGATTGACGGTCGATGTCTACCGTCGCCGCTGGGAAAGGTCGGTATGGTAGCGATTTGTAGTATCAATCAGCAGACGTTCCGGCAGTTGGCCTTCGTTCCCGCAACTCCCCGAATTGACCTTGGTGTCGAAACCGAGTGGTTTGCCGACCGCGACGAGAGCGTTCTTGGCGCGGTTGGATATGGCGGTCGATACAGAGGTTGGGGATACGCGGTGCTCAAACGGGACACGCCGAGTGGCTTCCGTGTGTGTGTGCGGCACGAACACTTCGCCACGCGGCATACGGCGAGGATCATGTTGCTGCGGCAGATGGCTGGGGCGGAATCCGTCGGAGCCGGGCCGTTGGCACGATAGACGGCGGGCGCGGCGCCGGGCGACGAACGAGGATGTGGCACGGGACGGAACAGTCACCCCGCGCGCAGTGGCACCGAATATCTTATCGCCCAGGTGGTTCGTCCGTATTCCTGAACTTCCAAGATTCGCTCGGGGCGTGTGTTTTGAGGGAGAATACGCGTCCAGAGCAGTAGTTTTGGGCATTGGAGGGGAGGGGATTGGTGAGTGAAAGTGCGCGTTTTTATTGTGATTTTTTCTCTTTTCAATACGCGGCAGGTTTTGTAGCGTAGTGGGCAGACCTACCCCGTGGTTAGAACCGTAAGAGGAGAATAATAGTCTTTATGACGGCATCAATGAATCGCGCGATGCAGAGGATTACCAACGGGAATCCGCGTCGCAAGGTGTTTATCACAATAGCGTTATGCGCCATGACGCTGCTGGCAGCAAACTGGGCGCGAGCTCGTGACCTGGCTACCGAGGCGGCTGCGGGGGCGCAAGAGCAGTTCCAATTCTTCTCGTTCATGACGAGTTCCCACTACGCCACCTATGAACGCGTGGCGCTGTGGTGCGTACTCGGGGTGGCGTTTTTGGGGCTGGCGTACGCGATGATGTTGATCGACGAAGTCAAGAGCGCCGACACGGGCACACCTAAGATGCAGGCGGTAGCCGACGCGGTGCGCGCGGGCGCCAACGCCTACCTGGCGCAACAATTCAAGAAGATCGTGGTGCTCATTGTGGTCCTGACGGTCGTGTTGTTCCTGACAGCGCTGAACTCGCCCATGCCCGTTGCGCTGGGCCGCGCGGGCGCGTTTCTGATGGGGTCACTATTCAGCTTCTGCGTGGGGTTTGTTGGGATGAGGTTCGCGACTCTCGGGAACCTGCGTGTGGCGGCTGCGGCGCGGACTTCGTTTGCCAACGCACTACAGGTCGGGTACCGCACGGGTACGATCACCGGGATGTTAACAGACGGGCTGGGGTTGTTGGGCGGCACGCTGATCTTCATGGCCTATGGCGACCAGGCGTATGAAGTGTTGCTCGGATTTGGATTTGGCGGGACGCTGATCGCGTTGTTCATGCGTGTGGGTGGCGGCATCTACACAAAGGCGGCAGACGTCGGCGCCGACCTCGTCGGCAAGGTAGAAAAGGACATTCCCGAGGATGACCCGCGAAACGCGGCGACCATCGCGGACAATGTCGGCGACAACGTGGGCGATTGCGCGGGTATGGCGGCGGACATTTTCGAGTCGTACGAAGTCACGATCGTCGCCGCGATGATTCTTGGCTATGCCTCGTTCGGACACAAAGGCGTCATCTTCCCCTTGCTGGTGCGCGCCGTCGGTGTGATCGGTTCGATCATCAGTACCTACAGCGTTCGGTCGAAGGAAGGCGATTCGGGAGACGCGGCACTGGGAACGGTCCACCGCGGTTTCTTGATCGGCTCGGTGATCAGTGTGGTGGGCTTCTTCCTGGTTGGATGGTTTTATCTGCGGTTTAGCGCGGAGTATCTGCAGCAGTATGGCCAGGCGGCGGCCGGGTATCCAGGCGGTGTGAATGCGTTGCCGTCCTGGATCAACCTCGGGCAGCCGGGCTTGGATTTGCGCCCGGCGTGGACGTGTTTGATCGGCGTCTTCCTGGCGGTGGCGTTGAACAAATGCACGAGTTATTTCACCCACACGACGCATGATCCGGTTAAGTCGATGGTCAAGGCGTGCCAGACCGGTCACGCGACGAATATTATCCAGGGCATTGCGGTGGGGTATGAATCCACGGTATGGGCGGTCATCATCATCGCCATCGCGATTGGCGCGTCCGTGGGCATCTACTCCGGCACATCGCCAGTGTTTGTGGCGTATGGCGTGGCCATGTGCGGCATTGGGATGCTGACGTTGACTGGCAACACGATCTCGATGGACGTGTTTGGACCCGTGGCGGATAACGCCAACGGGATCGGCGAAATGGGTTACGACAAGGCCGAGATGGGCGAACAGAAATACAAGCAAGCCCGGCAGATTCTGGCCGACCTCGACTCGGTCGGCAACACCACCAAGGCGGAGACCAAGGGCATCGCCGTCGGCTCGGCCGTCATTGCGGCCGTCTCGCTGTTTGCCAGCTTCATTGCCGTCATGGCGATGGGCAGCGAGGAGAAGATCAGCGAAATGACCACCACGCAGTACCACAGCGTGGCGGGCCTGCTCACGGTCGCCAACCCCGTGTTGTTTATCGGATTGCTCATCGGTGGCGCGGTGCCGTTTCTGTTCAGCTCGATGACGATCCGCGCGGTCGGTCGAGCGGCGTTCTTGATCGTCAAGGAATGCCGCCTCCAATTCCGTGACAAGGAAATCTGGGCGGGCACGAAGAAGCCGGATTATGCCCGTGTCGTTGGCATCTGCACTACGGCGGCGCAAAAGGAACTCATCGGCCCCGGTCTGTTGGCGATGATGGCGCCAGTGGCGGTTGGCTTCCTGCTGGGGCCGCTGGCGCTGGCTGGGTTTCTCGCCGGCATGATTCTCGTCGGACAGTTGTTGGCCGTGTTCATGTGCAACGCCGGCGGCGCGTGGGACAACGCCAAGAAGTTGATCGAGGATGAACCGCGTAACAGCGAGAAGAACACGGGCAAGGGCTCCGAGCGCCACAAGGCGGCGGTGACCGGTGATACCGTGGGCGATCCATTGAAGGACACGGCGGGCCCGGCGATCAACCCGCTCATTAAGGTCATGAATATGGTGAGCTTGCTAATGCTGCCACTGGTGCTGAAGTACCACGCCGTCGAGGGCCTCTCGGAAAGCGGCAAGTCTTCGTATGGCATTGCCGTTGTCGTCGCCTTCCTGGCAACGGCGGCGATCGTTTGGGCCGTGAACCAATCGAAGGCGGACTCGCCGGAAATGGCGCAGATGGAAAAGGAGTTCGAGACGGCCTAGTCTGGCTTTCCATCGTTGTTTGCACCGGGGCGCAGGAGACCTGCGCCCCGGTTTCATTTTCTGGCGTTGCGCAGCGTGTTGGCATCCGCTACTGTGCCGTGATGCGCGCGATCCTGATCCTTGGGTTGGTTGGCATGGTTGGCTGTTCCACGAGCAACAAGACCGCGACCGGCGCAGTTGGTATGGAGTGGAACACCGTTCTGACCCACCCCGACAACGCGCCTGTTCCCGTGGTAATGGCTGACGAGATGGAGCTTACGGGGCGCGCGATTCGCTCCTACCGGACCTACACAGTGCCGCTCGCGATCGAATGCGAGCTGCAATCGGCCCTTGAGTCATCGAACAGCATTTTCTACGTGGATTTTGTGCCCGAGGATGCTTCGGCGGCGCCGCTGCTTTCGGAGTATGTGGGCATCCGGATCCTTGGTAACAAGACGGTTGAAGCGTGGGCGGCGCGGACCAATCAGTCAGCGCGCCTGATTACGTCGATGACTGTTCCCATCTCCAAGGGGGGCCGCTACACGGTAGCTGTGCAACTGCATACCGCGGGCTTTGCGGTGCAGGTGAATGGCCGTGAAATGAAAGTCGATCTACCAGTGCCATATGACAGATTTCGTGTCCAATTGCGATCATTCCCGCCGCCCAGTTCCTGGCGTTTGCGGAATTTCTCTGTCCGTTGACCGGTGGGCTTGACCCTGTCGCGCGTGTCACCGATGATGGATGCATGCGTGTTACGTTCCTCGGCACCGGTACCAGCCATGGCATCCCGATGATCGGGTGCGATTGTCCCGTGTGCCTGTCGGACAATCCGCGCAACAAGCGGCTGCGGCCGTCGGTCTATATTGAGAAGGACGGTCACTGCCTGCTGATTGATGCGACGCCCGATTTCAGGACCCAGGCGTTGCGCGCGAACATCCGCCGGGTCGACGCCGTGCTGATGACGCACACGCATGCAGACCACGTGTTGGGATTGGACGACTTGCGCGTCTTTTGCCGGCCGCCGGCAGCGAAGATGCCCATTTACGGGTCGCCGCATTCCGTTGAAACAATTCGCCGGATGTTCCCGTATGCCTGCTCGGACAAACCGGCCTGGCCCGGCCTGCCGAGTTTCGAACTGCACACAGTCGAGGCCAGCCACTCGTTTGAGGCGTCCGCCATGAAGATCCAGGCGCTGCCGGTGGACCACGGGCGCATGGCTGTGTTTGGGTTCCTGATGGAACGAGACGTGGCCTACATTACCGATTGTAAGACGGTGTCGTCGGAGGTCGTGGAAGCGATCCGTGGCGTGCCGCTGCTGGTTCTGGATGCGCTTCGCTATCGCGAACACCCGACGCACCTGACGATCGCTGAGGCCTGTGCCATGGCCGAACGGGTGGGAGCGGGGTTGACTCTGTTCACGCATCTGTGCCACGAGGTCGAGCACGAGGCTGTGGAGAAGGCGTTGCCGGCGGGTGTGCGGGTGGCGTACGACGGGATGCGGGTGGAGGTGAATGATGGCGACGTTCGCTGCCTGGAATAAAGGGAAAGTCGGGGTGGTCGTCGGCCTGATCCTATGCGGAACGTTCGTCCGCGTTCGGGCGGATGATCTCGGGAAGAGCGTGGTGATTGTCTACAACGTGCAGAATCCTGACAGCCGTCCGCTTGCTGATTACTACGCGCTGAAACGGGGCGTGCCGAGCAGTCAAATCTGCCGGATTGATATTCGCGATGCGGAAACAATCACCCGCGTGGAATTCAACGAAAGGATCCGCGATCCCATCGGCGACTTTTTGTTGAAGCATGACCTTCTCCAGCAGGAACCGGGCACGATTCTCGATTCCATGCTCGGCAAGATCCCGGGGCTGCAAACCGTCAGCGCCAAGGTCTCCTGCCTTGTACTGATGTACGGCGTGCCGCTCAGAATCGAAAATGATCCCGAGGTCGTCGAGAACGTGCCGGAGAATCTCCCCAAGGACTTTCGCCGCAATGATGCCTCGGTGGAAAGCGAACTGGCCACGTTGCCGACGCCGGGCATGCCGATCACGGGCTTCCTGAGGAATCCGTTTTTTGGAAACGCGTCGACCCATTTCGAGGCTCCTCTCAACAAGACCATGCTGTTGGTGGGGAGGTTGGATGGGCCGGATCCGTCGACGGTGCGGCGGATGATCGATGATGCGCTGACGGCCGAGCGGTATGGCGTGAACGGCCGGGCGTACTTCGATTGGCAGGGCACACAGGAACGGGCACGCATGGCGGGCGATGAGTGGATTCGCGGCGCATATCGCGCCTGTCGGGATGCCGGGTACGAGTGCGATTATGACGATCGCCCGGAAACGTTCGATCAGGATTATCCCATGACCGACGTGGCGATCTACGCGGGTTGGTATTCAGCGAACGTGTGCGGCCCGTTTCTGCGTCCCGATTTTCATTTTCGCACCGGGGCGCTGGCGTACCACCTGCATTCGTGGAGCGGCTCGAGCGTGCGGACGCGCACGAGTTATTGGGTTGGTCCATTCCTAGCCAAAGGGGCAGCGGCGACCATGGGCAATGTCTACGAACCGTATCTCGGATTGACCCCGCACATCGACATGTTCTTTCAACGGCTGTTGGAGGGCGCAACGTTCCTGGAAGCCGGTTACTACAGCCAGCCCGTGCTGAGCTGGCAGACAACATTCGTCGGCGATCCGCTGTATCGGCCGTTCGCAGCGTCGCTGGACGAGCAGATCCAGCGCCTCAAGGCAGATCACCGACCGGAAATTGAGTGGGCATACCTTCGCAAAGTCAACCTTCTGGCCCTAAAGGATGAGACCTCTGCGGCCGAGGATCTCTGCGGGACACAGGCCGAGGCGCTGCACAGTTCGGCGCTGTTTGAGAAACTGGGGGATTTGCTCCATGCGTCGCACAAGGAGCCGGAGGCCATCGCGGCGTACGGCAAAGCCGATGAAAGAATGGACAATCCGTACCGTCATATTCGAGTGATTACCAAAATGGCGGCGGCTTGCGAAGCGGACCATCAGGACCTCCGTGCATTGGCGGTATACGAAAACCTGATCTCCTCTTATCCTTCGAATCACAACGTGGTTGCCTTCTGCACGCAGGCACGGGATTTGGCTAGGATGGTCGGTGATGACGAGAAAGCAAAGGATTACCAGTCGAAGATCGATGTATTGACGGCTCCACCACCCACAGAAACTGGGCAACCGGAAAAGAAGTGACAATGTGGCAGGTGTTTGATATCAGATTCCGCGCCCGGGGAATGTTCCATGAGTGTGATCGTGTCTTTACTGGTGTTGGCGGTGATTTTGCTCGCGGTGCCGTTGTGGGTTGTGAGTTCGTACAATCGTTTGGTTTCCCTGCGTAATCTGGTTGATAACGCATGGGCGCAGACCGACGTGCAGTTGAAGCGGCGAAGCGATTTGATTCCCAACCTTGTGGAGACCGTAAAGGGTTACGCGGCGCATGAGCAGCAAACCTTTCAGGCTGTGACCCGGGCGCGGAACGCCGCCCTCAGCGCCACGGGTCCTCAAGCGAGGACGGACGCAGAGAACGCGCTCAGTGGCGCACTCAAGTCTGTGTTTGCGATCGCGGAGGCGTACCCCGAGCTCAAGGCAAACCAGGGATTTCTGTCGCTCCAGACAGAGTTGAACACGACCGAGGGCTTCATCGCCGCATGCCGAACGGATTACAATGATGCGGTGCTGGCGTTCAACAACGCGTTGCAGGTGTTTCCCGTGAACCTCGTTGCAGAACTGTTCCAGTTCCCGTCGCGGGAGTTCTTTGGCGCATCTCAACCTGCCGAGCGCGAACCGGTCCGGGTGCGATTCTGACGAACAAGCCGTGCGGTTCGGCGCGACCCGGGATATATTAGGTCATTGCCGACACTGATACAAAATGATCCCAAGAGCAATCGTTGTGAGACTGTGAATGTTTATGGATGGTGAATGTTTTCGAATAACGGAGGCGCGCTTTCTGGCGCCGGACGTGAAATTGTTTCGTGTCATGGCGGCGCGCGTCGCCCGCAAACAAAAGCCGGGACAGTTTGTCATTCTGCGCGTTCACGAGCACGGCGAGCGCATCCCGCTGACGATTGCTGAATCGGATCCCGCCGACGGCACGGTCACGCTGATTGTTCAGGGGATTGGCAAGACGACCAAATTGCTCAACACGCTGGAGGCCGGCGACGCCATCCGGGATGTGGTTGGACCGCTCGGCCATCCGTCCGACATCCATTTGTACGGCACCGTCGTGGTCATTGGCGGGGGCGTTGGGACAGCGATTGCCTATCCCACCGCGCGGGCGCTTCGCGAGGCGGGCAATCATGTGATTGTGATTCTCGGTGCGCGAAACAAGGATCTCATCATTCTCGAAAAAGAGATGCGCGCCGTTGGGAGCGAGTTCTTTCTGACCACCGACGACGGCAGTTGCGGTGAAAAGGGCCTGGTTACGGACAAGCTGAAGGCCTTGATCAACTCGGGGCGGAAGATCGATCTGGTGCTGGCGATCGGCCCGATTCCGATGATGCGTGCGGTGGCCGAAACGACCCGTTCGCCCGGCATCAAGACGGTCGTGAGTCTCAACCCGATCATGGTGGACGGCACAGGTATGTGCGGCGGTTGCCGCGTGCAGGTGGCAGGACGGAGCCAGTTTGCCTGTGTGGATGGGCCCGAGTTCGATGCCCATCAGGTGGATTTCGACATTTTGACCAAACGCAACGCGATGTACCGCGAACCCGAGCGTCAATCGCTGGAGCGGTTCGCGACGGATCCGCAGGCGGACCGCGATCTCCTCGCGCATCGGTGCAGACTGGAGGACGTCGCTCCGCGATGACTTGATCATGCCGAATCCCTTAACGCCCAAAGACCGTACCAAGATCGCTCGTCAGCACATGCCCGAGCAGGAGCCGGGGCGTCGTCGCCAGAATTTTGAGGAAGTGAACCTCGGGTTTGACTTCAACATTGCCAAGCAGGAAGCGTTGCGTTGCCTGGAGTGCTCCACGCCCAAATGCGTGCAAGGATGTCCCGTGGGCGTGAAGGTGAAGGATTTCATCGGCTTGGTCCTGGATGGGGATTACCTGGCGGCGGCGGCGAAGATTCGCGAGGACAACATTCTGCCCGCGGTCACGGGACGCGTGTGTCCGCAGGAAGACCAGTGCGAGGGCACCTGCATCATGAGCAAGAAGTTCGGTGCCGTCGGAATTGGCTATCTGGAGCGCTTTGTGGCCGATTACGAGCGCGGCACCGGCAAGGTTGGCCTACCGGCGATCGCGCCGTCCACGGGGAAGAAGGTCGCCATCGTCGGCAGCGGGCCGGCGGGGCTCAGTTGCGCGGGCGATCTGATCCAGAGGGGGCACGCCGTGACAGTGTTCGAGGCGCTGCATGAGATCGGCGGCGTGTTGATCTATGGCATTCCCGAATTTCGTCTTCCGAAGGATATCGTGCGCCAGGAAGTCGACAACATGCGGCGCATGGGAGTGGAGTTCCAGACCAACGTGGTCGTCGGGAAGACGGTGACGATTGACGAATTGTTCCAGGGGGAGGGCTACGATGCCGTGCTCGTCGCGACGGGAGCGGGTCTGCCGCAGTTCCTCGGCATCCCCGGCGAAGATCTGTGCGGCGTGTATTCGGCCAATGAATTTCTCACCCGGGTCAATTTGATGAAGGCGTACAAGTTCCCCGAGTACGACGAGCCGATTTACGATTGCCGCGGCAAGAATGTCGCGGTCGTCGGGGGCGGCAATACCGCGATGGACGCCATCCGCAGCGCGCTACGGCTCGGCGCGAAGAACGCCTACGTCATTTATCGCCGTTCGGAAGCCGAGATGCCCGCGCGCGTCGAAGAAGTAAAGCACGCGAAGGAAGAGGGGATTCAGTTTCTGCTGCTAAACAATCCCGTTGAGTTTCTGGGAACTGACAAGGGCTGGTTGAAGGCCGCGCGCTGCATCAAGATGGAATTGGGTCCTGCCGATGATTCCGGCCGGCGTCGGCCCGTGCCGATCAAGGGGTCGGAGTACGAATTGCCGCTGGATGTCGCCATTATTGCCGTCGGCACGAGCAGCAATCCGCTCGTCCAATCGACGACGCCCGATCTCAAGACCCGCAAAGGCGGCTACATCGAATGTGATCCGGAAACTCTGAAGTCGTCGAAGAGAGGCGTGTTCGGCGCTGGCGACATCGTCACCGGGGCCGCAACCGTTATCCTCGCGATGGGCGCAGGCCGCAAAGCGGCTGCCGCGATTGATGAGTATTTACGGACGGCTGTGTGGTAGTGTCTCGCAGGAGTTGCGCTACTTCTTCTCAAACGCGGCGTCAAAAGCCCGTCCGCTTGGTTTGAAATCGAGCTTCTTGACGAAGGCGCAGGATTCGGTGGCACCGTGTTCGCGGTCCATGCGGCTGTCTTCCCATTCGACTGACAGCGGGCTCGTGTAGCCGATGTCGTTCAAGGCAACGATGACGTCCTCGAAGTGGATATCGCCGTGGCCGAGGGAGCGGAAATCCCAGTAGCGTCGCGGATCGGCGAAGTTCGTGTGACCGCCGAACACGCCGACGGTGCCGTCGCCATGTCCCCACCACGCGTCTTTCATATGGACATGAAAGATGCGGTCGGCAAAACGGCGGATGAATTTCACGTAGTCGACGTGTTGATAGCCTAAGTGGGACGGATCGTAGTTGAAGCCGAACTCTTTACGATTCTTCAATGCGGCCAGAGTACGCTCCGCGCTGGCGATGTCGAAGGCGATCTCGGTGGGGTGAACTTCGAGCGCGAACCGAACGCCGCATTTCTTGAATTCGTCGAGGATTGGGTTCCACATTCTGGCGAAGAATTCGAATCCGTCATCGATCATGGCGGGTGAGACGGGTGGGAACGAGTAGAGCAGATGCCAGATCGAGCTTCCCGTGAATCCGTTGACGACCTTCACACCGAGGTTCTTCGCCGCCTGGGCAGTGCGCATCATTTCTTCCGCGGCGCGTTTACGGACATCGGCGGGCTTACCATTGCCCCAGACGTGCGGCGGCAGGATGGACTTGTGGCGTTCGTCGATGTTGTCGCAGACGGCCTGGCCGACAAGATGATTGCTGATGGCCCAGGTCTTGAGTCCGTGGCGGGCGAGGATGTCTTGGCGCGAGTCGCAATAGCCTTTCGATTTCGCGCCCTGGCGGACATCGAAATGGTCACCCCAACAGGCTAATTCGACTCCGTCGAAGCCAAAGCCTTTGGCCTTCTTACAGACGGTGTCGAAGGTGAGGTCGGCCCACTGGCCGGTGAAAAGCGTGACGGGTCTGCCCATGACGATGGTCTCCGTGTAATTCGCGTTGGACTCGCTGCCGCACGAGTGATAAACAAGCGGGAGGGCGTTTTCAAGCATCATGTTGGCGACAGATCCATATATACGACTGGATCCTCACCCTGACCCTCTCCCTTCCGGGAAGGGAGAGGGAATGCTCTCGGCGGTCGGCATCGCGCCTCTCCTCAACTGGAGAGGATTGGGGTGAGGGGTATGTTCATCGACACGCACGCGCATCTCTGCTACCCCGATTTCGCCGGGGACATGGCGCAGGTCATTGAACGCGCCCAAGCCGCGAAGGTGACGCAGGTCGTCAGCATCTCGACGGATCTCGAGGCGGTGCGCCAGACGCTGAAGATTGCCAGCCAGTTCGAAGGCGTTTACGCGGCAGTCGGTCTGCATCCGGGCGAAGTGCCGAAGGTTTCACTGTGCGACATGAAGGAACTGGCCCTGCTCGCAGCCGAGCCCAAGGTGGTGGCGATTGGCGAGATTGGCCTGGATTATTTCCGCGAGGCGAAAACGGACGCTGCCTTGCAGCAGCAGCAGAAGGATCTGTTCTGGGCACAGCTCGAATTGGCAAAGGAGCGGCATTTGCCCGTTGTCATTCACAATCGGTCCGCGGAGAACGACATCCTGGAGATTCTACGCGCACACGGGGACGCGTTGCCCAAGGATTGGCGTCCATGGGGCGTGATGCATTGTTTTTCCGGCACCGAGAAGTTTGCCTTTGATTGCATCGAGATTGGCCTGCTGATCAGTTACACCGGCATCCTGACGTTCAAGAATGCGGACGCGTTGCGCGGCGTGGCGAAGAAGGTGCCGCTGGACTGCGTGATGCTGGAGACGGATGCGCCGTATCTCGCGCCGGTGCCGAACCGCGGGAAACGCAACGAGCCGGCCCACGTGCCATTCATCGCGAATGTTCTCGCGGAGATCAAGGGCACGAGCGTCGAGGAAGTTGGGCGCGTGACGACGGAGAACGCACGGAGGTTGTTTCGTCTACCGTGAATGGAGATTGTCGATGGAGTCCAAGCAATGGGTCAATCTGACGATTCGCGTTGTGGTTGCACTTGGCGTCGGATTCGTTCTGTGGGAATGCGCGCTTTCCGGAACGAGAGATGTCTCGGCGCTGGGCAGCTTTTTCGGGATGGCGATTCTGATCTTGTACGCGCTTGTGTTGTTCGCCCTGTTTGGCTGGCCACTCATTCTCCACGTGGGCGAACGACTCGGGAATGGGCTCTTTATGCCGAGTGACGCTAATTTCCGAGTCGCGCCGGAATACAGCCTCGCGGAATCGAAGGTGAAGAAGGGACGGTATGCGGAGGCGGTTGACGAATACCGCAATGTGATCGCGAAATATCCCGAGGATATTTACCCGCATTTGCGGATTGCAGAGCTGGCGGTGAATCATTTGAGCGACCTGAAGCTGGCCGAGCTCGAATTGCTTTCCGCGCTGGGGAAGGCCAATGGAGAAGATTCCACGGCGCTGGCGGCGGGTCGACTTGCGGATCTGTATCAGAATACACTGAATACCCCGGCCCGGGCGCTGGAGGTCATGAAGCAGTTGCGCGAGAAGATCCCCGGCACAAAGCAGGCGAGGCTGGCCGAAGAGCGCATTGCCGTCCTCGAAGACATCGTGCTTTGCGGACTGGAGCCTGCCAGAGCACCGGACAAGATCGCGAACAGGCCGTCGCGTTACAAGATGTGAGGCTGAGCGTTCGTCAGGCGAGCCGTCCGAAGTACATCAGGGTGACGTAATCGAAATCCACGGTGTCGCCAACCTGATACCGGTCGAAGATCGTTCGCAACTCATCGAGCATCGGCTTGTAATGTGCGTGGCCCGGTTCAGGAGTGTACGAGGAAGACAGCAGGCGGCCTTTTACAGAATTGAAATCGAAGACCTGACGGTTGTCAAACTTCTTCAGCGCCACCGTCTGCGGTGAGAAGAACTCGGCGATGGCATGGGCATCGACGTTGCGATGATCGACCGTTTTATACTCGGTCGCATACTCGTGCAGCAATTCCTCATACGCTCGCGAGAAGGGAGTGATGTCTGTCAATCGCTCGTTCCAGATCAGCACCACCCAGCGATTCGGTTTGAGGATGCGAGCGAATTCCTTGCGCGCGCGATCGCGGTCGAACCAATGAAACGCCTGGCCGGCGCTGATGAAGTCGACGGACCGATCGGCGAGGGTGGTGGTTTCCGCCGTGCCATTCACGCTCGTAAAGTTCTGGTAGCTCCGCAGTAATCGCTCGCCGGCCGCGCGCATGTCGCGATTCGGCTCGATGCCGTAGACCCGATTCCCGTTCTTGAGGAACAATTCGGTGAGAATGCCCGTACCCGAGCCGATGTCTGCCACGATCGAGGCATGGGTCAGTCCGCATTCGCTGGCGAGCGTATCGACAATGGCAGGCGGATAACCCGGCCGATACTTGATATAATTCTCGACACGGGACGAGAAGCGAAGTTTCGAGTCCTGCATACGGACATCATGACTACAAGCACCCGGGATTACAAACTCCGGTAGTAGAACCCGGCGCTCTCAGCGGTTTTGCGGTCGAAGAGGTTTTTGATGTCGATGAGGACGGGCGGCGACATTTTCGCCTTGAGCTGGTCGAGCGTGAGCGAGCGGAAGGCGTCGTGTTTGTTAGCGACCACGACACAGTCGCACCTGGTCACGTTATCGAACGCGGTATTTTCGATGCCGAAATACTTGCGGACGGTGTCGGGCGACAGCAACGGATCGCAGCCCACGACGTTGATTCCGAAGCCCTGGAGGTAGGTGATGGTATCGTGGACGCGGCTGTTACGGATATCGGGGACGTTTTCCTTGAAGGTCAGGCCGAGGATCACCACGATGGCGCTTTTGATCGGTTTGCCGACGTGGCTGATGCCCTTGATGACCATCTCGCCAACGTGGATGGGCATGGAGTCATTGATCTGGCGGCCGGCGAGGATCACCTGTGGATGATAGCCGAACTGCTGAGCGCGATAGGTGAGGTAGTACGGATCGACGCCGATGCAATGCCCGCCGACGAGGCCAGGGTGGTACTTGTGGAAATTCCATTTCGTGCCGGCGGCGGCGAGGACTTCGTCCGTGTTGAGGCCGAGTCGGGCAAAGATCAGGGACAGCTCGTTCATGAGCGCGATATTCAGGTCGCGTTGGATGTTCTCGATGACCTTGGCGGCCTCGGCGGTGGCGATGTTCGCCGCGCGATAGACGCTCTTGGCAACCAGGGAGTACAGCGCGTCGACTTGATCCAGAGTCTCCGCATCGCAGCCGCTGACGATCTTCGCGATCTTGTTGACCGTGTGCTCGTGATCGCCGGGGTTGATGCGTTCGGGTGAGTAACCGATTTTGAAATCACCGAGCTTGAGACCGGATTCCTTCTCGAGAATGGGCAGGCAGACTTCTTCGGTGACGCCCGGGTACACCGTGCTTTCGAAAATGACGATCGCGCCCTTGCCGAGGTTTTCGCCCACGACGCGCGAAGCGCTGATGACGGGTTCCAGATCGGGGACGTTCGCGCGGTCGACGGGGGTTGGGACAGCGACGACGATGTATTTGCAGCGGCGAAGTTGTTTTGGGTCGGCGGTGAAGCTGATGTTGGGGGATTTCAGGTCGCCGCCGAGGGTTTCGCCGGTGCGATCGAGACCCTTTTGGAGTTCTTCGACGCGGCGAGTATTGATGTCGAACCCGACGACGGGGATGTGTTTGGCGAAAGACACGGCCAACGGCAGGCCGACATAGCCGAGGCCGACAACAGCGACAGTACCCTCGATTTTGTTCATAGTGTTAGCGACAACTTAGTAAGAAGTAGCAGGTCTCATGCTCAAAATCCAGCGGACGTTTAGAGATGCGGGACGTTCACCGGATGGACCCGGCTGGGATTGAGCATGCCGGCCAGCAGAAGTCGCAGGGTATGATAGGTCTTCATGTCGATACGATGGTCGGTGAGCGTGGGCGCGAGCGGTCTCACCTCAACGATGGAGTGCGACACGGAATCGAGAGTTACTTCCAGCGCTCCGTCGTTATACCGGGCTCGGTTGGCCTGTTCGTCGAGAGCGAGTGAAAAGACCTTGCCATTGATTCGGCCAACGATCCGGGCGAGGCGATCCCCTTTCGTGACGTAGAATCCATCGCGGTTCGGGTTGTCGAGCCAGGTGGCGTGGTCGGTGAAGAAGCTGGGTTTCTGGATGAACGGTCCGCCGTACTCGGGGCAGAAGGTATCGCAGTTGCCGCATTCATTGCACCAATCGGCGAAGTTGGCGATCTGATGACGGCGCTCGATCTTGAGCGTGCCCGAATCGGCCGGACGCAGTTGGCCACCGGCCCAGGTGTAATTCGTGAACGTGATCTCCACGGGATCGAGTTCGTAATAGAAATTCGCGTCGTTGGGGCACACGGGGATGCACTTGTCGCAACTGATGCAGTCGTAGAGGTGCAACTTCGAGTTGATCCGTTTCGGCACCGCCATGTTCTTGTCGGCGGTGTAGCGTTCGTCGGCGACCGTGCGAGCCCAGATGGGGCTGGTATTGAGAAAGCCGGCGTAATTAACCGCGTCGTCGCGGTTGTTCTTCGCGTGATCGAGAGCCGCCTGTTCGTTGCTTTCGCGTTTGAGGATGAAATCGCCGATGTTGGTTACGTGGAGGCCCGTCATTTCGGTTTCGAGGTTTTTCATGTACTCGAACAGCCGGCCGTATCCGCCGACCTTCAGGAGGTCGGAGCAGGTGGTGATGGGCACGAAGCCACAGGCGACGCAGTTGGCGAAGTTGTGTTTATCCACGGCGGCGGAGAAACTGATCGGGCAATCGGGCCCGAAGTTCTGGCGCCAGCGCTCGACCAGACGGAGGGTGATGACATGCAGCGGCGAACCGCTGAGATACATGACCTCGTCCTTCGGGAAGAACGTCTTGTGATTGACGACTTCGAGGGTATTGCTGAACTTCACGCCGACGGCGAGGCCGAGCCTGCGTCCCGTTTCCTGCAAACGGCGCATCATCTGGATGCCATCGTCGAACTTCAGTCCTGCTTCGACGGCCTTCTTGTTGACCTGAATATCCTGGAAGCCGAGACGGTCGTGCAGCAGATGATTCAACTCATCCAAGCCGAGCATGGTGGGGTTCATCTTGACGATCACACCCATGCCGATTTCCGTCAGAAGGAAATGGCAGATCTTCTCGATTTCCGTCGGCGGGCAATTGTGAAACGTCGAGAGGGTGACAGAGTCCGAGATCTCGTCGGGGTAGGGCAGATCGCGGAACTGCTTCCATCGGTCGGGGATTTCCATGCGCAACGTATCGATGTGCGTCCCGGCGTTGCGCAGGCTGGTGATGAAATCGCGGATTGGCCTGGCGGAAATCCCGGCGAGGTTGTAGCCAAGGCTGAAGTCATAGATGGTTGATGTCTTGTCGAACGCGCTCGGCGGGAAATTCAGCAGGTTACTGGCTTTGAGCATCTCGACGAGCATCATTCCCGCGACGTATTCGCGGATCGACTCGTGCAACCGCAGTTCCTGGGAGAACTCGATATTGTAGCCGACATTGGTCATGTCGATGCAGGGACGGTTGATGACCAATTGGTCATCGATTTGGACGGTCTTGAGTTCGAGGATGCGGGAGCCGCCGAGCCAACTGAGGACGATATTCTGGGCCATCTGGGTTTGCGGGCCGGCCGCGGGGCCGAGCGGATTGGCGGCGAGGCGCCCGTGGAACTTCACGGTTGTGTCCAGGGTCGGGTCTGGCACGTACATTTTGCGCAGAGGCAGATCGAAGATGGTTCCCTGCCGCTCGGGCTCGAGGAACATCCGCTTCACCAGATCGCAAAATGGAGATGGATGGAGGTCAGCCATGACGCCAGTTCTGTCCATAGACTTTACGAGTTCCGCCGTCTTAGTCTAGTCATAAGTTCTTGCCACCACGCCGGGCATGAGCGGTGGAGGTCTCTTGCCTAACAGGCTCCTGCTTGTCAAGGCTTATGAGTGCCAAATTGTCGGTTTGCCAGCTATGCTCTGACATTGTGGCTGTGAGGACGCCTATTTATGCTGTTGGGTTGTTTTCGTAACCGATTATCGTCCAGGGTATTGTGATAACGACCTCACCCGTGGCATCGACGTTGCTTCCACAAGACTTACGAAGTATCAGGAATGGGACCCACGCTTGTCAGCGCGCCGAAGTTGCGGCGTTGAAAGGCCGGGGCTTTTGCCTCTGAATTGAAGGCATGGCTTTCGAGGAACGTCTTACGCGGAGGAGAGATGAAACGAAGTGACGGAAGTCTGACCGACGCCCAACTCCGAGCGGAATTGAGCCGATGCGAGTATTGCGAGGAGAAACCGTGCCGCGAGGCTTGTCCGGCGCATTGTTCGCCGGCGGACTTCATCATGGCCGCGCGCGTGGGCGAGAAATCCGACTATCGCCGGGCGGCGGCTCTGATCATGAGCGCCAATCCACTGGGCGGCGTGTGCGGGGTGGTTTGTCCCGACTACTTTTGTGTGAAGGCGTGTTCGCGGCGGTGTTTCGATTCGCCGATCAACATCCCCGCGGTCCAAGCGACGGTCATCAAGAAGGCGAACGAAGTTGGGATGCCAGAATTCGAGCCGGCGAGGAAGAACGGGAAGACGGTCGGGATTATCGGCGCGGGGCCGGCCGGGCTTGGGGCGGCGGCGGTGTTGGCACAGCAAGGTTATCAGGTCACGATCTACGATCAGCAGAATCGCCTGGGTGGGATGACGAATCTCATCCCGGACTTCCGGTTGGACAAGAAGGTGGCGCAAGACGACATCAGATTCGCGCAGCGTCTCGGGCCCATTCAGTTCAAGCCCGGCAAGGCCATATCCGACCCGGAGAAGCTGCTGAAGAAGCACGACGCGGTCATTGTGTGCGCCGGTTTGAGCGAGCCCATGCGGCTGGGCATACCCGGCGAAGAATACACGATCTCGTGGCAGAAGTTTCTGCGGAACCAGAAGAAAATCCGCGTGACGGGCAAGAAAGTGGCGGTGTTGGGCGGTGGCGCCGTCGCGGTGGATTGCGCGACCACGGCCAAACGGCTCGGGGCGCTGTCCGTGGATCTTGTCTATCGGCGCAAGCAGGAGAACATGCCGCTGACGCAGTACGAGCGGGAGATATTGCTGGAAAACGGCATTGAGATTTCGAGCTGCTGCAAGCCGACGGAAGTGCTTCATCAGGGCAGGCAGGTCAGGGGACTGCGAATCGATCGGATGATGCTGCCGAAAGGCAAGCCACCGTTGCCGAAGAACTTTGTCGTCAACAAGCAGGAATCGCCGTTTGTGCGTGAATTCGACATCGTGATATCGGCGATTGGCAGCCGTCCGGGGTTGCCCGTCAAGAAGACGAAGGGAGTTTTCTACGCGGGCGACATGGTGCTGGGGTCGTCCACGGTGGTGGAGTCCGTGGCCAGCGGCAAGAACGCGGCGTTGGAGGCGGACGCATTCATTCGCGGCGCGAGTCGGCCGCGTATTGGAGACCGTGCCAAGAGCCGCGTCATTCTCGCCGGTACGCCGTTGTGTCCCGTGCCGCTCGATGCGGAGTTCTTTGGCCGCAAGATTCGCTCGCCGTTTCTGCTCTCGGCGGCACCGCACACGGACGGCTACGAGCAGATGCGCCTGGCCTACCAGCACGGCTGGTCCGGTGGGGTAATGAAGACCTCGTTCGACAACGTGCCGATTCACATCCCGAGCGAATACATGTTCGTGATCGGGGGCTCGACGTACGGCAATAGCGACAACGTGTCGGGTCATCCGCTGGATCGTGTCCGCAAGGAAATCGAGCGGTTGGTAACGGAATTTCCCGACCGGCTAACCCTGGCGTCGACTGGTGGCCCGGTCACGGGTCATGACGAGGAAGACCGCGCGGGGTGGCAATCGAACACGCGGAAGGTGGAAAGCGCCGGGGCGATGGGCGTCGAGTACAGCCTGTCCTGTCCACAGGGTGGGGACGGCACATGCGGCGACGTGGTTTCCCAGAATGCCGAACTGACGGCGAAGATCATTGACTGGGTGATGGAGGCCAGCAGCGAGGACAACCCGAAGCTGTTCAAGCTCACGGCGGCGGTCACGGCGATCCAGCCGATCATCGGGCGGATCCAGGAAGTATTTGCGAAGTACCCCAACAAGAAGGCGGGCGTGACCCTGGCCAACAGTTTTCCGTCGCTGGCGTTCCGCAAGTCGGCGACGCGGCGTTGGGAGGAGGGCGTGGTCATCGGGATGTCAGGAGAAGGCGTCCTGCCGATCAGCAATTTGACACTGGCCAAGGTGTCGGGGATGGGGATCGTGGTGTCGGGCAACGGCGGGCCGATGGACTACAAGGCGGCGGCCAATTTCCTGGCGCTGGGCGCGCAGACGGTGCAGTTCTGCACGATTGCGATGAAGTACGGGCTGGGGATTGTGGACGAACTGCATTCCGGCCTGAGCTATCTGATGCAGGAGCGCGGGCTTGGGTCGGTCAAGGAACTGATCGGCAGCGCCCTGCCGGATCCGATCACGGACTTCATGGCGCTCACGGCGACCAAGAAGCTGCCCGAGGTGGTTCGCGAACTGTGCGAGCACTGCGGCAACTGCGTGCGCTGTCCGTATCTGGCGATCACGCTGGATGGGGAGAAGGTTCCGGTGTTTGATCCGCGGCACTGCATTGGCTGTTCGTTGTGCGCGCAGAAATGTTTTGCGGGCGCGATCACGATGCGGGAGCGGACGGAACGCGAACTGGCGGCGCTGGCGCATTAGTGTAGCGGCACACTTCCGTGGATGAGGAAGGCGTGACGGAAAAACGAACCCTCACCCTGACCCTCTCCCTTAAAACGGGAGAGGGGAATACTCCTCCGTCTCATCTCATCTCCCAGATTGTGGGGAGAGGACCAAGGTGAGGGGTCAGCCAATCAATGAGTTGTGAAGAACCGCTGGCCGGCGGGTGTGGATGCGGATCAGCCACAGGGTTGATTCTGTCAATTGACTTTGCAGTTTGCGTTGCCGTAGTCTAACCAGCACTGACCGTGAAACTCTCCCGACTCATCAAAGTTGCCCGCGGAGAAGAACCTGCTGATCTCGTCATCAAAGGCGGGCAGATCGTCAATGTTCTGAGCCAGGAGATCTACCCGGCGGATGTGGCGATTTGCGGAGAACAGATTGCGGGGGTGGGTGAGTACAGCGGGCTGAACGAACTCGATGCGCGGGGGAAGTTTATTGCGCCGGGATTCATTGACGGGCACATGCACATTGAGAGCTCGATGGTGACGGTCTGGGAATTTGCCAAGACGGTGATGCCGCGGGGCACGACGACGATCGTGGCCGACCCACATGAGTTGGCGAATGTGCTCGGGGTCGAGGGAATCGAGTACGTGCTGAAGACGGCGAAGTATCAGCCGCTGAGCGTGTATGTGATGTTGCCATCGTGCGTACCGGCGACGGACCTGGAGACCAGTGGGGCGCGGCTGAAAGCGGTAGACCTCCTGCCGTATCTCAACAGCCCGTGGGTGCTGGGCCTGGCGGAGATGATGAATTACCCGGGGGTCATTCACGGTTCCGAGGAGGTCCTGGACAAGTTGCGGATTGTTGGCGGGAAAGTGATTGATGGACACGCGCCGCAGTTGAGCGGGAAAGATTTGAGCGCGTATGTCGCCGCGGGCATCGGGAACGATCATGAATGCACGACGGTGGAGGAAGCGCGCGAGAAGATGCGGCTGGGGATGACGGTGGCGGTTCGGGAGGGCTCGGTGACGCGGGACCTGCTGGCGTTGCTGCCGCTGATCAAACCGGAGAACGCGGACCGGTTCTTCTTTTGCACGGATGACCGCACGCCGGCGGATTTGATGACGCGCGGGCATATTGATTCCATGGTGCGGATGGCGATTGGCGCCGGGCTCGATCCCGCGCTGGCGGTTCGTTTGGCGACGATCAACACGGCGCGCTATTTCGGGTTGCCGAAGGTCGGGGCGATTGCGCCGGGATGGGTGGCGGACGTGAATGTGCTCACCGATCTCAAGGCGTGCGCGGTCGAGAAGGTATTCAAGCGCGGGCATCTGGTGGCGGAGAAGGGATACTTGCTCGGCAACAAGCCGATGAGCGCGATGATCGGCGTGAGCAACACGGTCCGCATCCGGCCGCTGGGCGATTCGAGCTTCCGCATCAGTGCGAAGAGTGGCCGCGCGCGGGTAATGGAATTGATTCCCAACCAGATCATTACGCGACAGATTCTTGTCGAGCCGAAACGGGATGACGGGCATGTGGTGTCCGACACGAAGAACGACGTGCTGAAGATTGCCGTGATCGAGCGTCATCACGGCACGGGCAATATTGGGTTGGGACTGACGAAAGGGTTTGGCCTGAAATCGGGGGCGATTGCCAGCAGCGTCGGTCACGACGCGCACAATATTAATGTGGTCGGGACGAACGACGCCGACATGCGGGCGGCGGTCGAGGAAATTGCGAGGATGCAGGGAGGGTTCGCAGTGGCGAATGGCGGAAGTATTCTCGCGTCGGTGCCGTTGCCGATTGCGGGCTTGCTGAGCAACAAACCGCTGCCCGACGTGAAAGAGGAGTTGGATGTGGCGAACACAGCGGCGGGCAAGCTCGGCTGCACGGTTGCCGAGCCGTTCATGGCGCTCTCGTTTATGGCGTTGAGCGTGATTCCCGAACTGAAACTGACCGATCGCGGACTGGTGGACGTGAATCAGTTCAAGTTTGTGGATTTGTTTGAAGGGTAACGTGTCGTCGCCGGTGTTGTGATTCTGGGAATCATCGGTCGCAATCCCCCAAAACAGGCTTGAGAATGCGGCGAAAGTGAGGGAAACAAGCTGGAGGGTAGCCATGAGCGCAAAGGAAATTATTGAGCATATCAAAGCCTTGCCGCCGGCGGAGCGGGCCGAGGTGGCCAGGTTCATCGTCGAACAGGATGACTCGTGGATTCCGGACGACTTCAAGGCGGCGATGGACGATGCGCAGCAGGGCCGTCTCGTGGATATGAAGAAGGCATTGTCTGAAGCGCCGCCGCCCCATCTGCGATGAGCTACCGTTACCGGGCCACGGAACGGTTCTGCTATTTCTGCAATTCCGCTTTCGAAGCGTCGACGAACAGCTTGCCGTCCTTTTCGGAAACCACGCCGGTGACCTTGAGGGTGGCGTCGTTGTGACGGGCGTCCATCAACTCTTTGGTCGGTTTGGTCAGGGTATAGATTTTCCCATCGGCGGTTTTCAGGCTTACGCCACACTGTGTGCTTACGCCGTAGGTGCAACTGGAACAGCCGATCTTGCCGAGCAGGGTGACTTCGTTGGTCTTCGAGCCGCCATCGGCCCGGGCGATGCAGGTGACTGAGAGAATCATTGCGGCAACGAGCGCGATCAGTTTCTTCATGGATTCCTCCATCGGGTTGGACGCAAGGGTGCGCGCGTGGGATGGAAAGGGCAAGGCGATTTTGCTGGCCCGGGAGAGGCGGCGACCTGAGCTTGCCCAAGGGTCTCGAGCTGATTACACTTCGCGGCATGACGCGCTACTCAGTGACACCCCGTCAATGTACCTTCACGAGGAAGCGAGCGTTGTTCCAAATGAAACGAGCGAAGCGTTTGCTTTGGGTTGGCTTGGTCATCGGCGGATACCTGTCTACAGGCCATGGATGCAGCGGTGCAATCGCGTCGGGTGATTCGTCGGCCCCGTGGCCGGCGACGGGCGTGCCTCCAGATCAAGGTACGAACGGATCGACCGCGGTGAATAATCAACGAGCCGATGACGACGCGATTGAGCAAATGAAAAGAGATCTAGACGCTGCTAGGCGCCACCAGCACCTCTTGCCCAACTTCGTCACCGGGCCCGGCATTCCGAAGCCAATCGGCGTGAACTTTTACGAAATGCATGACTACTACCCAAGCTACCTGTTATGCATTTACGATGTCAAAGAGAACCATTATGATCAGAGTAACGAGCCCGCGTGGTTCAAGGCAGCTCTTCTGCAAATCCGCGGCTCGGGGTTTCAGAGCTTCTCTCTATTCAAGTGGGTTGCCGTTATCATTAAGAATGATGCAGAACACACGGGGGAGAGCACTTTTGAGCAATCGTTCAAAGTGGGTGCCACCTTTAGCGCCCGTGACGTGTTTGATCCCACCTGTGACTTGGCGCCACTGATCGCCCGGGCGGCCATGGACCGGCACCCGTTTATGTATGATCCGAAGCCGCCGCCCTTAGGTGAACAACAGCGTTGGCTGATTATCGAGCGGCACATGGCCGCTATCGGGGCGGCCACAAACTTGAACGAAAACGTGACGGGGTCCGAGCTACACCGGTAAGAGGTCGGTCCCGCAGGTTGTGGTTCCGTCCGCGCCTGACGGCGTAGCGGCCACGAGCTTCCTACGCTTGAAGGCCAATTCGCTTTTTTGGGCGGCGGCCCGCTCACTTTGGTTCGGTACGCCGCTTCCAGTAATCCGGCCGCCTCTTCGCATGGGCAAGGGCGGCGATCCAAATGGCGTTGGGGCGTTCCATGTAGAAGATCGAGTACGGGAAGCGTTCCACCAGGTACTTTCGAAATCGTGAGTCGACGTGCGGCGGCCATGCTTGCGGAGTTTGTTGAATCCTCTGTAAGGCCTGCTCGATACTGGCGAGGAAATCCAATCCAAGCCCTGGCACTTTGGATTCGTACCACGCGATTGCGCCATCCAATTCGGCTTTCGCCTGCGGATGGACGAGGAGGGGTTTCACGAGTATTTGGCGCGCATTTCGCGCAGGAGCTTTTCGGCCGGCTCGCCGGTGACGCGACCGCTGTGGATGTCTTCGGCCCGCCGCTTCAATTCCTCGTCCCAAGCCGCGGCAACGCCCTGTTCCTCGTCGGCATCCAGCGATTCGATGAGGAACCGAATGAGTTCCGCGCGGTCTTCCGGGGCGAGGGCTGCCAACTCTGATTTCATGCGCTGCGCTTTCGCCGTCATGCCAGTAGTTTGCTCCGCTTCTCGGTTCTCGTCAACTGTGGCGTCAGGGCCTGCCAGAGCTGCGGGGAGGTTTGCTATCCGCAGACGATAGGCGGTGGCGGGGATGCGGCTCACCGGGGGGCGGTCGCGCCGCCTGGCTTGGCCGCACGGTCGGCCTCAACCGGGCGGGCCGGGAGACCTTCGGTCGAAGACGGTGTGCGGGGTCGGGAGACCCTCGCACAACAGGGTGGGAACCTGAACGGGCACCTGGTGCGGCGGGATACACCCGTTGGACGGGGCCTGCGCGCCCTGCAAGATGGAGACTGCGGCTCGCCGGGAGGCTCGCCCTCCAAGACGGCGGACGGACGGACTACTCGCTCCGAACTCGGAATCGGGTAAAGTCGGGCATCACTGGCATAATTCAGACAAGCGCTCGAAGTAGTTGTCTGTATTATTCGTTTCGGTTCCGGGTTAGAGTTGGCGCATGAAGTGCAGAGAGATGGGAAGGGGAGTCGAAGGACAGGAAGGACGCGACGAGCCTTCGCGGCGACGAAGCAGCCACGGCCGGCAGGCAAGTCGCTGCATCTCCAAAGGAGGGGGGTATAGATCTGCGAAACGAAGCCAATGGTTTTTGCGTGTTGGAGGATGCGGATCATCAAGAGCGCAAAGTGGTTACGGCGGAGAGAATTCCGAAAAACGCGTTGGCTTCGTTTGGCTTCGTTCGGGGTATTTTCCTGCCAATTGCGCGGCAAGTGGGCCTCGATTTGGGTTCGTCTGCGGGGTTCGGAGGGGGTTTTCGGGGCAGAGAATGGGTGATCTCAGCTACTCGGCGTGGTTTGGAGACCTTCGGTCGAGCTCTGTGCGGGGTCTGGAGACCCTCGCACAACCGGGTTGGTGGAGGGTCCAGAGGCATTGACAGGCTGGAGTCAACGTAGGAGACTGCGCGGGCTGAGACTGGGAGAACTTTTATGACAACTGACTTTGTATATGGGCTGACGTTTGCGGCGATGCGTGATCCATCGCGGATCAAGAAGGACGCGCGGAAGCAGGCGTTGGAGAAAAGGCGGACGGACCCGGTGGATCCGGTCAATCTGTTCAATGTCTCCGGGAGATCGACACGATCTGCGGATTTGGAGGTGTTACCTGGTTTCCGCAGCCACTGATCCTGTAATCAGCGTATCCGCAGAAGATTTCAAAGAAGCTTCGAGAAAGGAATCAATGAAGGAAAGCGTCAACGAGAAAGTTTTGGCCAAGACCATTCAGCGCTGCCGGGAGAGAGGGATCATCATTCCTACGTTTGCCGAGCAGAAAGATCCGACGAAAATCCCGCAGAAGATCAAAGACAAACTGAAAAGCGTTGGTCTTTGGGACGTCGATCCCGCGAACCTGTTTCGAATAACGTGGAAGAACAATCCGAAGGAAAACGGCGGGGACGGTCTGTTTGGCGGGGTGAATTACATTGAAATCCCGCCGGAACTGAGTGGGGTCAAGGCAAAGATTGTCGGGCTGCTGGGGAAGTGGTTTCCGACAGGTGCCCACAAAGTCGGCGCGGCGTTCGGGTGTCTGGCGCCGCGGCTGGTGACGGGCGGGTTTGACCCGACGACCCAGAGAGCGGTCTGGCCGTCGACCGGTAATTATTGTCGTGGAGGCGCGTTTGACTGTGCGCTGCTGGCTTGCGATGCGATCGCGATATTGCCGAAAGAGATGAGCAAAGAGCGATTTGAGTGGCTGGAGGCAATCGGCACGAAGGAGATTTTCGCCACGCCGGGCTGCGAGAGCAACGTGAAAGAAATCTACGACAAGTGCTGGGAGCTGCGGAAAGAGCGCGGCGACAAGATTGTCATACTCAACCAATTTGAGGAATTCGGCAATGCGTGTTGGCATTATGAGGTGACGGGTTCGGCGATCGAGGAGGTCTTCCACCGGATCAAAGGAAAGAAATCGCGTCTGAGCGCGTATGTTTCGGCGACGGGCTCGGCCGGAACCATCGGCGCGGGAGAGTATCTGAAGAAGGCGTTTCCGCCGGTCAAAATTGCCGCAACCGAGGCCCTGCAGTGTCCGACGCTCTATTTGAACGGGTTTGGCGGCCATCGGATCGAAGGCATCGGCGACAAGCACGTTCCGTGGATACACAACGTCCGCAATACGGACAACGTCATTGCGATCGACGATGAAAGCACGATGCGGCTGCTGCGGTTGTTCAACGAGACGGCGGGCAGGAAACGCCTGGAAAAGGAAGGGGTGAAAAAGGGATTGCTTGAGAAGCTTCCCATTCTCGGAATTTCGAGCATCTGCAATCTTCTCGCGTCGATCAAACTGGCCAAGTATTACGAGATGAACGGGGACGACATTGTCGTTACGATCTTCACGGATTCTGCCGGCATGTACCAGTCCCGCCTGAAGGAGCTGGACCAGGAGCAGGGGAAATACTCCGAGACCGATGCGGTAGGCGATTTCGCGCGGTATCTGCAGGGCGTCGGCATCGATTGGGTGAAGGAGCTCTCGTACTGGGACCGGAAGGCGCTGCACAACCTGAAATACTTCACCTGGGTGGAACAACAGGGCAAGACGGTGGAAGAATTGGATGCGTTGTGGGAGCCGGAGTTATGGGATGAAATGTTTTCGCAGATTCCCGTTTGGGACGAGCTGATAAAGGAGTTTAACGGCCAGACCGGACTTTTGAGGAAGCTATAAGCGATAACGGGCGAACAACTGCCTCTGTGCGCGCTTGACTTGTGGTCACGGGAGAATCATTCTGGACCGCGAGGTGACGATGAAGACGAAGTTGCTGTATTCTGTATTTGTTGCGACAGCTGTGGTCGTGGCTGGCTGCAGTAAATCTGAAAATGTTACGCAATCATCGCCGGCTCTTCCGCCGTCCACGCCGGTCACGCAAGCGGCGCCCTCGCCGCAACCTGCGGCGTTGCCGCCCGGACATCCGGACATCAGCGGCATGAGCGCGCAGAGTTTGCCACCGAACTCGGCGGCGGACGCACCGAATCCGCAGTGGACGGTTCCCTCGGGGTGGCAAACGGGAAGCGCGTCATCAATGCGGCGGGCGACGTTCCTGGTGAGCGGGGAGGGGGCGCAGACGGCGGAGGTGGCGGTATCGGTGTTTCCCGGGGACGTGGGCGGTTTGATGGCGAACATCAATCGTTGGCGCGGGCAGATCGGTCTGGGGCCGGCGGCACCGGATGAGATCAGCGGGTTTACCTCGGATGTGGAGGTCGATGGAACGAAATCGACGGTGGTGGATTTGAAGGGGGAGACGGTTCCGCCGGGCAGGACGCAGCCGACCCGCATGATCGTGGTGACGGTTCCGCACGGGGGCAATTCGTGGTTTTTCAAGATAACGGGAGACGCGCCACTGGTGGAAAAGCAGAAGGAAGCGTTTCTGCAGTTCGTGAAGTCGGTGAAATTCTAGTCGGCGCCGCGCGGGTGTGGCGGGAGAGGATGCTTGTGGTCGCGTCCGAGGGCGAGGTGGATGGCCGAGACGACGTAGATCAGCGTACCCGCGACCGAGAGCGCCAGCAGTGTCCCGGCGGGGAAGGAGCGGGACAACGTTTCCAGGGTGCCGGTTTCCAAAATGTCGGAAGTTGTGGCGAGTTGGAGGTAATGCGCGTAGGCGCGTACGAAGAGGACGACCATGGTGATGAAACAAGCGCTGAATCCACTTGCGTACAGGAGGCCTGAGATGCGTTGGCCGAGGTAGAACTGTCCTGCGCCTGGCAAGAGGAGGTTGAGCGTCATCGCAAAGCGCAAGGAGCGGGAGCGACCTGAGTGAGCGATTGGGGTGGCGGGAGCGGTGGTGATTATGGGCGGAACAGTTGGTTGCGGTGATAGATTCCAGGCAGCGCCGATTTGGTCACGGATGGACGGGGGGACGGATTCCATATTGTAGGAGGTGGTCTGACCATTTGCGGTGACTGAAATCCGGATGCCTTCGCGACTGGAGGTCGTGGTGGGAAGGGTGGCGGGTGGCTTGGCTTTGTCCGCCGCCAGCACGGCCAGCATTTCAGCTTCAAAAGCCGCTTCGCGCGCTTTCGCATCGCTCCCTGACAATTTACTGATGTCTTTCCATTGCGACATGAGGCTCGCCCCTTCCTTCTGCGGGGCAGGATTTATGCCGGAAAAGATACCACCAAGAGGAGCCGGCCGCCACTGGGTCTTTGGGTGAAGCCGTGGTGGATCGCGGCAAAGCGAGCCGCGTTACTCAAGGGGCATGACGGTGTAGCCACCCGATTTCTTGTCGGGCTCCAATTTCAGCAGGCCGCGTTTCTGGGCGTCCAACAGGAGGTCGTTGAAGGAGCGGAAGCCGTACGCGCGTTCGTTGAAGCCGGGGTGACGGCGTTTGATCGCCTGCTTGATCATGGATCCATACACCGGGTTATCTTCGTCGCGTTCTTCCGCGAGGGCTTCCAAGGTTTTCGCTACCAGGTCGAACGCATCCGTGATGGGCGGACCCTCTACGGCCTTCACATCTCCGTTGGCGGGAACTTTGGGAGCGGGAGTGGAGGGTGTTCGCACGGCGGAACGCTGCCGTGGCTTTGGCGCGATACGCACGAGGTCATCGTAGTAGATGAACTCATCGCAGTTGTTGATGAATAGATCGGCTGTGGAGTTCTTGACCCCGACGCCGATGACAGTCTTGGCATTCTCGCGTAGTTTGCTCACCAGCGGAGAGAAATCGGAATCACCGCTGATGATGACAAAAGTGTCCACGTGGCTTTTCGTGTAACAGAGATCGAGAGCATCGACGACCATGCGGATGTCGGCGGAATTCTTTCCCGACTGGCGCACGTGGGGAATCTCGATCAATTCGAAGGCAGCCTCGTGCAGATCGCGCTTGAACGCCTTGCCACGCTCGAAATCGCAGTAGGCCTTTTTGACGACAATATGACCTTTCAGCAGCAGGCGTTCGAGCACCTTTTGGATGTCGAACTGCGGGTAGCTGGCGTCGATCGCTCCGAGGGCAATGTTCTCCAGGTCGAGAAACACGGCCATCGTTGCATTGGTGTCCTGGTTACTCATGGCAATCTCCGTCGTGACTATACTACAGACCCGCCCTGCTGTGTACCGTTATTATTTCGGGACGGCAGTGCCATCATGGATCGATTCTGCCTGGGCGTTGATTTGGGTCATCGCTTGTGTGAGATCCGTATACACTTCGTCGTGGATGTTGACGACGCCATAGTTTGAATTCTCGCCGTCAAAACGTCCTTCCTTCGGTTCGTCGCAATGCTCGAACCAGTGATAGCCGACGAGATACGGATTTTGCAGCGCCTGGGTGACGTAGCTTCGGAATGCAGATGCCCGCTCCGCTTGTGTTTTCACCTTCGGGCCGGCACCGCGCGTGTTTGGCAGCCCGCTATCCTCCGCGCGGAACGCGAATTCGCCGATAATGAGCGGTTTGCCAAAGGCAGCGTAACGGCTGACGGTCTCGCGCGGATCCGTGCGGTAGCAATTGAACGAAACCACGTCGACGTACTTTGCGGCGGCAGCCACGACAGGTCGCGGCGGGAAATAAGCAAAGCGACAACCAAAGTTCATGTGATTGGGATCGGCGGCTTTGATTGCCTCGCTGGTGACGCGGAAGTATCGGTCTGCCAGGCGTGCGAGGAACGCGTCGCAATCGGTGACGAACGCCGCGCGTTTGGGGTCCGCTTCGTTGGCCTGGCGCTCCGTCTCCTCGTTCTGCTGGTAGACGGCTTTGCGCACGACGGGCGGAGGGACTGATGTGGCGTTGGAAAGATCATCCCAGGACGCAAACTTCGCGTTCCAGACCGCATTGAATTTGGACACGTCTCCGTAGCGTTCCCGCATGAGATCGACGGCGGCCTTCTTGCCCGGGACGGTCGCGGGCAGATCAAGAAACAAGGTCAGCAGCTCGTCCGGGCCGCGCCAGTCGGGGCCCCAGCGCAGTTCGTTGTCCGTAAACCAGCCGAGCAGCCAGGGATCAGTGGAACGTGGTGTGCAGACCTCGCGGGCGCGTTGACGGGCTATGGTTTCGAAATCGGGATCGAACACGTCGGGAAAAATGCCGTGCAGCCAGGCCATCCCTCTTTGCTTCTCGCCGACAAATGTCGCGCCGAGGTCGACAATCGGTGCGTAGGCGAGATGCTGATTGCTTGCGGTGCAGGCGGAGATCGAGTCGTCCGACCACGCGCCCAGAGAGTTGAATCCCCAACTGACGAGGCGCTGGGCGGCCGCCTTTCGCCAGGCGTCAGGGGACCCGTATTTGGTCTTCACCGTTTCCAGGTAGGGCGAAGTGCTGGTGCCCTTGATGGTATCGCCGGAGAACTGGACGGTCGTGATGCCCTTTGAGAGGAAACGGTGGCCGTGCGGGTCGAGCAGCCACCAGCGGCCTTCCAATTGAACGGCATGGAAATAGGGATTCGCGGGGACCGGGGATGAGTTGGTGGCCATGGATGGACCGGTAATGATGAGGAGGGGAATTGACAGGTATACTAGTTGGATAATGGTGCGCATGAACCGCATCGTGCCAATGATGGTCCGTGGAGACAAGCAGAATGTCCCCAGGTCATACGAGGTTTCACGGTTCGGGTGGGTTCCACCAACACGGGCCTTTGCCTTCGATAGCTGCTGTGGCACGGCGGCGCGTCTCGTCCATCTGGTTCTGCGGGAGTAGCTGGAACGACTGCGCGGCGGTGTAAGCCGCATCCTGCTCGTTCGGGAAGCTCAGGCCGAGTAGCGCGACATCGGGGTCGAGTGTCAGCGTGTAATGTAAGCATTCGGCCACGCTCAAGCGTGGAAGAGTTGGTTCGGCTTCCACGTCGCTGCCGCCCGAACCAAACTTGCCGCGCGGACGGGACTGGAGCGGCTGATTGTAGCCGGTGGTATCGCCCAGCAATTTACCGGCGCCAAACGTTTTGAAACAGACTGTGCCCAGTCGATGTTGTTTCGCGAGTGGCAGGACATGCTCGATATATCGCGCGTCAACGAAGGGGCCAATGGGAAACATGACCAGATCGCAGAGCCCGGACGGAATCGCGGCGAGCAAGACATCGGGATGATGGGACGAAATGCCGCGAAAGCGCACTTTGCCGGACTGCACGCACGACGCCAGCTGATCCATCCCGCCGCCCGGCGTGACGATCTTTTGCCAATCCTCTAGGGCGCTGACGGAGTGGAACACAAAGCAGTCCACCATATCGAAGCCAGTGTTCTTCAAGCTGGCATTGACCTGAGCGGCAACCGGCTCGTGATGATGGTCGATTTTGTCGATCACGAACATGCCATCGCGCCGGCCCTTGAGGGCTGTTCCGACGATTTGCTCGCTATAGCCCTGTTCGTAGTTTGGCGCGGTGTCGATCAGATTCAGGCCGGCGTCGATCGCCCGAAGAACGGTTGCCACACACCGATCCAGAGGCACATTTCGGTCGGCGAGATCGCCGATACCAAGCCGGGTCGCACGGAACCCTGTGCGACCAAGTTCGCGGCGCGGTTGGAACGTGTTGCGCCAGGCCGGATAAGTTGCTTTGGCTGAGGTCACTTTCTGTCTACCAGACACATTCGATAATTGCACACAGCATGATGTAGCGTGCCAATCGGCGTTCCTTCCGTCAAGACGAAGAATGCTTTCTTGTCCAGAATGGCGTGCGCGTGGACCGTGCCCGTCCCGACATAGCCCCAGACCTCCCGGCCACTGCGCTGGGAGAGGCAATGGACGCTGTTATATGTGACCGACAATCCCGTGTTCGAAAGCAGACGTATCTCCGTGGTTGTATCGAAGGCGTATACGACATCCTTGGCAAATACGAGGTCGGCGCCGATGTTTCGTACACCCCAGGATGTGACACCACTCTTGCGATCGAGTTTCATCAAGAACTGGACGGGCACCCGTGGATCGGTCGATCCGTCCTTGAAAATGTCGTCGCTACGGAAGTTCTTGCCCTCGCTCGACATGAAATCGTTCCTCGACAATTTGATGGTCACATAAACACCGTCGTCCGGCCCGACGACGAGACGGCTTGGCTTGAGATTGTCGCGAGCCCACTTTTTTCGACCGTTTTTGGCGTCAAAAGCGATTACGCCATTGCCGGCGGCGACGGCGAACAGATTGCTGTCAGCCGACAGGAGCCTTGGGGTTGCCCCGAGCGAGGTTTGCCACAAGGGCTGGCTTTCGTTTCCGAACACCAGCAGGTCTCGACCCGCTACCACGCATGCAAACGGCCCGACAGACTCGATTTGAGGGATCCCCCTGGCCGAAATGCTCATGCGGCCGGCATCGGTGCCATTTTCCAGCGAATGAAATCGGATTGTGTAATTCTGCGGTGGTTGATCCTTTTCCGTCTCTGTCTGATCCGTCGCGATTTCGACGTCGAGGCTGCCACTGGCCATCGCGCGTTGAATTCCGGCGAACATGGCGCTACGGAACGCGCTCACATCGATGCCTGAAGCGGTGAACTCCTCTTCGTCAGCGTTGGTTGAGGTCGCGGTCGCGGGAACATCCCGAGTGGCGCTGAGGACCCGCTGGCCGGGCACTGGCACAGAGGCCAGGTATGCGGAACCGTCGGGGTCCGACCAGAGTTCGTGGCCATCGTCGAATGCGAGGCATGTGGCGCGGGGTCGGACAACATTGCCTCCCTTGCGATGCGTCGACAGCACACACAGCAAGCCGTCGTTGTGCGGGAGGACCTGCGACAGCGAGGTGTCCGGTTGGAAGAGCTTCCAGAGTACGCCACCGGTCTGGGCTTTCAGGGCGACCAGCTGCCGTTGGGAGCGCAGGATAATGTCGTCTCCTTTCACGTCGAGCAGGGTCAGTGGGTCGCGGAGCTCGCCCGAATCGCTGTACGATACGGCCTCGGCAAATTCCGCAGTCTGGTTGGACGCGGAGAGGGGCTCTTCCAGCGAGCGGACGTCGACCTTCCATTGTTTCTGTTGCGTGGTCACGTTGAGGAGACTCAGTTCGTCATCAGCTTGGACGAGTGTGCGAGACGGATCCAATGGTATGGCGCCGAACCGATCGGGAGTGGACATGATCTCCAAGCTGGCAACGACGTGAGGACGGGGGCCCCAGAAGTCCTGGTACACGATGTACCCGACATAGCCGGCCAGGAGAAGGACTGCGAGCAGCGCGACTTTTTTCAATATGGCGAAGATCATGGCAAGCACTCGCTCGAACTTTTCGTCGTCTTCGACCGTCGGCGTGGAGTCCGGGGCGGTCGAAGGCTCGGCGCTGCTAACGGCGGCGCGGCAGTCGTCACTGCAGTAGTAGCCATTTTCACGTACGCAGGTCATGCACAGCGGTTTCGCGCAATTCATGCAATTGTGGGTGGCGGGCTGATCCGGATGATGAGTGCAGGCGACTTGGAATTGGCGCGCCCCTGGCTCCGCTCCGACCGAATCTTCCGCCGTGCCGAGTTGCTCCGCCTGGGCGAGGATGTCGGAAGCACGCGCGCCGCATCTGGGGCAACGGGCACGCTGGGCGACTTGTTCGTTGATGACTTCAAAATGAGCACCGCAGGAGCAGTTGATCTCAATCATGGGGTTTTCCTTTCCATTTGAATTCCTTACGGAACATGAGATTGGGATACACGGGACTCGTGACGGCGGCCTTCGCCGGGGTGGCTGGCGCGCTTTGCGCAACGATCGCCTTTCGGGTCATGGAACATAGCTCCTGTTCGATTATCGAAGCTTGTTCCGGCCAATTCCTCTCGCGATAGAAGGCAAGAGCATCGAGGAGAACATCGTGGGCGCGCTTGACCATGCCTGTACACTCCCAGCAGAGCGCCCACTTCGCACGGGCGTCGGCGCACCGCGGGTAGCGCCCGGCGAGTCGTTGGTACACCTCCATGGCTGGATACCATTTCTGTTTGTAGAAGAGGTGGTCCGCTTCCTTCATGAGGTACTCCTCTTCCCCTTGTCGCCATTCGCGAGTGGCGAGCGCGAGTGCCAAACCAAAAGCGAACCCGCCAATGTGACCCCAGTACGCCACTTGCGCGCCGCCAGCGCGTAACGCGTACACGCCGAAGATGAGTTGCAGTCCGATCCAGAAGCCGATGAAGAACAGCGAACTGATGCGCGTGATTCCGTGGCGCATGATGAACGGCACGGGAATGAACGCCCCAAACCACATGCGAATCTTGAAACGCGGGAAGCGCACCAGATAGTAGCCGAGCAGCCCGGAGATTGCGCCCGAGGCGCCGATCAAGGGTTCGTCAATATTGGGAAAATGTCCGGCAACGGCCGTGAGCCAGTACAGCAGCACGGAGGCAAGCCCACTCACAAAGTAGAGCGAGAGAAATTTCCGAGGGCCAAGCACATCCTCGAGGTCGCTCCCCGCGAACCAAAGGTAGGCCATGTTCCCGCCGATGTGCAGGAGACTCATCAGATAATCTGTCCATGGTGCCTGGGTCTCGCTCGGCCAGCCGGCGTGCAGGAACATATGGGTGAGAAACTGCCACGGCTGTGGGTGGCCGGCGACAAAACCAAAGGTTTCGACCACGTGCCGGTAGTTGAGACAGTTCGATACGATGTAGATTATAACGTTGGCGGCAATGATCGAGAACGTTGCCGCCGGGACACGGCTGCGATCATGGTCCGATCCGGTCGGTATGAGCAGGGCAATCATACCTGCGCGCTTCCGCGCGCCGGAGTATGCCGTGGGTGGAGGAGAGAAGCAAACCGTAAATGGCCTCCGCGAAGCACCGGCGGTATGGCTGGGGGATATCAGCGGTCCGCTGCTGGAAGCGTCACGGAATCGTTCGGCTGCGGTTGTGTGAGCCGCATCGAAACAAGGCCAGCGACGAGGCAAATGACCGCGCCAAGCGAGACGGTGAAGGAAGCGCTGGTGGCTTTGGCGATTGCGCCCGCCATGAGGCTGCCAAAGGGAGTCAGGCCGAGGAATGCGAGGGCGTAGATGCCCATGACACGGCCGCGAAGCTCGTCGGGCACGCGTGTTTGAACAGTGGTATTGGCGGTGGCGAAGAAGATGATCATGAAGAAGCCCGAGCCGGCGAGCGCTGTGGCGGAGAGCCAGTAGACGTGCGAGAGCGCGAACACGGCGAGCATGATGCAGAAGCCGAAGAGTCCGCCGAAGAACAGTATTCGCCGTCCCACCGAGTGACCGAGTGAGGCAAGGGTGAGCGCTCCGAACAAAGCGCCGACGCCATTGGCGGCCATGAGATACCCATAGCCGCTGGCCTGGGTGTGCAGGACATCGCGGGCGAAGACAGGAAGCAGGATGCTATATGGCCAGCCAAACAGGCTTACGATGGTGACAAGGGAGATGACCGCCCGCAGGAGACGGTGGCCGCGGACGTAGCGCAGCGCCTCGGCGGTCTCATGCCACATGGGCTTTCGCTCTCCGAAGCGTTCGACTGCGGCGGGCAGGCGCATGGCAAAGTAGGCGGCAACAATGGCGAGATAGGAAAGGCTGTTGACGAAGAAGCAACCGGTCAGTCCGATGATGCCAATCAACACCCCGGCCAACGCAGGGCCAAATACGCGAGCGCCGTTGAAAAGGGACGAATTCAGCGCGATGGCATTCATTAAATCGTCCTTGCCGACCATTTCGACGACAAAACTCTGACGGGTCGGGATGTCGAAGGCATCGGTGATGCCGTCCAGAAAACCGAGCAGGGCAATCTGCCAGATCTTGATGACCCTGAAGTAAACGAGGATGGCGAGCACGAAGGCAAGAACCATGGCGGTGCTTTCGGTGAGAATGACGATGCGGCGTTTCTCGAAGCGGTCAGCCAGCGCCCCGCCGAGCAGCGTGAAGAGCGTGACGGGGATGGCGGACAGAAAGCGCACCCAGCCAAGGGTGAACGCGGAATTGCTGAGGGTGTACACGAGCCAATTGAGCGCGACCTGCTGCATCCATGTGCCAATGACGGATGTGAGCTGGCCGGAGAAAAACAGCCGGTAATTGCGGTGGTGGAAGGCAGCGAATGTCTTGCGCCAGCTGATGCCCCCCGCTACAACGCGGCTTGCCTGCGTCAAGGTGTCGGGCGGCACGGTGGCAATTGTTGGTGCGGTCTGTTTGGAGGGTGGGGTTGATTCAGTCATGGCGCGGGACTTTGGGGAATTAACTGGAAACCGGCGCGGAAATCAACGGAAGATTCGCACAAGGTCAGACATCATCCGGTGGCGATCCCCGGGCGGCTCGGTCGGAAACTGGCGGGCGTGACTGATTGGCGTAATTCGATCAGGCACCGGTGGAGCGCCCGAGCAGAAAGTACAGGAGCATGCCGAAAAAGGGCAGGAGCAGGATTAACAGGATCCAGAGGACTTTCTTGCCAATATCGGCGGAGCTTTTTGCCGCGTCGACAATTGCGATGATGTCCAACACCAGTACGATCAGCCCGAGCAATTGATACATAGCGACCTCCCGAGTGATCCGACACTACACCGGTTGTGTCTCGTCGGCAAGCGGCAAAACATTGTGGTTGACAGGCCGTCGGGATACGATATAGTCAAACACAAGAAAGTTAGGCATGTCTAATATCTCGGATCGCAAAGAGACAGGCGCTTCTGTCGCGGCGCATTCCCCGGAGGGGCATTTGTCCCTGGAGGGGATGCACGGTTCTGTGGATGTTCCCCATCACGATGCAAGTTTTTGGAAGCAGTGGCGTGCGTTCGTGGGTCCGGCGTTGCTGGTGAGCGTGGGCTACATGGACCCGGGAAACTGGGGTACCGATCTGCAGGGTGGAGCGCAATTCAAATACGGCCTGTTGTGGGTGGTGGGCCTGGCGAGCCTGATGGCAATTTTCATGCAGGTCATCTCCGCGCGACTGGGGGTGGTAACAGGCAAGGATCTCGCGCAATGCTGTCGAGAGTGGTACCCGCGCTGGACCCGATGGCCGAATTGGTTGTTTTGCGAAATGGCGATCGGCGCGTGCGATTTGGCGGAAGTATTGGGAAGCGCCGTCGCGCTGAATCTCTTGTTTCACATTCCCTTATTGTGGGCGGTGATCATCACCGGATTGGACGTGTTGCTCCTGCTGGGCTTGCAGCGGTTTGGAATGCGGACCATTGAGGCAGTCGTCCTTCTACTGGTGGCGACGATCGGCGTGTGCTATTTCATCGAGATCTTCGTTTTGCCGGAGACACAGCCGAGCTTCCTGGAAATGGGCCGGGCGATGATCACGCCGAACTTCCGTCAAGCCGGTATGATCTACGTGGCGATCGGGATCATCGGCGCGACAGTGATGCCGCACAATTTGTATCTCCACTCCGCGCTGGTCCAGAGCCGCAGGCTGCAGAAGGACCAGGCATCGGTCTGTCGTGCCGTGCAGTTCAATACGATCGACTCCACCGTTGCGCTGACGATCGCGTTTTTTGTGAATGCCGCGATTCTGGTGCTCGCAGCGATGGTGTTTTTCGGCAAGGAGAGCGTGACGGTGGCGGGTGGACACGTGGTCAAGTTTGGTGTCGACAGCGACTGGATTCGGGTGGCGTACCTGACACTGGCGCCGTTGTTGGGAACGGCAGCAGCAAGCACACTGTTTGCGGTCGCGCTACTGGCGAGCGGTCAAAGCAGCACGATCACGGGCACGTTGGCGGGGCAGGTGGTAATGGAGGGGTTCATGCACTGGCGGATCAAACCATGGGTGCGACGGTTGATCACGCGGACGATGGCGATTCTGCCAGCAGTGTTCATCATCGGGCTGCGGGGAGACAGCAGCGTGACGGATCTGCTAACGCTGAGCCAGGTGGTGCTGGCATTGCAGCTCCCGTTTGCGATGTTTCCACTGCTCCATTTTACAAGCTCGCGCAAACGAATGGGCGCATGGAAGAACGGATGGTTTTTGCTGATAACAGGATGGACGAGTGCTATTCTCATAACCGCCCTGGACGTCTATGGTTTGCCGGATTCGCTCAAGGCGGCCTGGCAAGTCATTACGGGCGGCTAGAGGCGCAACGTAACGATTGCTCACGCATATGTACAAGACCATTCTGGTAACGCTGGATGGCACCCCGACGGACCGGGCCATCATTGAACACGTCAAACGGCTGGCGAAGCACATGCGCAGCCGGGTTGTCCTGCTGCATGTTGCGGATGGCTGGGCGGCGCGCACGTATGGTGCGGACGCGGTCAGCCCGGAGATCACCGAAGACAAAGCGTATTTGGCAAAAGTCCGGGGCGAATTTCGATCTGCCGGCATCCCTGTCGAAGTCGAGCTTGCGTATGGCGAGCCCGCAACGGAAATCATCAAGTGGGTGGAGAAGAGAGGGTGCGATTTGGTGGCGATGAGCACGCACGGACACCGGTTCCTGGCCGATCTATTTCTGGGGTCGACGTCGCGGCTTGTCCGCCACCGCATTAATGTGCCGGTGCTACTGCTCAAGGCCAAGTGACCAGAGCCAGCTCACACGCCTTTGGAGATGAAGGGTATCCGGTCATCTCGGCCACCCCCCTCGGTAAAGCGTCTTCTTTCCCCCCATGCATCCCGGCCTACTGTACCGTTAGCGAGAACGACTCCTTGGCGATGCCCTTTTTGGCGTCCGTCAGTTCCACTGTGAACATCGCCAACCCGGCCACCTTCGGCGTCCCGCTGATCACTCCCGTGCTCGCCAGCTTCAAGCCTGTCGGCAATTTGCCGACCGCCTTCCACTTGTACGGTGTCGTACCCCCTGTCCCATCCAGTGTGACGGAATAAACCGTGCCCGTAGTCGCATCGGGTAACACATTCGTCGTCGTGATCGACGGCGCGCTGATTGTGAAGCTTGCGGTTGCAACGTCGCTCGGGCCATTCGTTCCCAGGTACGCTACTACATTCAGCGTCGCCGAATTCGTGAGCGTGACGTGCCCCTTGAATTTCAACGAATCACTCGTCGGCTGGCTGCCATCCGTTGTGTAATACATCACCGCCTTCTTCGTCGCGCAGGCCAGCGCGATCTTCACGTTGTCCGCAAAACTTCCACCATCAGGCGTGATCGTCGGCGTGGCCACCGTGGTCGTGTTGGTGTTCACGCCTTCTGGTGAAAAATACGCGATGTAATTCGTCCCGTTGGCGGGCACATTTACGTTTCGTGGATTTGCCGTGCTCCCGTCACTCCAGCCCGTGAATGTCCACCCATTACTCGCCGTCGCGCTGATCTGTACGTTGGCACCTGACGAGTATACGCCGAGCCCGCTCACCGTCCCACCATCGGACGGGATCGGCAGCATCGCGATCGACGGAGTGGGTGTCAGAGCATACTCATTCGTTGAGGAGGGGAGCACCGTCGCCGAGCCAATCAGCCAGGTATTCGGCACCTGGATAAGCTCAAAGGTGTTGTAGGGCAGGACGTGCGCGTCACCGTAGTCCACCGCCACGTATTGGGCAGAGTCCGGTACGATACCGAAGTCGTACGCGTACGTGCCCGTCGGATCGAAATCGAATCCATCCGTCGGATCGGCCACAAGCCATTCGACGCCGGGCAAATGAAACTCCGTCCGACAGTGAGGTATGCCCTCACCCTTGCGGAATCCCGAGATACATCGCGCAGGTATACCCACGTTCCGTAAACTCGCGGTCAACAGCGCCGCGTATCCGCCACAGTCGGCAATCCCGTCCTCCAGCACGTCGACCGCATCGATATGAGGCGGCGGCTCCTCGTATATCAGTGTCCGCATCACGGCTCGATGCAAGGTGCGCGCCACATCATATGGGGTCATCATGGTTTGATAATTCGCCGGCAAATTCGATTGAACGAAGCTGGTAATCAACGGATCCGTGGATTGGCATCGCGAATCGGGAAGCAGCCACACCGTCCAGTTGCTGGAAAGCTGGCTCATCGCCGCCCATGTGTTCGTCCGCAGGATGGTCGGGTTGACCCGAATCTGGCTGAGCTGAGCGTAAAAGCTGTTGGAACTCAGTAATGTGCTTGGAGGAGTCAGGTTTGTATAGGTGAGTTGGGAAATCGACTCGGTATACGGCGCTGTCACAATCGTCTGGCTGCTTGCGGGCGCGGTTACCGAAATCGCTTGTTGGGCGCCGTGCGTGGTCGGGATGCCATATAACACGTACAGGGTGTCGATCGTCCCGACACCCGGCTCGAAGTTCAGCACCGACTCTTCGTACCCGCTGAAAATCTGCGGCGCAAACAACTCCACCGCCGTCGCCGGCGGCGTCGGCGTGAACACACCGCTGAGTGTGTTGCTCGGGTTCGTGTTGCCGCTCACGCCCTCGGGATCCAGCCTGACGCTCCAGGGAATCTCATCATCCAACGCCATTGCGTAATTAAAGAGCCAGTGATAGCCGTTGCCCGCTCCAACGGTCACCCGGTTCGTGAAACTCACGTTTGCCATCGTCCACACGATGTTGAACGGTGACGAGGGCGTTCCCTTGATATTAATCGTTGCCGTCAGCCCGTAGAGATCGCCAACCTTGGGCGTGCCTGCTGTTCCATTGGCGAGACACGCCCCCCCGCTCACAAAGCTCAAGGTGCAAGACGCCTTGACGGACCGCGTTGGGCCAAAAAACGAAGTCACAATCGCCACGCCAACCGCAAGATATCGAGATACTCTCATGCCCGTTCCCTTCCAGATCGAACCGTTGATTTGCGTTATCGGGGAGTAACCCGGATCGTGCGGCAGGTGATGGTGTCAGAAACCCACGGCGACCAGGTCTGCGGCAAGCGCAGCTTGACCACCAGTTGCGTCAGACCCAATCCATACTCGCCAGGGAATCCGCGCGAACGACAAAGCCACCTCTCACATCCAGCGCGAACGGGTGCCAGCCCCATGCTTCTCCACGGCCCCACAAAAGCACATTCCGGCGGCCAAGTCAATCCGCCCTGAATCGCCAGTGTTCTGTCCAGTTTCCGCCGTTTCTCTCTTTACATTTCTTGTCGGTTTGTTATTGTCCGCACCAACAAGGAGGATTTGCTTTGATGAAACGTGGGGAAGGGAGTGCCGCTACCATTGTGCCCGATTCCAAAACCGGGCCTGTACTTTCCGTCGTTGAACTGCCGCCACATCGCGAAGAAGTCGATTCCAAACTCGAACAGGCTCGCGATCATTTGCTCGCTCTTCGCCGGCAGCAGGAGGAACTCGAACGTCAGAAGGGTGAGCTTGAGGAACTCCGCCGCCGCCAGGAGGAATACAGCCGCGGTCGCGCCGAGATCACTGACAAACTGGCCCGGGCTCTTATCGCACTGGAGCGCCAGGAGCTCGAGTCGCGCCGTGTTGCCGAGTCCTGCGTCGCCACGACGCTCTCATTCCGCGACTACGCCGAACAGATTTCTCAGATTCACGACGAAGAATGGAATAGCGCCAATGTCCGCGAGGAATTGAGCAAGGCTCTCGCTACCATCGAAAGCGCGCGCCTCGAATACAATCGTGCCTCCGCCAAACTCGATTGCCTCAATCCCGCCAACGGCCAGTCCGTGGCGGAATTGCCCGCTGATCGCAAGAGGGTTTTGCCCGAGTGGAACGAACTCGTTCGCTACGCCTGCATCGGCGCGGCCGCGTCGGCTCCGCTCATCATCGCCGGCACGATCTGGCTCATCATTCTCTTGACTGCCAAACACTGACGGGGGCGCGACCATGCGATTCCGTTCCAAACGCGATGATCCGATTGACCGGGCGATCAACGATTTGGACCACCAGATCGCTTCCGTCCAGCGTCAACTGCGCGAGTTGTCGGCCGACCCCGATGCGGCGCGCGGAATCGGTTCTCTCGCAGGAGGACCGGCTACCGCGAGCGCTTCTCCGGCGGAAAAGGTCACCCGATTTGTCCGCGGCGTCCTGTCTCCAACGACGAACGACGGTTCGAATGCCGAGCGCGCCCGCCACGATTTGTTCGACGTCGCTGCCGAGCCGCTCAAGGAATTGGAGGCCGAGCCGATCGCCTTTGCTCACAAACCCGAGCCCGACCTGTTTGCCGCCACGTCCGCCGCGGCCACCAACACCCGACCTGTCTCGATGTCTCTCGATCCGGGGACAACGGGAGCGGCCACCAGCGCGTTGGAAAGCGCCCAGGTTGTGCCGCCAAAGGACAAGCTCGCCCATTACCTCGGCGCCGGTAGCATCAAGAGCTACAAGCCGCTCAAGCGCGCCCAACGGGAAGCCCGGAATCGCTTTTTCATGTGGCTCGGGTTATCCTTCGTCGCGCTATGGATCATTTGGTTCGTGATTCGGTAGTTGTCACGACGAAACTCGGCCCGTTTCGCGTCCACTATTCCCCGCGCGGCGTCTCCCGCATCGATTTGCCCGGTTTTAAAGGTCCCCGCGTCTGCGGGACCGCGGACACTGCCCCGCTGTTCATTCGCAAATGCATCCGTCAGCTTCAAGAGTACGCCGAAGGCATACCGGTCCGCTTTACCATTCCCCTCGACCTCTCCGACGGAACTTCATTCCAGCAATCCGTTTGGCGTGTGCTGCAAGCAATCCCGCGTGGCGAAACCTGCTCCTACGGCTGGGTCGCGCAGAAAATCGGCAAACCAATGGCATCGCGCGCCGTCGGGCTCGCCTGCGGCGCCAATCCCATTCCTATCGTAATCCCCTGTCACCGCGTCATCGCCGGCGACGGCTCCATCGGCGGTTTCGGCGGCGGCCTGCCGATGAAACGCCGCCTGCTCGCGTTGGAAGACATCGTCTTGGAAAGAAACTAATGCCCTACGCGTTGCTACAGAAATCCCTCGATCAGACGATCGGCCGCGGGACTTTGGAGGATGCGGCTGCCGCGTCCAAGAGCATCCCGCGGCCGGACTGCGCGCGACTGCAAAAGGAACTCTTCGGCATTCTCGTTCAGGATTTGGAGTACGAGCCCGCCCGTGCTCTCCAACGCGAGCTTTTCGCGCGCAACTTTCCCACCGAGGTCGTCGATCAGTCCCAGCTTCCCGTGTTGAATGAACCTGCCTCTGGACAGGAATTCCAGTTGGAATCCGATGCATTCGTCGTCAACGATCTCTATGGTGCCGTAGTGCGATATCCTTGGGACCAGTTTGTGTTTGCCGCCGCAGGATACGTCTTGCGGCTGGTGGACCGCCCGCACGTCAGAATGTGGGAGGTTGAGCGGGATCCGTTCGCCTCGCGGCATGCGCCCGTCAAGCATCCTATCGACTACAAGCTCGAGAATGTCCCTCAATTTCGGATCGAGTTCTTCTTTGCGGTCGAGCCATACCGATTCCGCTGGTGCTGGGATTCCGAAACAATTATCCGTGTAAATCAGGACCCTGTTCGTTTCAGCCAGAGGGAAAAACTTGCATCGTTGCTCCAGCAACTCGCGGGCTTTCTACCGCCGGAACGCCTCAACTCGGGCATTCGAAAACTCACTGCGGGCGGATATTTTACTTACCCGGGCGTGCACGCCTTCGAGGAAGAAATCATCTGGTCGTTCTATCAGTTGATGCGCCAGAGTGCATGAACCATGTACGCCGTCCTTCAAACCTCACTCGACTAGGCCATCGATCGCCAGACACTGGAAGAAGCGCTCATGGCCACCAGTGAACTGGCCGGGCCGGACTGCATGCGATTGTTGCGCGAGCTGTTCGGCATCATTGTCAGAGGTCTTTCGGAGGATGACGCACTCGCCTTGCAGGCCGCACTTCAGGCGCGGAGGATCACGACCGAGGTCGTCGACGAGTCCGTCCTTCCCGTGCTTGCGCAGCCGAGGCGCGTTCGGCGCTCAATCTCCTGGACACGGGGATCAGCCTCGTCGACCTGTACGACCGCGAGACGTCGTACGAATGGCAACACATCGTCTTTGCCGCCGGTGGCGGCTTGTTGCATCTCAAGGATGTACAGCATCAAGATCTGGCCACCGTTGGCGGTGGTCGTGGCGGGATCAAATCGTTGATCGTCTCCAAGCATCGCTCTGAGAATTTTCCCGAGTTCCGTCTCGAGGTGTTCCTTCCAAGCGAATTGCCCCGAGTGCAGTGGGTGCTGACGAAGGACTCATTCATCACGGTCAACGAGGCGCATCTGCGCCTCCGCGACGGCGACCAACTCGCGATTATCCTGTCCACGTTGGGAAACGCGCTCTCGCCCGGGCAGGTCAATGTCGGCATCAAGAGGGCCATGGTGGGTGAGCAATTTACATATCCCAGCGTCCACGCTTTCGAAGACGAAATCGTCTGGTCACTCTACCGGATGTCGCACAGCGCCGACTGATGCGCGCCAAATTGTGTTTGCCGCATCCCGCTGAATCTGCGATAAACCGAGGCTCTGGGAGGGCGGCGTTTTGCTCAATCTACGCTACGATTTCAACAATCTGATGGCCGAACGCGTCGGCGAGCACGGTGTCACGGATGCCGAGCTCAAGGCGCTCGGGCCGAAGCTGTTCGCCGCCGCGGACGCGGTCGAGAAAGCCGCGCTCGGTTTTCGCAAACTTCCGTACGACACGAAGCTCGCCGACGAAATCACCGCGCTGGCCGGCAAGATCCGCGAGCGGTGCGATGATTTCGTCGTGGTCGGCATCGGCGGCTCGGCCCTCGGGAATCGGGCGCTTCATAGCGCGCTGAATCATCCCGAATACAATCTGCTGAATCGCCCCCCGCGCCGCGGTCCGCGAATGTTCGTGGCCGATAACATAGACCCGGATCGAATCGCGGCGTTGTTGGATGTAATCGACATCGAGAAGGCTGTCTTCAACGTAATCACCAAATCGGGCGGCACCGCCGAGACCCTGAGCGAGTTTCTCGTCTTCCGCGACGCGCTCATCAAGAGGCTCGGCCCGAATCGTCATATCGAGCACATCGTCATCACCACCGACCCGCACAGGGGCGAATTCTGCCAGATCGCCAAACATTTCGGTTACGACTCGCTGCCGGTTCCGCCGGACGTGGGTGGACGCTTTTCCGTGATTAGCGCCGTCGGTCTGCTCGGCGCCGCGGTCACGGGCATCGACGTCCACAAGCTTCTCCGTGGCGCAGCCGAAATGGATGCGCTTTGCCGGAAATCGAAACGGCTCTGGGAGAACCCGGCGCTCACGGGCGCGGCGCTCCACTATCTAATGGACAAGGCAAAGGGCAAGAACATCCAGGTGATGATGCCGTATTCCCACGCATTACGCGACGTGAGCAATTGGTTCCGTCAACTCTGGGCGGAAAGCCTCGGCAAACAGTCGGATCGCGCCGGCAAACGTGTCCTCACCGGTCAGACGCCCGAAAGGGCGCTCGGCGTCACCGACCAGCATTCCGTCATGCAGCTCTACGTCGAAGGACCGTTCGACAAGGTCGTGACCTTCCTCACCGTGGACGAATTTCACGCGACCGTGGCGATTCCGTCCGCGTTTCCGGATTTTGATGCTGTGAAATATCTCGGCGGGCATACTTTGAATGAATTGATGTCTGCCGAGCAACAGGCGACCGAATTGGCACTGACGCAAAGCGGCAAACCAAATTGCGCCATTCGCTTGCCGCGCGTTGACGAGGAAACAGTCGGGGCTCTCTTGTATATGCTCGAAATGCAGACCGCCTATGCGGGCGAACTCTACAACATCAACGCCTTCGACCAGCCCGGTGTCGAACTGGGTAAGAATTACACCTATGGTCTGATGGGCCGCAAAGGATACGAATCCAAGCGCCGCGAAGTTGAGCAGGTTGGCAAGCCCAACCGTAAATGGGTGGTGACCGCATGACCGACGCTGACGTCCTCCAAGTCTTTCGCGAGACCAAGGCGCTGCTCGATGGCCATTTCCTGTTGCGCTCCGGCCTGCACAGTCGCCAGTATTTCCAATGCGCCCTCGTCCTTCAATATCCGCACGTCGCCGAACGGCTTTGCTCGGAACTGGCCAGGAAACTGCATTGGCTGGGCGCGCGGGTGGTTGTTTCGCCGGCCATCGGCGGCTTGTTCGTTGGGCACGAAGTGGCCCGTGCCCTGGACATCCGCCACATTTTTGCCGAGAAAAACGCCGCGGGGAAGCTCGAACTCCGTCGCAATTTCAGGATTGCACCGCGCGAGAAGGTGCTTGTTGTGGAAGATGTCGTCACCCGGGGCGGCCGAGTCCAGGAAACGATCAATATCGTGGGTGGTTTGGGCGGCGAAGTGGTCGGAGTGGGAACGCTCGTTGACCGATCGGTCGAGAAAGTTGATTTTGGCGTGAGACTGGAAAGTCTGCTAAGATTGCAGGTTGAAACATTTGATCCGACAGCCTGCCCGCTTTGCCAATCGGAAATGCCGGTGGTAAAGCCGGGGAGTTAGCACCGTCTCCCCATGTAGGGGTTGACGGGCAGGCGAGGATGAGCGATACGAGAGATTTGTATGGTTAGCTGGATACTCAAAAAAATGCTGGGTTCGAAGAACCAGCGCGAGCTGAAGCGGCTCTGGCCGATCGTGCATCGCGTCAACGAAGTCGAAGTCGAATACCAGAAACTCACGGACGAGCAGCTTCGGGCCAAGACGGAGGAATTCCGCAAACGGCTGGCCGAGGGTGCGACGCTGGACGACCTTCTTCCCGAAGCCTTCGCCGCGGTAAAGAACGCCTGCCGCCGGCTTGTCGGCAAGGAATGGCCCGTGCGCGGCCAGGCCTACAAATGGGACATGATTCCGTTTGATGTCCAGATTCTCGGCGGCGTTGCGTTGCATATCGGCCGGATCGCCGAAATGGCGACGGGCGAAGGCAAAACGCTCGTGGCGACCATGCCACTGTATCTGAATGCGCTCGCCGGCAACGCCCATCTCGTGACGGTCAACGATTACCTGGCAGCACGCGATGCCGAGTGGGTGGGGGAAGTTCACAAATTCCTGGGGCTAACCGTCGGCTGCATCCAGCACGATCAATCCCCGGCAGTCCGCCGGGCGCAATACGCCTGCGATATCACCTACGGCACGAACGCCGAGTTCGGGTTCGATTATCTGCGCGACAACGGCATGGCTACGAGCGTGGAGACGCAGGTGCAACGGGGCCATTTCTACGCCATCGTCGACGAAGTCGACTCGATTCTCATCGACGAAGCCCGCACGCCGCTGATCATCAGCGGGCCGTCCACCGTGTCGACCCACGCCTATGACAAGTACAAGCCGCAGGTGGCGGAGTTGTTCCGCACGCAGACCATGCTGTGCAATCGATTCGTAAGCGAGGCGAAGCAACTGCTCGATGGCCGCAGCAGCAATGGGAAGAGCAATGACGATCTCGATCGCGCTGCCAGAGCTGGCCGCCTCCTCTATCAGGTCAAACTCGGGACGCCAAAGAACAAACAGTTGCAAAAGATGATGGAGGAACCCGAGATCCGCCAGTTGGTGGATCAGACCGAGCTCGAGGTACTGAAAGATTCGACGAAAAAGGACATGCTCGATCTGAAGGAGGAGTTGCTCTTCACCATCGATGAGAAGCAGCACGACTCTGACCTGACCGAGAAGGGCCGCAAATATCTCAACCCGAACGATCCGGATGCGTTCGTGATTCCCGACCTGGTGACGGCGTTGCAGGAGGTGGATGCGAAGCAACTGCCCGAAGCCGAACGCGAGAAGGAGAAGCAACGCGTCCAGCAGCAGTTCGACGAGCGTAGCGAGAAAATCCACAACATTTCCCAACTGCTCCGCGCCTATTGCCTGTTCGAGAAAGATGTCGAGTATGTCGTTCAGGACAACAAGGTGATGATCGTCGATGAGTTCACGGGGCGGCTGATGCCGGGGCGTCGCTGGAGCGATGGATTGCATCAGGCCGTCGAGGCAAAGGAAGGCGTGACGATCGAGCGCGAGACGCAGACCTTGGCGACGATCACGATCCAGAATTATTTTCGCTTGTACAAGAAGCTTGCAGGAATGACCGGTACCGCCGAAACTGAAGCGACGGAATTCGAAAACATCTACAAGCTCGGCGTAATCGTGGTGCCAACAAACCGACCTTGCGTCCGCAAGGACGACCACGACGTGATTTACAAGACGCGTCGCGAAAAATACAACGCGATTATCGACGACATCGTCGAGCGCCATCGCAAAGGCCAGCCGATGCTCGTCGGCACGGTGAGCGTCGAAGCCAGCGAGGTGCTCTCGCGGATGTTGGGGCGGCAGCGGATTCCGCACAACGTGCTCAATGCGAAGTATCACCAGCGCGAGGCCGAGATCGTCGCTCGCGCCGGTCAGCGTGGTTCTGTGACCATCGCCACCAACATGGCGGGCCGCGGCACCGATATCAAGCTGGGCGAAGGCGTGCCGGGAGTCGGTGGGTTGCACGTGATCGGCAGCGAGCGCCACGAGGCACGGCGGATCGACCGCCAGCTCCGCGGACGTTGCGCGCGCCAGGGCGATCCCGGCAGCAGCCGGTTTTACGTGTCGCTGGAAGACGATCTGATGCGCCTGTTCGGCGGCGGACGAATCGGCACGGTCATGGAAAAGCTCGGGATGAAGGAGGGCGAGGCGCTCGAGCATAGCTGGCTGAATCGGTCCATCGAGACCGCCCAGCGGCGTGTTGAGGAGCACCATTTCTCCATCCGCAAGCGCACGTTGGAGTTTGACGACGTGATGAACAAGCAGCGTGAGGTGCTCTACGGGTTCCGCAATGACATCATCCACAGTGCCAACCCTCGCGAATCGATCTTCGACATCATCGAGGAGGTCGTCGAAGCGCGGGTCATCGAGTACTGTCCGCAGGACAAGACGCCTGATGAATGGGAGGTCGAGGCGCTGATTCGCTGGGCGAACCAGGCATTTCCCATCGGCCTGCGCAAAGAGCACATCGAGGGCAAGACCGCCGAGCAGATACGCGATGTGATGCTCGACAAGGTCAAGCGCGCCTACGACGCGAAGGCGGCGAATGAGAATCCTGACGCGTTGAAGGCCATCGAGCGGCTGATTGTTCTCAATGCGCTGGACCGGCTTTGGCAGGAACACCTGTACAACATGGATCAGCTCCGCGACGGCATCGGTCTGCGCGCGTACGGCCAGAAGGATCCGTTGGTTGAGTACAAGACGGAAGCGTTCGCGATGTTCGACGAGATGCAGGACAACGTGAAGAACGAGATCGCCAACAACGTCTTCCGCTCAGCGAGTTCACTCGCGGCCTTCGAGAATTTCCTGCGAGCCCTGCCGCAGCAGCTCATCGGACCGGATTCGACGTCGGGCTCCGCCTACAAGCAGCCACCTCCCGGCGCACCGCAAGCCCCACCGCCAGCACAAGCGGGCGGGAAGGACATCGTGAGCGATGCGATCGATAAGGCGACGCAACCGATCAAACGCGAAGTGCCGAAGGTGGGGCGAAACGAACCCTGCCCGTGCGGCAGCGGTAGGAAGTACAAAAACTGTTGCGGAAAGAATGGCTAGCTTCCCGATTGCGGCCTCGAAGCCGGTTCGGGGTGGATTCGACGACGCCGAATGAAATCCGCGGCGACAACGATCGGTCTGGGGCGGTGGCTGCTGCCCATCATTGCCGGAATTGCAACGGCGTGGGCCTATCCGCCCTTCCACATGGCGCAGTTGGCGTGGTTATCTCTCGTGCCGCTGTTATTTGCCGTTGAGAACTGCGCGCTCGGTGAGGCGTTTCGGCGTGGTTACATCGCCGGCCTCGTCTTCTTCGGAATGACGACGTGGTGGGTGATCCACGTCAGTGTGCCCGGTGCCGTCGCGCTCATTGCCTTCCTGGCCCTGTACTTCGGCGGCGCGGCTGCCGCATTCGCATTCATCAGCACGCGCATCATTGGCATAGAGGCCGCATCGCGGCGCGGCGGACCTGATTCGGTGACGCGCAATCTGCTCGGGGCCGTGGTAGGGTCGGCGTGCTGGACGGTGATCGAGTGGGTCCGCGGATGGTTTCTGATGGGCGGATTCCCATGGAACTTTCTCGGCGTCAGCCAGTGGCAGGCAGGCGCGCTGATCCAGTTCGCCAGCGTCACCGGCGTTTACGGCGTGTCCGCTCTGCTGTGCCTGGTGAACTATGCATTCTATTTCACCATCCGCCGGTTCGTCCGCCAAATCGGCAACGCGACCCCGATGCGACGTTTGAGCTGGGAATTCTACGTTGCGATGCTGCTCGTGTGCGCCGCGTTTTTGCAAGGCATCAGGGAAATGAAGTCGGCCCGGGATCTGAATACACGGAGCGTGCGGCTGGGGCTTGTGCAGCCGGACATTCCGCAGTCGCTAAAATTCGACCCTGGCGAACGGAAACTGATTCTCAGCCGGCTGGGGAATCTCACGGAGGCGCTGCTTGCCAGCGGCCCGCAGTTGATTGTCTGGCCGGAGACGGCCATGCCGTGGGCGATCCAATACGATAAGGAATCGGTCGACCTGATTAGCAATATTGTTGTTACGTCAAATGCGTATCTGCTCACGGGTTTCTTCGACGACCGCAACCCGCGGGTGTACAACGCCGCGATGCTATTCACGCCGCAGCCGGCGATCTCGGCGGTCTATCGCAAAACTCATCTTGTGCCCTTTGGTGAGTACGTCCCGCTGCGATCGCTATGGGCGCCGCTGTTGAAGAGGATCGGTCCCAAAGATTACAATGTCGACGATTTCTTCGACATGACTTCGGGCGAAGACTTCACGGTGTTTCAGGCGCTGGGATACCGGTTCGGGACGGTGATTTGCTACGAGGACACGGTGCCGGGGTTGTACCGGCAGTTCGTTCAGCGCCACGTGGATTTCATGGTCAATCTCACCAACGACGCGTGGTTCAAGACATCGCCGGAGCTCGAAATGCATCTGGCCAATGCCGTATTCCGCTGCGTGGAGAATCGCCGTCCACTGGTGCGCGCCACGAACAATGGCGTGACGTGCGTTATCAGCGAACATGGCTTCATCCGCTCACGATGCCAGCCGTTTACGCAGGGAAGCCTGAGCTGCGAGTTGGCGTTGCCGGTCGATCGTGCCGAGACGTTTTATACGCTTCATGGGGATGTTTTTGTGGCCGCATGTGCGGCCATCACGGTGCTTGGAATCGGACTTGCCGCGTTTCGCGGCAATCGGCTACATTCGCCCACATGACCGCGATTATCTTCGTCGGTTGCGCAGTCGCTTCCTATTTGATCGGGTCGATTCCGACCGGCTTTGTCTGGGCCAAAGCGCGCGGGATCGACATCCGCAAGGTCGGCAGCGGGAACATCGGCGCGACCAATGTCATGCGCGCGCTCGGAAAGGGGCCCGGCATTACCGTGTTGCTCATCGATGCAGTCAAAGGATTTCTGCCGGTCTGGTTGGCGCCACGCGTCTTCTCCAATGTTGATATCGTCTGGCTTCAGATTGTTTGTTGCGTGTCCGTAATCGCGGGACACAACTGGACGTGCTGGTTGAAATTCAGGGGAGGGAAGGGGGTTGCGACGAGCGCCGGTGCGATGGTGGCGTTTCTGCCATGGCCGCTTCTGTGTGCCCTCGGAGTCTGGCTGGTTGTCTTCGGCATCTCGCGATACGTATCGCTGGCGTCGATTTGCGCCGCCGCGGCGTTGCCCATGGCCACTTGGTTCCTTGAGAGGGACAAAACGCTCCTCATTTTCGCGGCGATTGTTGGCGCCGTGGCGATTTACAAGCACAAGTCGAACATTCAACGCCTGCTGGCGGGAACAGAGAATCGGATTGGCAAACGCAAAGAGCCCGACGGGAAAGGCGCGGTAGCATGAGAATTGCAGTCATCGGCACGGGCGGATGGGGGACGGCGCTGGCGGTGTTACTGCACGGGAACGGCCACAAGGTCGCGCTTTGGGGACGGCTTCCCGAAGAAGTCGAACCAATTTTGGCAGCGGGCGAGAACAAGGACTTCCTGCCGGGAGTAACGATTCCGAAAGAAATCCTGGTGACGCTGGATGCGGAAGCCGCGCTACGCGGAGCGGAACTGGTGGTGCTGGCGGTTCCCTCGCACGGGATGCGGCCGATTTGTGAAAAGCTGAAAGTATTTTTGTCGCCCGGCCTGCCGCTGGTCAGCGTGGCGAAGGGAATCGAGAACGAGACCGGGGCGCGCATGAGTGAGGTGATCAGCGACGTGGTGGGGACGGATCGCATTGTCGTGCTCTCCGGGCCCAGTCATGCCGAGGAAGTCGGGCGCGGTATCCCCACGGCTGTCGTTGTGGCGGCGAAAGATACATCGCTGGCAGCGGCGGCGCAAAAGGCCTTCATGAACGAGCGGTTCCGCATCTATACCCATGACGATGTGACCGGTGTTGAGCTTGGCGGAGCGCTCAAAAACGTCATCGCCGTTGCGGCCGGCGCGTGCGACGGGATTGGATTTGGCGACAACACGAAAGCGGCGCTGTGCACGCGTGGCTTGGCGGAGATGACGCGGCTCGGCGTGGCCTTGGGGGCTCGGCGGGAGACGTTTTTCGGGCTCAGCGGCGTCGGCGACCTGATTGTGACCGCGTTCAGCCGCCACAGCCGCAACCGGGGATTCGGCGAACGTCTCGGGAAAGGCGAGACAGCCGATCACATTACCGGGAGCACTCACATGGTGGCCGAGGGGGTTCGTACGGCGAAATCGGTCTGGCAGGTGGCACACCGGTTGCATGTGGATGTGCCGATTGCGGCACAAGTGTATGCAATTTTGTACGAAGGAAAGGCGCCCAAACAGGCGGTGCGGGACCTGATGACCCGCGAAGCCAAGCCGGAATTCGGCTGCTGAGGAGGGCGGCTAATGAATAAACAGGGCTGCCGGTTGGTCAAATTGGGTGGAACATTTCCCCATGGACCGTGTCATACAACCTGCCCCGAAAGATTCGGGGCCGGACGCTGAGAAGACCCTCAGCGACCATGAATTACTGCTCCGCTGTCGGGCGGGAGACGAGACGGCGTTCGAAGATCTCGTGTTGCGCCACCAGCAGCGGGCATTCAACGTCGCGTTTCAGATTCTCCGCGACCGGGAGGATGCCACGGAAGTGGCCCAGGACGCGTTTGTGAGGATTTATCGGAGTGTGAGTGATTTTCGTGGGGAATGCGAGTTCACCACGTGGCTGCATCAAATCGTGCTGAATCTCGCCCGCAACAAGCACCGTTGGTGGAAACGACGGGGCCGTCACGCGAGCGTCTCGTTGGACGCGACGCGCGAACTGGAGGATGGCGATGCGCCAATGCAGATGGCCGTGAGCGGGGATGCACCCGACGTGGAAACCGTGAAGGCCGAATTCGTGGAACGACTCAGCCGTGAGATGGAGGAACTGCCTCAGAAGTTTCGCGAAGTCTTGGTGTTGCGCAACGCCGAAGGCCTCAGCTACGAACAGATTGCCAAGGTCCTTGATTGTTCGATTGGCACGGTGAAATCGCGAATTGCCCGGGCGCGGGAGATGTTGCGACAGAGCATGAAGGACGAATCATGAGGACGAACGGATGAACGATTGCGATCTCATCCAACCTGAGTTGTCCGCTTATGTCGACGGCGAAATGGGTTCGTCGGAACGGCAACTGATCGAGGCGCATCTGGCCTCGTGTCCACGCTGCCAGAAAGCGCTAGGGGAACTGAGAACTCTTGCCGACGGTGTCTCGGCTTTGCCGAAGCTCGAGCCGTCGCCGCAGTTTCTTGCGCAAGTGCGCCGCAAGATCAGCCGCGGGTATGATCCGGAGGCGCCGACCTGGATCGATTATCTGTTTCGTCCGTTCTGGGTGAAGGTGCCGATCGAAATCGCGGCGATCGCCGCCGTAGCGCTGGTTCTCGTTCAGCTACGACAGGCGCCGCTCGGGCAACCGGCACCGGGCGAACAAATGGCGCAAGCGGAGAACGGTGTTAGCGAACAGCAGGCTCCGATGGAGGTCAAGCCCGAGAGCGTGCAGCCTACTACGCTCCCAGAGCAACAACCCGCCGCGCCGGCAGAGGCACCGCAAGTTGCCATAGCTGATGCTCCATCAGCACCCGCTGTCGGCGGTGAATCCATACCGTTGTCGGAAGCGCAGAGCAGGCATGAAATGGCAGCCGCGTCTGCCGCGGATGTCGCAACCGCTTCTGGTCCGTTTGCCACGCGGGAATCGGGTTCCACCTCGCAACCTGATGGCGCTCCCATCGGGCAAAGTGTAAAGGCACGTTTGGAGGGACAACGGAGAGTTCCAACCTTGGGCCTTGCTGGAGCCGCTTCGGCATCGCCTTCGATGCCGTCACCGACTGTCGCGTCCGCGCTGGCGCGAAAGGCGGGCGTGGAACCTTCACGACTCGGCGACGTCGTGGTCGTCCGCTCGGGTGATCTCCACGCCGTCCAGAACCGCGCCGAAGAACTGGCTGCCCGGTGCAACGGCAAGGTAATCACCGTTCCCTCGTCAATGGATTCAACCGGACAACTCTTTTTCGTGGAAGTGCCGCGCGAGTACGCAGCGTCGTTCAAGCTGGACATGCAGCAACCGGCCGGCACGTCGACATCTTCGGTTGGTGGAGCGTTGGCGAGAATTGACGCCGCACCGACGAATATCGCGCTGTTATCCGCCACGTCGACCGGTCGGGTCTTCGGCGTCTTGACAGGGGGAGCGGACACCGGCTCGGTCTTCAGTGGTCTGGCCCAGCTCAATCTCCCGAATAACCCGCAGTCCGCAGCCGCCGCCACGACCGTTCTGCAGATTTACGTGATGCCGCCGGCTCTGGCGTCGACAAATGGAGCGCCGACTGCCCTGTCCAACTAGCCCGCAGCTGTCTAGTTGCCCTTCAACTGCTGGAGGCGGCCGGAGATGTCCTTGTTGTTGGGCTCGATCTTGTGGGCTTCGCTGAGGATGTTGATGGCCTCATCAGTCTTGCCCGCTTTCAGCAAGACCTCGGCGAGATGATCGAGGACAACCGCATCATCCTTCATGAGCGCGACGGCCCGGCGCATTTGGACAAGGGCTTCATCGTTGCGTCCGAGCTTGAACAATACCCAACCGAGGCTGTCCAGGTAGGCGCCGTTTTTCGGATCGAGTTTGACGGCCTTTTGGATCAACCCGAGAGCTTCCTGCAGGTTGGTGCCCTTTTCGGCCCACATGTATCCCAGATAGTTCGCGGCGATCGGGTCCTCGGGATCGAGCTCGAGGCATTTGCGGAAGAGCGTGACGGCCTTGTCGGCGTCGCCGGCCCGTTCACACGCGGCGCCGTAAGAGAAATAGAATTTGCTCGAGAGCTTCTCCTGATCGGGCGATTCGCGAGCGAGCGTCTCGGCATCGGCGAAGGAAGCGACAGCGTTGGTGTATTGTTTTCGGTCGGTCTGGATCAGGCCTGTGAAGTAGGGCACCCGAAAGTCAGTCGGGAACTTATCTTTCCACGTGCCGAGTGTTTTGAGCGCATCGTCGGTCTTCTGCGAATCCAACTGAAGCGCAGTGATCTGGGCGTAGATCTCGGGCTGATTGGGTCGGATGACCAGAGACTGCTGGTAATTGGAGATGGCCTTTTCCGTGTTGTTCTCGTCTCCGTACAACTCGCCCAGGTCATTGTAGATCGCGAACGCCAGGGGCTCTCGCTTGATAATCTCTTCGAGCACCGCGATGGCCTTTTGTTTTTGGTCGGCGCGGATGTAATTTGCCGCCAAGCGTTCGCGGATCAGAGGCGTGTCGGGATTCGCGGCCAGCAGTTTGGCGTAGAGATCGGCCGACTTCTGGTAGTCGCCGTTGTCGGTATAGGCATCGGCCAGCCGCAGCTCGACATCCGTGTCGCCGGGGTCGAATTTCAGCGCCTTCTCGTAGCACTGCTGAATGCGCTTGCGGTCGATCTTCAGGCTCCAGGTCGGTTTCTGTCGGTGAACGATCGCGTAGAAATCACCCAGCCGGGACCAGTAGCTTCCCGCCTCGATGTTCTGGCGAAAGGCGCGGTCGAGCGCCCGAATCGCCTCCTTCTCGGAATCCTGCAGGATGAGAATCTCCAGAAGCCCGCCGAGGGCGTTCAAGTTGCTCGGCTGCGATTTAACGGCGGTGTGAAACGCCACGGCAGCGTTGTCGTTTTGGTTGTCCGAGCGGTAGACGAACCCGAGCCAGTAGGCGAGCTCGGCGTCATCCGGGTTGGATTGGAGGGCGGACTGCAGGACACTGACAGCATTGGTGATGTCATGTTTGGTCGCGTAGATCTGGCCGATGCGGATGGCGAGGGCCGTATTGTGCGGATCGTACTGGACGACGCGGGAGTAGTGCTCAAGCGCGTCATCCAGGTCGCCGCGAATCTCTGCCGAATAACCGGTGGCGTACTCGGCCAGCGCGTCGGCCTTGCGCTGTTCGGCGGCGGTCAACTCGATGGGCTGATCCGACGCCGAGGGAGCCCCGCCGCTTGAATGGAACGTCGTGGCGCAGCCGACGGCACACAACACCGCAGCCAGCGCCGCTGCAGAACCGCACGCGCTTGCCTTCCCAAACATATACCCGATGTGAAACTCCTAACGGTTTCTCTTCTTGTGACGCATTGCCTTCAAGCGCTTACGGCGCTTGTGCTTGTTGATTTTCTGCTTGCGTCGTTTCTTCAGCGAGCCCATGCGGGCCTCCTTGTTGGTTTCAAAAGCACGCCCTGGGCCACCCTTAATAAATCACCTTGTTCAAAGGATACTCTATAATACCCTCAGCCCCGGCATCTTTCAACTGGGGGATGATTTCGCGGACGACCCGCTCGTCGATGATGGTTTCCACGGCGACCCAGTCCTCGCGCGACAGGGCCGAGATCGTCGGGTTGCGCAGCGCGGGCAAATTCTTCAAGAGCGCGGGCAGTTTGCTGCGTTCGATATTCATCTTGAGGCCAACCTTCTCCTCAGCGGCCAGGGCACCGCGCAGCATCAGCGCGATCGTCTCAATCTTTTTGCGTTTCCACTTGTCGGCCCACGCTTTGTGGTTGGCGATGAGCTGTGGATAGCTCGAGACGATCGTCTCGACGATGCGCAGATTGTTCGCTTTCAGCGAGGAGCCGGTCTCGGTCAGTTCGACAATCGCATCCACGAGCTCAGGCGCCTTCACTTCGGTCGCGCCCCAGGAGAACTCGACCTCGGCAGTCACGCCGTTCTTCTTCAACCAGCGGCGCGTCATCTCGACCAATTCGGTCGCGATGCGCTTTCCCTGGAGATCCTTGACGGATTGGATTGAGGACTCATTCGGGACTGCAAGGACCCAGCGGGCGGGATTGGTGGTTTGCTTGCTGTAGGCGATCTCGCCGACGACATGCACGTCGCTGGCGTTCTCGGCGATCCAATCGGCACCGGTAAGCCCGACGTCGAGGTAGCCGTGCTCGACGTAGCGGCTGATTTCCTGGGCGCGGATGAGACGGAGCGAAAGTTCGGCGTCATCCGTTCGCGGGATGTAGCTTCGGCTGCTGGCTGATATTTTCCAGCCGGCCTTGGCCATCAGGGCAAAGGTCGATTCCTGGAGGCTGCCCTTGGGCAGGCCAAAACACAACGTCTTCTTTGCTGTCTTATCACTCATGTCTTCGCACTCACTCCACAATTCTCACCACACGTCCGTTGATTTCCAATTTCCCTTCGGCGAACAGCCGGATGGCCTGCGGGTAAATCTCGTGCTCCGCCAACTGAATCCGCTGATGCAACGACGGCGGCGTGTCGTTCGCGAGCACCGGCACGGCCTGCTGCAGGATAATCGGTCCCGAATCCACCCCGTCATCCACGAAATGCACCGTGCATCCCGTCACTTTCACGCCGTGATGCAACGCCTGCTCCCACGCGTGCAGCCCCGGGAACGCCGGCAACAACGACGGATGCACGTTCACGACCCGACCCGCGAACGCGCGCAGCATCGGCGATTTCACCACGCGCATGTATCCCGCCAGCGCGACCAGGTCCACGCCCGCTTCGCGCAGCATCGTCACCGCGCGCTGTTCCAACTCAGGCTCGAGCTTCGTCTTGAACCGGCTCGGGCCGATGAACTCTGCCTCGACGCCGCGCTTCCGCGCGCGTTCCAAAATCACCGCGTCGGCCACGTCGCTCAACACCAGCGCCACGCGCCCGGGAATCCGTCCCGTCGCGCACGCCTCGAGGATCGCTTCGCAATTGGAGCCAGTCCCCGAACCGAGCACCCCGATGCGGAAGTCCGTGCCAGTCACTGTCCGTTTCTAAACGATGCCCGCCGAAAACACAAGTGCCGAGAAGTGGGGTACACTCGTTCCAAATCCATCCGACTTCCCCCCGGCCAAAAGACCATGTCCCCACGCTACCTCGACCCTCCCCAGCCCCTCCCGCCCATCCCGCAAGATCGGCTGGGGACGGATCACCCCCGTCACCGCCCAGCGCCGCTGCGGCGGAAACGCGACCACCATCTTCTTATTATTGTGGAAACAAACGCGCATCAGGCGCATCTTAACCATGTAGGGAGGATTCCATGGCGAGCAGCTTGAACGCACACGGCTCGATCAGATTCACGGCATCGGATGGCAAGGAATACGAGATTCGCCATACCGCCGATACCCGTCTGGTCAAATTGCGCGTCTTCCGCGACAATCTGCCCGTCAATCGTTTCTGCTATACCACGACCTTCGAGACCGCCGACGAATTCGCCTTCGCCACCGGCGGCAACGTCGTCAACGAGCTGATCCGCAAAGCCAAGCAGGACCTCGAACGCGACATCGCCCTGAACTGAACCGGCCGTCGACCCGTGCCGCGCCCGCGGCGCGCACACCGCGGCCCCGTCACCTCAACAGCCGCGGATCGAACGCAAACGCTTTCGGCTTGCTGAAGACAATCTTCGAGAAATCCCGGTGCACCGGGTTCAATGCGTAGTTCCGTCCCGACGGAATGATCACGCTCGGCACCGCAAGAATGGCCGACCGCCCGCTCTTCGCCCACGCGTCTCCCAACCGCTTCGTCGCGGGCCCGGGAGGCTCGCACTTCCAATCCCCCGGCAACGCCGTCACCACCACCGTCTCCACCATCGCCCTGGCGAACTCGATTCGGATGATGCCAAACCGCAGTCGGCTGCCCGTGCCGATGTGCACCATCGCCTCCAGCCAAAACGACGGGAAGACATACGCGATGAGTGGGCAGGGGCGCAGGCGCGAGAGCAGCACGCAAGAAGTAGTCTGCTACGGTGGCTGAGGACGACACGCCTCAATCTGACGAAAGCAAAATCATCTCCCCGTTCCGCCGCCAATGCCCGCGAGCAAACGCGTTCAAACTCTGAAGTGCAGCCGAATCCGGACCCCGGAACTTATTGATCTCGGAACCGGTCGCAGTAGCAGAATTTGCCTGGTACTGTTCTCCACCACATTCGTAAGGCGCGCGGAATGAACGATCTCCAACGCTGGCACCCGCATTGCTGGGAATCTATTCGGCACGGAGGAGCCGGAAGTCGATGCATCCGCATCCGATGAAAGAGTGGATGAACGACCGCAGTGAATGCATAGCAACCGAAAGGAAAGCACATGAGTGTGTCCGCTGTAAATTCCGCAACGAATTCCTATTTGAATTCCATGCAGAGCGCTTACAACCAGCAGGCGCAAAACTTCAAGACCTTGTGGAGCGCCATCCAGTCCGGGAATCTATCGGGTGCTCAGAAGGCGCTGGCCGCATTTCAACAGAGTATTCAGACCACCTCCGATGCGCCACTGTCCACCGCCGTTTCGGATCCAAACAGCCAAGCCAGCAATAATCTTCGATCGTTGATGACCGCCCTGCAATCGAACGATCGGATTGGCGCCCAAAGCGCATTCACGACATTGCGGCAGACCTTGAACGCTCTATTCCAGCAGCGCAGTAACGGCGCCGCGGACACGAGCAGTTCGAGCAGCGTCGACTGAGCGGCGCGCGCGCAACCGTTGCCGCCGGAAGTTGAAAACGCGAGGTTGAGATTGCTGCTTTGAGTTCGTGTCGTTTCCTGACAAGGCTCAGCTCGTAATCGGCGCACGGCTCCGACGTCCCAGGTCCCGCTCCCGCCCGTTTTCCTGTCGTTCCGCACGCCCAACGAATCCCTTCGACCCGCAACATGCGCCCTTGATTCATCCCATTCTGGGTGCAGATGCCGCCATCTAGCCGATGGGATGCGAGAAATCCTGCCGCCGGTCACGGCCTGCCTCCTCCGCATTACCGCATTGGGATCAGCCGTTCGAAGCACTCGAATTTCTTCTGGTGAGTGCGAGTAGTTATGGATCACGCGGTCGTTGAATCTGGTCGCAAGCGCCGTCTTCAGTTCCTCACCGCCAGGCATGGCTTGGACTGTTAGCGGCAAGAGTGTTGCATCGTTGAACACCAGCAGGAGAACGGAGCCCCGTTGCGCCAGTATGCAGTTCGTCGGCAAACCCTTCCCCCGGCCCGTCTCGTACCGCCGTTATCCGCCTTGCAGCCAACCGGCAGCAGTGATACAAGCATGAGTCGGAACCAGTCTGAACCGTAGGTGACGATGAAACGACTGAGCCTCACTGTGGCGGTGGCAATCGCCGGCCCGCTTCTGCCGGTGCTGTTGTCTGGTTGCCGAGCCCAAAATCATCAAGAGGCGTATACATGGCCGGATGGGGCGAAATTCGTCGGTGAAATGAAGGATGGTGTGCCCGATGGCCAGGGGACGCTCACGCTGTCGGATGGAACGTTGTACGTCGGGATCATTAAGAACAATCAATTAAACGGCCATGGCTGGTACAAGTCACCCTCCGGCGATGAGTACGTTGGCGATTTCAAGGATTTCAAGCGGGACGGCCGCGGTACCTACACATCGACAAATGGCCAGACGTATGTCGGTGATTTCAAAGATGACAAACGGGCTGGCCGGGGGATGCTCTCATGGCCCGACGGCCAGACGTATATCGGGGATTTCAAGTATGACCAGTTTGACGGCCACGGGGTGTTGAAAGGTGCGGACGGGTCAAAGTACGTCGGCGAATTCAAATATGGCAAGTATGACGGCCAGGGGACATTGACCTATCCCGATGGCAGGAAGTACGTCGGCGAGTTTCGGTTCGGCGGACCCTATGACCAGGGGACAGAAACATGGCCCGACGGTCGCCAGTACACCGGTCAGTTCAAAGATGGCCGACTCGACGGCCGCGGCAAAATGACCTACCCGGATGGCAGGATCGAAGACGGGCTCTGGACGGACGGCAAATTCCTGGGTGCCGAGAAGTCGCCGTAGCCTGCTCGCCCGCCTCCCGCCGCCACCCTACGACTTTATCCTATCCGACATTCCTCCGGTTTCCCCGTTGTCTCGATGACGTAATCGGTCTAGTCTCCCTGCAAGTTCGGGAACCGCGCGGGCCAGCAGTATTCGGACTCGCAGACCCGACCCGCGGCGCAACCTTCGGTCGAATCAAGTGTTTGAACCATGGTTGCGAGCGTCAAACAGTGGTCGCTGCCGGAAGATTGCCCGCCCGCAGTGGCCAAACTAACACGGGCATACGGGAGGGTTCACCCTGGATCGTGGGTGACAGGAGAACATGAAGAAGCCAATCGCATATCTGTCCGCCATTATCGCAGTTGCCGTCGTCGTATTCCCCGGTGCCGCGCGCGCCGGCACCAGCGACGTGTATCGATTGTCCATGTCGTTTACGGGCATATTTCAGGGCACGAATAACCTGAGCCGGGCCCGGCAGATTCAATACGCGCGCTTCTTTGCCGGTGACATCGTCAACCTGGCATTGGGGCAGCCGTTTAACAGCCCCGTTCCCACGAATGAAGTGCTCGCCTATGTCGATGGCGGCAGCACGAATTCGATCATCGTCTACGACAGGAATTCCGGCAGCAACCTCGTGACCGTGGCCGATGTGACATCGCGCGGCAGCGTCTCTCAGCCCGGGCTCCAGGATTTCGTCTGGAACATCCGCCTGGTCAACCTGGGCGACGCCACCAACGGCTTCGGGAGGGGGACGAACACCTTTAGTGGCGGGTTCTTGCAGGCCGAAGGCACGAAGCTCTCCCGAGGCGCCAGGTTCCAGGTCCTCGCGCACATCGATGGGGCCGTCAACGCCGACAGCGATGGCAGCGGCTTCCACGTGCTCGTTCCGACCGGCAATCTCACGTTCGGCACGCCGGCGATTGGCACGATCGTCACCGCGCCGGCGCCGTAATCTTGCGGCCATATTGTTCCGGCGAACCGGGCGGGGATGGAAATGCTCCGCCCGGTTTGTCGTTGGCGGTCGGCGGACCGTGCCCTCGGGCTGTCCCCGGCGGTTTTGATGTGTCGCCCTCCCGCGGCATGGCGTGATACTTTGTCACGACCAGTGTCGAATCTAAGCGGGATGAGGAATTCGGAACGAACCGGTCACGGCGGCGGTCTCACAATGCCGTTGGATACGGTTGGTCTCGCCGATTTGTCGCGCGTGGGCGGCAAGGCGGCCCACCTCGGAATCCTGATCGCCGCCGGAGTCCACGTCCCCCCCGGTTTTGTCGTTACCACACGCGCCTTCAAACGATTCATGCAGTCCGATGCGCGGATCACGAAGTGGCTGACAAAACTGAGCGCGTGTGATGCGGAAGATCTCGCCGCCCTGCGCACAGCCGCGCACGAATTGAGAACGCAGATGGACTCGATTGTCGTGCCAAACGACGTGGCCGAGGCCATCGCGGCGGCCATATCGCTCGCACCGGCTCAGGCGTGGGCCGTTCGCTCCAGCGGGACAGTGGAAGATTCGCCAGACGCATCCTTCGCCGGCCAGCACGATTCCTTTCTCAATGTCCGCGGCACCGAGGCGATTGTGGCCGCCGTAAAGCGTTGCTGGTTGTCGTTGTTCTCCGACCGGGCCATTTCGTATCGGAACCGAAAGGGCATCGCCCCCGATCACGCCCAGATGGCCGTCATCGTGCAGCGACTCATTGATGCTGACGCGGCTGGCGTGATGTTTACCGCCAATCCGGCGGCGGACAATTCTGATTCGATTCTCGTCGAGGCCGCGTTTGGCCTGGGCGAAGCGTTGGTTCAGGGCAAGGTCGCGCCGGACCGTATCGAGGTGTCGCGGTCGAGCCTGCGAGTGGCCCGGCCGGAGGCGGGAACAGTAATCGCCCGGGTGTTGGATGACGACGTTGTCGTTCGGTTGGCGCGGCTCGGCCTCGAAACGGAACGAATCCTCGGTTGCCCGTTGGATATCGAGTGGTGCGTGCGCGCCGGCGAAATCTGGCTGTTGCAGGCGCGGGCCGTGACGGCGCGACGACACCCGCGAGAAGCGAGCTTCGAAGATCGTCAGGTGTGGACGAACGCCAATACGGGCGAGGTGTTGCCGGATGTCGTGACGCCGATGACGTGGTCGCTAATCCGGGTATTTGGACACGACCTGTTCGATACGTGGCTGCGCGCGTGCGGCGTGCGGATTGAGCAGGATCAGTTGTTTGGACTCGTGGCCGGCCGCGCCTACTTCAATTTCAACACCATCTGCGCGCTGGGGCGGCGTCTGCCGGGATTGCGAACTCAGACCTTGGAGAGTCTGTTGGGTGGTCATCAAGATGCCCTGGTGGCATTGCAGCGGATCAAACTGTCGGACGCCGACCTGCCCTTGATCGAGATAAGCCGCTGGCGGACAGTTCTGAGGGCGCCTCCCATCGTGCTGGGTTTTCTTCTCCATTCATCGCGGGCGAGCCACGCCGCGGTGGAAAATCTCCAACGGGAGAACGAGCATCTGGCTGGCATGGAACCGTCGCAACTTTCCGACGACGATCTTGTGGCGGCGATTGGCACGACGTTTATGCCCGGGAAGCTGCTCGAATTGGGAGCCGTCGACGCCCTCGGTTTCGCCACGGTGGATTACGGTGTGTTCTTCGGCGTGTGCGGGCGCTGGTTCGGGTCGGACGGGCAGGGCATCGCGAACCGGTTGCTGGCCGGTGTGGGCGAGATGGAGGACGTGGTGGCCGGGCACGACCTGTGGCGTCTCGCGGAACGGGCGGCGGGTGAACCGGAGATCAGGAGCGCGCTACTGGCAGAGCGGACGTTCCCGGGGTTCGCCGCGCGTCTCGCGGATTGCCGGGGCGGCAGCGCGTTCCTCGCGCAATGGAACGCGTTCATGCGGCGGCATGGGCATCATACGCGCGGGGAAATCGAGTTGTTCAATCCGCGCTGGTCGGAGTGTCCGGAGTTCGTTCTCAATATGGTGCGCGGCTACGTCGAAGGCATCGATGACGGACGCGACGGCCCGATTGCGCGGCACGAGGCCTTGGCGGAGGAACGCCTCGCTCTTGAAAGGAAATGTCTCGGTACATTGAGGAATCCGGTAAAACGCGCCTTGTTCCGCGTGTGCCTTCGTCGAGCGCAACAAGGCGGCCGGACCCGCGAGAATCTCAAGAGCGAGATGATCCGCTGGCTTTCGTTCCTGCGCTGTCTTCTGCTCGAGTTCGGCCGGCGCCTGGTGGTACGCGGGCGTCTGGCGGAGGCGACCGACGTCTTTTTCCTGGAGATCCGGGAGTTCCAGGACGGTTCGGTGTCCGAACCGGCGAGAGATCTGCGCGCGCTCGTGGCGACGCGTCGAACGGAGTACGAGCGGAATCGAGAACTCAGTCCTCCCGCCGTGATCGTCGGGCGGTTTGATGAGCGCAAGCACGTGCCCGAGCCGGTGGATCGCGCGAAGAACGTGTTTCACGGTCTCGGCGTCAGCGCGGGAAAAGTGCGCGGGCGCGCCCGGGTGATTCTGCGGTCGGACGCCGGGGAACGGCTGCAGCCGGGCGAGATTCTCGTGGCCCCGTTCACCGATCCGGGCTGGACCCTCTACTTTGCCGCCGCGGCGGGCATCGTGATGGACCTCGGCGGCCTGTTGAGCCATGGCAGCATCGTCGCGCGCGAGTACGGTATCCCGGCGGTCGTGAACGTTGGCGCGGCAACGCAAATCATTCAGACCGGCCAATGGCTCGAAGTCGACGCCGACCGCGGCGTGGTGACGGTGCTCGACCAGCCCGATGCATTCGCTGTCCAGGTGGACGCGTTTGTGAAGCAGTGACCCTGCGGCAAAGTTCAGCGCAGGGGGAGTCCCCATACTCGAAAACCGCTGGGCTTGCAGGATGTTACCCGAGCCAATCGGGGCGATAAAAGGTGCCGTCGAACTTGTGCGAAGTTTTGAAGGGCTCGTACTTGCCGGTGCTGGCGGCCTCGGCGGTCTTGGCGAGCACGGCGGAGACCTCGTCGGCGGTCATGGGCCGGAAACTGCGGGCGGCATCGATGGCTTGTTGGAGAATGGTCATCGAATCACACCCGGTGATGACGGTGCTGGTCGGCAGATTCATCGCGTAGTGGAGACACTCGACGGCGGTGACCGTGTTGCTTTCCAGGGCGGCGCCGAAACACATCGATTTCATCCCGAGCACGCCGATCTGCTGCTGGACGAGCACGGGCAGCACCTTCTTCTCGAAACTCTGGAAATGTGCGTCCATGACGCTGAGCGGCATCTGGACGGTATCGAAGTGGAAATTGTGGGCGGCAGCCGTCCCGATCATGTTGAGATGGATGTCGGGACTCTTGTGGCCGGTGAACCCGATGAATCGCGTCTTGCCCGCCTTCTTCGCGTCGAGGAGCGCTTCGATCGCACCGCCCGGGGCGAACACACGGTCGGCGTCGTCGGGACGACCGATCTCGTGGATCTGGATGAGATCGACGTGATCGACCTGGAGTCGCTGGAGGGATTCGTCGAATTGGGCGGCGGCTGCCTTGCGGGTGCGGCCGTCGATCTTGGTCATCAGAAACGCGCGGTCGCGGTAGCCGTCGCGCAGCGCCTTGCCCATGCGCAGCTCGCAATCGCCGGCGTGATAGTCCCAGGAATTGTCGAGGAAGTTGATGCCATTATCGAGCGCGGTGCGAATGATGCGAATGCTGTCCGCTTCGTTGGGTCGGCCAAGATGTGCGCCGCCGAGTCCGACGATGGAGACCTCGACGCCAGTGCGGCCGAGTTTGCGTCGCGGGATTTCGGTCTTCGAGTCGGCCGTGGCGAAGGCGAACCCGCCCGTCGCGATGGCGGCGGCGGTCGCCGCGGCGGTTTTCAGAAATTCCCGGCGTGTGATGTCGTCGGGCCGCTGGTGGACGGAATGTGGACCGGGATTCGCGGCTGGGTCTGTCGTTTTCATGACGGGTACTTGCGATCGTACAGACAACGGGATGATGATGCCGCGGATACGCGAGGATTTCAACCCCGGAGAATGGGCGCGCCACAACTTTGTCACCATTCTGTAACATTTCCGACATACGCAAGCGTTGACAGTGCCGGCGAAAATCAGGTATTCATGTGCGCGCTGTTGGGATGCGAGGCTGTAGTCGTCGTCGGAGAAATCTTCTAAATGTACGCTGCCATTGTTGCCCTTTGTCTCGCTGTAGCGATTGTCCTGTATTTTCGCAACAATCCGCTCCATCACAGCCGCCGGTTCATGCTGCGGCGGTTCATCAATTGGTTTCCGCTGGGGATGACCTATGCGTTTCTGTACATGGGCCGCTACAACCTGAACGTGGCCAAAAACGCGCTGGGCGCCGGCATGTCGAAGGAGGATTTCGGCCTGATTTTCGCCGCGGGCACCTGGACGTATGCCCTGTCGTTCCTCGTCAACGGCCCGCTCGTGGACAAGATCGGCGGCAAACGCGGCATCATCATTGCCGCGCTCGGGTCCTCGGTTGCGAACATCCTCCTCGGCGTGCTGACGTACTTCGTGGTGATGGGCCGTCTGCGCTTCAACCTGGTCCTGGCGTTCTCCGCCATCTACGCGGTGAACATGTATTTTCAAAGTTACGGCGCGGTGTCGATCATCAAGGTCAAGGCGTACTGGTTCCACGTCCGCGAGCGCGGGATTTTCGGGGCGATTTTTGGAACGTTTATTTCCGTCGGCGCGTACTTCGCCTTCGATTGGAGCCAGGCGATCGTCGACATGACCAAAGCCCACCGGGTAGGTCCGCCGGCCTGGGGCGGCGAACTCCTCCGCGGGATGTTTGCCGCCGGGTCGAAGCCCGCCGACGCGACGTGGGCCGTGTTCTTCATTCCCGCGATCATTTTGGTGGGTTGGGCGGCGTTGGATTGGTGGCTGATCCGCGACACGCCCGAGGAAGCCAGTCTCCCGGCGTTTGACACCTGCGACGCATCGTCGGGGCAGATGCACGTCGAGTTTACCGCCATGGATTTGCTGAAGAAGGTCTTCACGAGTCCGTTGCTGTTGATGATTGCCGTGGTCGAGTTGACTTCGGGGGTGTTCCGCAACGGCATCACGCAGTGGTACTTCATTTTTGTGAACGAAGTGAAACAGCCCGGCGTCGAGTTCTTCCTCGGCCATTGGGGATTCCTGATTTGCGTGTTCGGGATCATCGGCGGTTTTGCCGGGGGATTGATCTCCGATCGCTGGTTTCAGTCGCGGCGCGGGCCGCCGGCGGGGTTGTTGTGCGGCCTCGTGCTGGTGATGGCGGCGCTGATGGCGCGGTCTGTTTTCACATCGCCGGTGGTGACGGCGATCTCGGGCCTGATGATCGTGATGGCGGCGATCGGGATCACGTCGCTGATGTCGGGCACGGCGGCCACGGATTTTGGTGGGCGGAAAGCGACGGCGACGACGTCCGGGATCGTGGATGGCTTCGCCTATCTCGGCAGTGGCGTCCAATCGATCAGTCTCGGCTACATCACGACGCACAACTGGCGCTGGTGGCCCCTGTTTCTGATGCCCTTTGCCATTTTGGGCGGGATCATTGCCGTCCGGATCTGGCACGAGTTGCCCGCGGCCACGCGCCGGTACATCGCCGAAGTCGAGATTGAGGAAGAAGCGCCGGAGCCGGCCGGCGAGAGCGAACTGGTCCCGCGGTAGCGCCTACCGCGGGTTCACATTCACCGTGCCCGTCTCGGTGAACTGGTATTGTTTGGTGTTGAACCCGCTGCAATTCACGTCGTACCGCAACTGCAGGCTTCCATCCTTCAACGTCGCGAACCCGACATCATTGAACTCCAGCAAATCGCGCGGCAGATTGTTGGCGAGGACGTAGCCGCCGAATTCCTGGTACGTTTGCGGCCAGCGCCCGGTCGAGGAGCGAAACATTTTGACGGCCGCCGTGAGCAGATTCACTTTTGCACGGGCGTAGGCGGCGACCTCCTGTTCGTTGCGCTTGTAGTCCTGCTCGGCGGCTTCGTAAGCCTTTTCTCGGGGCGATGACGCGCAGCCGAACAACATCCAGACCGACAGAGCCAGCAGTAAGCGCCTGGCATTCACGTCAGCACCCGACTTGACGAATCTTTTCGAGGAGCCGCGTCGTGGAGAAGCCTTTGACGAACGGAAGGAGGCGAATCCGGCTGCCGGCCTCGGTCAGCACGGCTCGCTCGCTCGCGTCCAGGGTGTCGGGCCGATAGTCCCCGCCCTTGACGTAGACCGCAGGTTGAACGACGCTGAGGAATCGGATGGCGCGTTTCTCGGGAAAAATCACGACCGCGTCGACGCAGGCCAGCGCGGCCAGGACCGCGGCGCGTTGCCGCTGGGGGACGAGCGGTCGGCCGGGGCCCTTGAGTTGGCGCACGGAGCGATCGCCGTTGAGGCCGACGACGAGGAGATCGCCGAGCTTGCGGGCGCGTTGCAAGTAACTCACATGCCCGAAGTGGAGCAGGTCGAAGCAACCGTTGGTGGCCACGACACGCCGACCGCGGCGGCGCGCCGCTGCGGCCCAGCGTTGGGCTTCGCCCAAGGTTAACACTTTGCGGGAGGCGGATTTAAGCGTTGCTTTTGGGCTTGATTCCGTGTGACGCTTTGACATGATGACCGCTGTGAGGATGGCTCACCCGAGGAAGAGGGGTCAAGTTTGATTTTGGGGCCCGGCGGCCGCAGTCGGGATCGGGATGGCGAGATGATCCTACTGTAGGAGGATATGCAAGCGCTTCATTTGATTGGAACGACAATCTATTTCGTGGTTCTGGTGTGCCTGTCGTGTTACGGCGTCCACCGGTTTTGGATGATCTTCCTCTACTTCCGCCACCGTCGGGAAGTGCCGAAACCAGCCGGTCAGTTCGCAGAACTGCCCCGGGTAACGGTCCAATTGCCCCTGTACAACGAAATGTATGTGGCGGAGAGGCTGCTGGAGGCAGTCGCCGCGCTTGATTATCCGCAGGACAAGCTTGAAGTCCAGGTGCTTGACGATTCGACGGATGAGACCACGGAGATCGTGGCCCGGAAGACGGCGCAGTTGCGCAAGCGAGGCTTTGACGTGCATCACATCCATCGTTCCGACCGCACGGGCTACAAAGCGGGCGCTCTCGAGAACGGGCTCCATCAGGCCACCGGCGAATACATTGCGATCTTCGACGCCGATTTTGTTCCCCAGCAGGATCTTCTTCAGAAGACAATCCAGTACTTCACTGACCCCAACATTGGCATGATCCAGACCCGTTGGGGGCATCTGAACGAGCAGTATTCGTTGCTGACCAAGATTCAGTCGATGCTTCTGGATGGCCATTTCCTCATCGAGCAGACAGCCCGCGCGCGTTCGGGTCGGTTCTTCAATTTCAACGGCACCGCCGGCATCTGGCGGCGCACCTGCATCCAGACCTCCGGCGGGTGGCAGCACGATACCCTGGCCGAAGATCTCGACCTGAGTTATCGCGCCCAGATCAACGGCTGGCAGTTCCTGTTCTTGCCGGAAATTGTGACCCCCGCCGAATTGCCCGTGGAGATGAATGCCTTCAAGTCGCAACAACACCGCTGGGCCAAGGGCTCCATTCAGACCAGCAAGAAGGTTCTGCCGATGCTGTGGCGCAGCAACGCGTCGTTCAAGGTGAAGTTTGAAGGAACGGCCCATCTGACCAGCAACTACGGTTATTTGCTGCTGCTGGTGCTGTGCCTGTGCCTGCATTCATCCGCTTCGGTGGACACGTATCAGGCCTCGGGCGGCAACCCGTGGACGAAGATGCTCCTGGTCGATCTGCCCCTGTTTATTGCCGGGTCGGTGTCGATCAGCGCGTTCTACTTCTGCGCGCAACGCGAACTGCACGCGCAATGGTGGAAGCGGTTGCTGTTCCTGCCCGTGCTGATGGCGGTCGGTGTCGGTCTCTCGGTCAATAATGCGCGCGCCGTCCTGGAGGCGATGTTCAATCACCGCAGCGAATTCATTCGCACCCCGAAATACGGCGTATCGCATCGCGGCGAGTCCTGGAGACAAAACAAGTACCGGACCCTGCGGGGCCTGTTCCCGTTCATCGAGTTGGCGTTCGGGATCTATTTTACGTTCGTTGTCATTCAGGCCGTCAACCGCAACCAGTGGACCTTTATTCCGTTTGTATTCATCTTCCAGGTCGGTTTTCTGTACGTCGGGCTCATGTCGCTGTTGCAAAGTTCCGTGCGCACGGCGCGACAGATCGATGGACCCGGTCTGGCTCCGGCCGGCGCCTGATTCTGCCGCTGACGTGGGTTCATGCCGATCTCACTTGCCCTCCAGTTGCACAGCCTGCGCCACGAGGCTGCCGCCGATCCGGAAGGCGTGATACGCCGCGTCCCGTCGATGGGATTCGACAGCGTCGAGATCGCTCAGACCTACGGCTGGTCAGCCGGACAATGGAAAGCAATGGTGACGGAGTTGAAGCTTCGCGTGGTCGGCGCCCATGTCCCGCTCGAGCAACTGGAATCGGAATGGGAGAGACAAATCGAATTCCAGCGGGGGATTGGCAATTCACGCTTGGTCGTGCCGGCGCTCCCCCGTGATTTGCAGACGGTTGCCGGTTATCCGGAAGCAGCCGCGCGCCTGACCGTGTTGGGACTGCGGGCGATCTCCGAAGGATTCGCGTTGTTCTACCACAATCACGCCTGTGAATTCGCGCCGTTGGGCGGCGGACGCTGCGGTATGGACGTTTTGCTGGGCGAGACGCAGCCGAACGTACTAAGCCTCGAGGTGGATACGTACTGGGTGGAGCGCGGGGGAGTCAGCAGCCGCGAGTTCATCATGCGCAACGCCAATCGGGTCGGCATGCTCCATGCCAAGGAGTTCTGCCGCGATGGGCGCGATGTTCCCGCAGGGCAGGGCGACGTCGATTGGAAATCCATCATTCCACTGGCTCGGAGTCGCGGTTGGCCGATTGTCGTCGAATATGAAGCCGAGAATCCGTTCCCAGCCGTCGAGGCGAGCGCGCGATATTTGTCCACCCTCTGAATTGGGTGAGCGTGATTGTTTCCTTGCCATCGACGCGTGAAGCGGCAAGAATTCCCCAAGGAAATGGAACCCCTCGGCATTATTGCGGGAAACGGGAGCTTTCCTCTGATTCTGGCGCGTTCGGCCCGGCAGCTTGGCGGCGGTCGGATCGTCGTGGCTGCGTTTGAGGGAGAAACCGATCCCGAAGTCGAACGGGCCGTTGACGAGGCGGAGTGGATCAAGCTCGGCCAACTGAACAAGCTCATCCATGTGTTCACGTCTCGCGGCGTGAAACGCGCGGTTATGGCGGGCGGTATCACTCCCTCAAATCTGTTCAAGAATCTGCGGCTCGATATTCGCATGACAACCGTCGCGCTCCGCCTCAAGACGCGCAATGCCGAGACCATTTTCGGCGCGATCGCGTCGGAAATGGCGAAGGATGGCGTCGAACTCGTCGATCCGCGTCCATTCCTCGGCGAGTCGGTGCCGCCAGCCGGCCCGCTGACGCGCTCGAAGCCCGACAAAGAGCAGCGGGAAGACATCGAGTTGGGGTTGAGGATGGCGAAAGCGGTTAGTGCTCTCGATATCGGGCAAACGGTGGTCGTGAAGAAGGGCACGGTCCTCGCCGTGGAGGGATTTGAGGGGACGGATGAATGTATCCGCCGCGGTGGATTGTTGGCCGGCGACAAGGGCGGCGCGGTGGTCGTCAAAGTCAGCAAACCGAACCAGGATTTCCGATTCGATATTCCCTGCGTCGGCGAGAAGACGATTGAATCCTGCCGGGCCGGGCGCGTGTCGGTCCTGGCCATCGAAGCCGGCCGCAGTTTGCTGCTGGACAAGGACACGGTTCTGCAAAAAGCCAATGAAGCGGATGTTTGTCTGATCGCGGTGTCTTCCGAATGAGTGATATCCTAAAAGTCGGCGTTGTCGGCGTCGGGCATCTCGGGTCGCAGCACGCCCGATTGTATTCCGAATTGGCCAAACGCTCCAACGGCCAAACCTCGTTTGTGGGTGTGTGCGACACGGACAGCATCCGCGTGCGCGCCCTCGCGGAAAAGGTCGGCGGGGGGACATTCGAGAGCGCAACGGAACTTGCCGGGTTTGTCGATGCGGTGAGCGTGGCAACGCCGACCGAGACGCATTACAAGGTGGCCCGCGTCTTTCTCGAGCGCGGCAAGCATGTGCTCGTCGAAAAGCCGATCACCGACAGCCTGCGCGAGGCCGAAGAACTCGTCGCCTTGGCGCGCAAAAACAAATGCGTGCTGCAGGTCGGCCATGTCGAACGATTCAATCCCGTCATGCGTTATCTGAACGAGGTGCTGCAGGAGGCGCGGTTTATCGAAGTCCACCGTCTATCGCCGTTCCCGGGACGGTCGACGGATATCGGCGTCGTTCTGGACCTGATGATTCACGATCTCGATGTGGTCCTGTCGCTCGTACGTTCACCCCTGGAAGCTGTGGATGCGGTCGGCATCCCCGTGTTGAGCGGGAGCGAGGACATCGCCAATGCGCGGCTGAAATTCGCCAACGGCTGCGTGGCCAATATCACCGCCAGCCGGGTTTCGGCCGAGAAAATGCGGAAACTACGCATCTTCGGTCGCACCGACCACGGCGCCGCCTACATCTCCCTCGATTACATGAAACAGGAGGGCGAGATCTACCGCGTCGCCTCCGAGGACGCGCAGGAGTCCGGCTTGCTCAAGAAGTTGCTGGCCGGGCGACATGCCAGCATCGTCAGCGAGTTTGCCGGCCGGAAAATCGTCCGCGAACCGGTGCCCATCGAGCGGGATGAACCTCTCAAGCTCGAGTTGCAACATTTCATCGAGTCAGTCCGTCTCCACCATGATCCGCTGGTCACCGGCGAGGCCGCCAAGCAGGCCCTCGAACTCGCGATGGAAATCACGTCCCAGGTCCGCACGTCGTGACGCGCTCGATCATGTTTATCGCGGGGGAAGCGTCGGGGGACGCGCACGCCGCCGAAGTAATCCAGGCTCTGCGTGTTCAGGCGCCGGAAACGCAGGTCTTCGGAGCCGGCGGGCCGAAGATGAAAGCGGCGGGGATGGAATTGTCTCTCGACCTCACCCAGCACGCTGTTGTCGGCTTGGTGGAAGTGCTCAAGAATTACCTCAAATTCCGCCGCATCTTTTGGGAGCTCGTGCGGGAGGCCGAGAAACGCAAGCCGGATGCCGTCGTGCTGGTGGATTTCCCCGGGTTCAATCTTCGCTTCGCCGCGCAGATGAAGAAGCGCGGGATCAGGGTCATCTATTACATCTCGCCGCAGTTGTGGGCCTGGCACGCGAGCCGGGCAAAACAGATCGAGCGCGACGTGGATTTGATGCTCACGATCTTTCCCTTCGAGAAGGACTGGTACGCCAACCACGCGCCGCGATTGCGGGTCGAATTTGTCGGACATCCGTTCGCGGAAAGGGTCAGCCGCGAAGACAAGGGAATTAAGCGCGATGAGAACCTGGTCCTTCTCCTGCCCGGCAGCCGCGAGCGCGAGGTCGCCAAGATTTGGCCCATCATGCGGCAGGTCATCGACCAGATGCCGCCCGAAACGAAATTCGTTGCGGCAGCGGTGAACGAACAGATGGCCGCGATGATCAGGCACCCGCGTGTCCTGGTGGAAATCGGCAAGGCCCACGACGGGATGCAGCGCGCAACCTTGGCAATCACGGCCAGCGGCACCGCCACGATGGAATGCGCCTTCTACGGTTGCCCGATGATCGTCGTCTATAAAGTGAACTGGTTGACCTATCTGGTCGGACGCATGGTCGTGACCGTGAATTGGCTCGCCATGCCCAACGTGATTGCCGGCCGCGCGATTATCCCCGAATTCATCCAGCAGGACGCCAAATCTGACCGCATAGCCTCCCTGGCGCAGGAACTGTTGGCAAATGCAACAAAGCGCGAAGCCATGTGCCAGGAACTGGCAGCAGTTGTTCAGACGCTCGGCGGCACCGGTGCCAGCGAACACGCGGCGAAGGCTGTTCTTTCGGCAATTGAGCGCTGATCGGCCCAATCGATTGGCGGTTAGCTCTTCCGCGTCAGAAAGAAATCGGCGATGGCGTGGAGCGGAGTGGCTTTGTTTCCGAATGGCTTCAGTTGCTTGTGCGCGTCGGCGATGAGAGCCGCGGCGTACTGGCGTGACTTGTCGAGCCCGAGGATGACGGGAAAGGTGGATTTGTGATTCTTGGCGTCGGCACCCACGCTTTTGCCCATGACCTCTTTTGTGCTCGTGGCGTCGAGAATGTCGTCGATGACCTGAAACGCGAGGCCCAGATCCTGTCCGTAACGCGTGAGACGTTTAAGTTCCGTGGGGCTGGCATTTCCGGCCATGGCACCAAGCCGAATCGATGTGGTGATCAGCGCCGCCGTCTTGTTAAGGTGCGTGGTCTTGACTTCATCCAGGTTGGCTCGTCGATCTTCGTTTTCGAGATCCTGCACCTGCCCGGCGATCAGACGGAGACTGCCGGCGGCGAAGGCAAGGTCGCTGGTCAATGCCTCCATCGGATAGCGTTTGGGCGGTTTCGCTTTGGCGACCATGGCAAATGCCTCGGTCAATAACGCGTCGCCCGCAAGCACCGCGATACCTTCGCCGAACACCTTGTGGTTGGTCGGTTTCCCGCGCCGCAAATCGTCGTCGTCCATGCACGGCAAATCATCATGAATCAGCGAGTACGTGTGAATGCACTCGACGGCGCAGGCCAGCGGCATGGCGCTGACGCGTTTCCCGCCTACGGCTTCACACCCAGCGAGACACAGGACCGGTCGGATGCGTTTGCCGCCCGCAAAAACAGAATAGCGCATCGCCTTGTGGATCGTTGGTGGGGCGGTGGTGTCGGGTGGCAAAAGCTTGTTGAGCGCGGCGTCAACTTCCACACACCGATCATCCAGGTACTTCTTCAAATCAAATGTTGCAGGGGATTTCAATCGCGCTCCTCGGTTCGAGGGCGTATGGTACGGAGCCGACGCGTTTTTTCAAGCGAAAGTTTGAATTGCCGTCATTGTATGAGGAGGTGGAATTCGAGGTTGACTTGGTGTATGAAAGTACTCAATAAACTGTGTTTCTTCTATGCCGACTTACGAGTACGAATGTCAGAAATGCGGGCATCGCTTTGAGTTGTTTCAGTCGATCAAGGATGCGCCGAAGAGGACCTGTCCAAAGTGCCGCGGACGTGTGAAGCGGTTGCTCGGTACGGGAGCCGGGGTGATCTTCAAAGGCTCGGGGTTTTATAGCACGGACTATCGAAAACCAGGCTACTCCGAGGCGGCGAAGAAAGAGAGCGGTGCGACCACGGGCACTCCGGCTGCTTCCAAAACGGAGGCCGCAAAGTCGGGCGACGCCAAGAAGCCGCCCAAAAAGGATTAGCCATGATTGTGTGTTCGAAGTGCGGGTACGACAATGAATTGGGACGGATCTTTTGCCACTCCTGTGGCGCAAAACTGGACCTGACGGAAATCAAAGCGCCAAGCCAGGGTGGAAAGCCGCTGACGAAGAAGGCCAAAGGCGGAGCCGGGAAACTGTTTTCTCGAGTCATCTCGGTTGCAATCATCGCCTTCCTTGTTGTCCTGGTCTTTCTCGCTCTCCAGGTGCCCAGCGTTCGTCCGATCAGCACATCGAGCGACGATTTAAACCTGTCCGATCAGAAACGCGCCGCGTTGGACAATGTCCTCGCGCTGAAAAAACCGGCGACCGTTTCCGTCACCGAGGGCGAGTTGAATTCGTTCATCCAAACTCTCGGCTTCCAGGGCGGTACGCCGGGCACGTTGGAACTCGTTCCGACCAAGCTCCAGGTCGAGTTGGGCAATGGAGTGGTCAGACTGGTGCTCTTGGGAAGGCTGCACATTGCCGGCTCCATCGAGAAGGAAATGTACCTGAGCTATACCGGCGTGCCAACGATTGAGGGCAGCGAGTTTGTTTTCAAGCCCACGGCGGGCGCGCTGGGGGGACTGCCGATAAGCCCGTGGTTCCTCGAGAAGACCGGGTTGTATGACCATTACTTTGCCAGGCTGTTTGCCCGCCAGGATCAGGAGAAACGAATCCTCAACTCCCTGTCTTCGATCAACGTCACGCCACAATCCGTGGATCTGATTTACCAACCGCACTAGGTCCGCGCGGATGCTCATGAATGCGCGATGGTCAAGCGCGTGGTTGTCTGTCGTGATCGTCGGGCTATGCCGGTCCGGGATGGCGGCAGCGCCGTCGCCGACGAACACGCTGGTCACCACCGTTAGCGCTTCCCGCCAATTCGTTGCCTGCGCTCACAATCGTCTTGTGCCGTCCGCCCTGTGCGCCTACGCCGAGCGCATCAAACGCGAATGGCTCCGGCGTATCGACTCGGTCGATAATTGGCGGGATCCGATCATGTTGCTCGTGGAAACGCGGCAATCTCAGCAGGCCGGCGCGCCGGCGGTCTCGATTGGCGTGTTCCAGACGGACGCGCATCTTGAATACCGAATCCGTTGCCTCGTGCCGCCGACGATTGATGAGGAGGAATTGTCCCCGGCGATTCTGGATGCATTATGCTCGGAGTGGGCGAGCCGGAACCAGGCTACCGATCCGGCCAAGCCATACACGGCACCGCAGATTCCGTTATGGCTGGTGGAAGGCATGGCGTCGTCGTTTCGGCGTGATGATGGGACTCTGCTGGCCGTCTCCAGGCGGTCTGTAATCGGTGGACAGCCGCGGCCCGTCAGGGATGTGATGGCGATCGAGGCCGTCCCTGCCGATGTCATTGATCGACAATTATTCCGGGCAAACGCATGGGTGCTCACCGAAGGTCTCTTGCGGCTGAAAAATGGACCCGCCAAACTGCGACATTTCCTGTCGGACCTTGGCGAAGAAAAAGTTGCGAGCAATGCGTTCTGGACAGTCTACCGCGGCGATTTTCCGAACGCCGTGGCCCTGGAAAAGTGGTGGAGCCTGGAGCTTGTCGCTCGCACCTCGGAAAGCCTTGCGCAAGATTTGTCGACGGAAGATACGCGGCGTAAACTCGATGCCATCCTTGTAACCAGGCTCGGCCCGGCGGGTGGACGCCGGGGAATGCCGGGTGAGATCAGCGTCGGCATCGCTGACTTGTGGCGATATGAGGACTCTCCGTGGCTGGGAGATTTGTTGAAGATCAAGATCGACCGGATCGGCGCGCTACGCGGCGTGGCACACCCGTTGTATCTGCCCGCGTTGGACGAATACATGGAGGCGTTGGTCTGGTTGCAGCGGGACAACATCACCCGCTTTCACCGCAGTCTGAATCGCGCCGACAACATGCGGGCTCGCGCGGACAGAGAGTCGCAAGGGATCACAGCCTTTCTCGACCAGGCCGAGCGGGTGTATGAACCGCAAGTGTTCTCAAACTTCTTTACGGGCTACTTTCAAACATTTGATCAGTTTCAGGCGCTCCAAAGCGAGCGACACAGCCCGATTAGTGACTATCTCGACAAGTTCGATCACTGAAGCGCCTGGAGCAGGGTGCTAACCTTCTCACGCTGCTCGCGCAACTGCTGTTGCTTGTCGCGCTCGCGCTGCACGGCAACCGGCGCCGCCTTGCTCACGAAATTCTCATTGGCCAGTTTGGCGTTCGTGGCGGCGAGTTGCTTGTCGATGTCGGCCAGTTGTTTTGTGAGACGTTGACGCTCCGCGACGATATCGACCGCGCCGACCATGAACACAATTGCCTCCTGTGTAACCAGGCTGGGCGTCAAACCGGTTGGCACGTAATCGGGATCAATTGTCACGGTCTCCGCCGAGAGAATCTGCATTAAGAACGGAGTTTCCGTCTTGAAGAAGTCGACATAGCGCGTTGGTTTAATGGCGAACGAAACTTTCTTGCGGGGTTCGATGCCATTGTCGTTGCGTAGCTGACGACCCGCAGTTACAGCCGAGTACAACGCTTGCACCTGTGGCATAACATCAGTGGCGGCTCCATCAGTCATCCCGAGTGTTGGCCATTCCGCGAATTGGATTGTGTCCGTGCTATACCCCATCCCGCGCCAGAGTTCTTCCGTGATAAAAGGTGCAAATGGATGGAGCAATTTTAGAATTGTGCGGAAGACATTGTCCAATACTTCAATATTCGGTGATGTCTTGCTGGCTTCGATATACCAGTCGCAGAAATTACCCCAAACGAAATCGTAGAGGTGCTTTGCCGCTTCGTTGAACTTGTATGCGTCGAGAGATGTATTGACGTTGTTTACGGCGACGCCAAGCGTGCCGAGAATGTTCAGGTCGTGCGCGTTGCGGGAACGCGCTGGCGGATTCGTCGCGCGCTGCATCTGGATGAATCGTGCCGCGTTCCACAGCTTGTTCATGAAATTGCGGCCGATCTCGCAACGTTTCTCGTCGAACAAAATGTCCTGTCCTTGTGGCGCGATAAGCATCAGGCCAAACCGCAGACCATCGGCGCCGTACTTGGCGATCAGATCGAGCGGGTCAGGAGAGTTGCCGAGCGATTTTGACATCTTTCGGCCTTGCGCATCGCGGATGATGCCGGTGTAGTAGACGTTCGCAAACGGCCGGGCGTCCATGTACTCGTACCCCGCCATGATCATCCGCGCGACCCAGAAGAAAATAATGTCGGGACCGGTGACAAGATCCGTGGTCGGATAGAATTTCTTCAACGTGTCCGTCTTCTCCGGCCAGCCCATCGTTGCAAACGGCCACAGCCAGGAACTGAACCATGTGTCGAGGACGTCGGGGTCTTGCTGCCATCCCTCGCCCTTCGGAGATTCGAGTCCGCAATAGATCTCGTCACCACGGTACCAGACGGGGATCCGGTGACCCCACCAGAGCTGGCGTGAGATACACCAATCACGGATGTTACGCATCCAGTGGGCATACGTGTTTTCCCAGCGTTCGGGGTAGAACTTGATTTCACCTTTCTGGACCGCCTCAGTGGAGCGGGGGACTTGTGGGTATTTCAAGAACCACTGGTCGCTGAGATAGGGCTCAATGGGCACATTGGTCCGCTCGCTGTAGCCGACATTGTGCGTGTAATCTTCGACCTTCAGCAGCAGACCTTCTTCCTTCAGTTGCTCAACCACGGCTTCGCGACACTCGAACCGGTCCAGGTCTTCAAAATCCTCACCGGCCTCTTCCGTCATTTTGCCATCGGGCGCGATGACGATTGTGAACGGCAGCTTGTGTCGTACCGCCATCTCGTAATCCGCAACGTCATGAGCCGGGGTCACCTTGACGCACCCCGTCCCAAATTTGGGATCAACGGCTTCATCCGCGATAATCGGGATTTCCTTGTTCTGCAACGGCAGCAAAACCTTGCGGCCAACCAGATGCGTGTAGCGCGCGTCGGTCGGATTGACCGCCACCGCTTCATCGCCAAGCATCGTTTCCGGACGGGTGGTGGCGACCACGACAAAATCGTTCGAACCAACAAGTGGATACTTGAAATGCCACAGGTGCCCCTGCGTCTCGGTCATGATGACTTCTTCGTCCGAGAGTGCGGTGCGACCGGCGGGGTCCCAATTCACCATGCGTTTGCCGCGGACGATATAGCCCTTGTTGTAGAGGTCGACAAACACACGCAGCACACACTGCGAGTACGCCTCATCCATCGTGAATCGCTCACGCGTCCAATCACACGAGCAGCCGAGCTTCTTGAGCTGCTGAATGATGATGCCGCCGTGCTTCTCCTTCCATTCCCAGGTTTTTTCAATAAACTTCTCGCGACCGAGATCTTCACGGTGTTTCATCACGCCCTGTTTTCGGAGCGTCTTTTCGACAACCGTCTGTGTCGCGATCCCGGCGTGGTCGGTGCCCGGCAACCACAGCACTTCATGGCCCTGCATGCGCTTGCGGCGGGCGAGAATGTCCTGGAGCGTGTTGTTGAGCACATGGCCCATCGTCAGCATCCCGGTCACATTGGGTGGCGGAATGACAATGGAATAGGCCGGTTTGGCGGACGACGGGCTCGCGGTAAAATAGTCCTTCGCCAGCCAGTCGGCGTACCACTTCTCCTCGACCTGCTTCGGCTCGTAGGCCTTCGGAATCTCTGTCGGTGCTGTGCTCATGCGGCGGGAAACTATGGGAATACTTTGCTCTCTTGGCAAGCTCCGAAAACGCTCCGGATCGATTGCGAGTGACGAGGCATGCATCACGCGGCGATGCTTGCGCGTGTCGATGCGACCGTGTATTCTGCAACCAGTTATGACCAACGAGGAACGGAAGTCCATTGTGGCACAATTGCTCGCCAAGGGGCAGACACTTTCGCAGATTCAGGATTACCTGCACAAAGAGAAGAGCGACGCGATCACCTACATGGAGCTGCGGCTGCTGCTGTCCGAAATGCCTGACGCGAAATTGCCCGAGAAGGAGGTGCGCAAGACCGTGTTGCCCACATCCGCCGTCTCAGCTCCTACCGCAGGGAGCACAGGCGCATCGAGAGACATTCCGTCAACTCCGTCGGCCAAGGAAGCGCCCGCTGGCGGACGGCTGTCGATCAGCGTCGATCAGATGCCGGCGCCCGGCTCGATGTTGAGCGGTTACGCGCGATTCTCGTCGGGCGCGAAGGGCCATTGGTTTCTCGATGAGATGGGCCGCCTCGGGATCGAGCCCGAGCTCGGCTCGGGTAAACCGACCCAGACTGATATGCAGGAATTCAGCAACGAATTGCGTCGGCTGTTGCAGCAAACGGGCGGAATGTAGACCGCCGCATCCTTCGCGGACCAGAGCGATGGCCAGCCGCGAAACCGCCGCCCATCAGAATCTTAAACACCTCGCCGCGGTCTGGGCCTCGCAGAATCAGTATTCCGCGATAGCCGCTGAAGTGCGATTGCCCAATTCAGCCTTCCGCGCTGACGTGGCAGCCTACCGCCGTGCGCGTCGTTCTCCGAACGGCGAATGTACCATCGGCGAGACGGCGGTCTTCGAATGCAAACAGGCGCGCGCCGATTTTCTGAAGGACGCATACGTTGCCGAAGCGACGCGCCGACGGTTACTCGAACTTCAGCGGCGTCGGCAGACCCTCGAGCGGCTGTTGAAATTGCATCTGCCATCGCTGCGTCGGGGCGAATCGTTGTTTGCCGAATTCGACGCGATCGACCTGCGCGGCATGAAACACAACACCTATCGGCGCGTGCTGCGCGAGATCGATGTCGCGCAGCGTCGGCTCTTCGGCAAAACCAAATTCGACAGACTTGTGCGGTACCGCTGCGCCAACCTGAATTATCTGGTCGTGGAGCCGGGAATTCTGGAGTCACATGAGGTCCCCACGGGATGGGGCCTGCTCGTGAATCGGGATGGGCAATTGGTGTTGGAGACGAAGCCACTGTGGCTGGAGATCGCCGCGCGAGACCGTTTGTGCTTGTTGGAGCGGATCGCGTCGAACCGTTCGCTCTCACGTGCCGGGTGGCTCTTTGGTGACGGTGTCTCCGAGACGCGCGACGCCCCCATGGATGACACGGGCGAACACTCCGCGCAGCCGTAGCGCGCAGCCCTCGGGCGTATCGGTGAGATCGCGCGCCGCTTTCCCGTAACGTCGCTCGAATTTCGGACACGCCGTGTGCGCGTAGTCGGTGACTTCAATCACCGCTTCACCGAGATGCAAACGCGTGCCGGCGGGAAGATTGTCCTCATGCAGGTCCAGATCGACGATGAGGTTGTCGCCGGCAAGATTCATGCGCTTGTCATCGCCCGAAATGGCCTCCAAAAACCGCGCGTTCATCAGGGAGATTTGCGAGAGCAGATTGGGATTCGGTTTGAGATTCCAGCGGTCGCCTTCAACACCGCCAGCAGCGCTGAGGACGACTTCGGGTGGAGTCTGTCGTTGCTCGTTCGGCAACCGGAGGACGATAAGCCTGAGCAGTCCCTTGTCCCTTGGGCTGAAGCGGGTGAGATCCAGAAGAGCGCGGGCATCCACGGACGAGAAAGTCGCTCCGTCGCTCGGGGTGATCTCGCCGCCAACCACAGCAGCAACGTTACCTTCTCTTCTCGTCTTTGAAGAGCTTGTACTCAACCGAGTCCACCAACGCTTCCCAACTCGCCTCGATGATGTTGTCGTGCACGCCGACGGTCCCCCACGTGTCCCGGCCGTCTGTGCTCTCGATGATGACACGTGTCTTGGCGGCCGTGCCGCTACCGCCGTCGAGGATACGCACTTTGTAATCGATGAGTTTGACGCGGGCGATGGACGGATAGAAACCCGTCAGCGCCTCGCGCAAGGCGTTGTCCAGCGCGTTGACCGGGCCGTCGCCTTCCGCCACCGTGTGGTACGATTGTCCGCTGACCTCGAGTTTCACGCTGGCCTCAACGGTTTCATGGCCGTCGAAGCCGTGCTTGTCCATGATCACGCGATAGCCGTGCAACTTGAAGAACGGCTTGTGCTGCTTGAGCAGTTTTTGCACGAGCATATGAAAACTGGCGTCCGCCGCCTCGTATTCGTAGCCGGCGTGCTCGAGCTGCTTGAGCTGGTTCAGAATCTCGCGTACCTCGGGCGTGTCCTTGCTCAGGTCCATGCCGAGTTCGTGCGCCTTCATCAAAATATTGCTGCGCCCGCTTAATTCGCTCACGAGCACGCGGCGATGATTGCCCACAATCTCGGGCTCGATGTGCTCGTAGCTGCGCGCCACCTTCTCAATGGCGTTGACGTGGATGCCGCCCTTGTGCGCGAACGCGGTGGCGCCGACAAACGGCTGGCGGATATCGTGCCGCACGTTGGCGAGATCATCGACGAACATCGACAAATCGCGCAGCTTGCGGATGTTTTCATTTGTGATGCATTCGTAACCCATCTTCAGCACGAGACACGGTATCACGCTGGTCAGGTTGCAGTTGCCGGTGCGTTCGCCGTACCCGTTGATCGTCCCCTGCACGTGCACGGCGCCCGCTTCGATCGCCGCCAGCGCGTTGGCCACGCCGACACCAGAGTCGTTGTGGGTGTGGATCCCGATGGCGCATTTCATCTGCTTGACGATTTCGGCGGTTACACGCGCGATTTCGCCGGGCATCGTGCCGCCGTTGGTGTCGCAGAGCACGACGATGTCGACGCCCGAATCCTGCGCCGCTTGAAGCGTCGCCAAAGCGTATTTCGGATCGTCCTTGTACCCGTCGAAGAAATGTTCCGCGTCGTACACGACTTCCTTGCCGTGCTTCTTGAAGTACCGCACTGACTCACCGATCATCGCCAGGTTTTCCTCGGGCGTCGTGCGGATCACTTCGGCCACGTGCAACGACCATGTCTTGCCGACCATCGTGACGACGGGAGTGTTGGCCTTTAGCAGCATATCGATCTGCGGGTCGTCTTTGCATTTCGTGTTCGCCCGCCGCGTGCTGCCAAACGCCGCAATCTTCGCGTGCTTGAACTTCCGCGTCGCGGCCTCGGTGAAGAAATCCATGTCCTTGGGGTTCGAGCCGGGCCAGCCGCCCTCGATGTAGTCGACTCCGAATGTGTCCAGCCGCTCGGCAATCCGAATCTTGTCCGCGCTCGAAAACGAGATGCCTTCGCCCTGCGCTCCGTCACGGAGCGTCGTGTCGTAGATTTGGATTCGCCTGCTCATAGCCGGCCACAAGAGTAAAACCATCCTCCGCGCCCGTCAACTGCGCACTTGCCGCCGCGCGTGGTCCGATCCAACCACCAAGGGCGACGCTGTCTGTACCATTTGTCTTTACTTCACGGGAGTTCGGAGCGAGGCTTCGCCGCGTTCAACCGATGGGGTACGCATGAAGCTCTGGTCCGCCGCATTCGTGGTGCTCACTGTTGCCATCGCAGGCATTTCCGCAATGGTCCTCGCGCCTCCGCCGTTTCCGGAGGTCGGTAATCTGCCCGTTCACCAAGAGATGCCAAGCGTGATGACCATGAACGACGGCACGAGAGTCACCAACCGGGATCAATGGGCGCAGCGCCGCGAGGAGATGAAGGCGATTCTCGAGTATTACGAACTCGGCCATGCGCCGCCGCCTCCGGGCAATGTCACGGGACGGGATATTCAGAGCCATCCCGTTCTGGACGGTGCGGCGGACTATCGACTGGTTCATCTGAAGTTTGGCCCCGACCAGCAACTGGGATTCGACGTGGCGATTTTTACGCCCGCCAGAGGCGGACCGTTTCCCACGATCATCAATCCGTCGTTCTTCATGACGCCGGGTGTGAACGTCACCTCCAACTCCGCTCCCGAGCCGGCCAGCGCGACCACGAATCAAATCTCAACGGCGACGACAAATTCGTCGGCCCGCCAGCGGTTTAACTTCAATTTACCGGTCAAACCGGAAACGGCGGCGCGCGGGTTCACGAATTTACTCAGTCGCGGATACGCGATTGTGACGTACCGCTACACGCAATGCGGCGAGGACAATGCCGGGTTCCGCACGAATTCGTTCTATCCGGCATACCCCGGTTACGATTGGGGGGTGCTGCGCGGGTGGGCGTGGGGATTATCGCGCGTGGTCGATTATGTGGAAACGCAGCCGTTTGCCGACAAGAGCAAATTGATTGCGCTGGGACATTCCCGGCTTGGCAAATTAACGATGGTGGCGACAGCGTTTGACGAGCGGATCGCCCTCGGCGCGCCCGCGGGATCGGCCGGTGCGGGCACCGGCGCGTACCGGTTTTGCGGGCCCGGTCGTGGCGGCCGGGAAGGGATCGAGGATATGACGCGGAAGTTTCCGTACTATTTCGTGCCGCGACTCGCCGAGTTTACAGGGCAAATGGAAAAGCTGCCGTTTGACGCCTACTGGTTTGTCGCCCTGACCGCGCCGCGGCCGTGGATCTCCCTGGAGGGCACCGACGATAAGCTTTGCGTGCCGAACGCCGTCAAACAAACCGTCCTTGCGGCGCAGCCCGTGTACGCGTTTCTTGGAGTCAGCACGAATCGTGTGGTTGCCAACTACGAATCCCACCCGCACGGCTTGCCACCCGCCGATTGGAATGCGGCGCTCGATTTTGCCGACCAGCAATTGCGTGGAATCGATCATCATCGACAATTCAACAATTTTCCGCCCGAAATAGTCTCCACAAATTCCCCGGCACCACAATGAATTCAGCATTCTCCAGCAGGAACATTTTCGCAGCCATCGCAGCTGGCTTGCTGCTCGCGCAAACATCCGGTGTTGGCGGGACGAGCCCCGTAGTCAACGTTCGCGACTTCGGCGCGACCGGCGACGGCACGAACAAGGATACGCTCGCGTTTCAGAGGGCGCTCGACACCTGCGCCGTCAACGGCGGCGGCGATGTCGTGGTCCCTGCGGGCAACTATCTCATCGGCAGCGTGCAGATGGGCACGCATACCGTCCTGCGGCTTGAAAAGGACAGCGTCATCATGGGGAGCGGTGACACGAACGATTATCCGATGCTGGATGTACGCTGGGAGGGTCGGTGGCAACCGGGGCGTCGCGCCCTCATTTATGCCGCGAATGTCGATCACATTGGCATCATCGGCCGGGGGCGAATCGAAGGGAATGCCGCTGTGGCCGCACCGCAAAACCCGCGTGGCGTGGTGATCCTCGAACCCATTTCCTGCAACGGGGTGACCTGGCGGGACGTTTTTGTCAAGCAGGCTGGCAACTGGGCGACGCATCCGACGTACTGCACCGACGTCGTCATCAGTAACGTAACCATTCGTTCCGATCGCGACGGGATTGACGTCGATTCGTGCAAGAATGTTCGCATTGAGGACTGCGACATCAACACGGGTGACGATTCGATCAGCCTCAAATCCGGGCGGGGCATGGACGGCGCGCGCCTCGGCAGGCCCACCGACGGCGTGGTGATCACCAATTGCACGTTGGTTGGCCGGCGCTTCGCCTGTGTTGGTATCGGCAGTGAGACATCAGGCGGCATCCGCGATGTGCGGGTCACGAACTGCAAACTGACCAGCCGCACCTTCGGCATTTACATCAAGACGCGGATTGGGCGCGCGGGGGTGATCGAAGACATCTCGGGCGATGACCTTGATGTGCTGGGCGGCGGCTTTCTTCGCGTCAACCTGACCACCGCAGGCAACGTGAACACGGCGGATGATCCCGTCGAGGGACTAATCGGCTATCCGCTGGGCCGAAACTTTCGCTTTTCCAATGTTCGCCTCAACAACGCGACAGTGCTCGCCGAGGCAACGAAGATCTCGCCGGAAAGACCGCTGGAAGGCTTGTCATTGTCGAACATCACCGGCACCTGCAAAATAGGCATTTCCCTCGCCAACGTGACCCGGGCGAAGCTTCGGGATATCAACGTCACCGGTTTCACGGGCTCCTTGTTGACGCAGACGAACTCGCAAGTCATCGGATTAAGCGCCAAATAGTCGCGCCGAGAGAGGCTGGACCGTGCATGGCGTGCGGGTGTCTTTTCCCTTGCGTTTGGTAGCGATTTCCCCTACAAACACGGGCTTTTCGGGCCGGGGAGCCCGAAAGTAACAACCACATTCTTCGTAACAAGGAGAGTCGCACTCATGATCAGTCGTTCGTCCAAATCGAAAAACAGAATCCGCAAGGCCTCGAAGGCGCCAGCCGCTGCACGCGTGGCCTCGCAATTGCAGCAGTTGCACAGTGAGGATTGGACCGCCCGATCCGCCGCGGCCGTCGAGCTCGGGAAGCTCGGTGACCGTCAGGCGACCAAGTCGCTGTCGGCGGTGTTGCGCGATCCAGCCGCCGAAGTCGCCCGCGAGGCGGCGAGTGCGCTGGGGGCATTGGGCGATGGTTCAGCCATTGAATCTCTGTCGGCGGTGGTCGTGAATGCCGATGGGTATTTTGACAGCTCGGTGCGCATCGCGGCGGCCGAGGCGCTCGGAAAACTCCAGGATCGAAGAGCCGTGCCTGCTCTGATCGCAAGCGTGCGCGATCCGATTGCCGAAGTCAGTCAGGCGGCGATTTGCGCGCTGGGATCTCTCGGGGATGAACGCGCTGTCGAATCGCTGGTGGCTGTGGTGCACAACAAGGACAATTACTACCTGCCGTCCGTGCGCGAGACCGCGGTGGAAACGCTGGGCCGACTCGCCGTTCCGTCCGCTCGGGAATCGCTGCGGCGCATCGTCGCGGATTCCTATTTGGACGCTTCCGTTCGCTCGGCGGCCAGCACGGTCCTGACCGTTGCCAATAGCGTGAACTAAGTTCGTGTCCGCGTGGGGATGGCGAGTGTTCCGCCGCTCCCATCCCCGCGGGACAATCTCGCTTACATCCCGGCAATCTTCGCTGTTCGCCGCACCACGTCGAACGCGCTGTCCTGGGCGATAATATGACCCGATAGCATTTTCTTGCTGCGCGCGATGACCTGTCGCCCCGCTTCGGTCCTATCCATGTTCACCAGTGTATCCCGAATTCTCGTCCCAAGCGCCTGATCCAGTCCGACTCGTACGGCGATCGCATCGTGCGGGATTGGGTCGGTGCTGGCAATCACGACAATATTCTCGGATGGCAATCCGTTGGCTTTGGCAATGCGAAGCGCATTGTCGTAGGTGGCACCCGCGTCAACGCGCCCGTCCAGAACATCGGCGATCACTTTCTCGTGATCGCCGGAAAAGATCGTTTCCTTGAAAAAGGAGTCCGGATTGATGCCTTTCTCGACGAGCATCGCACGCGGGTAGACATACCCGGACGCCGATTTCAGATCGACAAAGGCAAACCGCTTCCCGCGCAGGTCATCCAATGATTTCAGCCCGCTATCCTTGCGCGCCACGATGATTCCGCGATAGGTGGCGGAGCCGTCGATGACTGATTGGGCGATGATGCGAATCTTCCCGCCGCGTTCCGCGTCAACGTAAGCGAAGGGTGAGAAACTCCCGATGTCGACGTTGCCGGCCTCCATCTGCGTGCGCAGGTCGCCGTAGTTCTTCGCCACATACAGTACGACTTTCTGGCCGATGGCATCGGAGAGATAGGCAGCGAGTGGTTCAAACTCGGTTCGCTCATCGGTTTGACCCAGCACCGGGGTAAACCCAAACACAATGTCTCGTGCGGGCGCCGGTGCCGCGGCCAGCCCGAGCAGCAGAATCGGCAGGATACGCCAGGCGATTTGAAAGCGGCGGCTCATTGTCGGAACGTCGCCCATCCTAGGCAACCCGCGAAGTCGTGTCAACTACCGCGCGGCCGCCGCTGTCAGATGAAGATGCGATCAATGTGTCGGTCGGGCGGAGACGGCGATCACCGGCAGCGTGTTGTACGGAACGATGGCTTCAGCCTGGCACGACGGGGCGGGCACGGCGTCGAGAAACAGATCCGTGGCCGGCCTGGATACGACCGTCTGATAGCCTGCGGTCGATGCCGAGCCGAGCGCCAGCACGCGCAGCGTCTTCAGTTCTCTCGACGTGCTTGACGGATCAACTGTGTTGGCGACAGGTTGACCCACGGCCTGTTCGTCGTCTTTACGTATCGACTGATAAGCGGTGGAGAAGTTTGCCACCCGGGTTTGGAGTTGTTCCAGACGCAGGTCGCGTTCCTTCTGCGCCAAAGCCTGGGTGCACGCCCGCAGCGTACCCGTGCTGTTGAGTTTTGTGGCGATGACGAGAGAATCGCCTTCGCGGCTCAGATTTGACACTGCCTTGAGCTGGCGTTCGTAGTCCAACTGGATCTGCCGGGTCTGGAATTGGCGATATGCCTCGATCAGCAGGGCAAACGCCGAGTCCTGCGCCTGCAATTCACAGACGGAATCGCAGTGCGGCACATCTTGTTCGGACATGGAGCCGCGGTCCGAATTATCGACTGCACCCTCCGGGCCCCCCGATGCCATCCCCGTCAAGCCGAATACGACACTGATTGCCAAAGCAATCTTTCGGGATTGCCTTGTTCCCATACGCATCTGCCTCCTTTCGGCCACGTCGTCCGGGCACGCCAGTCCGGACATGTCTGTCAGTCGGATGAACGGGACGGCAGAATTGTTCCGAAAGGAACACAATGTACGCCGACCGTCAGCCCTGAAAGACCCCCGCTCGAAAATCAAGCATATTCAGGGGCGCAGGTCAACACGAAAGGAAGGGGGCTAAGCGCCGAGCTCGAATGCGTCGTGGATGGCGCGGGCGGCTTTGTCGGCGTCCTTCAGGGCAATGATCACCGAAATCTTGATCTCACTGGTGGAGATCATATCGATGTTCACACTGTTGGCGGCGAGCGTCTCGAACATCTTGGCGGCGACGCCCGGGTGCGAACGCATCCCGATGCCGACGACGGACAGCTTGGCGATTTCGCTGGTCGACGTGACCTGGCGCGCGCCGATTTCCTTCACGACCGGCTGGAGGACCTTGGTAGCCTTGGCGGCTTCGGAGGAGCCCACCGTGAACGAGATATCCGTGAAACCCTTTTCGCTGACGTTTTGGACGATGACATCGATATTGATGTTTGCGTCGGCGATTGTCTTGAAGACCCTGGCGGCGATGCCGGGTTTGTCGGGCACACCCGCGATGGTGACTTTGGCCTGGTTCTTGTCAACCGCGACACCGCGGATGACGACAGCTTCCATTTTTGCGGTTTCTTCTTTCACGATGGTTCCTGGGTTGTCATTGAAACTGCTGCGCACTTCGAACACGACGCCGAATTTCTTGGCGAACTCGACCGAGCGGGCCTGCATGACCTTGGAGCCCAGCGCGGCCAGTTCCAGCATTTCGTCGTAGCTGATCTCCAGAAGTTTCTTCGCGTTTGGCACGATGCGCGGGTCGGAGGTGTACACGCCGTCCACGTCGGTGTAAATCTGGCACAGATCGGCCTTGATGGCGGCGGCAATGGCAATCGCGGTCAGATCGCTGCCGCCGCGTCCGAGCGTGGTGATCTGGCCGTCGGGGGTCTCGCCCTGGAAACCGGCGATGGTGACGATGTTCCCCGCGTCGAGGAAGGCATGGACGCGTTTCGGGGTGATATTGGCGATTTTCGCCTTGGTGTGCAGTCCGTCGGTGACGATGCCCGCTTGCGCGCCGGTCAACGATACGGCTTGGGCGCCGAGTCCGTGCAACGCCATTGCCAGCAGCGCGATTGTCGTTTGCTCGCCGGTGGCCAGCAACACGTCCATCTCGCGCTCGTTGGGCTCGGGATGAACTTCTTTTGCCAGCTTGATCAGCGAATCCGTCACACCGCTCATCGCCGACACCACGGCAACAACCTTGTTGCCCGCCTGTTGAGTTGCGAGGACGCGTCGCGCCACATTCTTGATCCGCTCGGGGTTGCCGACCGAAGTCCCGCCGTATTTCTGTACGATTAATGCCATGGTATGGAGTTTTCCCTGTCGGAAACGAAAACGCTAAAACGCTTGCGCGCGCATGACCTATTCGAAGTTCTCCACGCGGATGACGACGGTCTTGTCCTTCACGACATCCAATTGGTCGATCGACTCAACAGCGTTCCGCACCGCACAATCTTTTGCGGTATGCAGCATGAAAATCAGGGGCACGTGGTCGCACGGGCGCTGGCCGGGGCCGGGCTCGGGCGCTTCGCGTTGGAGGACCGAGGAAATGCTGATGTCCGAATCCGCCAGGACCTTCGACACCTTGGCGATCACGCCGGAGCGGTCGGCGACCGAGAGCCGCAAATAGTAACGGGACTCGACATCGTCGATCATGCGCACGCGCGCATTGAGCCGATGCGAGACGAACGACGGCACGCGTTGTTTGCTGCCGAATTTCAGGTTCAATGCGGCGTCCGCCAGGTCGGAGATGACGGCGCTGGCGGTCGCGTCTGCGCCGGCTCCGCGTCCGTAAAACATCGTGTCACCGACCACGTCGCCGCGGACGACCACGCCGTTAAACACGCCGTTGACGCTGGCGAGCACGTGCTTGTGCGGAATCAGCGTGGGATGCACGCGCACTTCGACCGGTGCGGAATCCAAGTTGTCCGCGCTCTTGATGATGGCGAGCAGTTTGATGGTGTAGCCAAGTTCGCGAGCGATCTGGATGTCGAACTGCGAGACGTGACGGATGCCCTCGACGTAGGTGTTGTCGATGCCGATCCAAAAGCCATGCGCCAGCGAGGCGAGGATTGTGGCCTTGTGGGCGGAATCGCCGCCGTCCACATCGAGCGAGGGGTCAGCCTCGGCATAACCGAGTTTCTGCGCCTCGTCGAGGACGTCGTGGAAGTCCTTGCCCTCGGCGGTCATGCGGGTGAGGATGTAATTGCAGGTGCCGTTGACGATCCCGTAGATCAGGGGAAAACGGTTGGCGACAAAACCTTCGCGTAGCGCCTTGATGATGGGAATGCCGCCGCACACGCTGGCTTCGTAGAAAATGTTGGTCGAATTCTTCTCGGCGGCGCGGAAGACCTCTTCGCCATCGTGGGCCAGCAGCGCCTTGTTCGCGGTGACGACCACCTTGCCCCGGCTGAGCGCGTCCAGGATCAGCGTCCTGGCGAACCCTGTGCCACCGACCAGTTCCACCACGACATGAATCTCCGGATCCTGCAGGATCTTCTGCGCATCGCCGGTGAGTTGGGCGTTGGAGCGGGGAAGGGCGTTCAAGCGCGCTTCATCCTTGTCACAGACCCATTTCAGGTTGATGCGTACGCCGAGTCGTTCGGCAATCAGGTCGGCGTTGCGGGTGAGATGCTTCACCACGCCGCCGCCGACGACACCGGCGCCGACCAGACCGACATTGAGTTGTTTGGCCTCACTCATGGGAGAATTCCGGGTCGAAGTGTAGCGGGACATGGCGGGTTTGTCTAGACCGATGCCGTGGGCTATACTGGGTCAACTCACAACCACGGGAGGCAACATGAACAGATTCAACTGGCTGGCGATGACTCTGGTGTTGACGTTGGGAGAAGCGGTCGGGTGCGCCACGCACGTGGCGGTCACGCCGACGCATCAGGAGAACATGGCCGCGCAGGCCAAGGTGCTGGCCATCGCCGCGCGCGATCTGGAAGATATTGTCCGACATCAGAATACGCAAGGCGGGGGGGCGCAAGGGGCGATTCAGGCCGTGATCGATTTCCACGCCCAGGCGGAGAACTTCGCCGGCACGACGGAGCAATGGCAGTCCGACGATCGCGTCAGCAACGACTACGAGTTGCTGATCAAAGCGTGGGTGAAGGTCAAGCAGACGTTCCCGAACATGAATGCCGACAAGCAGACACAGGATCAATACACCCGCGTCCAACACGAGTGGGAACAACTGGCCCGCACTTCCGGCTATGCCAACCGCGCCTACGAGAGGAAAGTGGAGCAGGGGAAGTGAGTTGCGAGAGGAGTACGGAGGAATGAGAACGCCGTGCTGCGTTAAGGCGACAGCGGTTGCTTCAGTCCCTTGACAAATACGGCGATACGCTCGGCGGCCTTTTCCATGTCGGACATGGGGCCGCAGTAACTGGCGCGGACGTGGCCTTCGCCGCCGGGGCCGAAGGCGTCGCCAGGCACGACCGCGACGCGCTGTTGTTCGAGCAACTGAACGGCAAACTCGCGCGAGGTCAGCCCGGTTTCACGGATGGACGGAAACGCGTAGAACGCGCCGTTCGGCATGTGGCAGGGCAGGCCGATCTCATTGAACGATTTCACGATATAATTGCGACGGAGCCGGTACTGCTCGCGCATCGTCGCCATATCGTCCAAGCCCCTTTGCAGGGCTTCGATGGCGGCTTCCTGGCTGATGATCGAGGCGCAGAGCATCGAGTATTGGTGCACGCGCAGCATGGCTTCCGTGAGCGCGGCCGGAGCGCAGGCATAGCCGATCCGAAAACCGGTCATGGCAAACGCCTTCGAGAATCCGTGCAGGAAGATCGTGCGTTCCTTCATCCCGGGCAATGCCGCAATGCTGATGTGCTGACCGGAATAGGTCAGCTCGCTGTAAATCTCGTCGGTGATCACGAGCAGATCGTGGTCGATGCACACACGTGCGATTTTTCCGACCTCGTCACGTGTCAGTGTTGCACCGGTCGGATTGCTGGGGAAATTCATTACGATCGCCTTGGTCTGTGGCGTAACTGAGGCGGTGATGTCCTCAGCGGTCAGGGCAAACTTGTTTTCGGGACGAGTCCGAATGGCTTTGCCGATGCCGTGTGTGAGCTTCACGCTGGGATGATAGGAAACGTAGCACGGCTCGTGGTAGAGCACTTCGTCGCCGGGATTGACAATGGCGCGCAGGGCGATGTCGAGGGCTTCGCTGACGCCGACGGTCACGAGCACTTCGGTGTTGGGATCGTACTCGACGTGGTAGTGCTCCGTCAGGTAGGCGCAGATCGCGCGGCGCAGCTTCAACAGGCCGAAATTTGACGTGTATCCCGTCTTGCCGTGTTCCAAGGCGAAGATGGCGGCTTCGCGGATGTGCCAGGGCGTGACGAAGCCCGGCTCGCCAATGCCGAGCGAGACGACATTCTCCATCGACTGGACGATGTCGAAAAAGTCGCGGATCCCCGAGCGCGGAATGCTCCGCACGTGCTCGGCGACAAAATCCCGTTTCGTTTGACGTTCCGAGGGCATGGATCAGTATTCTAATTCACGTTGGCGCCAAATCAAGGCGCGTTTTTGGAAACGCGGTCGTGACCACGCAATGATTGACTTGGGTGCAGAGTTTTGCTAGGTGGGAATCGGCGAAGCGCTGAAGAAGGTGTCGTTCCTGCCGACGATCCCACGAAGCCACGTTAGCTGTTCAGTCTTCCAGAATGCCTTACCGCTTTCGTTTGGAGCCGCAGAATGCGGAACCTGTTGACATCGTTGTCAGCGATGGGAACTGCGGGCGCCGACGGGGCCGACATCAGAGGTGGCCCCACGAGCGGTGCTCCCGGGGGTCAACTTCGCAGAGCCACGAAGAGTGCGTGGTTGCCGCGAAAGAAAGGCGCGCAAAACATGAAGCATGGTGTGGCCGAACTGGACGTTCTTGCTCCTGCAAGAAAACTGCGAGGCGGGTTATTCTGGGCCGGTGTCGCATCCATCATTGTGACCCTGCCACTAACGGCGTTTGCCGGCTCGGGGGCCAAGCTATCGGTTCAGCCTGTGACCCACGGCGTGGTTGTCTCTCAGACGGCGGAAGTGAATGTCGTTCTCGAAGATGCGGAGAATAAGCCGGTGCCGGCTTCCAAGGATCTGACGGTCGAAGTTGAAACCAAGTCGGCGTCGGGTCAGACGAACACGCTTGAGGTTACGATCGGCAAGGGCAAAGAGTCGGGGATGATCGCGATCCCGACCGCGGAAGCAGGATTGTTGCACATCCGAGCCAAACAACGAGAGCTATTGGATGGGAGCGCGATTATGCATGTGCGGCCCGCGACGTTCGAGCAACCCCGGGCCGACCTCACGGCACCGGCCCTGGAGTCGTCCACCGCAAGTGTGGCGAAGAGTGAGAGCACGGCCCTGGCCCAGCTTAACGACAGGCTTGATGGAGATGTCGGGTCTGCGATGAACAAGACCCTACCGGAACCAGTGGCCGAGGCCGCCACGGCCGAATCCCGCCCCGCGCTGTACTTGTGGTACTCGCCGGAAAGAGGTCTGCTGGCGGATGGAACCGATGAGGCGACGATCCAGGCGTCCTTGTTGCAGGCGGCCCCATGGGATGTGCTGGTTACTCTGCGCGACAGCACGGGCAACATGCATCCTTCGCCGCCGTTGAAGATTCCGCAGGGGCAGACCTCCGTAACATCCACCCTGACATGGAACCACACAGGGAACGTGACCGTGGAGTATCTCGGAGCGCAGCCGTCGGTCGACTATCAGGGAAACCCAAAGATTGAGATGACCTTTGTGCCTCCCATCACGAAACTGGACGCCTCTGCCAGTCCTCACACGATCACGCTGGCCGATCAATCCGAGCTGGTGGCCCGATTGGTGGACAAGCAGGGGCAGGCTTATTGCCCCGATGAGCCGCGAAATGTGTCGTTTGTGATCAAGGAGGGCCGCGGCACGATCAAGTACACGGAGCTGATAATTCCGACCAGCAACAGTGAGGCACGGACGCTTTTGTATCCGACGTGGCCTGGGCATCTGGTGATTACCGCACGCGCGGATCAATTGGCAGATGAAGATGTGGCCATTGACGTCAACTGGCCTGTCGGTCTATTCGCGGCGACCGTAGTGGGCGGATTGGTTGGCGCGTGCGTCGCGTCTTACAAGAAAAAGAAGGCGTGGCCGTTGCGTCTGGCGAGCGGGCTGGCGGCCGCGTTTGTGTTGTACTGGGGGGTTGTATTTGCGGTTCCCACGTACAGCGGGCTGTTCAAGTATTTGGATCGGGGGTGGATCACCAATCCAGTAATGGCCGGGCTCGTGGCCGTCTTCGGCGGCTGGATCGGTCCCAAGAGAGCATTCAAAGCCCTGTTGCCGGATTAAGCGCGACGCGCGGTCCGCCGATGGCGCCGGTCAACTGGTCGTGAACATCACGGGCTGATTTTGAGGCGTTCGTAGTCCTCGGGGCCGTCCATCATCACGCCCTGTTCCTTGTAGGTCTTGAGCATGAAATGGGTGCCAGTGGACGTGACACCCTCGAGCGTGGCGAGTTTCTCGGCGACGAATTGAGCGACCTGCCTCAGCGAGTGGCCCTCGACGAAGATGAGCAGGTCGTAGCCGCCGGACATGAGGAACAGCGAGGTGACCTCGTCAAACTTCGCGATGCGCTTGGCGATGCGGTCGAATCCCCCTTCGCGTTCGGGCTGGATCTTCACTTCGATGACAGCCTTGACGAGATCGGTATCGACCTTGTCATCGTTGATGACAGCCTTGTAGCCGAGGATGACCTTGTCGTCTTCGTACTGTTTGATACGGCGCTGGACTTCGTCAGCGGGCAGGTTGAGCATCTTGGAGAGATCGACCGGCGTGCGTAGCGCGTGTTCTTCGAGAAGTTTCAGTAATGGATCCATAAAATCACTTTGAAAATCGAAAATGGTCGGGACGGCGAGATTCGAACTCGCGACCCCTTGCACCCCATGCAAGTGCGCTACCAGACTGCGCTACGTCCCGACGTGCTGTACGAACGGGCAAAGTGTAGCATACGCCGCGAGGAGGGTGCAAGCGCGGCGCGACATGGCCCCTCAGATCAGCAAATACGCCGCAAACAGCTCTCCAAACAGGATGCTGACGGTCATGAGGTACAACAGGCCGGTCGCGGATTGGTTGGATTTGTCCTGCACACATTGCAACTCGAGCACTCCCAGCACTGCTGGCAGCGCGAGGCCCCAGAGGAGCCGCATGAGGAAGAAGAAGAGATTTCCGTGGATTGACCAGAGTGACGGGAGGAACGTCCGCGCGAGGTCGGCGTCGAAATTCCCCAACATCAGCAGCGTGCCGACGACGACGGCGATGCGCAGCCCGAGCGCGAGCAGAAGGATTTGGGAGCACCGCAGCAGGTGTTCAAAGCTCAGGCGCCGCATGACCAGGTACCAATGCCCCAGGATCATCGTGACGGTGACCGCGCCCATGAGCACGGTGCCGGTGATCACGCCCGCATCGAAAAAGCCGGGAGCGATGGTGTCGATGCCGCGCAGAGTCAGGCTGTTGCGGGCGAGGGGCAGGACGCCGAGCAGGAAGCCCATCAAGCCGGACAGCAGAAGGAGAAGCCGTCCGAGATTCGGTTTCTCCAGGCGGAAGGCGCCGAATGCGGCGGTGGCGCCGATGACTGTGAGACCCAGGTAGCGCACATCGGCCCAGGCGGATTGGAGGAGCCACTTGGAAAGGACCAGCGCGATGGCAGAGGACAAGGCGCACAACAGGCTGATGAACGTAAAGAAGCTGGCGCGAATCTCACGCGGCGAGAGCAGGCAGGTGATGAGCAGGCTGCCGATGCTCAATTCGGTCAAGACGACGCACAGGACCTGGATCAATGTCATGGGGCCGAACACTCCACCTGCGGGGAAACGCACGACGCGTTAATACTCCGGCCCGTCGCGTCCGATCCGTTAGCCGGCTCGCAAATCGGGATCATTGATTGATCACGAGGACGGAATTCGTGCTGCCGTCGGGGTCAACTTCCTGCACCGAGTTCTCGGGGTCAAGAATCCATTTGCCGTCGACAATAAACTTGTAGTCATAACGGCCTGCAGGCAATTGCACACTGGCCGCCCAGGTTCCGTCGGATCGCTCGTGCATGCGCGTGGCGGTAGGGCTCCAGTTGTTGAACACGCCGGCCAAATTCACGATGTGAGCGTTGGGCGCGGAGATGGTGAACTCGACGTTGTACGTGCGCGGGGCTGGCTTGGGCGGCTTCGGGGGAGGAGGCGGTGGCGCAGGAGGAGGAGGAGGTTTTACGACTTCATTCTGTTGCGGTTGTTGCTGCGGGAGCTGCTGGTGTTGGGGCTGGTTGGTACGGGGCCAGAAGAAATACGCGAGGATGCCCACGATGGCCAGCACAATGGCGACCGCGCCGGCGACAAGGGGGAGAGGCGATTTTGCGGCTGGCGCAACGGGGGCAGGCGGAGGAGGCTGCAATTCCGGATGTAAATCGACTCCGAGCCGTTTGGCGGTTGCCTCGGTTTTGGCATCCTTGAGATCCTCGAGGAGGGCATCGTAATCGCGGTAGCGCAGCAGGATGCTCTTATTGAGCATTTTGTTGACGACCTCCTCAGTTTTGCGGGTGAGATCGGGGCTCAAATCTCGCAACAGCGGAGGTTTCTCATTAAGGCGTTTTGCGGCGAGTTCTTCGGGGGTGTCGGCTTCGAAAGGCGGATGTCCGGTGAGGGCCTGGAAGAGGGTGGCGCCGAGGCTGTAGACATCGCTGCGAAAATCTTCCGCCTTTTGGCCGACGCGCTCAGGGGAAATGTAGTAGGGCGACCCCCAAATGCCGTCGGACGGGGCGACTTCGACATTGGCGAGTTTGGAGAGGCCGAAATCGAGGACTTTGGCGCCGGTATCCTCGGTGATGAAAACGTTTGCGGGCTTGATGTCACCGTGAATCATCTTATTCCGGTACGCGGCACGCAGGCCTTCGACGACGTCGATGGTCAGTTCGAGGGCGTGTTCTTCGGGAATTGGCCCATCCTTTTCGATGATTTCGCGGAGAGTGCGCCCATGAAGCAGTTCCATCACGATGTAGTACTGGCCCTTCTCTTCGCCGACGAAAAAGATCTGAACGATATGGGGATGGCTGATGGCGGCAGCGGATCGGGCTTCCTGGAGAAAGTCATTGAGGAACTTCGGGTCATGGGCAAGGTCCTCGCGCAGAACTTTGATGGCGACCTCGCGGTTCAGGGTGGGATCAAACGCACGGAAGACAGTGCCCATGCCACCGTGGGCGATCTCTTCCAGCAGGTTGAAGTGTCCCAGCTTTGACGTATCCGGCATCGAAGAGTCGATTCTAGTATTTCTCAGGACATGCGCAAGCTTTGGTTATGCCACAAGAACCGAAATTGCGCCCGATTCTCACCTTGTCCTCGTCTTGTCTGCAAGCGCCTCTTGCGATACAACCCATCTGTTGACTACAATGTAGTCGTGAGTGGCGTCTCAGACAACATCAAAGTGGTGGAACGGCGGATTCAGTCGGCGGCGGAGCGCACAGGGCGAAACCCCGCCAGCGTCGTATTGATTTGCGTGAGTAAAACGATTGAACCCGGCGCGATCGAGGAGGCAGTGCGAGCGGGAGCGACGATCTTCGGTGAGAGCAAGGTTCAGGAAGCGAAGGCGAAAATCCCGCTGGTCTCGGGCCGGGCGCACTGGCACATGATCGGCCATTTGCAATCGAACAAGGCGCGTGACGCGGTGGCGTTGTTCGATGTGATTCATTCCGTGGACAGTTTGAGACTGGCGGAAGAACTCAACAAGTGGGCGGAGCAGGCGGGCAAGACGCAGGCGGTGATGCTGGAGGTGAACGTTTCCGGGGAATCCAGCAAGTTTGGCTTGAAGCCGGAGGATTTGGAGTCCACCTTTACGAGCGTCAACCGATTGCCGCGCGTGGAAGCGCGGGGACTGATGACGGTGGCGCCATTCACGGAGGAAGCCGAGGCAGCGCGTCCGTATTTTCGGCGACTGCGCGAGCTGCGGGACGGGCTTGGCTTGACGGAGCTGTCGATGGGCATGTCGCACGATTTCGAGGTGGCGATTGAAGAAGGGGCGACGATGGTGCGCGTCGGCACGGCGATTTTTGGAGAACGAAAAGCGGCGGGCCGCGCCGGGCGGCGCGGCGAGGCAGTTGAGGAAGACACATGACGTTACAAGGCAAGACGATTGCATTCATCGGCGCGGGGAACATGGGGGAGGCGTTGATCCGCGGGCTGCTGGCGGCGCGGGCGGTATCGGCCTCGCAGATCATCGCCACGGACGTGCGGGCCGAACGACGCGAGGTGCTGGCGAAGAAATTCGGCGTGCGGACCAGTGACGACAACCGGGAAGCGGTGAAGGCCGCGGACATTGTCGTGCTGGCGGTCAAGCCGCAGCATGCGGATGACGTGCTGTTGGGGTTCAAATGGGCCATGACGGAGCAGAAGCTGGTGATTTCCATCGCGGCGGGGGTGACGGCGGCCCGAATCGAGCACGCGTTGGGCGAGCGAACACGCGTGATGCGGGTGATGCCGAATACACCGGCGCTGGTGGGCGCGGGAGCAGCGGGCGTCGCCAAGGGGACGCATGCGACTGACGACGATCTGGCGACGGCGGAATCGATTTTGCGCGCGGTGGGCATTTGCGTGCGCGTGGAGGAGAAGTTCATCGATGCGGTGACAGCGCTGAGCGGGAGCGGGCCGGCGTATTTCTTTTACGTGACGGAGGCGATGATCCAGGCCGGTGTGACAGCGGGGCTCGACCGGGCGCTGGCGAAGAAGCTGGCGATCCAAACGATGTTCGGCGCGGCGAAGCTGCTGGTGGAAAGCGGCGAAGAACCTGATGTATTGCGCAGGAAGGTGACGTCGCCCGGCGGGACGACCGAAGCGGCGCTGAAAGTGATGGCCGAGCGGAAACTGCCGAACATTTTCGGGGAAGCGATGAACGCGGCGGAGAAGCGTTCGCGGGAAATGTCCGGAGCCTAGGACGGCGAAGCGGTCCCGATCGGAGCGATCGCTGTTGCGTTGAGGGAGCGTCTTACGAGAGCGTCAGGGGCAGGCTGATGCGGAAGATCGTTCCCTGACCGGGGGTGCTGGTGAAGGAAGTCTTGCCCTGCAGGTAGCGCTCGCCCAACAACTTGATGCTGTACGTGCCCACGCCGCGGCCCTGACCCTTGGTTGAGAACGAGCGATTGAACACCTGGAGCTGGACTTCGGGTCGCATCACCTGGGGATTCTTCACCCAGAAACTCAACGGCTTATCGCCGCCCAATTCGCAGCCCGCGACAATGTGGTCGCCGGGCCAGGAGGCTTCGAGGGCGTTCTTCAACATGTTGCCCAGAATGCGCGCGAGTTGCGTTTTGTCGGTGGTGAACTGCACGTCCGCCGACGCAGGGAAGATGTCGATGGGTTTGGTGTGGGCGATGTCGAGGTGGCGGTGGAGCGAGACGAGTTCGCGCAGGATGGACAACGAGCTGAGCGGGGCGGGGTGGAGTGTGAGTTCACCGTTTTCGGCGGCGAGAAGTTCCTTGTGGCCGTTGATCTCATCGGCGGTCTGTTGGATGGCGGCCTTGAGGTCCTCAATCAAGTTGGCGTCACTGGAGTGGATGGTCGCGCTGACGAATTCGGCCAGGCCGTGCAACACCGTCAGCCGGTTCGAGACGTCATGGAGGAAGGTGTGTTCCAGGACCTGGAGGCGCTTTTCATGGCTGACGTCGGTCACGACAAAGACGGCGAACGGTTCGTCGCTGAAGGTGAACGGGGTGGACGTGACGCGGAGGTCCAGCGCATCGCCCTGTTGACGGAGCAGGTGGCATTCTTCGACGCTCTTTCGGCCGCGCAACCCGTCGAGTGCCGATTTTACGGCGCCACACTCGACGCAGAAGCGGGTGGTTCCGCAGCCGCCGGTGGTTTCGTGGGCGTGTTGGCATCCCAGGGCCTCGCCGGGTCGAAGGCCGTAGATGTCGCTCGGGCGTTTCAGATCGAGGGCCTCCTCGACAGCCTTGCTGGCGTAGACGATCTGGCGATGGGCGTTGAGGACGAGGACGATGTCGCCAACGGTATCCAACAACTCGCCCAGCCTCGGGATGTGGGAGACGATTTCGATGTGGCGCTTCAAGTCGCTGGTGTCGGCGCGCTCGGCGGGGGCGAAGTCGGTAGCAGATTCGGCCAAAAGGGTATCCATAGCAAACAGGGTAAAAAAGCATAATCCGCACCAGTGTCGCGATGTGCAAATGGGCGGCAAACAGCCCATAAACAAGCTTGCCTGGCGTCCCCGAAACGGGCCTTACGGCGGCGGAAAGCGATCAGGGGCTTGCGAGGGACAGGATTTGGGAAGCGATTTGCTGGAAGATGGGTTGCAGTTGACTGGGGTCGTTGGCGAGGACGGCCGCGCCGGTTGGCAAGGACGGATTGTAGGTGGGACTATTGGTGGCGTTCGCGACCTGCGCCAGGAAGGTCATGTTGATGTCGGTGTTAACCCCCAAGCCAATGGAGTAAACGATAATGCCGTTGGCTTGCAGTTGCTGGGCTGTCTGGATCGAGCGATACTCCGCCTCGGCGGTGACATTGGCGCGCGTGAAGGTCTCCATCACGCCATACTGGTCGGAATAGAATTGAGTTGCGGTGCAGGAGGGGGAGCAACCGACTGGGCTGCTGCCGTTGCCGCAGGCGAAATTCTGATCCGCGCACGATTTGGTTGTCGTGGCCGGATTCCAGAATCCGACTGACATGCCGCTATTGAAACCGCCGAAATTCCACACGACAGGAGAGGGGCAACTCAGCGTATCCTGAATCATGTTGGCGAGACCGTCGGTGAAAAACACGACGATTTTGACTGTGTTTTGAGTGGGGGGGATGAAGACGTTGTTCTCCTGAACGAGGGCGTTGGTCAGGCCTCCCTGGGAAAAGGTGCCGCCGCACCAATTCAGGTTGCTGACGGCAGTTGAGATGTCGAATTTGAAGGGTTGCTCCATGGGAATGTCGAGGGTTGCCGTGGACGCGAAACTGACCATGGCGGCTTGATCGACTGACTCGTCGAAGAAATTGAGAAAGGTGGTAACGGCAGCGGGGAGATAAGCACCACCACCGGAACCGCCGCCATTTCCGAGGGGAGGTGGACCGGCCAGTGGGCTCATCGATCCCGAGCGGTCCAAGACGAGGGTCATGATGACCCGGGCGCGTTTGGCTGTACGGATTTTGTAGAAGCGTTGCGGCACGCCAGCGATGGTGGCGTCCGTGTAGGCGAGGTTGGTGGTAGTCAGGCTTGCGGTGAGTTGGCCGTTGGAGAGATCCTGCCACGTGCCAGTGGGCGAGAGCGCCGACATGACGTGGTACGTCCAGAGGGGGACGGCCGGCCAGGCGATCGTGACCGAGCCGTCGGGGTTTTGCTGGATTCCCTGGATGAAGAAATTCGTTTGAGCGCTCGCGGACGAAGCGAGCACGAGGAGACCGAGCAAGGCGAGCCGGACAGTGCGCATTCTCCCAATACCCTCCGAGGCCATCCCAAACGGGGGGAGGATGGCTCACGATGAATCCGTATAGCACGCGGGTTGGCCGGCGGGCAATGCGAATGTTCCAGCCGGTTGTCAGTGGGAGAGACGAGGCGATGGAGCGAATTGGATGCGGGCGAAAGGTCGCTGCGGTTACTTCAGGTTTTTGATTTGGGCGATGGCGGAATCGACGGCGGAGCGGACAGCGGCGAGCATTTGTTTTTTCTGACCCGAGCGTTGGACCATCAGGATGATCAGCGCGACGATGCCCAGCCCGTAGAGGCAGATGGCGAAGAAGCTGGCGATATAGGCGAGGAGGATGCCCGTGGACATCGGGAGCGCGGCGAGGGCGTTTACGCCGGAAGGGCTTTGGGTGAGGTCGCCGGTGGTGTGATTGCAGACGGCGAGATACGGGCCGTTCGGGTTGCCCTGGATGATGCCCCAGAGCACGGTGACGCGATGGCCCTGGCGGACGGCCACGTTGAAATCGGCGATCTCGAAGGCGCGTTCCTGCCCGGCGTCATCGCGGAGAAAGAACTGGGAGTGGGTGGTGGTGGACGAAGTGATGGTGACGGGGTTTTGGTGGCCGGAGCCGACGTTATAGCCGCCCCCGCCGCCGGAGACCTGGGTGGTGGTCCATTTCTTTTCCTCGAGCACCAGGCCGGTGAAGGTGTGGAATTCGATGATGCGATTGCCGACCGAGACAGTTTGTGACGGGGCCATGAAGCCTCCAGTGGTTCACGTTTGTGCCAGCGCTTCCGTGTTTGCCGTTGCCGGGAGCAGGGTGGCGCAGGGCGTGGGCAAAGTCAATCCCCGGCAGGGGAACGGCGGATTTTTGCGGCGGGACGAGGAGTGTCCGGGTCTGGGCGGGGACCTCTTCGCACCCCGCCTGGATTCATCTGTTAGTGAATGCCGCCACTGATCCTAATGACTCTACCGCAGTTGCTCGAGAGCGCTATCGCATTCGTCACTCATTTGCGTGAGGCCATTTCGGTCCTGGTCTTCCAGCTGTGGAAGCGACCGCCAAAGATCGCGGAGGTCAGTCACAACGTCCACGCAATCTTTGTATCTGGTATCCCCGAGCACTCTGACCGCCGCCTGCAACTTTAGGTAACGATTCCGCAGATCCTGGGCTTCTGTCGACTTCAAACCAGCCCCATTCCACCATCCGTCCTTTAATCCCGGCGCAGTCTGTTTCCAGAACTGCAATTCCGTCTGCACGAGCGTGGTTAGTTCCGGTCCGACGCTGGTACCTGCCGCGGCGCCCATCGCTCGAATCACTTCATCGTGATGATTGGCCATGGTCTCATCGGTGAGCATTGACCGCAAGACAGCCAGTCCGTTCGTGCCGCATTTTCCGATCGCGGCCAACGCGTTGTGCCTGGCCGTCCACAGCTCCGAGCGGGCAAACGGCCTGAGCTGTTCGGGTCTTTGTGGTAAGTCATCGTTCTGCAGAATGCGGGCCATGGCTTCTTCCGTTTCGATGATTGCCAAAGCGTCTCGCTTCAGTTTGTCTTCGGTCGGCCACAATGGAGTCAGAAGCGACGGACCGGGATTCGACTCTTGGAGAAATGCATACGTATTCCCCCCCTCGATCCAAACAACTGAATCCCTGATTTCGTGCCCGGGGCTGCGGGCCTCCCATGTTTGGTCTGCTGTAATATGCGCATGTAAAAAGAGCACCATTCGTTGTCCTGTCACATAGTTGACGGGCGGTCTGTTTGTGGCGAACAGCCCCGGTGACACAACGCGCGCGCTCTTGGCGGCGAAGGTGGACAGTTCCGGGATTTCGAGAATGGTTCCTGGCTTTAGGTCACCTTTCCAGACTTCCAATACCTGGACATGGCCATCGCGTAGAGAGATAGCTTTGCCGACGACTATATCGGGTGCGTACCAAGCAGAAGACTCAAGGTTGAAGGAGGGCCCCGGTAATGCTCCGGAGCGCAGGGGGCATCCCAGCAGGAGAAGCAGAATGATCCGTAGAGATCGTTTCATCCTTCGGCTTTCTGTTTGCGATCATGGGGCGTCCGTCGCAGAGGCGCAAGTTCGATTTCGACGGATTACTGCCGTCCGGAGTTGCAGTCCAGACATTGCAGTTTGGCCGAGTCCTGGCTCCGCCGAACGCGGCGGCTTCTTCCCCGATAACCGTCAGCTTGCGTAGGTCACAGGCGCTCATGGCGTGAAGGACGAGCGGGCGGTGGCGCAGGGCGTGGGCAAAGTCAATCCCCGGCAGGGGCAGCGGAGAGGCGCGCGCGTCGCGACAGGGCCGGGGCCTGTCGATATTCGCCACGGGATCGCTGGCCTTCTCGGCTCAGTTACACAGCGGACTTAGCGCGATGTCCACAGCGCCGTGGTTGCGGTTGGTATCGGAGAACAAGGCGGATCGGGGCTGGACGGTGAAGCTCGATCCGAGCCCGGGGCCGGACAGTCGGTCCTCCAGTTGAATGCCTCCGTAGGTGGAAAACAACTTGAGGCGGGTTCCGTCCTCAAGGACGGTGGCCAAGGAGAACGCGCGGATGGTTCCCTGGTGGATGGTGCCCATGAAACCTTCCAACACCTGGTCGCCGCCTTTGATCAGCTTTTCCGACGCGCCATCCCAGTGGGCGGTGACGCCGACCCACGATCCGCCGCCGTAATGAACCATGCGGGTGACGATATGGGGAAAGAGAAACGCGTCAGCTTTGAACTGATTCGTCAACGCGTCGCAGACGCGGGTCATATACGTATTGAACTTCACGTCATCGCGTTGGCCCGTGACCGGGTCATACCAGCCGCCGACTTCCTGCTGCGTTTGTTTCCGCAGGTCGGAGAACTGTTCCGGGTTGATGACTTGAAACCCGCAGTCGCGCAATTTGGCTTCGATGAGGGTCTCGTACTCGGCGATGACTGGATCGGGGTCGGTGACGGTCGAGGGAACGGTGACGGGGAAGACGGCGATGGTGGTCACTCGGGAACGGATTGCCTGCTTCTCGGCTTTCCCCATCGGACTGGCTTTGGGTTTTGGTGTTGGTGTGGAACAGGAAGCGGTCAATGCGAGCAGGGTGAGGATGAATGCGATGGCTGGAAGGGATCGTGAGTGCGGAATTCGTGGACGAGGATCAGTGGTCATAGTGCCTCCGTCATTGTTCAGGCCCCAAAGCGGCGAGGGGCCAAGCTTCTCCCGTTCGATCTCCCGGCCAGTGTAGTTATCGGGGGACGTAATATCAATGTTTTCCGGTGGATGGGGTTTCTTGCGCGTAGGACGGATACGGGTCGCGTGGGAGACGGTCCGCGACGCCACCTCCTTGAACACCGTGGGCTTCGACAGCCCACACACTTGGGAGCAGTTCTTGGCTTTGGGCGGTTGGCGCCGCTTGCTGTTTGGGACTGCGAGGTCGTGATGGAGACCGAAATTTCAGGATGAGGTCCGTCGCCAGCGGCTGGCGACGAAGACCAAGCTGGTGCCGATGGCGAGCAACGCCGAAGCGGATGGCTCGGGGACAGCAGCCAAAAGGAGTTCCCCGTAGGCGCTCCCTGCAAAAGAACCGATCGGCATTGCGAATCTCCTAAGAGTTCAGATCGTGGGATTGGGAGGCACGCCATCTCCTTGTCATACGCTTTTCTCTCTGGTACCCTTTACTGTCAGGCAATGACCTGTAAGGAAAACGTTAAATGAATAAGCAAGAAAAGGCAGAGATGTATTTGCCCTACCTTCGCGACCATGGCTACGAGCCCGAGATAGACAAAGACGGTGATATTATCTTCAAAAAGGAAAAAGGTCGCTACTACATTCTCGTCTACGAGGACGACGACGAGTATTTCCAACTTGCCTACCCCAACTTCTGGCAAATCGCAGACGATGACGCCCGAGAGCGCGCGCTCGAAGTTTGCACCCAAGTAAACCGTAGCACCAAAGTGGCGAAGTTGTACGTAACGAGGAAGGGCAACGAAGTCTGGGCCTCAGCCGAACTCCTACTGCCCAGACCGCAAGATTTCGAGGGAGTCTTCAAACGGGCAATGTCCGTCCTTCAGACCGGAGCGACCAAATTCCTTGAGGAGATAGCCAAGCCCGCCGAGTGAAGCGAAGAGGCGTTTGATGAATCGAACTGACAAACCTCGCCCCGCCAAGGGATCCCAATTAGGAAGTAAAGCCGCAGGCGCCAGTATCGGCACGGCCCTTGTAGGGGCAGCCAACGCACTGCCAGAGGATTCCGCTTTGAAACGTCCGCTTCTCCTCGTGGCCCCTACGCTGTCCGTTGCGCTTGATGCGGCGGTCTCTTGGGGTTTCTCTTGGCTAAAACATTGGCATACTAGCAGGAATCTTAAAAAGGCCGTGAGCGAGGCCATGGCCAGAATCAACGATAGTCTCCACAATCAAGACACTTCGGAAGATCACAAAAAGGAGGTCCGTAAAGATCTGGAACAGCTCGAAAGATTGGACATCAACACCAAGATGGAGCGGGTCCAAACTTTGATCAACAACCAGTAAGCCTAACCCTAACCCACCACTCGTGGGCTTCGACAGCCCACACCCTCAGCAGGGATTCCCTCCGTTACGCGCCAGAACCAATCCGTTTCATGCTGGCCTGCGTCTCCCTAATCTGGGCACCTATCAGAATGTGCTCCAGCCTAATCACTACAGGTACGACCTGCGGATCGTGGAAGAGCGTTTTCTTCTCTCCCAAAAAATAGTACTGTTCAGTATTCCCGCTCTGCTGATTAACCTGTGAGAAGTTTTCTCCCGCCCTAGTGAAGATTACCACCCACGCAGGCGGCGCCACTACATCATCGGGCAAGTGATAGAAATGCCCTTGGAGAGGTCTGACCAGTTCCTGATCAATGCGTCTTGCCAAGACTATTGCGTACTGACCCATATTAACAGTCTCATTCGGTCTCAACGCAATGCGTTCCCGATTCGGAACGCCAGGATTCCAGACCCCGACTAGGTTCAGCTCATATATCGGCGGAAAATACATTCATCCCCTCTCTGGTTCATGTCCATCCCGCCAGAACCATCCACCGATCAAAAACACGCCTCCTACAACCGCCAGCCCCAATCCAACGTCTGACTGCCCCTGCCTCGCGTACGCCCAACCCGCTGCCACCATTAAGCCCCCGCACGTCAATAGCACCTTCTGGAGCAATTTGACCCTTTCGGCCATCCGCAGTCTCTCTTCCAGTCTGCCTCGACTTTCTCTTTCCTCGTAATACTTCTTCTGCCAGTCCATTGCCTCTTGGTGCGCCCCTTTTCTTTCCTCCCTTGCGTCCCTCAGATCGGCTTCCAACATCCCCACTACCGTATATAACAGAACTACACCCGCTTGCCCACGCACCTCACCCGCAGTCTTCAGTGCCTCAGTCACGGGCAGTTGACCAATTGCTGAACCCTCGGACTTGCCCACTATTACCTGTACATCCGACAACGCCGCTGGCTCTTGGCTTTTTTCCCCTGCCTCCTTTCCCGGCTCAGGAGGGGCCACGACGTTCGCTTTCTCCGCAAGTTTGTCCTCGGGGCTCATGCGTAATTACCTTGGACGACTATCTATTTGCTAATACCCCGCGAATGCAAGATCAAACAGTGTGGGGGCTTGGGCTCCCTGTAACCTAACGGCACCACCTGATTGTCTTTTCGCCGCCATCAACTTGCGCGAGGCTTCTACCTCACCCGCGCACTCTGAGCACAACAGTTCTCCCGCGACGATGGACAGGTCTCCCCACCCAAGACCCCACCAAGGGTCCGTCCGCACAGATCGCACTCGACCCAAGCCTCCGTTTCCCCGAGCGCGATAATCGCTTCCACAACGTTGCGACAGTGGGGCTTGAGCGAGGGGGCGGGGTGGGTGATGCCGGCAGCGACTTGTTAGCCGCCATGGGGTTGCGGCTTCTTGACGAAGTGAAAGGCCCAGCCGCCGGTCGGGTTGATGGTCGTGATCACGGCGAATATTTCCAAGACCAGAACGAGGAGGATGGCGGGAAGGCCCTCGAGGACGGCTTGCGGCATAGACAAACGCGAGAGCCACGGATGCGACGCCGAGAAATAGACCACGGAGGTTTCACCGACCTGGACGTTGGCATACTTCTTATCCTGCCGGTTCCTGCGGCTGTGGCCCGTGTACTCTTTTTGGTCCACTGTACGGTACAGGCGCTTCTGGGGTTCAATGTGAGGCAGTTAGCGCGGCGATGCGAGTCTGGAGGGCGGGAGGTCGGGGTGGTTTGGGTGGGGGATAGGGGGCACGAGGGAGAGAATGGACGGAGCGAGAGAAAGAGCATGAGAAGGAGGAAGAGCATGAGAAGGAGGAAGTACGAATATTGGATTGACAAATGTATTTCCAATGGATAGGATGGAAGGTGGAATGTTGTTCTTTGATATAGGAGAGAGGGTGCTGTTTTGCACTCGCTCGCTCCCACTCGGCTCGCCCTGACGGGCCGCCTGCGGCGTTGCGTCTCGCCGCTCCCAGCGGCTCGGCTTTGACATATGGGAGAGGACGGCAGAGATGCTTCGAGGTCCTCAGCATGACAACCCTGGGGACGGGTGGCCAGGGCCGGGGTTGCAAAACGAACCCAATTCTGGCGAAGCCGGTGTGGAGAAGTTACCGAAACGAACGCAAAAACGAACCCAATTCGTGAGGCGAGGTTCGGGGTTCGCTTTCGGGAGAAGAGCGGCAAAGCGGTGACTCCGAATACGATTCGCGAGCAGGCGAGTCACTGCGCTCCAAGGGGAGGGGGGTACCCCCCCTATATACTGCGAAACGAAGCCAACGGTTTTTCGGGGGGCGACGGTGTGGAGCCTGCTGGGTGGCAATGGGTTGCAATGCGCGTAATCGGCAAAAACGCATTGGCTTCGTTCGGCCAAAAAATGGCTTCGTTTGGGGGGATTTGGAGTTTGGTGCCAGGGGGGAGAGTTGAACTCCCGACCAACCCCGACATCCGATGTCGGGGCTGCTCTATCCTGATCGGCCAAGCCGGGCCTGCACGCGTTGAG